>JADMIO011184571.1_pt1 | contig 120415 bp, 99 predicted proteins | sample 8958161 | NCBI WGS metagenome assembly JADMIO01 (sample SAMN16585339, study PRJNA669376) | soil metagenome | isolation source: Crop rotation soil | place: USA: Cullars Rotation, Alabama | collected 2011 | reverse complement strand
CAACTTGTCCACGTGGAATTCTAAGCTTAGGATCCCAATGTGCTGGAAAGCCACATCCGTCTGCCTTCCGGCGAAGTTCGTGACGGAACGGTGTTCTATCGGGCCGCCGATGCCGGATTCGCAACACAGCGCGACGTCAGCCGCACGAAACGCGATGTGAAGACCTTTGAAGTGCGCCTTCGTGTCGACAATGCAGATCGCCGATTGGCTGTCGGAATGACAACCTACGTTGTGCTCCCGATACGCTAAAACCATGGGTGATATTGACGTCCAGGGTATATCCAAACGCTTCGGCACCTTTACGGCGGTGGATGAAATCACGTTCAGCGTCGATCACGGGGAGATCTTCGGCCTGCTCGGCCCCAATGGCGCCGGCAAATCGACACTGATCCGCATGATGACCACGCTCATTCCGCCAACCAGCGGCACCGCGCGCGTCAACGGGTTCGATATAACGAAGGAGTCCGATTCTGTCCGCCGCTCGATCGGGGTCATTCCACAGGCGATGACCAGCGATCTGGAATTGAGCGTCGAGGAGAACCTCCTGATCTTTTCGAAGTTCTACGGGGTACCGCCGAAGAAGCGAAAGAAGCTCATCCCTGAACTGATCGAGGCTGTCGAATTAACGCAGTGGGCGGACAAACAGGTGAAGCATCTCTCGGGCGGCATGCGGCGAAGGGTTGAGATCGCACGCGGCCTGGTTCACGAACCGAAGATTTTCTTTCTCGATGAACCCACGACGGGACTCGATCCCGTTTCGCGTACCGCGGTGTGGGAAATGCTTCAAAAGATCAAGGCCGAGCGTGATCTGACGGTTCTGATCACGACGCACTATATGGATGAAGCGGACAAGCTTTGCGATCGAATCGCCATTGTCGATCACGGCAAGCTCGTCGCGCTGGATTCACCGATGAAGCTCAAGGCATCGATTCCGAGCAAGAACGTGCTCGAAGTCAGCATGCCCGGGGCGCCGGCAGACTGGAGAAATCGCCTGGTTCAGTTACCGGATGTGGATTCGGTCACGGGCGAGGACAATATTTTCCGAATTTCCACGCACGACGGACCAACCACGACGATGGCGCTCCTCGCAGCAGCCGCTGCCGAGCAGATCTCCGTTCAATCGTTGTCCGTCCAGAGCACGACGCTGGACGACGTTTTCGTTCATTACACCGGCCGTCAATTGAGAGATGCGCTGCAGAACGCGTCACCCCTCGACAGCCAGTTCGCCATACCGAGACGCTGAGGAAATTATGAGAGGCGCACTTCCGATCATCGAACGTGAATTGAGACGCTTCCGCCGGAGCCCGGTGCTGATCGTGATCTCACTGATCTTCCCACTCGTGCAGCTGGTGATTCTGGGTTACGCGTTCGGTGGCAACGTCAGGCATCTCAAGGTCGGCGTTGTGGATCAGGACCATCGCGTTCCGGCAGTCCGGTTGCGCGAGCTATGCGGTGCGATAGCAGCAAATGCGGACACCTTCGAGACTGTGGACTATGCCGACCCGGGAGTTGCGCTCAATGATCTTCGCAATGGACGCCTCAACGGTGTTTTGACAATTCCGCCCGACTTTTCGCGACGCACACTTTCGAAAAACGAGCCCCGAGTTGCACTCATTGAAGACAACACGGACAACTTTGTCTCGGCCACCCTGGCCGCTTCAGTCAACGGTGTGATCACCGCATACAACGCGCCGCTGATTCCCTCGCGAATTCACACAACTCCAGTCCTGGACGTTGTCGAGGTGTATCCGTACGTTCCTTATATTCAGTACCTGCTTCCCGGCTCGATCGTGATGTCCATTTTCATGATGGTCATGATTGGCGGCGGCATCATCTTTATCGATGATAAAGCCCGAGGCTTGCACGAAGGATATCTGGTAACACCTGTCACCAAATTCGAACTGATCGCCGGATTTAATTTATCGGGCGCCATTAAGGCCATCCTCGCGGGTTCGGTGCTGATGACTGTGGGATCGCTGATTGCGGGCGTTCCGGATCCATTTCAAGCGATGCGGATGCTTCGGCTTTTCGTGGTCATTGTCGTCACTTCCCTCGCGCTGGTCAGCATGATGTTTCTGCTGATGGTTCGCGTCAGCGATCCCCTGTTGCCTCGCGCCATATTCGGCGTTCTGAATACGGTTCTGTACTTTCCGAGCGGCGCCGTTTATCCACAGCAGGCATTTCCCGGCTGGATGCAGGTCATTGCCAAAGCCGATCCATTTACATATGCCGTTCACGCCTTCAAGAGTCTCCTTTTGAAGAACACCGGATTCGAAGCGATCGCGACCGATTTGACGTACCTGATCATTTTCTCGATCGTCTCGATGACGGCCGCAACCCTTCTGTTTAAACGCAGCCTCTAATCCGAGAAGATCTGCCGCCCCTCTGGGGCTCGATCCTACCCATCCCCTACCCCGGGCTCACGCCCGGGGCTATAAGAATTTCGCCGCTACGCGGCTAACGCCGCGCAAGAAGCCGCGATAGCGGCGACATTTCTGTAGCCCCGGGCGTGAGCCCGGGGTCTACGGAATATGACAGATCCAGCCCCGGAGGGGCGGCAGATTCCTTCGATCCCGTATAATCGCGGGATGGAAAAACAACCGACATACGCAGAACTCGTCGCCGGAATGAACGATTTATGGGCTCCCTGCCTTTCGCAGGACTGGCCCAATCTTCCGGTCGACCACGCTGAAGGCTCTATTATTACGGGCGCCGATGGGCGCAAATATCTCGATTTCGTTGCAGGATTCGGCGCCTGCAACGTCGGACACAATCATCCCAAAGTTGTTGCAGCCGCAAAAGCTCAGATAGACCGCATGGTTCATGCGCCTCTTGGAATGTTCGCTCCGGAAACAACTCTTCGTCTTGCTCATGAACTGGGGAAGATCACTCCAGGCAACATCGATATGTTCTTCTTCGGTAACAGCGGCACCGAAGCCGTCGAAGGAAGTCTGAAGCTCGCCCGCTACTCGACCGGTCGTCGCGCCATCATCGCGTTCTACGGTGCTTTCCACGGCCGCTCGATGGGATCGGCGTCGATCACTACTTCAAAGGTGAAGTATCGCAACCGTCAGGGACCATTCCTTCCCGATATGTACTTCGCTCGCTTTCCCTATCCCTATCGATCGAACGCGCCCAGCGTTGAAGCCTGCGTTCAGGAATCACTCGACGACATCGATCGCTTGTTTGAACACGTCATCGCTCCGGAAGATGTCGCAGCCTTCATTTTTGAACCGGTACAAGGCGAAGGCGGATACGTCATTCCGCCACAACCGTGGCTTAAGGCGCTTCGGGAAATCTGCGACCGTCATGGAATCCTGATGATTGTTGACGAAGTCCAATCCGGATTCGGACGGACAGGCGAGTGGTTCGCGTCTCAAGCTCTTGGCTTCGAACCGGACATCATGTGCATCGCCAAAGGAATTGCGAACGGCTTCCCTCTGGGCGCCACTGCAGCGAAGTCCGAAATCATGAAGAAGTGGGGCGTCACATCCCACGGAACAACCTACGGTGGCAATGCCATCTCCTGCGCCGCCGCTCTGGCAGTGCTGGATGTCATCCGTGAAGAGAACCTGCTGGAGAAATCGAAAACCCAGGGCGCTTACATGATGAAGGCCCTGCGGGAACTTCAGAAGGATTCGCCGATCATTGGCGATGTCCGAGGCGTGGGCATGATGATCGGTGTTGAATTCATTAATCCCGCCAAGGGGAAGGAGCCCAATACCGCCGCGTCGGAGCGGATACTGAAACGCGCACTGGAAGCAGGAATGGTCCTGTACCCTTGCGGTCACTGGAGTCAGACCATCCGACTGATTCCCCCGTTGACGATCACTCGCGATCAACTCGATCAAGGTCTCGACATTTTCCGCAAAGCCGTCCTCGCAGAGCGCGACTGAGCGAAGGACCAAATGGCCGCGGATTACGCGGATTACGCGGATTGAGAATAAAAATCCGCGTAATCCGCGGCTAATTTCTTTCCAATTGGAATTTCCGACATGACAACAACAGACCTTTTAAGAGATGCCGCTGAACGGGCAATTCGTTATGTGAACGGCGCTGCCGACCGCCGCGTATTTCCCGATGCCCGCGCACTTGAACATTTGAAGTCTCTGGGTGGGGCTTTTCCCCAGGATGGAGAGAAGCCCGAAGATGTTCTGCGATTGCTGGACACTGCCGGATCTCCCAACACGGTTACCACAACCGGCGGAAGATATTTCGGTTTCGTCAATGGAGGGGTCCTGCCGGCTTCGCTCGCAGCAAACTGGCTGGCCGGCGCATGGGACCAGAATACGGGCCTTCGCATTGAGACTCCTGTCGGTGTCTATCTTGAAGAGGTCTGTCTCGCCTGGCTTCGCGAGATCTTTGATCTGCCTGCCGCGGCGGGAGTTGGTTTCGTGACGGGCGCGACGATGGCGAATTTCACCGGACTTCTCGCGGCGCGGCATACCGTTCTCGAGCGCATTGGCTGGGACGTCGAGAGCAAGGGTTTGTTCAGGGCGCCTGCGATCACAGTAGTCGTTGGTGATGAAGTTCACACATCGATGCTGCGCGCCCTGGCGATGCTTGGCCTCGGCCGGGATCGTGTGCTTCGTGTTCCCGTTGATGACCAGGGGCGCTTCCAACCGCAACACATGCCACCGATCATCCCGCCGGCGATCGTGTGCATTCAAGCGGGCAATGTAAACTCCGGCGCCTGCGATCCGGCGAGTGAGATCATCGATCAGGCGCATCAAGCCGGGGCCTGGGTTCACGTCGATGGCGCTTTCGGCCTGTGGGCGGCCGCTGCGCCGGCTCGCGCACATCTGGTGAAAGATTTTAATAAGGCCGATTCGCTGGCGACGGACTGTCATAAGTGGTTGAACGTTCCATACGACAGCGGTCTTGTTTTCGTTCGCGACTCACGAACTCTCGAACGCGCCCTTCAGTTTTCCGCGGCTTATCTCGCCGCGGATGATCATCGTGAACCGATGCGGTTCAGTCCGGAGATGTCGCGTCGAGCGCGCGGCGTTGAGGTGTGGGCGGCATTGAGGAGTCTGGGACGCAAAGGGCTGGCAGAGATGATCGAACGCACCTGCCGCCATGCCGCCACGTTTGCGACACAATTGAGGGACGCCGGTTTTGAAATATTGAATGAGGTCGTTCTCAATCAGGTTCTGGTTCGTTTCGGAGATGACGAACGAACTCGCGCGGTCATTCGCGCAGTGCAGGAGGAAGGCACCTGCTGGTGCGGCGGTACCGTCTGGCATGGCCGTGCGGCGATGCGAATCAGTGTATCCTCATGGGCGACGACGGATAACGATGTCGCGAAGAGCATCGCGGCCATCGTCGGAATCGCGAAGAGGACATGACAGTTCGAATTCGAAGAAACACCGCGGGCTGAAGCCCGCGGACTACAAGGCCACAAGCACGATTGTAGGCCGTGGGCTTTAGCCCTCGGCGCATTTGATGTGCACATCACTTTTCAGGAAACGCTGATATCGGATGACACCGCGCACGAAGGCCGTTCTGCTGCTGCTTGTTTCAGCAGTGCTGTGGAGTTCCGGCGGTGTTCTGATCAAATGGGTGGATTGGAATCCACTCGCTATTTCTGGCGTTCGCAGTGCGATTGCCGCAACCGTACTCGCCGTCTACATGCGGCGTCCACGATGGACATGGTCCCCTGCTGAAATTGGCGCCGGCATCGCATATGCCGCCACAGTTCTTCTCTTCGTGGCAGCGACGAAACTGACAACAGCCGCCAACGCCGTCTTCCTTCAATACACGACACCAATCTATGTGGCTCTTCTAGGGGCGTGGCTTCTCGGCGAGAGAGCGACATGGCGCGACTGGCTCGCGATCGGGCTGATCCTCATCGGTCTGTTGCTGTTTTTTCTGGATGGCTTAAGTACCGGTCACTGGCTTGGCGATGCGATAGCCCTGCTTAGCGGAATGACGATGGGCTGCATGATCGTACTTCTCCGGCGAGTTCGGCATGAATCGCCGATCCAGGCCGTATTCCTTGGAAACCTTATCGCCGCGGCGATCGGAACACCGTTCGCCGTCGGAGTCCGCTTCACGGCATCAAACGTTGCAGGAATCGTGTTACTGGGTGTCTTTCAGCTTGGAATTCCCTACCTCCTATATTCGTACGCGATTCGAAACGTCACCGCCCTGGAGGCATCCATCATTCCGGCCATCGAACCTGTTCTGAATCCGCTATGGGTGGTCCTCTTCTTAGGTGAAGCACCTCGCACCCTGGCGATGGTGGGCGGACTGATTGTTGTCGGATCCGCGGTTGGCCGAAGCGTTTGGAATCCGAATTCCCCGCCTTCGTTAAGGCGGGGTGGCTGCGACCATAAATAAAAATGACGCGAAGCCTCCCTTGAGGGAGCAGACGGGGCGGTTGGTTCAACGTCCATTAATTGACCGAACCACCCCTTCTTAGCCAAGGAGGGGAATTTCGTGCCCCTCAATAGCCGGCGGTCTTGCGGCCTTTGTGGGAGTCGAACCAATCGAACACATCCTTCAGGTGTGGAACGACCACCCCGCTATGACTGCCGCCCGGCACCTCGATATATCGGATCTCGATGCCAAGCGCCTTTGCGGCTTCCACCATCTTTCGGGACTCGGAGACGTTGACGGTTCGATCATCGTCACCATGGACGACCAGTTCCGGAATGTTCTGGATCTTGCTGAGTCCGGCTGTTTGTCCACCTCCGGAAATCGGAGCGATCGCGACAAATGCTTCCGGATGATTCATCGCAACGGACCAGGTCCCATACCCGCCCATCGAGTGCCCCATCAGATACACGCGATCCGGATCGATCTTGTAGTCGCGTTTCATCGCCGCAAGCACATCCATGACGTCGCGTTCCGCATCTCCCCTGAACATCGAGGCCGGGCCTCGGCCCTTCGGACAAACGATCAGATACTCGCGAGCCTCCGCTTCCTGCTTGATGATTCCGTTCGAATACGTGGTGAAGAAGCTGTTCTCGTCGCCTTCCATTCCATGCAGTGCAACGACGAGTGGATAAGCCTTATCCGGATTGAATGTCGACGGAACGTAAACACGATAAGGCTGAAGCGTGTTATCGACGGCAGACCGATAAGCCCAGCGAAAATCGCCTCGTTTAGAGCGAAGCGGGTTTAGGCCGTTGGATAGTTGATCCAGCAGGGCCGAGGCATTCGACAACTCCGCGCGAAGGTCCAATTGCCCGAGATTGACCTCACCGCGATTGACCAGATCCAGCAAGGTCACGGGATATTCCGCAGGTGCGAGCCTGTCACGCGCGATTCGCTCCGAAAACGAATCAATTGTCGTGCGGATTGCGGCAGCCTGCGCCGTAACACCCCGCATCACACGGATCGGAACGGTTTTCACCACCGGCTCGCCGGACTCCGTATTCAGCCTTACAGTCACTTGATAAGTTCCGTCATCCACAACGGGAATCTTTGCCTCGGCGGCAAAGGGGTCCTTCATGAAATCGGACGGGACGGCGGAAAGATCCTTCAGTTTTTGCAACGTTTCCGTTGTCGTTCCGGTCGTCCGGGTCAGCGTGACAGTACCGGCCAGTGGGCCTTTAAGGGGAACTTCGAGAGCAAAGATCTGGGTGAATTGCAGTCGAATCGGATCGCCGGGATCGTAGATCAGGCGATCGGCTTTCAGCTTCGCTGCCATTGTCAAAGCACGAGCCGGCGTCCATGCCTGATCGCGAAGCAGCGCCATCGCATGATAATAGTGACCGAGCGCGTCTCCGTATCGGCGATCGCGTGAGGCTTCCCTGGCTTTCGCCTCAAGCGACTCGGCTTCGTTCCGACGCTCGTCCGATACCTTCGCCGTGTTCTTAAGAGTGGTATACGAAACGGAAACCGACAGAACCTGTGCCGCATCCTGTGACTGAAGCGGAAGCCAGAGGAAAAGGATTGCCGTCACAGCAGCTGCAAGTCGCGATTTGGGGAGAATCATGAGCAGGGATTTTATAACTAACCGATCTTCGTTTGATAGAATCCGCGCGGCGTGAATACAGGACAGGAACTGATCGGAGCACAACTCGCTCAATACCAGGTGACAAGTCACCTCGGATCGGGCGGTATGGGCGATGTGTATCAGGCTGCGGATTCGAAGCTTGGCCGCAACGTCGCGCTGAAAGTGCTGCCCGAGACGTTCGCCCGCGACGCGGAACGTTTGGCGCGATTCGAGCGTGAAGCCCGCATGCTTGCCGCGCTGAATCATCCGAACATTGCGTCGATCTTCGGGATCGAGCGGGTTGGCGATCGCAACTTCCTCGTGATGGAACTTGTCGACGGAGAAACGCTTGCCGAGCGCATCAAACGAGGTCCGATTCCGCTGCCTGATGCCCTGGGTTACTCCCGGCAGATTCTCGAAGCCCTCGAAGGGGCGCATGAGAAAGGCGTCATCCATCGCGATCTGAAACCGGCGAACATCAAGATCACCTCCGACGGCAAGATCAAGGTTCTCGACTTTGGCTTAGCCAAGTCGGTGGAAACCGAATCCGCCAGCTCCGTGGCGTCGAATTCACCAACGCTCAGCATTGCAGCCACGCAAGCCGGAATCATTCTCGGCACCGCGTCATACATGTCGCCCGAGCAGGCGAAAGGAAAGCCGGTCGATCGACGAACCGACATCTTTGCTTTCGGTTGCATCCTCTACGAAATGGTGACCGGCAAGCGCGCGTTCGACGGAGACGACGTGAGCGATGTTCTCGGATCGGTCTTGATCCGCGAACCCGATTGGACGCAGCTTCCTCCAACTTTGCCGCCGGGCATCCGGCGCCTGCTGGGTCTTTGTCTCGAAAAGAATTTCAGAAATCGGCGCGGCAGCGCGGCGGATGTGCGTCTCGACATCGAACTGGCCTTGAAGGAACCTGCCGCTGTCGTGCAAACGTCGACGCGGCTCCTGCCGGCCACGATCGCTGCTGTCGTCCTTGCGCTCGTTGCCGCGCTGGTGACGTGGAATTTGAAGCCGGATGCGGCAACGCCACCAGTAGTGCGGTATTCCTTTGTGCTGCCGGACGATCAGGTGTTCACCAATTCCGGCCGGCCAGTTGTGGCCTGGTCTCCGGACGGCAGCCGCTTCGTCTATGTTGCCAACAGGCAGCTATACCTCAAGACCCTTGGCGAGTCCGCCTCGCGGCTGATTCAGGGATCGCTGGACAATCAAGGTGTGTTGAGTCCGGTGTTCTCTCCGGATGGCCAGTCGTTGGCGTTCTTTTCGCTGGCCGACCGAATGCTGAAGCGGATCGCTGTCACCGGCGGAGTCGCTGTCCCGATCGGACCGGTGGACGCTCCCTTCGGCATGAGTTGGGGCACGGACGACGAAATCCTGGTGGGTCAGGGACCGAAAGGAATCATCCGGATTTCCGCGAAGGGCGGACAACCGCAAACGATCATCGCCGTGCAAGCTAATGAAATTGTCAATGTTTCCGAATTGTTGCCGGATGGTGAGACCGTCCTGTTTGCTATGGCGAAGGCTGTCTCGGCCGAGCGCTGGGGCAAGGCGCAAATTATCGTTCAATCGTTGAAATCCGGCGAGCGCAAGGTTCTGGTTGAGGGAGGAAACGCGCCGCGCTATCTGCCGACGGGGCATTTGATCTACGCCGTCGGCAAAACATTGATGGCCGTTCCGTTTGACGTGAAGCGCCTGACCATCACCGGTTCCTCCGTTGCTCTGGTGGATGGCGTCCTAACAGCAGTCAACTCGGGTGCATCGCAGTTCAGCATTTCGACGAACGGGTCGCTGATCTATGTCCCCGCTTCGGAGAACAAATCCGAGAACACGCTCGCACTCGTGGATCGCGACGGCAAGGTCAAGCCCCTTCCTTTGCCGCCGGCCGACTATTGGTCTCCACGGGTTTCCCCGAATGGACGACAAATCGCATTCCACACGATCGAAGAAAAAGCGGAGCAACAGAACGTCTGGATTTACGACCTGGATGGCAAGACATCCATGCGGCAATTGACCTTTGCGGGAAAGAATGCATTTCCGGTCTGGTCTCCAGATAGCGAGCGTATTCTGTTTCAGTCCGACCGCGATGGAGATCTCGGTCTGTTCATCCAGCGCGCCGATGGAAGCGGCGCCGCCGAACGCATCACGAAGCCGGAGGGAGAGTTTTACTCGCACGTCCCCGATTCGTGGAGCCCCGATGGCGATACATTCCTGTTCACAAAAGGAAAAGGCAGCGACTCCGCAGTATGGGCTTACTCGTTGCGCGACAAAAAAGAAACCCTGTTTGCCGACGCTCCGCTGTGGCAGCAGAGCTCCGGCTTTTCGCCCGACGGCCATTGGGCGTCGTATGTGTCCGAAGAAAAGGGAAAAAATGTTTTTGTCGAACCGTTTCCCAGGACCGGCGCAAAGTTTCAGCTCAAGGACAGCGCGACCCATCCGGTCTGGTCTCCGGACGGCAAGGAGTTGTTCTTCATGAGCAACGCGAGCAACGGGCAACTCTATGCCGTCAGCGTTCGCACGCAGCCCAGTTTTGCGTTCGGCATTCCCGCACCGCTTCCGATCAAAGGCTTTATTCAAAACTCCGGTGGCGGGCAAAACTACGACATCACGCCGGACGGCAAACAATTCCTCGTCGTCATGCCGTATGGGAACACCAAAGAAACCACAGGCGGCCTGCAAATCCAAGTCGTGCTCAACTGGTTCGAAGAATTAAGACAGCGCGTTCCCGTTCGTTAAAGTCGTAAGCAAAGCAGATTCCGCTACCACACTTCCACAATTCGCGCATCCGCGATGACGCCGTCTTTCGTGATGAGCGGTGCTTTCTTATGTCGAGCAGTCGCGACGATTCCCGCGTCGAAAAGATCCGTATTCGGGATCAGGTTGAGAGAGATGCAGTGATGATATCCCGATCGAGTAGTGCAATACCGAATCCCGGCTGTGCCGCCAACGCATCCGCCCAGTGCGCAAAGGACGGCGAAAACCGGACCCGTCCGATTTTCTCCAGCAAACCAGCTTCCCACAAAGCCATTGCGGGAACCCAAATGAGGATCTCGCCCTGGCTGGCGCGTTCAAAGAGCCTAGCGGCACGTTTCGAGAGTTTTCGGTAAGTTTTGGTGGAATACCAGATCAGCGGGTGCGTATCCGTGACGTAATATGGACACCGCTCAGTCCATCAGATCGTTGTGGCGGGCGACCAGTCCAATGGTTTTGCGTACACGCAACCAGTTCACCCGGCGTGCCTTCCGTGCCCGCAATCGGAACAACATCATTGGAATCCAGCCTGCGAAGCCAGAGTTGAGGCTGGTGACCTGGGCTGCCGAGAAGCGGAAACACCAAATACCTTCCATTTGGTGAAACGGAAAATCGCGGGCTTTCACCGGGAAAGGCAAGCTTTCCGCCGAGCATTTCGTAAAGCACGCAACCGAACGCCCAGACATCGGCGGTGCGATCGACTTCTTTCCCTTTGGCCTGTTCGGGCGACATGTATGCGGCGGTTCCAAGAATCAAACCGGGAACGGACGCGTTCATCAGCGTGGGCGAGTTCGACAGCTGGACGGATTCGGGTTGTTGCGACACCTTGGCAAGTCCGAAGTCGAGAACCTTCACAGATCCGTCGGACATGACCTTGATATTCGCGGGCTTCAGATCGCGATGCACAATGCCCCGCTCGTGCGCGGCTTCCAGCGCTTCACAAACCTGCCGTGCGATGTCCAAAGCGTCGTCGACGGGGATCGGTCCTTGCGCAATCATCTCGGCGAGAGTCGGTCCCTCGACAAGCTCCAGTACGAGGTAGCGAACGCCTTCCGTTTCCTGCAGATCGTGAATGACGCCTATATTTGAATGACGCAAAGTCGCCAGCGTCTCGGCTTCGCGCTGGAAACGGCTCACGCGATCCGGATCCCGGCCGAATTCGGCCGGCAACGTCTTGATCGCCACTTCGCGCTTCAACTTCAGGTCGCGCGCTCGAAACACCTCACCCATTCCACCCTTGCCGAGCAAAGACAGAATCTCGTAACTGCCGACTGTTGACCCAACGGTAATGGATGCCATGTCGCGCGTAATCTACCGCAGAATCACAGGCGAAGCCATGTCGATATCTGAGCGCAAACGGGAGTCCAGGCGGAAAGCCTGAACTCCCGAGTGCGGAATGACACTGCTTAACGTGCCATTCGTGTCGTCGTGCCGGCCCAATCCGACCACCCTGTCTTACTCAGGACACGAACTTCAAACTGATAGTTCGTGCCGGGGATCAAATTGGAGACAGTTGTCGGCGGCACCGTCGATGAGACCAGAATACTGGTCCACTCCGGCGCCGTTCCGGCCGGCGCAGCGGCCGCCCAGCGAATTTCATAGCTGAGCTCACCGGCTACGGCGATCAGAAACACCAGCAACTGCCCGCTGTTCGTTCCATCCATCATCTTACGAATGGATTGCGACAGCGACGGCGTCGTGTTGCGGATTTTCGAGACAGCCTGAAAGCCGCTCGAAGTGAAGGTCGTCATATCGTCCTTGCAGTTCGCTTCAACATAATGAGCGAGCTGACGCAGGATCCTGATCAGAACTTCCCCTTGATGGTCGCGTTCAGCCAAAACCTTCTTGCTTCCATCCAGGGCCGCTGCCAATAGCGTGTTTAACCCATCCAGAGTCGACTTGACTGTTGCCAGATCGACGGGTGGATTGGGGTAAGCCGGATTGTCCAACATTCCGGCGTAGACGGAGCAGCCGAACGTGTAGAGATCGACCGGCACCGCCCTAACAAACGCCAACGACGCTTTAATGAGCGTCACCATTTTTACTTTTGTACCCATAGCGCACCTCCTTTCTCCGGAAAACTGATTCCCGTTTCCGGTCGGGTTGTTGGTTGTCGTTTACCCGGAGCGTGAATTCACAGGGGCTGACCGAGGTCAACGAAGGAACGGCTTCCGGACGTTCCTTCCTGCGGCGCTCTGGAATTACGAACTGGAGACGTCGAGCGCATGAAAAAAACCGTCCCCGCCACTTGTTGAATGACTACTGTGGGTTGCTACCGATAAGACACCGCGAGCAGATCGCTTTGTCACAACCGTCACAGATTTATTTTCGCAGGCGCCAGTGAGACAGAATTTACGTCTCTATATGGGTAAACCGGAAAACGGGCAAATCGGCTGAAAAAAAGTTTTGCTCGCGAAGCCGGGAGTTCCTGGTCGACGCTGGAATTCTCTAAAGCGCTATCATCGAAGCAGGGGGCGGTTATGACTCGCAAGTTCATCCCGATTCTTATTGGCGTAATAGCACTGTTTCCCAACTTTATGAATGCGCAAGGCCGGGGCGGCGGCGGAGGACGAGCTGTGATGCGCGGCACAGCGCCATTCTCGCCCGGTCGCGGTCAAGGCCCGAGAACGAATGGTGTCGCCCCAGGAAACGTGAACCCGTATTTTCACGGAGCTCGTGGAGTTCAACCGGATCTGCCTCGACGCTTCGGTTACGGCGGCGGCTACGGCTACGGTTATGGCTACGGGTCGGGCTTCCCCATCTATCCGACGACAATCTGGCCAACCCCTGTTCCCGACTATGGCGTCCAGCCGCCCGTAGAGTATGTACAGCCCGCGCCATCCGAACCAATTGTGATCTACCAGAATCAGCCGATCTCCGATGGTGAACTCGAGGATGAAATAATCCGGCTGAATCGAGAGCTCGACGCGCTCCGCGACGCGCGCGCTGCGCCGCCCGTTCCGTCGCGTGTTGAACCGAACTCCGTTCCGTCGACGCCAACCGTTCTCATCTATAAGAACGGTCAACGCGAGGAAATCCACAATTACGCAATCGCCGGGGAAACGTTGTGGATTCTCGATCAAGGCGCCTCACGAAAAATCGCGCTCACGAATCTGGATCTCGGCAAAACGGAAAACGAAAACCGACTGCGGGGCGTGCGTTTTGCGCTACCCAGCCGCTGATCCTGAAGGAACGGCTCCCGGCCGTTCCTAGAACTGGAGACGTCGAGCGCATCAGGAAACGTCTCCGCCACTGATAATTACTTTTTTGTGTTCCTAATTATCTGACGCTGGAAACTGGCCGCTTGTGACATCGCGCAAGCCTATATATTTACTAATCCGGCAAACCGGCCAAGTGGCTGAAAGAAAGTTTTGGCGGCCGCCTCTTTCACTTCGAAGGACGCAAGCAAGGATTCGGCGTTATCAAGGTCGGATCCGGCGTAGGCAAGCTGGAATCTACGGAATCCCAGCTTGGATTTGCCGTCCCCAAGCTTGCTCTTCCCGTCCCGAAGATTGGTCTTCTCGTCCCCTAGCTTGGAGTTCCCGTCCCCGACCTTGGCTTTCTCGTTTGCAAGCTTGGGGTTCCCATCTGCAAGCCTGCGGTTCCCATCTCCAAGCTTGCAGTTCCAATCCCCAAGCTTGCAGTCCCCATCCCCAAGCTTGCAGTCCCCATCCCCAAGCTTGCGGTTCCCGTCCCCAAGCTTGCGGTTCCCGTCTCCAAGCTTGCGGTTCCCGTCTCCAAGATTGGCCTTCCCGTCTCCAAGATTGGAGTTCCCGTCCCCGACTTTGGGTTTCTCGTCTCCAAGCTTGAGGTTCCCATCTGCAAGCTTGGGGCTCCCGTCCCTAAGCCTGCGGCTCCCATCTCCAAGCTTGCGCTTTCTAATGACGAGCGGATAGTCCATGCAAGCCGATGGCAATTATTGAAGCGGAAGGTGGAGCAATGTGCCGTTCTGAGAAAACATCTGGATATTGCCCGATGAAGACAGTCCGGCTTGCGCACTGAACAGAATGAATTGAGTCGTGTAGCCGCCGCCGTCAGCGAGGTGGGGGAAATAGGCCGGCGCGATGGACGGAACAGTTGCTTCATTTACCGTTGGGAGCGTCGTCATCAGGAACTCCTGACGTTCGTTGTAACGGGCGCGTAATCCAACGCTGGAGATCGCCGTCGCACTGGAGAGGCGAAGCACTCCTTGAAATGTGGGTGGCAGCGAACGGAATCCGGGCACTTGATATAAGAATGTCGAGGTTTGTCCGTTGCCGGGTACCACCATAGTTTCGGTCAGACCTGTCGCCGATCCGTCCAGCCTAAACAATTCCAGCTTCACCGTTGCTGCGTTCGAAGACAGGTTTGTCACGGCAATGCCGGTCTGCACCGAACCCGGCGCTGAGCGATTGAAATCGCCGGTCGTCTCGACATACGAGCGGAATGCCGTTCCCATCGGTACTGCTGGCACGCCGGCCTCCGCGATGGTGGTTTCGCCGCTCTTGAGAGAGAAGATTGCGACGCCGGACGGTGCCGAGCTGTTGTTCGCCGGCACCACGCGCGCGGAGCCGACAACGGTGAGAGAGTTTTTGCCAGAGGTCTGCAATGTTTGCGAACTGCGCGCAGGGATGGAATATGGGAACGTCGCGCGCATGACGTTGTCCACGGTGATCAGGGCATCCAGACCGGATACATCGCGGAACTGCACTGTTCCTGTAAGAACGTCGTCGCCAGGATTGACCAAAACAATTTGCGTCGTCCAGCCACCGCCATCCGCGAAGTGCGGAAACACGACCGCGGAACCCGACGACGCTGTGCTCAAGTCGGCCACCGGCAGGGTTGTGATCAGGAATTCATTACGATCGTTGGTGAAGCCTCGAATGGCAATCGCCGCAACCGGGACGGTTGACGTGAATGAAAAGCTTCCGCTGAACGATGAGGGACCATTGAAAGGCGACTGATTGAGAAATGCCGAAATTTGTCCGCCTGGAGGAATCGCGGTGGTCCCTGCGCCCGAGTTTCCGGTGGAGTCCGAGAAGTAAAACGAGAGATAGGCGGTTTCGCTGTTCGGATTTGCCATCGCCAGACCTGTGTTGACTGGCCCGTTCAGGGCCGCGTAGATCCGGCCCGCCAGAATCGGAGTTGACGCGGGAATACCGGCCTCCGTGACGAGCACATTGTTCTGTCGAAACCCGAAGACCGCGAGACCCGCTGGAGTTGTACTTCCTGCATCAGGCTTGATACGGGCGTACCCTTTATCGATCGACGACGAAGCTCCCGAACTTGCTAACGATGCTGCCCCCCGATCGCCAATCTTGAACGGATAGTCCTGTGCCAGATACTGCGGAAATAGATCGCCAGGCGGCCAATCTGTCTTGGCGCCGACGAAAGCAGCGATCGCCTGATCGAAATCGTCAAGGAACGATCCGGCGATGTTCTGCGTTTGGCCGTTGGTAAGGACGCACCACGCCACGTCGTCGCTGATATGCAGCGTTGTTGATGTGCCTGGCAATCCCCCGTCGTGTCTCCAACCCATTCCTCGGCCGATCGGCAATTCGCTGAAACCAAATCCCGTTCTCGGCGGAGTCGAGAACATTACAGGCGGCACGGCGAGTGTCACCGACGCCTCGAACCGCAGCATATCGATGACGTTGCTCACCCATGCACCGGCGCCCGCCCCCGCAGGCGATCCGGGCCAATCCATCGTGAAGCCACCGTATTGAACTGGCACCGGCGACTGCAGGTTCGCGTAGATCGGAGTCGACAGTGTATTTCCGGGGACGTAATAAGTAACTTCGCCGGGAAACCGGCCCTCTTTTAAATGACTGCCGACATGAGTATGCGTCAGCCCAATGTGACCCAGAACGTCTTCACTGACAAATCGATCGTAGTCCTTGCCGGATACAGCCTGCACAACTAGAGCCAGAATGTCGTAGCCCAGATTGCTGTAGGAGTATGTTTCCCCCGGAACGCTGTCCAGGGCACGGCCAATCTGATACCGGATCACGCCGTCGAGGCTTCCCGGTAACGGCAGCCCCAGCAGTCGCGCTGCTGACGCAATATCGCCGTCATGAGGAAATCCCGCCCGATGATTCATCAACTGTTCCACGGTAATGCTCTTCACACGCGGATCCGATTGCTGGCCCGGCAGTGGAGTCAGGGTGTTGAGGATGTCGAAGACTTTCGTTGAGTAGCTGAGCTTTCCAAGTTCAACTAATTTGTCGGCAGCAGTCGCAGTGAGAGGTTTCGAAACGCTCGCAAGGCGAAAGAGTGAGTCAGGATAGACCGGAGAGTTTGACGCTACGTCGGCGTAACCGTAGCCGCGCGCCAGAATCAGTTTGCCACCTTTGGTGATCCCCAGGGATACTCCCGGAACCGCATACTTTTGCATTAGTCCAAGTGCGATTTGATCGAGTGACTCAAAGCCTGGCACGGCGGCTCCCGACATGGGTATCGAGTTTGCTATGAGGAACGTTACCGCGTTGCTGGTGAGGTCGCCGGAAACGGCCGTGATGCTGTAATTGCCGGCCGCCGCAGTTGGAGAAATCGTGAGGTTTGCGATCAGCAACGTGGGACTTAAGACGCTAACCGAACTGATGGTGATTCCGGGTGGACTGATCCTGATCGTCGTAGAAGGAGAAACAAAGCCGAGGCCACCTAGTGTGATCTTCGTTGTCGTTGCACGTTGGGCGCTGGACGGAGCTACAGACGTAAGGGCCAGTAGCGGCTGAGGAGTTGCGGCCTTCTGAATTTCAAAGGCCAGGGTGAACGCAGCCGTGCCATTCACCAGCAGGCGAACCTGCCATGTACCGGGCTCGGATGCAGCTCTCTGACCTTTGATGCCAAGGAACCAGGCATAGCAGCCTGAACCGTTGTAGTCGAGAGTGGCAATCGCCTGGTTATCCACGGCGCCGGACGGATGGATCCAATTAATGACAAGAACGTCGCCGTTATGCCCATTGTTGAACTTGAACCACACGCCCACGCTGACGTCTTCTGTCGAAAAAGTCGTCTGCGTCACGGGTGTCGAACAAAAGAGCGCCTGTCCCTTGCTGTCGGTAACAAGAGCTGCGGTTGTCGCATTGCCTGTGATGTTCAGCGACGGCGTCTGAGCAACGGCCGGTGTGGCCGCAGCAAGAACGATAATCCAAGCCGTGAACAAAGATGCAACCAACAGAGTTTTCATCGCCGGAAGTCCACGGAATTCTAGCAAAGGTCCGCATCTCATCGAATACCGATTCGCCAGGTGACCACTCGACACTCGCATCAGTTCGTCCCTCCGTAGACCCACTGACGGTGTCAGGCCAATCGTTTGAACATTAGTGTGACGTCAAGATGTCCAGCAGAGGATTTCGTGGATTGCTCGGAACTCGCTAGACTACTTGCGTGACTGAATCGGAACTGGAATCGTTTGCACTGGCTTTCCAGTCGTGCGCTATTCCTAAGAGTGCGTGGACGCACGAAGCGCATTTGAAGATTGGGATCTGGCATGTGCTTCGATTTGGAAAAGATTCGGCGCTTGCTCGATTGCGTGAAGGAATTCGGAGACTGAATGACTCGCATGGGGTGCCGAATTCGGATACGCGTGGGTATCACGAAACGATTACCGTCAATTACGTTCGCCTGATCGATGAATTTCTTTCACGGATTCCCGAGAACGCGACGGTCGAAGACGTACTGAAACGCCTTTTGTCGAGCCGTCTCACCGAACGGAGTTTTCTGCTCTCCTTCTATTCAAAGGATGTATTGATGTCGCCGCTGGCGCGGCGGGAGTATGTGCAGCCGGATTTGCGGCTTGTGGCGTTATCGCCGGTGCGAGTCAGCCGTTCTTCTGAGCGCGTTCGGTCGCAGTGGAAGAATGGTGGTGGATGGACTGAGGAAGTGGCGATCTTTCCGGACGGTGCCAGTTTGGACAACTTCGAATGGCGCGTCAGCATTGCGGGGACAACTCAAGGCGGGCCATTTTCGATATTCCCTGGAATCGAGCGGACTCTTGTTCTGCTCGAAGGACAGATCTCGCTTTCGATCGATGGTCGCGAGCCGGTTCAATTGACGCCGGAGTCTCTACCGTTATCCTTCTCTGGTGATGTTCGGACATCTTCGGCGCTTCACAGCTCGGCCCTTGTGGATCTCAACGTCATGACTCGCCGGGGCCGGTTTCATCATTCGGTGGAACGGTGTGTTTTGGAACCGGATTCCCGGATTGCGCTCGGGACTGGGATCACCATCGTTATATATGTTGTTACTCGTGACGCCTGGATTTTTGAGCAGCCTTCTGGTTCGCACACGACTGGACTTTTCGGCGGCGATTGTTACGTTATTCGTATTGACCGAACATGAACGAGGAACGGGAAATTTCCATTCAGTGGAATATTGAACCAACCGCCCCGTCCGCTCCCGTCAGTGGATGCTTTGCGCCTTTCAATTTATGGTCGCGTCCACCCCGCCTTGACCAAGGCGGGGAATTCGTTACCACTGCAGCAATGCGGAATATTGTTCTGGGGTTAGCGGGATCACTGAAAGACGCGGTTGGCTGACCAGCGGTGATCCGGCGAAACGTTTGTCGGCTTTCATCTCGGCGAGCGAGACCGGTTTGGGTAGCGGCTTGCCGGCTTCGATCTGGACTTTCGGGTTGCGCGGATCGGACGCATCGACGGACAACACTTTTGCCGTGCCCACCGCGCTTTTGTGATCGCCGGTTTCATAAATAATCAGCCGGGTTCCTTCGTTCATGCCGCGCAGGTTCTTCAGCGCGACCGGATTCGAGACTCCGTCCCAGATGGTTTTCTTTTCCTTCTGCAGATCGGCGAAGGAATACGTTGTCGGTTCGGTCTTCAACAGGTAATCGGTACTCATGAATTAATCCTTTACGGCGACGCCTCGATAAAGATATCCCGCAAATCGAGGCGCACTCTCCAGATAGAAGTTGTCGGATTTCTCGATTCGAAACTGTGCCTGCCGCAACAGCGCGACGGGATCGCGATCGAGATTGCAGCCGTCACCGATGATGCGTTGCAGCGGATTCAGCTTGTGTTGCCACCATTGCCATCGCGGATCGTTCGACAGCCCATGTTCCACAAAAAAGAATCGGCCGCCCGGTTTCAGAATACGGCGCATTTCTCCCAGCGCTTTGAGCACATCGCCAATGCTGCAGAGGGTGAAGGTGCACGCGACAGAGTCAAACGTCTCATCATCGAGCGGCACCTTCTCGCCATGCAAAACGCGGTGCACGACCTCAATGGACGACTGCGCAATGCGGCGCTTCGCAATACGGCCTGCGCCTGGATTGGGATCCACCGTGGTAATGCGCTTCACCTCATTCGGGTAATGCGGCAGGTTCAAACCGGTTCCGAAGCCGATTTCAAAAACCTCTCCCCGCACATCGGCCAGAACGGACTTCCGGATCCGCTGGAATTCCGCCGTAGACATCACCTTGTCCATCACGTGCGGAAAAATGTACGAGGAGTAAAGCCCCACGTGAGCTTATTTCCGAGGAAGGTGCACCGACATTAACGTCAAGCCCTGAACATCCGGGAACTGATGCGGAGTACCTTCCGGCACGATGATCCAATCGCCTTTGCTGACCTTCTTCGAAGTTCCACCCTGAATCGAAGTTCCGCTGAGGTTCGCCTCGTTTGTTCTCTTTTCTTCGACGAGTTTGCCGCCAGTCACCAGAGTGCCGGATCCATCGATGACGTAAAACAGTTCCGCATCCTTTTCGTGAACAGCCGCACCTTGTCCCTTGATCCTATGTTCCATGCTGACGGAATAGGGCGCGAGTTCGATGAAAGCCTGAAACGCATTCTGATCCTTGGGTTGCTTGGCAACCAGTGCGGCCATGTCGGACGCGGTAACCACTTTGACAGCAGGGGCGGCGGCCGCAGCGCCCTTTTGAGCCGGGGCCTGCGCCCAAAGAGAAAATGTGAGCAGACCGCATAACAAAGAAATTGCAGCAAAAGTTCGCATTTCAAGCCTCCGAGAGTTTAGGATTCGCATTTCGCGCTTTTGCCCGTGGGGATTATGCCGCGGATTACACGGATTACGTGGATTTCTAAGAGATATGGGCATCGTTTCGGTCCGCGTAATCCGCGTAATCTGCGGCTATGGTTCCCACTCCGGCTTCAGTTAGGGCCAAAGGCGCCATAGAGAGAGGAGAATAACACTTCACCGTGCTGTTATCGCTGCTGGGTCTGACCCTTTTTGTAAGCGCCTTCCTTCTCTTTTGCTGCGAGCCGATGGTTGGAAAGATGGTGCTGCCTATTCTTGGCGGCGCCGCGTCAGTGTGGACGACGTGCGTTTTGTTTTTTCAGACGATGCTTCTGGCGGGCTACGTCTACACCCACCTTCTGGGGAAACGAAAAAGCGTGCGCGAGCAGATCATCGTGCATGTGCTGTTCATGCTTCTCGCCCTTCCGTTTCTGCCCATCGGATTTGCAGCTGTCTCGGGCAGGCCTTCCGACGCACCGGTTTCGTGGCTATTCGGACATCTGGTGCTTGCGGCGGGAATTCCGTTCATGGTGATCTCCGCGACGGCGCCGCTGCTGCAAAACTGGCTGACCCGGACGCCGGCCGCGCACGGGCGCGATCCGTATTTTCTTTACAGTTTGAGTAATGCGGGCAGCCTGCTCGCGTTGATCGCTTATCCCTTGATTTTTGAACCGCGGTTCGGCGTTCACGCGCAGAGCCGTTTATGGCTGGACGGCTACGGAGTCCTCCTGACTCTGGTCGGCGTCTCCGCTGCTCTGATCTGGCGCCAGGCGTCCGCGAAGCCGATCGATCATGTCAACGCGTCGGTTTCCGATGACGGACCGGCGCCGGCCTGGAAGACAAGGCTGCAATGGCTGCTTGCGTCATTCGTCCCCTCAGCGTTGATGCTCGCCGTGACGAATCACAATGCGCTTAATGTGGGGTCGTTGCCTTTCCTTTGGGTGATCCCGCTGGCCGTTTACCTTCTCACATTCATCATGGCTTTCGCGCGCCGGATTCGCTTGCCGCGCCATGTGGTCTCGATTCTTGCGACAGTGGCTCTGTTGGCTGGATTTCCTCTGGTGGTGGTAAACGTCCCCGTCTATGCCGTCACGATATGGGAACTGATGACGGCTCACGTCGTGATTCTCTTTGCCTGTGCGCTTCTCTGCCACACCGCGCTCGCCGACAATCGTCCATCAACGAAATACCTGACGGAGTTTTATTTCATCGTCGCGCTGGGAGGCGTGATCGGCGGCATCTTCACGGCGATCGTGGCTCCAGCCATTTTCAAAACGATCTTTGAGTATCCCCTTCTGGTTGCTGCAGTCGCATTCTTCCGCTCGCCCAAATCAGACGGCAGGAAATTTCGGACGAGCGATCTCGCCTGGGTTGCCGGTTACGCCGCGCTCGTGATTGCCGCGATCTCCATCCTGAACTGGCAGAAGGTGGATACGACCAGTTTTCAGATCTCGTTTAATCCCGAAGACATTTCGCGAGACAGTATCTGGGTCGCTGCAACCGGATCGATCCTGATCACCGGGATTCTCCTTCTGCGTAAAAAGGTAGTCGCATTTGCGCTGGCGTTTTCCGCGCTGATTATTGTCCTGGCAATTGAACTCCCGAAGAATCTGGAAAACGGCACCCTCATCGACATCGCCCGAGACTTCTTCGGCGTCAAAAAGGTGCTGTACGATTCCAGCGAAAACGCCCGACGGTTGTTGCACGGAGACACCTTGCATGGAGTGGAGATTCTGGATCCGGAGTTTATCGGCGTTCCGGTGTCGTACTTTCACGAAAGCAGTCCCATTGGCGATGTCATGGGGCTGGTTGGAAAACGCGAACATTCCGAGATCGCGATAGTGGGTTTGGGGACGGGCACGATCGCCGGCTACGGGAACTCGTCGCGGCATATGCATTTCTTTGATGTCGATCCTCAAGTCGTGGATATCGCCAGCCGCGATTTCACATTTCTGCGGCACTGCGCCGCCAATTGCAAGATCGACGTCGGAGACGGACGTCTTCTGCTTCAGGAACAACCCGACGCCGGCTACGACCTCATCATCCAGGATGCGTTCAATTCCGATTCGATTCCCTCTCACCTGATTTCCAGGGAAGCCGTTCACATGTATATGACGAAGCTTCGGCCCGGCGGCATTCTGCTGTTTCACGTCTCGAACCGATACCTTGATGTCGAGAAGCTGGCGACAGTAGTTGCGTTTGACGAAGGCTTGCAGGTGTTCGTGCGCCACGATGGCGACGAAACGCCAACCGGCAAAGCCGCCTCGGATTGGGTGGTCGCCGTTCGCAGCCGCGAAGACTTTAACGGTATTCCGAACCAGGAATCATGGGAGGATGCCGTTCGGCCAACGGACATCAAAGCCTGGACGGACGATTATTCCAATATGCTGAGTGTTATCAAATGGTGAAACAGTGATTCCGACTTTCGCCTTCTAGGCGAACGCGAACGCCTTGTTCTGACTCCGGATTCCGACAGCCTCGGGGTCGATGTGTTTGTCGAACTCCGACCGCTTGCCCTGGATAATGGCTTCTGCCGCTTCGATGCCCGCGAGCGTTGCGATATCGAGTTCTGTGCGGTTGGTGTAGTAAACGTTTTGATACGGATCGAGCTGGGCCACCATTTCCAGTCTCTGCTTGTTGATCCAGTTGTGCCGGTTCTGAGAGGCATCGGCGCCGGGCAGGCGAAGCACCAACTGGTCGATGCATTTTGCGGGATCGCCGAGATGGAATGCTCCGCAATCCTGCAGGATCCTGTCGGCAACCTGCTTGTCGGTCATCTTCAGAAGTTCGTCGTCGCCAAAACAGTAAACCTCGCAACACAGACATGATTTCCCGGGCGGGACCATTCGATCGCTGTAGGCTGCAAAGTTTGTGATGCGTCCCATTCGAGTCTTCGGGCAAGTTGCATGGAGATACGCCTGTGGGAACATCGGCGGGTGGTCGAACATCAGGTAGACCAGCATTACGGTGTGGCGCATCGTGGTGGCCTTGGTGGTTGCTGAGGCACCCGGAATCTGCGCACCCGGAAGCAGAGTCAGCAGGAACTCGACCGGGATGCTCGCGATGACGTGGTCCGGCTGGTAGCGAATTGTTTGCTTCGGAGTCTGCACAGTCACCGCGTCGAATCGTCCGTCCGCCACCTCGATTGCGGTGATTTGAGATTGGTATTCGATACGTCCCCCGTGCCTGTCGATCTCTTCTTCCATGCGTTCGCAGATCTGTCCGGTGCCCCTTGCGGGATGACGCCAGATCCCCTGGTACGTGTTCGTCTCCACATTCGAGAAGGCGCGGGTGCACGCCGCCTTGATCGTGGAGTAGAGGCCCGGGTTTTCTGTTTGTGGGAATTTGTCGACAGGCGTTTCCGCCCATCTGCGTCCAGACAGCTTCTCCTGGAAGCCTTGCGAAAAGATTCGCGTCAGCATCTCACCACGCTGTTGGTAATACCGCTCCTGCAGATTTTCAGGCGACGGCTTGCCGGGTTTGAGGCGCCACCAGACGAAGTCTGCGACCATGCTGACGAACATGCCCCAGGGCATGCCCCGTCGAAACCCCTGATATGCAGGAAGTGCGTCGATGATATGGCCGTCGTAGAGTACGCCGCCCCGGTGGGGATAGGGCCGGTAGTCCTTACCCACTAATCCACTCCAGAAGGCATCGACTTTTTCGATCCGGTTGTAGAGTTCCTTTCGGCCCAGATCCATGATGAAGCCGTTGCGATGAATCGACCGCATCAGGCCGCCCGAAAAATTGGATTTCTCGATCAGGACCGGCTTACATCCGGCGGCGGCAAGCGTGTACCCCGCCGCGAGGCCGGACGGCCCGGCTCCAAGAACCAGTGTGTGTACCTTTTCTGCCTTCATGTCGTGGATTCCTAACCTCCGTGTTCTAAATCCCTGCAGTCGCCGCTCGGACGATTGCGAACGAGGCTCGGAATGAAGCAGGTTAGGTTCCAGACCGTAACCTATTGAATTTAAGAATTGATCCGATCGTGTCGCCGGGCTTGAAAAGACAAAACGTCAAGGAATGACGGGCAGGGACTGACAAAGTGCCAGAATTGCTTCATAGCCGAGCTTCCGTCAACAGGCGCCTTAGCGCGGGGAAGTGTTCTTCGGCCACCATGTACCCCAGGCATGCCGGCGCCCCGCAACGGCAGGGATAGTCCATGTAGTTCTCAAGGCCATATCCATAATTGAACGTAAGCTCTTCGCCACGCGGAATGGGTTTGATCGAGTATATCCAGAGGTGGTCGCCATCATCCAACGTGCATTCGCAATTCGGCTCGCAGCTGTGGTTGATCCAGCGAGCATGATTCCAGCTCACGCTACCGTCGATGTCCGTGGTTTCGTTCAGCGTAAAGACGTAGCGGTTCTGCCTCAGACACTCCTCATCCGCTTTCTTCTTGGTGAGCTTCGGGCCGACATATTCGACCAGACGTATACCCGCAGGAATGTCGCGGCACGCGAAAGCACCTCGGCGATGGATCGAAGATTTGCGAACTTCGAACCATTTTGGGGGCCGGCGTGACTCGTTCAGCAGCTTCGCCACGTTGTTTCTACTTCTCTGGAAACAGCTTCACCGTCACCATGTTTTTCGGGTTCAGATACAACTTCGCCGCGGCCTGAATGGCGGGGGCGTCGAGTTTGTTGTAGTAATCCGGGACCTGCCACAGGCCGGCCACGTCTTCGTTGTACTGATACTTGAAGAGGATCTGAGAAAGCAGGTAGCCGTTCTGCTTGCTGTTGGTATCGAACTCGCGCAACAGGGCTTCCTTTTCATCCGTCACCTGCTTGGCGCTGGGCCCTTCGTTCTTGAACTTTTCGATTTCGTCACTGACTCGTTTGATCAGTGCATCGGTGCGTTGAGGATCCGAACCGAATGAGATTTCCACGTTGTATTCCTGGTTCGGGATCTTCTGATAACTCTGCTGGACGCTGATGCTGTAGGTTCCGCCGAGTTCTTCGCGAATGGTTTCGAGCAGGCGAGTTTGCAGAATCTGAGCCATGGCGCGAATTTCGACACGGCGGGCCTGGTTATATTCAAACGGGCCGCTGAAAATGATCGCGGTCTGTCCCTTGGGTTCCGAGCCCTTCTTAACGGTTTTGTCGATGGTCCCCGTCGGCGTTCGAACCCCGACGTCCTTCCAGGTCTCCTTGCGATTCAGCGCCGGAAGACTCGCAACGTAGCGTTCGATCAACGGCCGGATCTTGTCGATTTCGAAGTTGCCGACAAACACGAATGTAAAATCGCTCGCATCGGCAAACCGGTCCTTGTAAAAAGCGAGCGATTTGTCGAGATTCCACTGATCCACTGATTCCGGCCCGGGAATCTGGCGCCGCATGTGGTTCTGCGTCATCGTCGAATTCAGCGTATCGGCGAAGGCAAATTCGGGGGTCACCCGTTGATTCGCCAGAACCGTCTTCATCTGAGAGACCATCAAGCCGAAAACCGTTTCATCGGCGCGCGGCTTGGTGAAGCGGAGGTTGAGCAACTGGAACATGGTTTCCATGTCCTTCGGCGAACTGCTGCCGCTCAAACCTTCCTCGAGTTCCCCGATCGAGGCGGATGCCGACGCAACTTTGCCGGTCAGAACCTTGCGCAATTCCGTCGTATTGAATTGGCCGACGCCACCCGCCGCGATGATCTGCGCGGCGACACTGTCGGCAACATAGTCTTTATCTGGAGCGAGTGAGGTTCCGCCGGGACTGGTGGCCCGGAAAAGGATTTCGTCGTCCTTGAAGTTTGTCGGCTTCAGAATGACGTGGGCGCCGTTCGACAAATCCCATTCGGTTATCCCGATATCGGCGCGGGTCGTGGTCTTGACCACCTTGCCCGGAGTGGGAAGCGTGTCCATCAGTGACGCCGAGGCGACGGCATCGACGTAGGCTTTAAGATCCTTGCCGGCGGCCGCGCGGATCGTGGCAGCCAGTTCCGTTTCCGTTGGAATCCGCAGACCGGCCTTATCCGGAGCGTTGACGACGACGAAGCGATTGTCCGTCTTGAACCAGTCGTTTGCCAGTGCGTTCACTTCAGCGAGACTGATCTGCGGCAGAAACCGCTGGTGCATGGCGTATTCGAGGTCCGCGCCGGGCAACGATTCGTTGGTCAGGAAGTTTCGGACGTATTCGTCCGCATGGCTGCCGGACTCCCGAGACTGTTTTTCAGCAACCATGCGTTCGTAACTGCGCAGGATATTCGTCTTTTGCCGTTCGAGTTCGCTGGCAGTAAAACCGAATCTGCGGACACGTTCCGCTTCCGTCATCACCGCGTCGAGCGCCTGTTCGATACTTTGCGAACTGCCCTCGCGGACGCGGACACTGAGGTCGACTTCATCCTTGTCTGCCGTTACGAAAGACCCGCGATCGACACCTGCAGCGACGAAGGGCGCATCTGCTTTGACGGACATTTCGGCAAACCGCGAATTCAACATGCTGATGAACAGGCCGTCCACCATCTGCGCTCGATAGGTTCCCACAAAGCCTTCGGGCCGCGCCGGCATCAGGTTTTCCACCTCAACGCTGGTGGATGTGGTTTCCTTGTCGGTCACAGTCGTGAATACGGTGCCCGGATGATCGGGCACGCTGTATTTCGTCCGCGGACGGGCTGAAGTCTGGGCGGGAATCGAGCCGAAGCGTGTCTTGATGAGGTTCTCGACCGCGCTCTTGTCGAAGTCGCCCACGGCGACCACGGCCTGCAGATCCGGCCGATACCAGTCGGAGTAAAACTTTTTCAGGCGCGCGTGCGCGCCATTCTGAATGACGTCCGGCTTGCCGATCGGTATGCGATCGGCGTAGCGGGAGCCATTCAGCAGAACGGGAAATAGCTTGTCCAGGACTCGCATGCCGGCGCCACGGCGCAGCCGCCACTCTTCCATAACGACGCCGCGTTCCTTGTCGATTTCCGCGTCGTCGAACGAGACGTTGTGCGCCCAGTCCTCCAGAATCTGAATTGCCTTATCCGTGTTGCCGGTTTTATCCGTGGGAACCTGCAACATGTAGACAGTCTCGTCGAAGCTGGTATAAGCGTTCAGGTCCGCGCCGAACCGCATGCCCATCGATTCGATCGCCTGGATGATCTGATCTTTCGGGAAGTTCTTCGTTCCATTGAACGCCATATGCTCGACGAAATGCGCCATACCTTGCTGGTCGTCCTCCTCGAGAATGGATCCGGCTTTGACGACCAGGCGGAACTCCGCCCTCTTCTCCGGCTTGTTGTTGGTCCGAATATAGTACTTCACACCATTGGGAAGCTGGCCCACAGTGATCGCTCCCTCAACGGGAATCGGCTGGGTCATCAGATCCGTCTGGGATGCAGGTTGTGCCGCAGACTGGGGCCGGACGCCGGCCAGATGCGTGACGGCGGCGGTCAACAACAGTGCGATCAGAACAAACCGGGCGGGGTTGCGTCTATTCATAAGTCCTCTCTCCGGAGACTCAAGCAGCTTAACAAATATTAAAGACGTTCGGCCGTATCGAGGGTGAAGCTGAAGGTGGCGCCGCGATCCACTTCGCCCTCTGCCCAGATGGTGCCGCCGTGCTTGCCGATGATGCGCTGAACGGTGGCCAGCCCCACGCCTGTTCCTTCGAACTCTTCGGGCCGGTGCAGCCGCTGGAAAACACCGAAAAGTTTATGGGCATACTTCTGGTCGAACCCGGCGCCGTTGTCGCGCACAAAAATCACACTGGCGCCCTGGACACGACGGTGGCCGACTTCAATCACGGCGTGCTCGACGCGGCGGCTGTATTTGACGGCATTGGATAGCAGATTGACGAAGACCAGCTTCATCAGTCCGGGGTCACAATCAAGCCGCGGCAGATCGCCCACCTGCCACCGCACGTCGCGGCCGCGGGTTTCGATCTCGAGATCGCGAATCAGGGTCTGCACCAGCTTAGTAGTGTCGAGCGTGCCTCGAATCACTTCCTGGCGGCCAATCTGTGCCATCTTCAGGAGGTCATCGATCAGGTTGCCCATGTGCTTGGCAGAATCGCGAATACGATCGAGATTGCGCTGAACATCGGGCGAAACGTCCGGCCCGAGCGTGCCCGCCAGAATCGATGAAAAGGCATCGATATGCCGAAGTGGCGCCCGCAAATCGTGGGACACGGAATACGAAAACGCTTCCAGTTCGCGGTTGGCTGCCTGCAGTTCCGCTGTTCGTTGCGCAACCCGTCGCTCGAGCTCGGCGATGTCGTCCCGATAGAATATCCTCACCGACCACATCACCGGGAACGTGAACGCCAGCGCCAGCAACGACAACAGTACAAAGCTGGCAAAGCTGGCGGGCAGATTCAAATGAATCTTCGACGGTAACAGCCACGCCGCAAGCCGCAGCAGCACCACGAGCGTGACCACGACAAGAGACGAACTGATCACGGCCGCTTTGGTCAATGATCCACGGCGCAGCCAACGTTGCAGATACTGTAGCGGTTTATCCCAGGACGGGACCTGCACCAACGGCTGATGGCGTTCAAGAACTCTCATGGGCCGGAATTGTAAACCGACGGACGCGATCAGTTCCGACTTTTCCACAGGGATCCGTCAATCGGAACGGCTGTTAGCGAGTTTCCCTCTCCTGGCTTTTTTTGAAGAGTTCGGCAATTAGCGCCACATGAGTATCGAGAAGCATGTGATTGAGGTCGCAGTCGTCCGCCCCGATGTATTCATCCACGTGATCGCAATGAGCACGCCATCGCTGCGGAGCAAAAGAGGAATTCAGCCACTGCCTGTTTGGCAGTATCAATGTCATTCGACCATAGAATCGTCCGGGTCTATAGCGGCGAACGGCTCTCAGAGTGACGTGCTCGAGCGTTGCGCGCATTTCAGTCAGCGGATCCAGAGGTGCGGCCGGAGGCTTTTCCTGGGCGATACTCACCAGGTTTCGGACCTTCATGATCGATCGCTTCGCCCACAAACGCGCGGCCAAGACCTTATAGAAGGTCGGATAAGGTGTGCCGAAGAACGAGAGAGAGACGTTCCTGCCCTCCTGCTGTAGCAGCCGTGCGAGTTCGAACGCAATCGAACCGCCGGCACAGTATGCAGAGATCTGGCAAGGCCCTCCGGGATATGAGACTCGAATTTGCTCCGCAAAATACGCGGCAACGTCCTCCACGCGCTCGATGGGTTTCGTTCTGCCGTCCAGCCCTGGAGGTTGCAGACCGAAGAACGGCTGATTGGCGCCGAGAGCCTTCGCCAGGTGCTGGTAGCAGAAGATGTCGCCGTTGTGTCCAGCAACGCCAAAAACAGGGATCCTCGTGCCGTGAGGCTGCAAGGGTATGACGGCACGCTGCCGTGACATTGCATCCACGGGCCGCAACAATTCCAGAATTTCGCCTTTGTGTTTCCGCAGGAGAATTTGCATTTCCGCGGAGAGCACCCCCGGCGGCGCATTGCATCGCAGCCGATCGCCATCTACCCGCAGCTGAACATCGCGCTTGCGCAGTTCGGCGAGCAGAATCTCAACACCCTCGGCCCCGGGCGCGCTGCGGCTCATAGTTCGATCTCCTCTCGAACCTCACCGGTTGATTTACGGGGTTCGCCCAGCCACGCCAGCCCGTCAATGATCCTGGCCAGCCTTCCTGGCGTGGGATGCTCCATCAGACTGCGAAAAGGGAGATCCAGCCGGGTTGAATCCCGCAGTCTGTACAGGAGCCGGGACGCCATCAACGAGTGGCCACCCAGGTCAAAAAAGTTGTCGTTCGGACCAACGTCCGATTGAGTAAGAACTTCGCAGAATGCCCGGACGACCAGCTCTTCAGTGGCTGTCAAAGGCCTTACTGCGGCCCCAGGAACCGTTCGCAGCGGTGCGGGAAGCGCCTTGCGATCGATCTTCCCATTGGGCGTCAGGGGTAAACGGTCCAGAAAGACATACTCCCTGGGTACCATGTAATCGGGCAGGCTGGCATGCAGTGAAGCGGCCAGTTGTTCGGCCAGCTCGGACTGGTTCTCAGCAACAACATAAGCCGCCAGATATTTGCCCGCTCCATCGTCTCGCGCGATCACCACGACTTCCCCTACCGAGCGATGCCGGCGAATACAGGCTTCGATCTCTCCAATCTCGATCCGAAATCCGCGCAGCTTTATCTGATGATCGATTCGTCCGAGGCATTCCACGCGTCCGTCTGCGAGCCGGCGAACCAGATCGCCCGTTCGATATAGCCGGCCCGTGCCCTCTTTGTTAAACGGATCCGGAATGAAACGCTCAGCCGTCAGGTCAGGACGATTCCAGTATCCTTGAGCCAGGCCCACTCCTCCGATGTAGAGTTCTCCCTGCACGCCTGCCGGCAACGGCGAAAGGTGCTCATCCAGTATCCAGAGTTGAGTATTGGCAAGGGGCCGGCCGATCGTAATGGGTCCTGATCCCGGCTCAACCCGTTCAACAGTCGACCAGACGGTAGTCTCTGTCGGCCCGTAGACGTTCCAGAGTTCGGCGGCCCTTGGCAGAAGATGGTTGGCCAGATCGCGCGAAAGGGCTTCGCCTCCGCACAACACTTTCAGTCCCGGCGTGCCTTGCCAGCCCGCCTCGATCAGCATTTGCCAGGTGGAGGGCGTTGCCTGCATCACTGTCGCTTTTGAAGAGCGTAGCCCGTCGATGAGTCTCTGACCGTCAACTGTCTCTTCACGGCTTGCCAGAACGACTCTTCCTCCTTTGATCAATGGCAGGTACAACTCCAGCGCGGCGATGTCAAACGAGAGTGTCGTCACGGAGAGCAGCACGTCGGTCGCGGTAAATCCCGGTTCTCGTCCTATCGATTCGAGCAAGTTGACCAGCGAACGGTGCGTCACGGCAACACCCTTGGGTTGTCCCGTCGATCCCGACGTATAGATGACGTAGATAAGGTCCTCAGGCCGCGCGCTCCTTGCTTCCAGATCGTGCGCCGGGCGTGCCGGCCCGTCTTCATCAACACACACCACGGGAATGGCCTGAGGCGACAGGGCTGAAATGACCGAGCGTTGCGTCAACAACACGGCTGCACCCGAGTCCGCCACCATGAAAGCGAGTCTCTCTGCAGGAAATGCCGGGTCCAGCGGAACGTAGGCAGCACCGGCCGTCATGACCCCAAGGAGGCCAATCATCATCTCCAGCGAACGTTCCATGAATACGGCGACCCGTACACCTGGACCGACTCCGTAAGCGCGCAGGCGCCGCGCAAGAGTGGCCGCTTTGTCCTCCAGTTCCGCATACGTGAGAGTCCGTCCCTCGGACTCGACTGCCACACACCCTGGTGTTCGCTTCGTCTGCTCCGAGATCAACTCGTGAACAGTCATCTCGGGAAAAGGCGCACCCGTATCGTTCCAGATGGCATGGGCAGCGCGCTCTTCGCTGGTAAGAATCGGAAGGCGGGCGACAATCTGATCCGGCTGTTGAACAATTGTCTCCATCAGGGCGCTGTAGTGGGCAGCCATCCGACGGATAGTTGCAGCATCGAAGAGATCCGTGCTGTATTCGAGCAAAGCGTCCACGCCTTTTGCTGTTTCAGACGTCACGAGGGTGAGATCAAACTTGGAGGTGCCGGTTTCAAGTTGTTCCTGCCCCGAGACCGTCGACACCTGCGAGACTCCGCCGGAATCGTGAAGCACAAACATGACCTGGAATAAAGGTGTCCGGCTCGAGTCGCGTTCCGGCGCGAATTGCGCAACCAGTTGCTCAAATGGAAGGTCCGCGTTCGAAAAGGCTCGCAGGACGCGACCACGAGTCTGCCGAAGCAGGGTGCGGAAGCTGAGATCCTCGGTAAACTGCGCCCGCAAGACAATGCTGTTCAAAAAACACCCGATGAGTTGTTCCGTTCCGCTGTGCGTCCGGCCGGTGATCGGTGTTCCTACCAGAATGTCATTCTGTCCGGTGTAACGTCGGAGCAACGCTGCAAAACCGGCTTCCAGAATCATGAATAGCGTGGCCTGTTCCTGCCTTGCGAGGGCCTTGATCCGGTCTACCAGGGGTTTCTTCAACTGAAAGACCTCGATCGCACCACAAAAACTGGAGACAGCCGGTCGCGGCCTGTCCGTTGGGAGTTGCAGGAAGGGCGGAGCCGACTCCAACTCCTGTCGCCAATACGCAAGCTGCTTTTCGAGAATGACGGGCTGAATCGATTCGCGTTTCCAGCGGACAAAATCGGCGTACTGAATCGGCAATTCCGGAAGCAGTGACGGCAGTCCTTGAAAGAAGGCTTCGTACATTTGACGGACTTCCCGCTGGATCAATTCCATCGACCACTCGTCGGCAATGATGTGATGAATCGTCAGCAACAACCGGTGCGTCCCTTTCGAAAGGTGAACGATCGTTCCCCGAAACAGCGGCGCGACCTCCAGCGTGAAAGGTTTTCGACCTTCCTCGCGAGCTATCCGGCGCCACTCACGTTCGCGTTCTTCGCGGGGCAACCGGCTCAAATCTACTTCCGCGAGCCTCAGTTCGATCTTCGGCAGGACGACTTGCTGAGGATCTTCGCTCTGGGCTGTAAAGACGGTCCGCAGAATTTCATGGCGACGAACGAGTTCGTCCAGCGCCTTTTGCAAGGCGGCCGCGTCGTATATTCCATGGATCGGGACAACATCGACAATGTTGTAGGCCGGGCTGTCCGGCGACAGCTGATGAAGGAACCAGAGTGGCGTCTGATTAGACGAAAGCGGAAAGGGTCCGTCTTGTTTACGCGGCTCGATATCCTGGGTTTTGATCGTGCCGGCCGCTTCGTCGACGATTTTTGCCAGGCGGGCGATCGTCGAATTCTCGAAAAGAGTTTGCGTGGTCAGATCTACGCCGAATGTATCGCGAATGCGCGAAATCGTCTTGATTGCCAGGAGCGAATGTCCGCCCAGGTCGAAAAAATCATCGTGGATACCGACATTTTCCACCTTCAGCGACTCCTTCCAGATAGCACTGAGAGATTCTTCCGTTGCTGTGTGGGTGCGCGCCGATTCCGGCGCCGGACTCGGCGCCGCGGTCGCAACGTGGGACAGAGCATTGCGGTCGATCTTGCCATTCGACGTCAATGGGAACTTCTCAAGAAGAAGCAGAGTCGAGGGAACCATATAGGCCGGGAGGCGGTCCTGCAGGTGTTTGCGGAGAACCGCCGGCGTCAGGATTCGAGGGTTCACCGGAGGCAATATCCGCAGGTGTTCCCCATCGGCCTGGTTTCGGATCAGAGCCCCGGCGCTTGCTGAGCGGGCATACACATAGCAGAGTTCGGTATTTTGCAGGAGAAGATCCTGTTCAGCCAGGACCTCGAAGCCTTGCGCTACGAGGAGCGAGGTGATCGGCTCCAGGCTCTGCTGTTGATCCACCTCGATGACCAGTTGACGGATCTTACCCCAATCACCGGCGTCGATTCCGAGCAAGACGTCCAATTCGCTCTTCTCAACATTGATCTTTAGAAGGTCGATACGATCGATGCCTTGTTCGGCAATCATGCTCGACAACGTTCGCAGTTCAGCAGTCTCCGTCTTTACGCGGAGCCGTCCGTCGATCAAACCTTCGAGTTCTGCCGCTGAGGGAAGCACATCATCGGCGCTTTGTTGGTTTAAGACATAGTTCTTCACCACCTCGCGTTCCGTTGCGGCGTCGGCATAAAAGCCTGACAAGAGAGACATGCCTTCAAAAAACGTCAGCTCCGCGGTTTTGTTCTCACGGGACAATCCGAGCGGAAGGCATTTGACGTTTTCGCCCCAGGCCCTGGCGTTCGACGACAAACAGGCATGCGCTGCCGGGTTGGGCTCGAAGGCGAAGATCTTCACATTGGCCGCTGCACGGCACGCGAAGACGGTAAAAAGCCCGATGTTGGCGCCGGCATCTACAATGCAGTCGCCGTCGTTTATCGTGATGCCATGCCGGAGATAAGCCTGGAGCCGAAAGATTTCGTTGTGAATGTAGTCCGTTTCGTTCCGGTTCAGATGTGCGACTGACAGACCGTCCGGCAGGAGATGGACTGATTTTTGCGACCACAGCGGCTGGTCGGCTTGTTGCGGCGTGACATATGCCGCCAGACGCTTTCCCCCGGCCCCGTCGTCGTCCGCGACGGCGAGCGCCTCTCTCACGCCGGGATGCTCACGCAGCGCCGCCTCGATTTCACCGAGTTCAATACGGTAACCGTGGATCTTGACCTGATGATCTATGCGGCCGCAAAACTCGATGTCGCCGTCAGCCAGGTAGCGCGCCAGATCTCCCGTTTTATACAAACGCTGGCCAGGTTCACCGAATGGGTCCGACACGAACTTTTGAGCAGTCAGTTCGGCCTGATTTAGATAGCCGCGTGCGACGCCTTCGCCTGCGATGCATAGTTCGCCAACGACGCCGACGGGTACTTGTTGTCCCTGCGCATCGAGAATGTGGACGCGGCTGTTCGGGAGAGGTTTGCCCAGCGGAAGGGTTCCCGAGAGCGTGGGCGGGAGTTTTCCCTCGACGCGATAGGTCAGGACACCGACTGTGGTCTCGCTGGGTCCGTAGTGGTTATGAATTTCGCAGTTCGGAGCCAAAGAGCGCAGTCCTTCAATCCATTCAGTGCGAGAAGATTCACCGCCCAGTATCAGACGTTTTCTCGGCATGACTTGCTCCGCCCCTTTTCCGGTTTGCAGCGCTGCCAGATGCGATGGAACAATCTTCAAGACGTCTATCTTCTCGCGCGTGAAATATTCCGCCAGCTTTGCCTGGCTCTGCAGCCGCTCCTGTGAAATCACGTGCAGGCAGCCTCCGGTCGAAAGCGCAGGAAACAGGACGGTATGACCGAGGTCGGCGGCGACGGTGGAAACCATCGCGTGATTCATGCCCGGCTCGAAATTCAAACGCTCAGCCACGCCGCGCACGTAACTGACAATGTTTCGGTGTTCGATGCAAACTCCCTTGGGCCGGCCTGTCGAACCGCTGGTGTAGATCACGTATGCCGCGCTAGTGGGCTCTGCGTTGTCCTCCTCCGACGGTTGATCCTCCACGGCATTCCAGTCAAACGTATCGAGGCAAATCGTGGTGAAGGCGTTTTCGGCAAGTCTGGCGGTCAAGCTGGTTTGAGTCAGGAGTATTGAGACGCCGGCATCGGATAGGATGAAGGCGACGCGTTCTGATGGATAGTCCGGATCGATCGGCACATATGCCGCCCCTGCCTGGAGGACGCCCAGAATGCCAACTACCATTTCCAACGAGCGCTCCACGAGGATTCCAACGAATGTGTCCGGTCCAAGGCCCAGACCTTTTAGATGCCGCGCGAGTTGGTTGGCACGCCGGTCGAGTTCACGATAGGTGAGTTTTTCGTTTTCAAATGCCAGCGCCGCCTCGCCGGGAGTTTTGAGAGCCTGCTCTCGAATCAAATGGTGCAGACAGAGAGACGTTTTTGACGGATCGACGGCGGTCTCCATAACTTTCGTGGCATTCGGCGTCATAGTTTGTTGATTCCTCTCAGCAGCTGCTGTTATGCAATCGGTCGCCGGGCGTGAAGAACTACTGTTAGTCCGACCACGCGATGACTTCCTTCATCACTTCGTTGGCTCCCGCATAGATGCGCTGGACGCGGCTGTCGGTCCACATGCGGGCAATGGGGTAATCGTTGATGTAGCCATATCCACCGTGAAGTTGAACGCACTCGTCGACGATGCGGCACTGGGTTTCGGTAAGCCAGTATTTCGCCATCGCTGCGGTAGCGGCATCGAACTGGCCGGCAACGAAACGTTTGATGCAATCGTCGATGAAGACGCGGCCGATCCTTGCTTCCGTCATGCACTCGGCCAATTTGAACCGGGTGTTCTGAAAGTCGAACAGCGTCTTGCCAAACGCCGTCCGCTCTTTGACATATTTCGTAGTGACGCCGATTGCCCGTTCCGCCACAGCGACGGCACCGATGCCGACAGCGAGACGTTCGTAGGGCAGTTGTTCCATCATCTGTGAGAAACCTTTGCCTTCGCCGCCGCCGAGTAGATTCGCCGCCGGAACACGCACGTCATCGAAGAACAACTCGCACGTGTCCTGCTCATGCATTCCAACTTTGTCCAGCGGCATACCGGCCTGGTATCCGCTAAGGTTTTTCGTTTCCACGAGGATGAGCGAAATACCCTTGGGACCTGAAGCTCTCGCATCCGTCTTTACCGCGAGACAAAGCAAATCGGCGTGACGACCATTGGTTACAAATGTCTTGGAACCATTGATGAGGTAGTGATCGCCGTCCCGCACCGCCGTAGTTTTGATCCCTTGCACGTCCGACCCGGCCGACGGTTCGCTTATCGCGATGGCCGCGACGAGTTCGCCACGCGTCATGCGGGGCAGCCAGCAGCGCTTCTGGTCCTCATTGCAATACGCAAGGATGTACTGGCCCACAACGCCTTGTATCGAACAACCAAAATGCACGCCCGCCTGCGCGAGTTCTTCGATGACGACGGCCTGGTAAGCGAAAGTGCCACCGCCACCGCCGTATTCTTCGGGTATGTCGGGAAGCAGGAGACCAATACCGCCCGCATCTCTCCAGGCATCTGCGTCTGGGCCATGATGCTCGCGCCAGCTCGCCTGGTGGGGCACGAACCGATCCTGGATGAATTGTCCAACCGTCCTGCGAAACATGCGCAGCGCATCATTCATCCATGTCGATTGATAGTCGGTTTCGTTCACTCCCTCTCCCGGCAAGACAAGACATTCGGCAACGGCGGCCGAAGCCACCGGCTTGCTGTCCGGCACGTGGAGCACCAGGATTCAGCTAACCAGTAGAGTTTTTCCAACCGCAGCAGGAGATCTCCGGCCGCTGGAAGTGAAACGAGTTCATTCGCAAAGCATGAAAGGAGCGATGGGGAGCCGGTTTCAAGTAATCCCGCAACGCAACATCCGACCGGCCGATAACGATTTGTAGGCGAGCATCACTGGCCGCTGTAGGTTGTGCCGGTCACTGAAACTTTACTGGTGGTATCAAATCAAGGAGCAGTGGAGCCTGTATACCAGTCAGGCCGCCCGCAGGGCATGCAGCTATCCGAATTTCGCGGCCTCGCCGCTCTTCTTCAACTTGAACGCAACCGAATACGGACGGATCTTGCTGTTGGCGAGTTTCTTTGGGTTATCGGCGAGATGGTATCGATCTTCCGTGACTCTTGGTTCTTCAAAGTCGACAACATCGAATCCAGCCGACTTAAACGCCTTCCAGTAATCGGAGAGCGGACGATGAAACCAGATGAAGTCGGAGCTGAAGTGTCCCCATGGCGGATCAACACATTTCTTCTGACGAAAGTAGGAAAATGCCCAGTGATACGTCACCTCTCCGCCGGAGGCGATCGTTGCATCGCCTTGCGGAAAGCAAGGGTGTGAAAAGACCAGCACAGCCGCTCCGCCGGGTTTCAATACACGAAAGAACGCATTCACCGCGCCCTGCAGATCGGGAGTGTCCATCAGAACGTAGTTTGCAATCAGGAGATCGAACTCACCTTCGTCAACCGTTTGCAGCGACGTGCAGGAATCGACGTGGAACTCCATCCCGGGATAATCTTTGCGGGCAATGGCGATCATCCGCTCTGAAAAATCCACTCCGGTAACGTTGGCTCCACGATCGGCGAGTTGCTTCGACAGGTATCCTGTACCGCAGCCAGCATCCAGAACCTTCAAGCCCTTCACATTGCCGGCAAAACGCCACAAAACGGGATCCGAGTTCAGGATGCGATTGCTGTCGCCTCGGGTTCCGACCTGGATCTTCCAGTCGTCCGCAACGCGATTCCAGAAATCCTGGGTTTCGTCTGCTTCAGAGTTGTTCATGGCAAATTTTTGTAACACATCCTTTGGCCGGATGACTAACTGGATGTGAGCGCGCAAGAGGCCCTCTACAAGGAAGCGACGCAGACATTCGGCGGCGCTCTTCAACGGCTGGTGCGAGCTTATGAGGCCGATCCGGACAAGCGCAGGGATCTTCTCCAGGACATTCATCTCGCGCTCTGGCTCAGCCTCGAAAAGTACGAGGCACGATGCTCGCTGCGAACCTGGGTTTACCGGGTAGCGCACAACACGGCGACCACTCACGTCATCCGGCAGCATCGCACAAATTCACGGGAGTTGCTGAGCCTGGAACAACTGCAATCGACCGCGGGTACCGCCGACGTGGCGCGGAATGCGGACGAACGCATGGCGATCGAACGGCTGTTTGCTCTGATCCATCGGCTCAAGCCTCTCGAACGCGACGTGATGCTGCTCTACCTGGAAGACATGGATACCGCATCGATCGCGGAAATCACCGGGATTTCGCCCGGCAACGTCCGGGTTCAGATTCATCGAGTCAAAACGATTCTGGCCCGGCAGTTTCAGCAAGGAGGAAAGTTATGAGTCAACCTCCTGAGCGGGATCTCAGAAATATCTGGCTCAGCCAGGAAACGGAGAAAACAACCATGTCGGTTGAAGAAGTTCGTATTAAAGCGCAGCGATTTTTGAATCGAACGAAGCGGGACATTTTTGTCAGATCCGCATTTGCCGTGGCGGCAGGAATCTTTTGCGGATTTGTTTTCATGACCGCAAGGCTGACGGAAGCCCGCGTGATTGCAGGCGTCGTCACCGCAATGCTTCTGGCCGGAACAGTCCGCAACCTGTACGTCTGGTATTCCCGATCCCCAGGTCCAAGTGCCGGTCTCACCTCATGTCTTCAGTTCTATCGTGACCTGCTGGAGAGACAGCGCGAATTGGCACGAATTCCAGCATGGCAACTTGCAACCGCGCTGCTCATCATCGCGTGGCTGGCACGGAATAAGCTCGGCTCGTTCAATAGGACGGTAATGGGGTACAACCGCGATCCGATGAGCTTGCTGCTGCTATTGGTTCTGATTGCCGCTGCCGGTCTCATTGTGCTGCTGGCCGTTCGCAAGTTCGAAGCTCGCAAAGTTCAGGCAGAAATCGATGCGCTGGATCGATTCGAAGAAGAGACCCATTAACGAAGGAGGGAACCATGACATCCCTATACCTGCGTCCGTGGCTGTTTGGCGTACCAACTTTTCTCGTAGCGGCCATTTTCCTCCTCTGGTCCCTGGCCAGACTGGCCTCCTGGATCTTCGCAACAAAGGGCCTTACGGACCTCCGGCCCTGATACCAAACGCGAACCTTTATCCCCGGCCTGACGTCCGCGGCTATAAGCTTTAGGGCCTCCGGCCCACTCTGAAAACTCGCCAACCCGAATTCGCATTCCGGCATCTGTAACCATCAGGCCGGTCCTCAGTTATATAGACATTCGCCGCTAGGAGTGTGTTCGGATGGAAAACCTGCTCAACGACATCAAACATGGTTGCCGGCTGCTGATCCGGAACCCCGGCTTCACAATCGTAGTCATCCTGGCTCTGGCACTAGGGATCGGCGCCAACACCGCCGTTTTCAGTGTCATGAATGCCGTATTGCTGAAGCCGCTTCCTTATAAGAATCCGGACCACATTGTGTCTGTTGCGGGGCGATTCACCGGAATAGGTATCCCCGACGATCGAAACCAGATTTCGCCGCCCGAATTGATGGATTTACGGAAGTACTCGAGTTCGTTTGCCGACGTCTCCGCCGTGCAGGGAGCCAGCTACAACATTCGCGTTACAGACGCGCCTGAACGGATCTCCGGCGCCGTCGTTTCAGCCAATTTCTTCAAGATGCTCGGAATGGATGCCGCCGTCGGGCGGACGTTCGCGGATGACGAGGATCAGCCCGGAAAGGAAGGTGTCGCCGTCATCGGGTACGCGCTCTGGCAGAAGCGCTTTGCCGGCAACTCCGAAGCCATCGGGAAAACGATCCAGGTCAGCGGCCGCAACGTTCAGATTATTGGCGTGGCGCCTCAAGGCTTCCAGTTTCCAACTCTTGCAGAAATGTGGACTCCGCTTGTGATTCCGGATGCGCAGCTGACACCCAACGCTCGCGGAAACCATGGTCTTCAAGTCTATGCGCGGATCAAACCCGAATTAACGCTGGCACAGGCGTCGACCGACATGGAACGCGTTTCCCAACAGATCATCGAAAATGCCAAACAGTATCCCTATGCGCAATATAATTTCGCGGTTCTGATTCGGCCTCTGCTTGAAGACTACGTCGGAGATATCCGTCCCGCGCTGATCATGTTGATGGGATCCGTCGGTCTGGTGCTTCTGATCGCGTGCTGCAATGTGGCGAACCTGTTAATGGTCCGCGCTTCGGCTCGAGACAAAGAGATCGGAATCCGCACGGCTTTGGGGGCCAGCCGGAGGCGTTTGATCCGCCAGATGCTGACCGAAAGCGTCTTGTTATCCAGCATTGGGGCGATCGTTGGAATCGGCCTCGCCTGGTTGGGTGTGTCCACGATTGCGCGGATCGGTAACGTGGCCTTCCCGCGGCTGGCAACCGCCACTTTGGATCTGTCCACGCTGGGATTCACTCTGGTCGTCGCCTTCCTGACCGCTCTGATCTTCGGTGTCGTGCCGGCAATGCAGGTTTCTCAGGGTCATTCCCATGAGTCGCTGAAAGAAGGAAGCCGCGGCTCATCGACAGGCGCGGGCCAGCAGAACCTGCGAAAGCTTCTGGTTGTCGGAGAAGTTGCCCTGTCGCTGGCTCTTCTGGCGGGCGCGGGATTGCTGATCAAAAGCTTCATGAAGCTGCAGGAGGTGGATCCGGGCTTCAAGTCGGAAGGCGTATTGACTCTTCGTGTGGTCCTCCCCGCCGCCCGTTATACCCAGCCGGATCAGATTCGGGCATTCTTCCGTGACCTGCTCGATCGCGTTCGGAAGGTCCCTGGTGTCGAGCTCGCCGGAGCAACCAGCGCACTTCCACTGAGCGGTCAAGGCGGCTCGGGAACGACGACCATGGATACCACGGCCGTCCCGCCGGATAAGGTTTCCGCCGAAGCCGACTGGCGGTTCATCACTCCCGGATACTTTGAAACCGTGAGCACGAAATTGATTCGAGGCCGATACTTCGACGATCACGATACCGAGACCAGCGCGCCGGTAGCCATCATCGATGAGAGCATGGCTCGTACCTACTGGCCGAATGAGGATCCTGTCGGCAAACGCATCAAGCGCGGAGGAGGCGGCCCCCAAAACACGAATCCCTGGATGACGATCGTCGGCGTTGTGAAACACGTTCGGCTGGGATCGCTGGAGCGGCCGTCAAGAGTGCAACTCTACATGGTTCATTCTCAACTCTCGCCTGGCGGAATGAGTCTCGCCATAAAGACAGGCGGCAATCTCGACGCGATTTCCACGGCGGTTCAGAAGGCAACCATGTCTATCGATCCGGAACAGCCGATCTACGCGGTCCGGCCATTCGACGAGTTGCTTGCCGATTCCGTCGCACGTCGGCGGGTCATCATGTTGTTGCTCGTCGTATTTGCAGGCGTGGCGCTCACCCTGGCCGCTCTCGGAATCTATGGCGTCATCTCTTATTGGGTCTCGCAGCGCTCTCAGGAAATCGGAATACGCCTCGCACTCGGCGCCACGCGAATGGACGTGCTGCGAATGGTGATCGGGCAGAGCCTGTCGGTGGTTGTTGCCGGAGTGGTCTTAGGGTTGATCGGCTCGCTCGCCGTCACACGTCTGATGACGACAATGTTGTTCGATGTGAAAGCCGGCGATCCGACAACGTTCGTCCTGGTTTGCGCATCGCTTTTGGGAATCGGCGCAGTGGCGAGCCTCATACCGGCATTGCGCGCAACGCTCGTCGACCCGGTGCACACTTTGCGCCGTGAATGATCTATCTCAGATGGAGAAATCGGAGGACGGTGTCGCCCAGGAAAATGTAGATGGCGCAGATGGTGCCTTCACCAATAAGGACACCAAGGATGACACGGGCGACATCCACTCTTAACACGCCGCAGACGTAACAGATCAGGTCTGTCGGTGCGAGCGGAAAGAAACTCCAGACAATGATGATGGGCATCTGATTTCGCTGCAGGACGCCCTTCATCTTCTTCAGCTTTTCCTCGTGCTTTGTTTTAAACACCTCGTCCAGATGCAACGACTCTGAAAAATAGTAAATACAGATGGACGACACGAGGATCCCAGCGAGACTGAGCAGAAATAGCGGCATCGGCCGAAAGAACGGGATACCGATAAGGATGAGGTTCGTCGCCGGAATGAATGTGAAACCGCGGATACAGCCGAGGAAAAAATAAAGCGAATAGCCCAGAATGACCGAAGCGGAAACCGCGCTTTGAATCCCACCTTGAATTAATTCCGCCCGAAAGAAATAAAAATATAGTGCCACGGGCAGAAGAACTATCCAGCTCAGAAGCCGGATTATCCGAACGTGCGATTGCATATGATGCTCGTGCCGCGGACTGAAAATTCCATTACCTACAAATTACCGGAGAACTGCAAGACTCGCACTGGCCCCTCCTGCCAGGAGGGGTGCCGCACGCCATCAATAGAATGTAACGCTACCTTAAGACATGGCGTGTGGCGGGGTGGTCTAACATCGATTCCGCTCGACGTTGGCCCCCCCGGCCGCGCCGACTCTGAAGGTAGCGTGACAATTTTGATCGGCGCGGCCTGCCCGCTCCTCGGAAGGAGGGGCCACAACGCATTCCTGTCAATTCACGCCTGAGTTATTCCTTAATTGCTTCCACGACTTTGCGGAATCCCTGTGACGTCTGAGAACTCCAGCGCCACACAATAACCAGATCGTTGGTGGGATCCACATAGATGACGTTGCCGCCAGAGCCCTGAGCCTGGAACGAGTTCTTCGGCAATCCGGCATTCTTGCCGGTTGTGTTCAGCCACCACAGAAAACCGTAGTCCGGACCGTGTTCGCTCGCCGTTGTCGCGAGCTTCACATACGATTCAGGAACAATCTGACGATCGCCCCACTTTCCTTTCCGTAACCAAAGCAATCCGAAGCGCGCCTCGTCGTACGAATTGATCCAGACGCCTCCGCCCCACCGTGTTCCGCCGCTGACGGACGCCATGCGCTTGCCATCGATCGTCACGTACGAGTTTGCATACGGCACCCACTTCCACGTATCCGAAGCACCGATCGGGTTCATGACCTCATCGCGAAAGACATCCGGCAGAGGTTTTTTAAACAGTTCCAGCAGCGATAAGGAAAAGCGATTGATGCGCACGTCGTTGTATTCGTAATGCGAGCCGGCTTCCTCAATCGGACGCGGTTTCATTTCGCCGTTCCCAAACGCTTCGTGGCCGATGAAATTCGCGTTCTTGGTCCACATCTCACCTTCCCACTCCGATTCCTGCTGGAGATGATTCCGCCAGGTGATGAGTCGATTGTGCGGCGAATCGTAGCCGCCGTCCTTGATGACATTCACGACGGGATCGTCCAGCTTTGGAATGAGGCGGCGTTCCAGCGCAATGCTGGCAAGGGTGGAGAGCATGCTCTTCGCAACGCTGTACGTCGGGTCCGGGCGCGTCGTATCGCCGAATTCGGCAACGATGTATCCATGCCGGATCACGAGCGCATTGGTGGCAGCCCGTTCCGTTGGAATGGAACCCAGCAGCTTTCCGAAAATGATTTCCTGATCCGAGAAATCACGCGATTGGTTCGTTTCGTGCGCCTTCATGAATTCAATCGCTTCGTTAAGCTTCGCGGCATCCATTCCGACTTCAGCGGGCGTCTTGCGGGCCCATTGTCCGGCTGGTGGATAGTAAGGATCGCCGGGAGCTGCAGGCGTTACGGAAGCGACCACGACAGCCGCGGTCAAAATAGTCAGCAAGACAAGAGACGCAAGATTCTTCATTTGAAATTCCCCGGCTGCGTCTTGCGCCACTCGTCGTAGCGAAGGCGAAGCGTCTTTACCGGATTCAGATTCTCGCCCGGCTTAATGGCGCTCGGGTGATCCGGTTGAGGCTGCGACACATTGATGAACATGCTGTATTTGCCATTGTTGTGTGAGTCGCCGTTCGTATCGGTCTTTTCAGCCATCAGAATGTACGCAATCAGAGAGGTTCGACCTTCGCACGCGAACTCTTTGTTGGCGTCCGGAATCGCCGGAACCTGGCACGTGCATCGACTGTCGCCGCCGGCAGCATCCGCGGCGTCCATGGCTGCCATTACCCGATCTGTCAGCGCGCCCTTGTTGGCGATGAACGCCTTCACCGCCTTCGGCACGACGTCGTTTGCGCGCAAAGTATTGCCCTGAATGGAATAGAAGATTTCTGTTCCCGGGACCTGCCCGCTGATGTTCTGACTGACAAATCCATTATTCAATCCGGAATGACCGGCCGAGCGGCCCTGCAGGTCGACGATTCCGAACTGGCGCGTTTGAAACGCCGGGTCCTTCGCCAGCATCTCGATGATGTCCTTCGGGTCGGTTCCCTTCATCAGCTCGTTGAAAACCAGCATCTGGTTCTGCTTGGTCCCGTCCGCCGCTGCCTGGCACGCCGCGACACCTTTACCCGGCACAATCACGGCCGCCGCGCTCATCAACAGGTTGTCTGCGCCGTTGACACAGGTGGCGGAAGCGCTTACCACGCGGCCTGTGCTGCGATCGACGGCAATAACAGACCAGGTCGCAAAGGCGGAGAGTTGAAACGACACGAACAGTGAAATGAACAGGATCAGTCGCCGCACGTAAGTACCTCCAAACGGTGTGTCGCTGCATTTGTTGTTCAATGGGCCGGAGGCCCCAAAGCTTTTAGCCGCGGCCGTGAGGCCGGTGATAAAGGTTCATGACTGGTGTCGGGGCCGGAGGCCCGTAACCCATCTTCGACTGGAATGCTTACGGCCCACCAGGCCTGAATCATCCCCAATAGACTTCCCCGGCCTCACGGCCGCGGCTATAAGCTTTAGGGCCTCCGGCCCACTGATGGTGGACCGATACTATTCCCTGTTTTTCCACAGTGCAACCGTTGCATGATGGGCGTCACCAATCGAGTACCTATGTTCAAACGATTCATTATTATTTACCTGCTGGCGGCAAGTTCCGTTCTGGCCCAGGACAAGGAAGCGTCCGATTCAAAACTGACGGAATTCAAGGACCTGGACGCGTTGATGGCAGCGCTGCCCAATATCTCTCCAAAGCCGCTCGACAATCAGGGAGCCCTGCTCTTTACCGCATTGCCCCTCGCTTGCGCCGATGAACTTCAGTCCAGGCCGCAGGCACGCGCCTACTTCTGGCAGCCGACGTACAAGACGGTAGATGGCTACGACAAATCCCGAGCTTTCTACGGATGCAATGACTGGGCGACCGCCGTCAGTGCGACGTGGACAATGGTCACGCTGTTGAAACGTTATCCGGAGCTTCCTTCGGGAAATCTGGTTCGCGAAAAGCTGACGGATCATCTGGGCCGTCCGAACCTGGACGGAGAGCTCGCTTATTTCAAAACAGCCGGCAATTTCCAGCGTCCGTATGGCTATGCCTGGTTCCTGAAACTCTATGCCGAGCTTGCAACCTGGAAGGATCCGGACGGAACGCGATACGCGGAGAACGCATCAGCCCTGGCGCGGTTCTTCACCGATGCGCTGCCTGCCTATCTTGTGGATCTCGAACGGCCGGTGCGAACGGCCGGTCAAACCAATACGGCGTTCATCCTGAATATGCTTTTGGATTACGTGGACGTCACCCGCGACATGACGGTGAAACGCGCGGTCAGCGATACCGCTCGACGATTGTTCACCGTCGACACCAACTGTGCAACCGAAACCGAAGCCACAAATCCCGAAATGGTTTCGCCATGCCTGGAGGAAGCAGCGCTCATGGGCCGGGTACTGGATCAACCGGCGTTTGTGACCTGGCTGAATGGTTTCCTACCCGCGGCAAATTCGGCAAAGTTCACGAGGCTGCGAACAATTTCATTTGATAGTACGGGCCCGCAACGGCGAGGCGGCAATCGCGGAACTCCGGCTCCGGCAACGCCCGGCACACCGCCGCCGAATCCTCGGGCGCAATGGATTGGACTCGCGTTTACGCGAGCGGATGCGTACTCGCATATTTCTTCTGCTTTGCCGTCAACAGATGCGCGGGTCGCGGTATTTAAGAGGTTGGCTGCGATCCACGCGGAACAGGGTCAACGCGAGATGGTAAACCCCGCCGCATTCGACGCGCCATGGGTAGGGGCATTAGCCGTGTCGTACCTTTCATCAACAGGAGGCTCGCGATGAAGCGCCGGAATATGACTCTCATAGCCTTTTTGCTGATCATCGGCGTGACTTTTACTTCGGCACAATCTCCACAGCAGAACAATGCGCCAGCGGCCTCCAAGGTGGACCTTCGACCCTTCATCGGGAGCCTGCCGGCGGCAACTGCTCCGGCACTGACTGAAAGTCAGGCGATATGGCTCGCGCAGATGCCGCTGGCGTGCCTCGATCGCCCCCAGGCGGCACCGTCGGGACGCGGCTACCTTTGGGAAGCGACGTATCGTCCTCCTGAGGATTATCAGAAGAACCTCGCCTTCTATGGCTGCTTCGACTGGCACTCGTCCGTGAATTCGACGTGGACACTTGTAAAACTCCTGAAGGGATACCCGGATCTCGCCGTCGGCGGATTGATTCGCAAACAGCTTGGCAAGCATCTCGACAAGGGGAATCTCACTGGCGAACTCACCTATTTGAAAGGCGCAGGCGAGTTCGAGCGTCCTTATGGATATGCATGGATTCTGAAACTCGCTGCCGAACTCGCGGATTGGAAAGACCCGGACGGTCAGAAGTGGGCGGCGAACATGTCGCCGTTGGCAGAATGGGCGTCGGCGGAAATGGCGAAGTTCTTCAAGGATTTGAATCAACCCAATCGTGGCGGCGTGCATCCCAACAGCTCCTTCGCGATGTACCTGATGCTGGATTATGTCGACTTGATGAAGGATGAACCCCTGCATGCATCGATCATCGAAACGGCGAATCGTTTCTATGAAAAGGATAAGAATTGCAGTACCAAAACAGAACCGGCGGGTTCAGATTTCCTGTCGCCATGTCTCACTGAAGCCGCACTGATGGGCCGGATCATGCCGCGAGATGCATTTCTGTCCTGGCTCGATACCTTCATGCCGGCAATGAATTCCGCGGACTTCAAACCGTTGACAGAACCCGTGGAAACAGCCGGCGTTTCCCGACCGGAGCAGCTCGCAGGGAAATCGCATTTGATTGGTCTGGCGTTTCAACGCGGTCGAATGATGAATAACGTCGCAGACCTGCTGCCGAACGGCGATCTCCGCGCGGATGTCCTGCGGAGGCTGGCCGCAATTCACGGCGTGAAAGGTATGCAGGCCATGTACGACGCGGGTTATTACGGATCCCATTGGCTCGGCACGTACCTTGTGTATTACATGCTGTCGACAAAGTGAGCGGTTGTGTGGTGATACATATTCCCCGCCTTGGTTAAGGCGGGGTGGACGCGACCATAAATCAAAAAGACGCGAGGCATCCATTGAAGGGAGCGGACCGGGCGGTTGGTTCAACATCCGAATAATCGGTGGTTGACCGAACCACCCCGTCTGCGGCCGATTTAGTGGCTTCGCGCCTTTTTATCAATGCCGCATCCAACCCCTCCTTGGCCAAGGAGGGGAATATTCCTATGCCTATGCCCGTGCGAATTTGAAGGTTGCGAGAGTTTTGAGGCGAGCATGAAAGGGTTCGATCTGCGCTTCCAGTTTTGCTAAGACGGCCTGAGCATTCGCAGTCTCACCGGATTTGCCAATTCCCTCCAACTCTCTCGAGATCTGCGCCACCGAATTTGGTCCAAAATTCGACGCAGCGCCCTTTAATGCATGAGACGTCGAGGCAATCGCATCAGGGTTTCCGGAACGCACCGCTTTGCGAATTTCCCGCAGCATTCGCGGCGAGTCCTTGAGAAAAATGGCAATCAGCTTCTTGAGAATCGCGCGGCTTCCACCCACTCCATCGAGTAGCGACTGTTCATCAATCGGTTCCTCGCTGGAGCCCTTTCCAGTCATGCTATCGATCATCTGATAAAGCTCGCCGGCGCGAATGGGCTTGGCGAGATACCCATCCATCCCTGCTTCCAGCGCCCGGCTGCGATCGTCCGGCATGGCATGAGCAGTCGTGGCAATGATCGGAATGCGGACGGCTCCGGAGCTTTCGCGTTTGCGAATTCGCGCTGTTGCATCAAGACCGCCAAGCACGGGCATTTGAATATCCATCAAGATCAAGTCGAAGGTTTCATGCGATGCAACGTCGACGGCTTCTTTACCGTTCGTTGCGAGCCGTACGGTATGCCCGCGACGTTTGAGCAACTGCAGCATAAGTTGCTGGTTTACGGGATTATCCTCGGCAACCAGAATCTTCAGCCGCTTTGTACTTCGACTCGCCAGCGGCTCGGCTTTGCGCGGACCCGCCCGCCGTTTCCGATTCGCAAAAATCGTGATGATCGTGTCGAAGAGTTCGGATTGTTTGACCGGCTTATTGAGATGTGCGGCAACACGCAGCTTGTGACAACGCTCGGCGTCGGTACGGTTCACTGCCGAAGTCAACATGATGATTTTGGTTCGGGCGAGCGATTTGTTGCGCTTGACGCGGCCTGCGAGGGTGAAACCGTCCGTTTCCGGCATGTGTCCATCCAGAATTGCGAGCGAAAAAGGCTCCTTCTGCTTCGCCGCGACTTTGAGACTTTGAAGCGCGCGCTCCGCGTTGTCTGCAACATCAGGCTTCATACCCCACATCTGAAGCAGTTCCTGGAGTATCTGACGGTTCGTCGCGTTGTCGTCCACCGCGAGAACGCGCAGGCCGTCTAGGACGTGAGTGTCTTCAACAGCGGGTTTAACAGTTCCGCCAATCGCGAAGGGAACCGTAAAACTGAATACACTTCCCTTTCCCGGTTCGCTGTTCACCCAGAGGCGGCCGCCCATCATCCGTACCAGTTCGCCTGAGATCGCAAGCCCGAGACCCGTTCCGCCATAACGACGCGTGGTGGAGCTGTCCGCCTGCGCAAATGCTTCGAAAATGATGTCTAGTTTCTCTTTCGGGATGCCAATGCCGGTGTCGACGACTTCGAAACGAAGAACCACTTGCATGTCGGACACACTCTCAATACTCGCCCGCACCACCACTTCTCCCCGCTCAGTAAACTTGATGGCATTTCCGGCGAGATTCACAAGAATCTGGCGAAGGCGTGTCGGATCTCCGATTACGGAATCGGGCGCGTTCGCAGCCACCCGGCATGCGAGTTCCAAGCCTTTTTCACTGGCCCGAAGTGCGAGCAGATTGACGGCTTCGTCCAGCGTATCGCGCAGGTTGAACTCCACGCTCTCCAGGTCGAGTCTTCGCGCTTCGATCTTCGACAGGTCCAGGATGTCATTCAGCACATTCATTAACGAATCTGCTGCGAGTTTGACCGTCTGCAGGTGTTTGCGCTGAGGCGCGTTCAACTTCGAGAGCAACACGAGATCGGTCATTCCGATTACTGCATTCATTGGAGTGCGAATCTCATGACTCATGTTTGCCAGGAATTCACTCTTGGCTTTTGTTGCCTCTTCGGCGCGCAGTTGGGCTGCGGCAAGCTCATTTTCAGCATCGCGACGATCGATGAACTGCCCAATCTGACTTCCAATCGCATCAAACAACGCGAGAATGTCGTGGTCGGGCTCGCGTATTTCGCTGCTGAAGAATTCGATGACGCCAATGACGCCTTCGCTGCCTCGAATGGGAAATCCGAAGGCGCTTCGCAGCCCTTCCGCAGAAGCGACTGAAGCGCGCGGGAAATTGGAATCGACAACGATATCCGCCAGCCACAGGGACGCGTTTTCCATCCAGACCCGGCCGGGAAGACCCACGTTCTGCAGAAATGCCGATCGTTTCGACAACTCCTCGAAATGGGATATGTGCAGCTCGGGCATATGCCAGACCGTCAGGCATCGGATCACGCCAGCTTCCGCATCCACTCGCCAAATTGCCCCGGCACCCCAGTTCAAGGCTTTGCAGACAGCCTCGATAATCGCAGGAGCAGCCGCATCGAGTGTCAGAGCGGTGGCCAGAATGTGTGTGATCGCGTATGCCGCAGCCTGCCGATCTTCGCGCCTCTTTATTTCCGTAATATCCCGAGCAACGGCATAGATGGTCTGTTCCTCGATGATGGGAATTGCGTTCCAGGAAAACCATCGGTACGAACCGTCCTTCGCCTGATATCGATTGCGGAACTGGATGACCTTTGCGCCCGTTTCGATCTTTGCAGCAGACTCGATAGTGGATTCTCTGTCCGCTGGATGAATGAAATCGAGGTACGGCCTGGCCATCAATTCCTCCGCAGTAAACCCGAGGGTGCGCTGCCAGGCTGGATTCAGGCGCTTGAAATATCCATCAAAACCCGCCACACACAGCATGTCGAGTGCGAGATCGAAGAGGCGGTCCAGATCGCTTCTAGACGACATGGCGAGTCAGTGTAGTGCAGTTCACACAATTTGAGATAGGATGACGCAAAAATGGCAACAGCACGAACATCGCGGAAACGCGTTCTTGTCGTCGATGACGATCGCGGTCTCAATCATGTTCTCGTGGAAATGCTGAAGGAATCGGGCATCGAGGCCACAGGCGTCGCCGACGGTGAAGCCGCGGTCCGTCGCATTCAGAAGGATAAATTCCACCTCATCCTCCTCGACGTCGGGCTGCCCCGGATGAATGGACTCGAGGTACTGAAACGGATTCGCGCCCTCAAATCCCCGCCTCGCGTGATTGTCATGACGGCGGATGACACACCCGAGACAGTACTGCACGCGGTCAAGGGCCAGGCTTATCGTTATCTCTCGAAGCCGACCCCACCCAAAACGATTGTCGAGATCGCGAATGAAGTACTCGCCGCCAGGGACCAGGCGCTGCCTATTGAAGTGGTTTCATCCAAACCGGATTGGATCGAACTGCTGATTCCCTGCCAGTTCGAGAGTGCCGATCGCATCCAGAGTTTTCTTGCGCCCTTTGATGTTCACCTTCCCGAAACGGTTCGCGAATCCGTGGGACAGGCCTTTCGCGAACTGCTTTTGAACGCGATCGAATGGGGCGGCGGCCTCGATCCCAAACGAAAAGTGCGGATCGCCTGCATTCGCACGGCGCGCATGCTCCTGTATCGGATTCAGGATCCTGGTCCGGGCTTCCGTCCGGAAAAGCTTCAACATGCAGCCATCGGAAACGATCCGGATAAGCCTTATGCACACGCAGACGTGCGTGCCGAAAAGAATATCCGGCCGGGTGGTTTCGGTCTCCTGATGACACGCGCGCTGGTCGACGAACTGGTTTATAACGAAGCCCACAACGAAGTCGTCTTTCTGAAGTACCTCACTCGATAACCATTCGCGGGCTTTACGCCCGCGAACCGCTCCCGAACCCTCGAAGCCGTCGAGATCAAACCCGGAACTGCCGTTTGGATGTGATAGAACACAGATAGTGAGTGGATTGAGCCTTTCTTACATGCAGCTTTGAGGAAACACAGGTTGATTTAATGACAACAGACGCAAAGCCCGGTCTTTTTGAGTTTGCGGATAAACTTCGAATTCACAACCTATTTGAAGCAGGCGCTTCCCTCTTTGTCGGACGTGCGCCGGGGCGTCTGGACGTGATGGGTGGAATCGCAGACTATTCGGGATCTCTCGTGCTGCAGCGTCCGATTGCTGAAGCCACCTTCGCGGCGTGTCATCGAATCGAGCGGCCAGTCATCGAAATTCGCAGTCTTGGCCGAAAGACAATCACGATACCCCTGGAAACACTGGCGCCTCCAGGAGAACCAATCAGTTATAGCGACGCTCGAAAACTGTTTGGACGCGAGGGTGAAAACGGCTGGGTATCCTACGTTGCGGGGCTTTTTGTCGTCCTGTTGCGCGAACGCAAGATCACATTTGCAGATGGTGCCCGTATCGTCATCTCCTCGACCGTACCCGAAGGCAAAGGAGTCGCTTCATCTGCCGCACTCGAAGTCGCAACGATGGAAGCCGTGGGTGCAGCTTTTGGAATAGCCCTGAGTCCTCGCGAAATGGCGTTGTTGTGTCAAATGGCAGAGAATCTCGTCGCGGGTGCACCGTGCGGGGTGATGGATCAGATGACCGCCGCGGCTGGAACCGCGGATTCATTGCTTGCCTTGCTCTGTCAGCCTGCGGAACTACAGCCACCAGTACCCATTCCAGACGATCTTTCGTTCTGGGGAATCGATTCGGGCGAACGCCAAGCGGTTACCGGATCGGATTATGCCTCGGTCCGAACCGCCGCATTTATGGGCCTGCGAATCATCACCAGTCTGGACGGAGCCCGCGACAACTACCTCGCAAACATTTCGCCCGCAGACTTTGAATCAAATTTCGCGCAACATTTGCCGGAAGAGATGTCGGGCCAATCGTTCATGGATCTATATTCGGGTACCGTAGATCCGGTAACCGTCGTCGACCGCGCCAAAACCTATGCCGTTCGCCGCTGCACCGCGCATCCAATTTATGAAAATCACCGTGTGGAAGAATTCCGTCAACTACTGAAGTCTCTACCGAGAGAACCCCTGCGGCTGCGTCTTGGAGAGTTGATGTACGAATCGCACGAAAGCTATTCGGTGTGTGGGCTGGGTTCGAAGGGTACAGACCTGATCGTAAATCTCGTTCGTAATACAGACCCCGATCAAGGACTGTATGGCGCGCGGATTACCGGGGGTGGGAGCGGAGGCACGGTCGCCGTGCTTGGCCGCCGAGATGCGGACAAAGCGATCGCCAGTATCGTGGAAGCGTACGAGAAAGAAACAGGCTACCGGCCGTACTTATTTTCAGGCTCATCACCGGGAGCCGCCGACTTCGGCCCGGTATATCTGACGCTCTAACGCTCGGCGCTAGTCCCCTGTTACTGCTTCTTTGCAGTGAATGATCCGTCACCCAAACCTTCAAAGGTAACGGTTCCTTTCAGAGCAGTCTTGCTTTCAATTGTTCCATTGTAGGTAATATGAAGATCCATTCCCTGAACGTTCGTGGTAAAGGAAAAGGTCACCGTATTTCCCTTGACCGTTCCCGTCAGGTCCGCTTCTCCGAGTTGCCCGACGTAGTGTCCCGTCAATTTATCTGCGGTCTGCTTTAACTCGACCATGGGTGTGCCGGTACCCAGTTGCGTGGTCACTTCGAATGTCCACTTGCCGCTCAAGTCCGTCGTGGTTTCCTGTGCAAGGCACATCAGGCCGAGAGTCAACACTCCCAGTAGCGCGAATAATGGTCGTCTCATGGTTCTCCTCGCTGTTTTGTTTTACGGATGTATCAGGAATTCAGCCCTCGTGGCAAGGAATCAGTCGAGTTGAATCGAGAGCATGGAGATCGATCCGCCGTCCACACCTTCAACCGGGAAGCTGACTTTGTCCGATGGATGGCGAGTTCCAAGAACGTACAACAACGGCAGGAAATGATCCGGAGTTGGAATCGAAAGCGTAGCGTCCTTCCCGAGATCCTCATATTCGGCGAGAAGTCGATCCGTTCCGGCTAATACGTGGTGACGCACCTTATTCTCGAAAGATATCGTCCATTCGTAGGGATCCTGTGGGTGACGTCCCCACGCATACGCGTGCAGATTGTGCACAACGTTACCGCTTCCAGCAATGAGCACTCCGTCCTCACGCAAGATGGCCAGCCGCTGAGCAATCGCGTAGTGATCGGCCGGCGTTTTGGTTTCGTCAATGCTGAGTTGGACGACCGGAACGTCGGCCTTGGGATACACATGACACAACACCGACCATGTCCCGTGATCGAGTCCCCAGGAATCATCCAGATCCACAGCTACAAACGGAGACAAAACGCTTTGAATAGTACGCGCGAGTTCAGGATCACCGGCAGCAGGATATTGCATCTCAAAAAGCGCCGGAGGAAATCCGCCGAAGTCATGGATTGTCCGGGGATGAGGCGCTGCCGTTACAGCCGATTTCGGAACGTACCAGTGCGCAGAAATACAGAGAATGGCCCGTGGCGTCGGTATTTGTTCACCGATCCGTCGCCAAGCTTGCGTGTAAACGTTATCACTCAGAGCGTTCATTGGATTGCCGTGTCCGAAAAAGATTGCCGGCATCCTCTGAGTCATGCTCGGAATTATTTCACAACCCTGAACGTGAATACCGTTTTCCTGCGAGTTCGTAGACGCTTCCGTCTGATCGGTGTCACCGCACATGAACTCGTGAAACGCCGCTCACGCGCCTGATCCAGCGTCAAACTGTCCCAACTCGCTCTGTGACCGTGTTTTCAAATGACAAACTTTCAGGCAACCGCTGCGACACCGCGAACCACGCTGCCCAACAGTCGATCGCTGCTCATTTTGGCTGCCAGATCATCGAGTGAGAGAACACCAACAAGACGTTTTGAACGATCGAGCACCAGCAACCGTCGAACGTGGTTCTCCTCCATAACGCGCGCCGCATCGGTCAGAACATCGTCCACGTAACACCAGACCTGCGCCGGCGTCATGATGTCACTGACCTTGGTCATGTAACAGTTTCGGCCTTCGCTAATGCCGCGTAAAACAATGTCTCTATCGGTCAAAACCCCTAGAACGGCGCCATCTTCAACGACCGGCAGAATGCCAATGTTTTCACGACGCATCACCTTTGCGGCACCCACCAGGCTGGTATTCATGGGCACGGCTTCCACGCATCCACTCATCACGTCCCGAACCTTCATACGTCCTCCTTACAATTCACTGCGAACCGAACGAGCACGCAAAGGTCCGGTTGAATTTGGCATCACTATTGCCAAGAGGCAGCCGGAGGGAATCGAATGCGACGACATATTTGTCTTCGATTACTGCTCGTTTTAATGGTTGTTGCTACGGCTTCTGGTCGCGCAACAACGCCACCATCTGTCGAGCCACCGGACTGGGATTCCGATATTCGATTGCGAGAAGCCGAAGACATTAACCCGGATCCCAAGATCGTCGAGATAAACCTGCAGGCCGCAGTTACTGAAGTCGACGTTGCCGGAGAGAAGGTTCAAGCCTGGACATACAACGGAGGGATTCCCGGACCTCTCATTCGCGCGAATGCCGGTGATCGCCTGATCGTTCACTTCACGAATCAGTTGCCGTCGCCAACAACGGTTCACTGGCATGGGATCCGCCTTCCTATCGCGATGGATGGCGTTCCGGGCATCTCTCAGGACGAAGTTGAAACCGGCCAATCCTTCACCTACGATTTCACCCTCCCCGATGCCGGACTGTTCTGGTATCACCCCCATGTAGAGTCGGCAACTCAGGTTGGTTTTGGCTTGTCCGGGCCGCTGCTCGTCGAAGACCCCGGCGAACAAATCGGCGTAACCGATCAGCTCGTGCTTGTCTTAAACGACATCGAAATCGATAAAGGTGCTCTCGTTCGGCCAAACATGGGTGGAACGGCAGGAATGGCATTCGGACGCGAAGGCAACATCGTCCTGGTCAACGGAAAGAAAAACGCGTCAATCTCCGCGCGCGCGGGCGCGCCGCAACGTTGGCGCATCGTGAATACGGCCAAGTCGCGCTACTTCAATATCAATCTTCGAGGAACATCAACAGTTCTGACCAAGATCGGATCGGACGGCGGCCTGCTTGAATACCCCAAACAATTTGACACACTGGTACTTGCCCCCGGTGAACGTGCAGATGTGATTGTGGCTCCGAAAGGAAAACCTGGAACGACGATTCAAGTCGTATCCGAGCTCTACAATCGCGGCTTCGGCAGCGTTGAATTTCGCGAGGCCGAGGACCTGTTTCGGATTGCCCTCAATAATCAGCCTGTCCTGGCCGCCACTCCGCTTCCGAAAATCAGACGAACAATTGAGCCTCTAAGCGCTGAAGGCGCAACGCCCGTCAAGTTCGAGTTGACCATTACGCAAGATAGCCCAGACGGAAAATACGAGTATCGAGTCAATGGCAAGCCTTTCTGGAAAGCCAAACCGATACTCGGCAAAATCGGGGAAACCCAAATCTGGACCGTGAACAATACAACCGCGTGGTCACATCCGATTCATCTTCATGGCTTCTTCTTTCTGGTACTGGACAAAGCCGGACAACCGGTTCGTCCACTCGAATGGAAGGACACCGTAAACGTTCCGTTTAATCAATCGCTGCAGTTTCTGGTTCGATACGACGATCGCGAAGGTGAATGGATGGTTCATTGCCACATCCTGGATCACGCTGAAGGCGGGTTGATGACGACGGTGAAGATAGGAAACGGTCCGGACAAGGGACACATGCACCATCCATGATCCAAGAAATGCATATTCCCCGCCTTGGTAGCCTTGCACAACGGAACTAACTTAGCCGCGGATTACACGGATTACGCGGATTGAAAACAAGAAATGTCGGGAAAGGTGGAACGAGTCCGAAAGAATCCGCGTAATCCGCGGCCACTTTCTCTTCCCGTTGTGCAAAGCCGCCAAGGAGGGGAATACGGGAGAGTCCTCCGACAGCCAGCCAATTCAGTTAGGGTTGGGAGAACCGCCTACCGATGCATCCATTTCCTCGTCTCCCTCGCCCTCGGAACTCACTTCGCCATCCTGTCGTTCCAGATGACGATAAATCGTCCGCGTGGCAATTCCCAGAAGGCGCGCGGCCATGTTCTTATCACCGCGGGTGTGCTGAAGCGTAATGTCGATAGCCCGTTTTTCAAGCTCGCGCAAAGGAGTGCCGATCTTGAAATTCAATGAGTGCCTGGACTCCGCAAAAGCAGAGACTCCCTGTGGCAACACGGAAAGGGGAATCGTCTTCCCATTCGTGAAAACAACGGCGCGCTCCACCGCGTTTTCCAGTTCACGCACGTTTCCCGGCCAGTCATACGACGTCAACGCCAGCATGGCGTCCTCGCTGAACCCTTCGATCGGCTTGCCGTTCTTCTCGGCATAGACCTTCAGGAAATGCATTGCGAGCAGTTGAATATCGTCCTTCCGTTCCCTGATGGAGGGGACGCGAATATTGATGACATTCAACCGATAGTACAAGTCTTCGCGAAATCGTTTCTCTTCAACTTCCTTATGAAGATCCTTGTTCGTTGCCGTGATGATGCGCACATCCGCATCGATCGTACGCGTCCCGCCCAGACGTTCGAATTTGCCGTCCTGCAATACGCGCAACAATTTCACCTGGACCGCGGGAGTGATTTCACCGATTTCATCAAGAAACAGGGTCCCACCATTCGCGAGCTCAAAGCGCCCTTCCTTGCGCGCGTTGGCGCCGGTAAAAGCGCCTTTTTCGTAACCGAACAGCTCTGCTTCCAGCAGGGTTTCCGGAAGAGCCGCGCAGCTGACCTTGATCATTGGCTTCAGCCGCCGTGGTGAGGCGGAATGAATCGCGTCGGCAACAACTTCTTTTCCGGTTCCGCTCTCGCCGGTGATCAGAACAGTCGCCGTACTCGGTGCGACCTGATCGACCATCCGCGCAATATCACGCATCTCGCTGCTCGCGTAGATCAGACGGCGGGTATTGGTCTGATTCAACTGAGAACGCAACTCACGATTTTCCCGTGAGAGATACTGCTTCTCAGCCGCCTTCTCGATTGCGCGCAGCAGCTGGGCCTTCTTGATCGGCTTGGTGATGAAGTCATAGGCGCCTTCCTTAATCGCTTCAACCGCGAGTTCGACGGTTCCATGTCCTGTCACCAGAATGACTTCAATTTCCTGCGATGTGGCTTTAGCACGCTTTAAAAGCTCGACACCATCCATGATGGGAAGTCGCAAGTCGGTGACTAGGAGATCCACATTTTCTTCATGAATGTAATCGAGAGCCGTCTGGCCGTTGTCGGTTTCCATTGTCTGATAACCCGCAGACTGCAGAACCTTGACCATGGCTGCACGGTTCTCAACATCGTCTTCAACAACAAGAATCGTCGGAGTTTTTCGAATCATAAAGGTAATAGCGTTGTGAAGGTCGTACCCTTCCCGACCTCGCTCTCCACTAAAAGATGTCCATTGTGCTCAAAAATAATTTGCTGTGTGGTAGCCAAACCAAGGCCGGTTCCCTGAGGCTTCGTCGTAAAGAAAGGTTCGAACAGCTTTGGTTGAACTTCCGCGGGAATGCCGCGGCCCGTGTCCTTTACTCGAATAACCAGAAAACGATCGGTGACATCCGTTTCAATCCGGATCGTACCTTCGCCGTCGATGGCTTCAGCGGCATTGCGAATCATGTTGTCGAATGCCTGGCGCAGAAGATTTTCATCCACCCAGACATCCGGGCTCACTGCCATAAGGGAGACTTCAATCTTTATGGATGCCTTGGGCTTGAAATTCTCCAGAACCTGCTGAATGACACCATCAACCTTTCCGCGATTGAGATGGGGTTTGGGGAAACGGGAAAACTGCAGATACTCGCCAACGATGTCGTTCAGGCGATCGAGTTCCCTCATCACCGACCGAATGAGACTGCGTGCCTCGTCACTGGCATCGTGGAGTTCGTCTTCGAGCAGTTCGATATTCAGAGACATCGAACTCAGCGGATTACGCACTTCGTGGGCAATCTGCGAGGCAAACTTTCCGACGGTCGCCAGTCGTTCGGATTGAAGCAGACGCTCTTCCATCGTTCGCAGGTCTGCGCAATCCTGAAACACATGGACGAACTGAGCTTCCGATTCTTCTCCCACTTGCTGGATTGAAAGGTTAACGAGCTTGCGTTTCCCTCCGGCTGTCTGAAAAATCATGGGCCGATTCAGGGTCCGGCCGTCACGGCCTGCGTGGCGGCGCGCCTCCTCGTAGTTTTGGCCGAATGCGCATAAATCCCGAATGTTTGTGCCATTCAAGCTGACTGCAGGCTTTTCGAGAATGCGTTCGGCGGCGATATTTGTTTCGGCGATCTGGCCGGCCTCATTGGTGACGATAATCCCCTCGTGCATGCATCCGAGACAATCCACTGCATTCTGGATCGATTTCAATTTCAAGAGTTCTTTAGCTGAATTGTGATTCGTCATGTCTGCTCAATGGTGATAAGGCAGGTGCGAGGCCACTTTGTCACGATTTTTCAGCATCGGCAACATCTCGTCTATCAGTCTGATTTTGAAGCTTTTAATCGCGCCCATATTTGACTTGCCGCTTTAGGAGGGATTCATCAGAAAGCTGGATGTTGACAGGGAGTCAAGACGAGACGGCAGGCGTTAAATCGGGTGCGACAAACTGTCATTTTTGTCCAAAGAGAAACCGATTCAACGACGAACTTGCAATTCAGGCCGCTTTATTCAGGTACTTCCGTTCGAGTTCCAGGACCGTGTGGTCCATTTCGCGGTGCATGTCGGCACCGAGAGACTCCTCGTCAAATCGCTCCATCTCCTTTAAGAGCCGCGCATCCATTTCGGGTGAAATCGAACTGCGTGCGAAGTCGAAAAGGATGTTGTCCTCTTTATAGATGTGCGTGGTGAGAACATCCGCCAGGCGGTGGCCAAAATAGGCAAAGTCGATGGGATTTCTGGTTCTCAAGGATTCTTCGAGACCTTCAAGAAGCGAGCGCTCCTGCTCATGTTCAAACATCATGCGCTGCAGCGGCCCGCCTTTTCGACCGGCATCCGTGTTGCGAAGCGCCGGGAAAAGTACGGTTTCCTCTTTCGCCTGGTGATGACCGTCTCCAAATCGACGAAAGAACCATAACAGTCTTTCCACATCCATGGCCTCGGGCAGGTTTCCCTTTTTGGCCCGATCCGCCATGGCTTCCAGGACATAAATCGCTCTGAGGATTACCCGGTGCTCCAGGATCAAATGATCGGTACAACGTAGGATCATAGTCGTCCTCCTCAAGTACGAGTGAGTCAGCCGCGCCAGAGCAGAATCCAGAAACCACACACCATCAACAGAACCGCTGCATGCTTCCAGGCTGCAGGAAGCTCCTGATACGTCAGATCCCGTTTGTCATTCATACAGTCCATTCATTGCAGCTTATATTCCGGAGGTTATGTTGTTGGATTGAAAAGAATACTGGCGGAACGTTATCGACGATCCGTCAGATTCCAATTGGAGAGCAAATGAAACTTGTGACAATCCGTCAGGAAACGCGAATCCGGGCATCGGCGACTCGACATCCTTCGCCGGGGGGAAGCGCAAAGACAGGATTCAAATCGAGTTCACGAATCTGCGGCAGACGTTCGACCATGTATGAAATTCGCAACAACACATCGTGAATCGCTGGAATATCCGCAGCGGAGTGCCCACGGTAACCTTCCAGCAAAGGATAACCGCGGATTTCCCGAACCATCTCGGAAGCGTCACGATCTGTTAATGGCGTCACCCGGAATTTCACATCGCCCAGTATTTCTACGTGAATACCGCCGAGACCAAAGCCAATTAACGGTCCAAACAATGGATCGTCCGTCACTCCGATCATCAGTTCCACACCGTTTCCAACCATCGACTGAATAAGCGTCCCGTCAAATGCATCTTCCTGTCCATGCTCCATTAACGCAGCGCGGATCTCCTGGAACGCAGTTCGAACGGAATGCCCATCGCGGACGTTGAGCCGCACACCAGCGATTTCTGTTTTGTGGACGATTTTGTGCGATGCAAGCTTGACCGCAACCGGAAAACCCACGCGTTCGGCAATTGCGGCAGCCTCGTCGGGAGTTCGCGCGACCGCTCCTTCCGCCTGCCTGATTCTGAAAGCGTCGAGCACCAATCTCGTCTCCTGTACCGTGAGCCAGCCGGCACCACGGCTACGCAACGCCTTCTCGACAATCGTATGGGCAGCGTCCGCGTCCACGTCATCAAAGGCCGGAACAACACCCAGCGGTTGATGCAGCCAATCGGAATAAGCGGCGATCTTCGAAAGGACGCGGGCAATCGATTCGGGAAACTTGTAGGTGGGAATCTCTTCCAACAGTTCATCACTGGACATCATGCACGCTAATACCGGCTTTTTAACGGCACCAACAGCCTGCGCGCTGCGAACGCCATCACGAATGGCTGTGGCAACGGTCGGTGTGTCCTGTTGATCCACCGGTATGTACAGCACTACAAGAGCATCGAACTCGGGCGACGCGAGCATGGTTTCAATCGTTCGCCGATAACTGTCGGCGCGGGCAGAAGCAATCATATCGATCGGATTAGCCACACTCGCGGCAGCGGGAAGGAACTGACGGAGTTGCGTCTTCAGTTCCTCCGAAGGCTCCGGTACGGTCAAACCACCGGCCTCACAGGCATCCGTACACAAAATGCCGGGGCCGCCGGCGTTGGTAATAATCCCGATACGACGGCCCTTCAGCAAAGGCTGGCTGCCAAGAGTCGCGGCAATGTCGAACATCTCGTCGAGCGTTTCGGCCCGGATCACACCGGTTTGGCGAAACAATGCATCGACAGCAACGTCGTTGGAAGCCAGCGCCGCTGTGTGCGAACCGGCGGCACGCCGTCCCGCCCCCGTGCGTCCGGACTTCACCGCTACAATCGGTTTACTTCTGCTCACGCGTCTGGCAATGCGCGCGAAGCGGCGGGGATTACCAAAGGACTCGAGATAAAGAAGAATGACGTCGGTGTTCTCGTCGACTTCCCAGTACTGCAGCAGATCGTTGCTGGAAACATCTGCTTTATTGCCGACACTGACAAACGTCGATAGTCCGAGCCTTCTGGCAGCAGCAAGATTGAGAATCGCCAACCCCAGTGCGCCGCTCTGCGACGACATGGCTAACCGTCCGGGTGGCGGAAACACGGGAGAGAACGACGCGTTCAATCGGATTGTCGGATCGGCGTTCAATAATCCCATGCAGTTGGGACCGACCATTCGCATTCCGTATCCCCGAACACGATCCAACAATACTTTCTGAAGCTCACGTCCCTCCGCATCCGCCTCCGAGAATCCCGCGGTGATCACTACCAGCGCGCGCACTCCCCTGCGGGCACAGTCGTCAACGGCTCCGATGACGAGATGGCGCGGCACGGAAATCACGGCCAGATCCACTTGCTCCGGAAGATCAGTCACCGATGCGTACGCACGAATTGAACCGACCACTCTGGCATTGGGGTTGATCGGATACACAGGTCCATCAAATCGGCAGCGAAGCGCCGCGTCGAGGATACGGAAACCAATGCTGTGTGGATCTCGCGACGCACCGATAATCGCCATACCATTGGGTTTGAAGAAGGGCCGCAGAGACGCCGCCGTGAAGACACGATCACGAACCTCCGAAATCTCCACGCTCGTTTGCGTTGGAGCCACGGAGAAATCGACCTCGACATATCCGCGATCGATCGTCTCATTGATAGAGAATCCCGAGCGGTGGAAGACCTCGATCATGCTGCGATTGTCGATTTCCGTCATCGCCCAAAAACGTGTGAATCCGTAACGAATTGCCAACAGCGCCAATCTCTCCAGCAACTGCGTACCGAGCCCTTGCCCTTGAAACGCATCGTCGATGGCAAAGGCTACTTCAGCGGAATTCGCATCGCGCCGAATATACGAAGCCGCGCCGATAATGGTTTCATGATCCGCGACCCGTCGTGTCACGACGAGCGTCAGCAGGTCTTCGGGTTTCGAACCGTCACAAAAGGATCGGACCAATGCGTTTGGCGGCTGCGCCAACGAAAGAAACCGATGACGTCGAGACTCCGGGGAAAGCTTCGCAAAGAATGCCTGCAGCAGATCCGTATCCGAAAGAATCGCCACACGAACGATTGCCGTCGAGCCGTCGCGCAGGATGATGCGTCCGCGATCCACGGCGTCCTGATAAGGTGCGGGTATATATAGAGGATGCGTCATGTTCTTATTGCCGCCTTGTCCCTCGAGCCCGACGATCCGAGGCGGCAGCGTGTCAGGTTGTCATAGACGTATCTTCCACGTCAACGCAGGTGCCGCAGTTTCAATGCATTCGGGATGGTGCTCCGGCTGCTTCGAAAGGGCGGAGGTCCTTATGAGACGCTATCTGATCTTCATAGCCCTTGTTCTTTTCCTTCTGCTGCTTGCCGTTTCCTCGGTTTCTGCCGCGGATACGATCTCACTGAAGAACGGAACACGATTGGAAGGGACCATTCAAAAGATCGAAAACGGAAAGATCTTTGTCGACGTGGCGAACGAGACGAAAACTGTGAAACTTGAGGACATCAATGCCGTCGCCTTCGATGTGAACGTCCAGGCACTTGCACAGACGATGCGAGAACTCGATAAGTCTGCCAAAGAGATTCGAGAGAAGCTCTCTCAGGTCGAAGCGTATTGGCTGGCCAAACAGCCGATCAACGCCTCCGAGGAAGCCGCATGGCTCGCAGCCAAAGAATCATTCGAAAAACCGCTGATGGCATATCAGGAGGTTCTCAATGATATGTACTTCCGGCTGCTTGTACGGGTGGATGAGTACAACAACATGATGAAGGAAGCCGGCAATGTTTACGTCGGAATCAAAGGCATTCGCATCGGATCCTCGCTCATTCCGGAAGGCCTGGAAGAGTTGCCGTTACGAAAATATGTACCCGGAAGCTGGTATGACACGATCTTTCAAAAAGGCTATGACCTGGGATACAGCGATGCCATGTCTCACATGGTGAATCCCGCATCGAAGGTTCGCAATTGAGAACCAGGGGTTTTACGCCCTGTACAACAGCGGACTCTACGTGTCGTTTCAATGAGTTCTGAGGGGCAAGGCGATTGCACTTCTACCTTTGTTAAAGGTCAATTTTAATCTGCGAAGGAGAAGTGCTCATGAGGAGACTCAAATCGAATCAAGCATATGCTCGATATTCGCGCGTTCTTATCCTGCTGATCGCAACTATGCTGTGGACAGCCGGCCTGGGTTCGGCGGCCCAGCGCTATGCGCAGGGCCAACGCTATGCGCAGGGAACGATAGGCGTGATCGATGCGGGGACGAATGTAACGGTGAGAACAAATGAAAATATTCATTCGTCATCCGAAGACGGACGTATCTACTCGGGATATGTTGAACAGGACGTCTTGAATCGCGGCGGTCGTATCGCGATACCGCGAGGGTCCGACGTGGAAATGGTCGTCCGGCGGGTTGCTGATGACCAGGTCGCGCTGGATCTTCAAGCGATCACCGTCAATGGTCAGAAATTCAGCGTCGAAGCCGAAGGCGATGTTAACGCGGATCGGCATGAAGGTATCGGCACCAACAAACGCACTGGCGAATACGTCGGTGGCGGCGCCGTACTTGGCGCCATTATCGGTGCGATCGCCGGAGGCGGAAAAGGCGCGGCCATCGGAGCTGGAGCCGGAGCCGCCGCCGGAGCTGGAGTTCAGGTACTGACGCGCGGTGGAGACGTCGAAGTCCCGCCGGAATCCCTCGTCACGTTCCGTTTAACTCAGCCTCTTCGCGCAGGCTACCGAGAAAGTCGCGATAACGTTTATCGCGAAAAACCCGGATTCCTTTACGATCGGACTCCGACTGTATCCGTCGATTCCGACAACAACATTCGTTGGGATGGTCCGGATAACACTCGTCTGTACGTTCAGATGGACAACCGGGCTCCGCGTCTGCTGTCCACTCGTCCGAGCGGAACACAATCGGCATCGTGGATGACACGCGGGCATCGGTACATCCTCATCCTTAAAGACGCCAATGGCAGCGAGATCGCTCGCAGCCAGCAGGATCTTCGCCGGCGCCGTTACTAAAAAAAAACGCCGGGTGGAAAACACCCGGCGTTGAATTTGTCTCCTTTAGACCTACACAAACGCTTCGAAAAGAAATGATCAGGGGGATTGATTTCCCGCCAGAGGGAAGAAAGTACCACCTAAGCGGCCGTGCGTTTCTCCTTGACCGCCAACCGTTCAGGTCGGACCTCCACAGCCTGTCGAATCTGATTCTCCAGACTGTGACAGAATTGATCGACTTCGGATTCGGCTCGCCGAATGGCAAAGTCGTGATAGGCACAGAGAAGATCGACGAGCTGACGGCGGTCGCCGTTCAGAATGGAAGCTTTGTCCGGGTCGAGTTTCCAACGGTCCACGGCCTCATTGCGAAAGAATCGAACCCACTTCGTTGGAACGATTCGCGTCAAATGCTCGCCCAGAAACCACCGGCAACCACAGTCCAGTTCCACCATGTACTCAAAGAACGAGTCGTGATGGTCGGTACGCTCCAGAACATCCCGAACTCTGCCCTGCATTCCCTGCCACGGTGAGCCGGGAACATGATCAATCCGCACGTAGTCGCCTGTCCTTAATACTTCTTTCATCGACATTCTCCCGGCCAAAGCCAGTGCACCCCAAGTACCTATTGGCTTGCTGGAATCCTGCACTACACTCGCGTCGGATCACTCCGACAAAGTTCAAGCGACCTTTTTGCCGCCCTCGTCTTCCTGACTTCGTACGGAGGGGAGAGTGAAAAAGAAAGTGGTACCGGATCCGGGAAGGCTTTCGACCCAGATGCGACCGCCGTGCTGCTCGACAATTGATTTTGCGATCGCCAGACCGAATCCCGATCCCATATGTGCGGTCGACTTGGCTTGCCAGAACAGGTCGAAAATCTTGTCGAGATGTTCCTGCTCAATACCGCGCCCCGTATCCTGAACGCAAAACATCACATCATTCCCGTGAGGTTGACAGCGAAGCACAATGGAACCGCCTTCGGCCGTGAACTTGATCGCATTATCAAGAAGGTTGGACAGTACCTGCAAAACGCGGTGCGAATCGGCTTGAACGAGCGGGAGTTCGGTTGATTGCTCACACTGCAGATTTATGGACTTTGACGAAGCCTGAACCTGAAAAATCCGGCAGGCTTCATCCAGCATCTCGCCGGGATTTCTTGGACGAACGTCGAGCGGAATGGGATGGCCCTCGCGAACCCGCGAAATCGCAAGCAGATCTTCGATCATTCGATCCATCCGGTCTGCCGATCGGCGAATGATATCCAGCATGTCCCGCCGCTTCTCTTCGGACATCTTCGTGCGCCCCAGGAGAGTTGCAGTCATGTGGACGTTGTGAATCGGATTCCGCAGATCATGCGAGACCACACGCAACACTTCATCGCGTACTTTAATGGCGCGTTCGGCAGCACGATACAACCGGGCATTCTGGATTGCCGATGCGGCTTGTCTCGTTAGCTCTTCGGCAAATGTAAGATCCTCTGCGGAGTAATTTCGAACCTTTTCACTGAAAAATGTCAGCGCCCCATAAGTCTCGCGACCGGCAAGTAGAGGCAGGATCATTCCCGAACCGATGCGAAGCTTTCGCAATAACTCCAGATGTTCCAGCGATTGCGCCGCCTGCTGTAACATCTCGTCCGACACTTCCGGGAAAAGCTCCGGCTTTCCCGATCGTATGACTCGAATAACCGCGGTATCCCCCTCTTTGGGTGGTGGATACTTCTCCTGTAATCGCCTGGCGATCTTTAACTTCTGAGGATCGGCATGCATCACTTCAACCGGTACCGCGATTCCCTCTTCACGGAGATACAGCGCAGACCAGTCTGCAATGCGCGGAACGGTCAACTGCACTACCGATCGCAGAGTTTCACGATAGTCCAACGATGAAGCCAAAATAGCCGCCGCTTCAGCGAGAAAATGTTCGCGGCGTTGAATGGCTTGAAGACGATCTACGGTTACTGCGCGCTGGATTGCGAGAGAGGCCATGTCGGCAAGGATCTTCACGCGAGGAAATTCGTCGTGCCGAAAATACTCCGGTTGCCGCCGGATCAGAAAGACCGAGCCGAGACGCTGGTTCTCCACGACAAGCGGGACCACGAGTGCCGTGCAGTTCTGACATGTCCGGGCAAGAACCCCAAACGCGGATCGACGCTCTGCTTCCAGCGATACGTCTCTGATAATGCGCGGCTCACGGGTGTTGAGTACTTCTTCCGCCAGCGAACCCCGGAAATGCCCTCTTGTACCCGGCGCCGGAACTCCCGGGCCGTATCCGGCGACGCACGTCATCTCATCCTTTGCTTCATCGATCAGTTCGACAAAAACGGATTCCGCACGACCCGCGCTGGAAATGCTTTCGGAAATTCTGGGCAGGACATCGTCCAGGGAAAAGGTGCCCGTTAAGGCGTGCGCCACCTGCCGCAACGCTTCCTCGTCGCGAGCGCGAGCTTGAAGCTCAGATGTGATGACAGTGAGACGCTGGACCGCCTTCGCAACAAAGATCAGTGCCACGAGCGCGAAGAGTCCAAACAGCACACCAAAATTGTTCAGACCCGAAAGACCCATTCTTCACGCAGCGTTGATATGGTTCTCGTCAAGCAACCGCTTGATCGTGCCGAGCAATCCTCCCGGGTCGAAGGGTTTGGTGAGATATGCGTCAAATCCCGCAGCCAACGCTCGTTCCCGGTCGGCCGGAAAAGAAAACGCCGTCAGTGCGATCGCCGGCAGTTTCTTTCGCTCAGGCTTCTCGGCCTCTTTCTCTCGAAGATTCGTAATCAGTGCGTAGCCATTCAGATCGGGCATGCCGATGTCGGCAACGATGATATGCGGCGCCTGAGTTTCACACATCTCCAGCGCTACTGAGACGTTTGTTGCCTGGATGACCGTCGCACCGTGACGTTCGAGAACGAAAGCGACAAGATCTCTCGTGTCGTCTTCATCTTCTACGACGAGAATTCGCGCACCATTGAAATGAATATCTGGTTGTACCGACACGTAGACCTCCAGCAATTCGCCTGCAGCTTTCGCACCAAAAGCCTCAAGTAACTTTATCAGGCATTCTTTGTCGCTGGTACCTAAGTTGCTCGGCTTCGACGCGCGGCAACTTGGCGCGTCTTACAAAGAGGGGTGAAATGAATTTCAAAGTGGGTGATCAGGTTCATGTGGTCGGAGACTTCGCTACCTTTTTTCATGGAGAAACGGGCACCATTCTCGCGGTCGAAAGCTTCTCTTCGTCGAGCGGACCGGTTTACCTGGTGGGTTTCCCGGGTGAACAGAACTACCTCTCCCATCGCCACCTGGCGGCAGCCAGGGCGCACTATGCGCAGCGGGATTTGTTATAGGAGATCCGGCGCAATGCCTTACCGAGTTGAACTGCAGTAAATGGCTTCTGAAGATACTGAATCCGTGCGTTTCGAACCCAATCCAACGAAGCGCTGGACTCCGGCTCGGCAGTCACCACGAGGATATTCTGGGCGTCGACCAGTTGCTCCGAAAGAACTCGCTGGATCAGCTCGATTCCACTCATTCCTTCCATCAGAAGATCGGTAATCAGGAAATCGAAGCGCTCACTGCGAAGAAGCTTTAAAGCCGCTTCGCCATCGTACACGGCTTCAATCGGACCGCCGCTCTTCCGCATCAGCGTGGAGAGCAAAGTCATAAAGAAATGATCGTCGTCGACCAGTAAAGTTCGCATAGATACCGCCGTTTTCAGTTAGCGTCAGAAACTATCAAAACCCTGATCAAGCCGCAAGCAAATCATGCAATAACTGCAACACCTCTACAGCTGATCACCCCTTCCTTATATATAGCTATTAACGGGCCTTCTTTTTCGGAGGTGAACTGACATCGTTAATCTGGCGAGTAAAAGAGCGAAGAACCTCTTTGCACTCCTGGCAGGCGCGGAGATGTTCCGCTTCATCGGCGTTCAGTTGGATCGCACCACTTGCGGCGTCAAATAGTCTCCTGACCTCGACGTGCACCCGAAGAAATCCTTTCTCATGAGATCCGCGTTCGAGCGCCGTACCCTATCAAATGGAAAAGTGGTTGTGAATGACGCATTTTACCGGGCCAAGCGATGGAATGCCATTACCACCTTCAGGAGAAAGGCTCGATACGGGAATCAACCATCCGGCCGTCGAACAGATGAATGTGACGCTGCACCCGGGCGAGCCAGCGGGGATCATGTGTCACCACGCACACTGTGGCACCGGCGGCGTGTAGTTCGCTGAACATTTCCATCAAGGCTTCGCCGCTCTTCGAATCGAGATTGCCTGTCGGTTCGTCCGCCAGCAGGATCGCGGGTCGTCCGGTTATTGCCCGCGCGACGGCAACGAGTTGCTGATGGCCTCCCGAAAGCGAGCCGGGTCTCTGCTTTGCTCTGGACGTCAACCCGACGCGCTCAAGAGCCGCATCCACGCGTGCCTTCCGCTCGGATGCAGGGATTCCGCGAACCGTGAGCGGATACTCCACGTTCTCGTAAACCGTCATGTCCCCGATGAGATTGAAACTTTGAAAGATCAAACCAACATCCAGATTGCGCACGCGCGCGCGTTCCGCAGGTTTCAGGGAATCCGTAGCACGACCATTCAACCAGTAACGCCCCGAAGTGGGCGTGTCGAGAAGAGCGAGCACAGAAAGAAAGGTGGACTTGCCGCAACCGGAAGGGCCGGATACGGAAACATACTCACCGCGATGAATGTCCACAGTCACATCCTGGAGTCCGACGGTGTCCTCTTCATCGCCTTTAAAGATCTTGCTGACCTTGTCCAGTCGAATCACCGGACGATCCGGCCCGGTCAGTTCGACTGCGCTCGATTCCTCCGCAACTTTGGGTTCTTTCCTGCGCCACCAGGACATCGATCACCTCCCGGCTCCTTGGAACCGGTAAGAGAGTGTATGGTTGGCGGCCCGTTTTGACCACCAAACGATCAATCGTGGCGCAATGCGGTGATGGGATTGATACGCGAGGCGCGGCGCGAGGGAATGTAACTCGCGGCGACCGTCACCGCGGCGGACAGGATTGCCGTCAGGGCAAACGTCATGGGATCCGTTGCCGTGACACCGAACAACAAACTCGACATCCATCGACTCACCACGGCTGCGGCAACAATCCCAAACCCAATGCCTATAACCGCGAGCCGCGCTCCGCTCCAGGTGACGAGTCTCGTGATGTCAGACTGTTTCGCACCGAGTGCGATCCGTATTCCGACTTCTCGCGTCCGCCGGGTCGTCGTGTACGACATCACACCATAAATACCCACTATGGCAAGCACGGCTGCAACGCCGGCAAACAATGCCAGCAACGCGGTGTTGAAGCGTCGCTGAGAGACTGCTTCGCCGAGAATATCTTCCATGGTGCGCACCTGGGCAATCGGCAATAGGGGATCAATTGATCGTAAGGCGTTGCGAACTTCGGGAATCACACCTTGAGGATCTTTCGCCGTACGAACCACGATAAAACTGTTTCGCACCGCATTTGGCCAGGTGTTCTGCGGAAATGGAATGTAGATCGCCGGATCGGCCGGTGCTTCAAGCCCGGAAAGCTTCGCGTTTCCGACCACACCCACGACCTCGCGCCAGCGCGTCAACTCGGTTCCAACCTGCAACCGCTTCCCGATCGGATCCTCGGCCGGCCATTCGCGCCGCGCCAGTTCCTCATTAACGATTACGGCATCCGGCGCCGTGGCATTGTCGTGATCGGTAAACTCACGCCCCTTGACGAGACGAATGCCCATTGCCCGAAAGTAATCTACCGAGATGGTGCGGTAGTCCGCCCTTGGCTCCTGGCCATTCGGCATAGGCTGGCCCTGCACCGTGAAGATGACCGTGGCAAACCCTGTAACCGGAATTCGGAATGTTCCGGCGGCCGCCTGAACGCCCGGAATCGCCTGCAGTTTAGCCAGGGCGCGATCAAAGAACTGCAGATGCAGTTGTTGATCCTTGTACGTAGCGGACGGCAGCGCCGATGAGAACGTCAGAACATTTCGGGGATCGAAGCCGGTATCGATAGTAAGAACCGAACGAAAGCTTCTCATCATCAGACCCGCGCCGGTAACCAGGGCGATCGCGATCGCGATTTCCGCCACGACCAGCACGCTGAGCATGCGCCGATGTTGCCGCGTTCCCTGAGCTCTGGATCGGGAGGACTGAAAGGCCGGCACAAGGCCACAGACAATACCCGTCAGAACCGAGGCAAGCAAAGTGAACAACAGAACATCGCGGTTGATGCCGATTTCATCAGCTCGCGGAATCACCGAGGAACTCATGGAGATCATCAGCGCAACGCCTCCATAAGCCAGCAGCAATCCCAACAGTCCGCCAGCCAGGCTTAAAAGCATGCACTCGCTCAGGAATTCACGAATCAAGCGAAAGCGTGAAGCGCCAATCGCCGTTCGCACCGCAACTTCCGACTGCCGGGACGTGGCGCGGGCAAGAAGAAGATTCGCGACGTTCGCGCAAGCGATCAGGAGGACGCACCCAACCACTCCCATCAAAACCCAAAGCGCTTTGCTGACGCGGCCGGTAAGCTGTTCGCGCAGGTCAGCCACATCGAAGCGCACATTGCTGTTGCTGTCCGGATATTGCTTTTCCAGGCGAAGCGCGATCGTATCCACGTCCGCTTTCGCTCGAACGGATGTCACGCCGTTCTTTACACGGCCAATGACTCGCATGTTGGCAAAATTTCGATTCTGTTCGTTTGCGGCAGGAATCACTGGAATCCAAACATCAGCCTCTGCTCCACCGGCCAGCGTCACTCCGGGCTGCTTAAGCTGCGGCGGGAGTATCCCGATCACCGAGTACGGTTTTCCGTCGATCGTGATCGCCTTTCCAGTCAAATTGCGATCGCCGGCGTAACGACGCTGCCACAATCCGTAACCGACCAGCACGACAGACCCCTTCGCGGGCTGCTCTTCTTCAGGCAGGAAGGCACGGCCGATCGCCGGACTCACACCAAGCAACGTCAGAATGTTCGCCGACACACGCACACCGTTAACGCGCTCGGGTTCGTCGCGATCCGTCAAGCTGAACGACTCGGCACGCACTGCCGCGAGGTGCTCAAACACGGAGTTCCCTTGCTTCAGATCCATGATGGTCGGATAAGACAGTGGCTGCTGCGTGACGTTCTGCTTGTCGTTCCTTGCCGAAACCACGACGAGATTGTTGGGATTCCGGTACGGCAGCGGTGTCAGCAGCACACCATTAACGACGCTGAAAATGGCCGTGTTGGCCCCGATACCCAGAGCCAACGTAACAACAACAATAAGACTGAATCCCGGCCGCTTTCGCAGGCTGCGAAAAGCGTATTGGATATCGCGCGCGAGTCCTCTGATCATGATTGCGGATCGTAGCGCTCACTGGGACATAACAAAAATGGATTGTTTGCATCACTTCAATGCGTCGTATTCATTGAAACTTAACAAATGGGTTGCCGGAACCACCGTTCATGGAACACTATCAACCGTCTGAAAATACGGCGTATTCCAGGAGCAGCCTCATGACCCTGACTCGATCGATTGCCTGTGGCCTCACCCTTACCCTGATGACGACTTTCGTCGTGGTAGCGCAGAACAAACGCGTGCTCACGACGACCGACTACGACCGCGCAACCAAGATGCTCGCACCCGCTCTTAACGGGCTTGTTATTGGCGGCGAAGCGAACAACGCGACCTGGTTGCCGGACGGACGTTTCTGGTACGCGCGGACTACTTCGACGGGAACTGAAAACGTCGTAATCGACCCGGCGAAGAAGACCCGCGAAGTCGTGGCAACACCTCCGGCCGGTGGACAGGCTGCGGGTGGCGGCGGACGCGGTGGTCGTGGTGGAGGTGGAGGTGGCGGCGGGGCAGGCGGCCGTGGAGGACGTGGCGGTAACGCGATCACCAAAACCTGCGGCCCCAACGTCACCGGAACAACCGCAGCACCGGCGCCATCGAATTCGCCGGACGGCAGCCGTTCCATCTTCATCTGCGATTGGAATCTCTGGGTGCACGATAGCGCCACCGGTCAGGATCGGCAGCTCACAACCGACGGCATGAAGGACTTCGGATATGCCACCAGCAACGCCGGATGGGCCACGAGCACCGCGCCGGCTCTGTCCTGGTCTCCGGACGGCAAGAAGATCGCAACGCAACAGCAGGACGAACGCAAGGTCGGCAACATGTACCTTGTCGAAACACCCGTCAACGGTGGGCACCCTGTTTTGCGCGAATGGAAGTATCCCCTTCCCGGCGACGACGTCGTCGCAATGATCAGCCGCGTTGTTATCGATGTCGACACGGGCAAGATGACGCGACTGCAGCAGCCGCCGGATTTCCATCGCGCCATGTCGGAAGACAATATTGATATGGGCGAGTACGTGTGGAGCCCGGACGGTTCGCGTCTCGGCTTTGTTTCGACCGATCGCTTTCACAAGTGGTCCACCGCCAAGGTCGCCGATACGGCGACGGGCGCGGTCCGAACCCTTTTTACCGAAAAAGAAGCAACCCATGTGCAGACCCGCGTGCAATGGCAGATCTTCTGGGACAAGAACGAAGTGCTCTGGTACTCGCAGCGGGACGGTACGGCGCAGATGTACTTATTCGATCTCAACTCCGGCCAGCTGAAGAACAAAGTCACGAGCGGCGCCGGTCCGGTGACGAGAGTCGCCAAGATCGATCAAGCCACACGCACCATGTGGTACGAGGCCGTCGGCAAAGAGAAAGGCCAGGATCCCTATTTCACGCATCTTTACCGGATCGGACTCGACGGCAAGAACAACGTCTCGCTGACTCCCGACAACGGGACGCACAGCGTCCAGATTTCGCCCGACGGCAAATACGTAATCGACTCATTTTCGCAGCCGGATGTCGCTCCCGAAACCACGCTGCGCGACGGCACCACGGGCGCCTTGATCATGCCGCTCGAAAAGGCCGACATCTCGAAGCTGGTTGCCACGGGATGGAAACCTCCCATGCAGATCAAAGTCCTTGCCGCCGACGGCCAGACCGAGCTTTTCGGCATGCTCTTCCGTCCGACAAACTTCGATCCCAATAAGAAATATCCCATCATCAATAACGCCTATCCCGGACCTCAGTCGGGAAGTGTCGGTTCGCGCGCCTTTTCTGCAGCTCGCGGCGACAAGCAGGCGCTCGCCGAGCTCGGTTTCATCGTGGTCAGTATCGATGGTCGTGGAACGCCGAACCGTTCAAAGGAATTTACCGACAACTACTACGGAGCAATGGGACGCGACAACACGATTCCCGATCAAATCGCGGGAATGAAGGACCTCGCGAAAAAGTATCCGTGGATCGATATCGACAAGGCGGCCATGTGGGGCCACTCCGGCGGCGGATTCATCACCGCGGACGCATTACTCCGCGCCCCTTTTAACGACTTCTTCAAGGTCGGGATCTCCGAGTCGGGTAATCACGATCAGCGCCAGTACGAAGATGATTGGGGCGAACGCTATCAGGGCCCACTGGTCAAAAATGCGGATGGAACGGACAACTACACCATCGAAGCCACCCAGACTCAAGCGACGGGCCTCAAAGGCCATCTCTTCCTGATCCACGGCACGATGGACAACAACGTCCCGCCATACAACACACTTCTTGTGGCCGACGCGCTGATCAAGGCCAACAAGGAATTCGATATGTTGCTGATCCCGAACTCGGGACACGGATACACTCCAGGCAACTACGTCATGCGCCGGCGTTGGGACTATTTCGTGAAGTACTTACTGGACGCCGAACCACCCGCCAATTACGTTATTCCCGGCGGCGCAGGAGGCCGAGGCGGCGGGGAATAAAAAGGCCGCCGCGGATTACGCGGATTACGCGGATTGAAATGATCCGGGGCCGGGCAATGAGCGGGTGTGGTTAAACGTGTACTCACCAACGAGTCGTTCGGCTCCCGAGTCATCGAAGGTCAGCAACCGTGCGGTCATTTTGTGCGACGGTGCGGCCTTCGCAAATGTGATCGACTCCTGCAGAAGTACGCCGGTCGCGTCGGCATGAACGGGAATGTCCGACATCCGCATACGTTCGACGCCGGTTTCATCGCAGATAGCAAGGTCAAGACGTTTGACGCCAGTCAGGTTCGCGGCGAGCCGGCCAATCAGCAGATCATCCTCTGCCGTAACGGTGCACTGAACGCCGCCGCCTGCCGGCGGAGCATATTGACGGATCCGTAAGCCTTCCTCCGCGGCGCGGCGCAGAAACGTTTCGCTCACAACCATTCTCAACGAACCTTCTCGAGCAAGTTCCCGCACACCCTCGGCCATTGCGATTACTTCGCGAAGGCGGTCCCCACAAGGGTCACAGAGGAGAAGATGTTCTTCGACGGAGTCCTCTTCAGGATCCGTAAGCTTATCAATCCAGTAATCCGCGAGGATCGCCGCATCGATCGGGTTGGAGCAATTCATGCCGCACCTCCCAGGCAATCGCGCAACCGGTGGATCGCACGATGTCGTACAACTCGCACGTTCGCTTCGGAGATGCCGAGCAAACTGGCCACTTCGGCTCCTGCCTGTTCATCATAGAAAGTCATCATGACCACGCTCCGCTCCCGCTCGTTCAGATTTTGTACGCAGCGCCGAAGTTGATCTTTGTCGAGATGCTCAGTCGACATCGGCGCTGCAATTGGTAAATCGACACCGTACTGCTGGAGAATCCGTTCCTTTCTTTGAGCTCCGCGCCGCAAATCGAGAACCGTCATCCGGCAGGTCCCAAGCACAAAGGAGGCGAGTTTCTCCGGTTCCCGCAAACGGCCCGCGCGAAGCGCTTCGAGGGTCGTGATCAGAACCTGCTGAGTCAGGTCCTCCGCGGCTGCAACATCTCTTAAATGACGCAAACCATATAAATGGATGCGTCGGGCCATTCGCCGAAACAGTTCGCCTTCGGCTTCGGAGTCACCGCTGCCGATCTGCCGTACAAGTTCCGCATCGCTCAGTTCGATTTCTTCCATCAACACATATTTTATGTGTAACGGGAGCGCCGCTCGTTACACATCCTCTACGTTCGAGACAAAAAAAGAGGGGGAACCAGTTATGACAAGAGTTGATGAAATCGCAGCAAATATCTTTCGAATCAGTACTTATGTGCCGCAGTTTGATCTTCAGTTCAATCAGTTCCTGGTAAAGGACGATGAGCCGTTGCTCTTTGAGACGGGAATGAAACAGATGTTTCCGCTCGTCCGCGATGCGGTGGCCACCATCATTGATCCCGCGACGCTCCGTTACGTCAGTTTCAGTCATTTTGAACCGGACGAGTGCGGCTCGCTGAACGAGTGGCTCGAGATCGCTCCACGTGCCGAAGCGCTCTCCAGCGTTGTCGGTGCAATGGTTTTTGTGAATGACGGCGCATTGCGTCCGGCCCGCGCTCTGAACCACGACGAACGGATTCAAACCGGAAAGCACACCTTCCGCTTCAAATCCACTCCGCACTTGCCGCATGGTTGGGACGCCGGCGTCCTCTTTGAAGAATCCACGCGAACTCTCTTCTGTTCGGACCTGCTGGGCCACAATGGTGACACGTCGCCAACGACGGAATCGGAAATCGTCGGCCGCTTTAAACAAAGCGCGAGCGGTTTCCAACAAGGACCACTGGCGCACTATATGCCGTACACGCCTCAGACGGAGTCTCAGATCCGCGATCTTGCCGCACTGAAACCACGCGTTTGCGCGCCGATGCACGGCTCGACATTCCTCGGCGATGGTGAACGCGCCCTTCTCGATATGGGCACCGTCATGAAGGAAGTGCTCGGCTGACGGCCGTCCGAAATAACGATTGACATGCGACACCTGTCGCCCCTAGTATGCGACACATGTCGCACACTGAAAAACTGACACGTCGCGAGCGCGAAATCATGAATGCGATCTTCGCGCTCGGTAAAGCCTCTGCCGAAGAGATCCGGCTTCGGCTCATTAATCCGCCCACCGATTCCTCCGTGCGTGTCATGCTCGCTCGCCTCGAGAAGAAGGGGTACCTGAAGCACCAGCAGGACGGCGTGCGCTACCTCTATTCGGCGGCGATTTCGCGCACGAGCGCGAAGCGGTCTGCCCTCCAGCAACTGGTACAGACATTCTGGGGCGGGTCCCTTCGACAGATGATGACTTCCCTCGTTACCGAGTCGGACTGGAGCGACGACGATCTCACCTCGCTGCGCGAAGAGATCGACCGGGTTCGCAAGGAAAGGAAGCAGTCATGAATTCGTTGATTCAGGAAATCCTGCGATTGGCCATCTATGGCTCCGTGACTGGTTCACTGTTGCTGAAAGTGACGCTGACGGCAATTCTCACCCTCGCCGCAATGCGATTCACCTACCGGACGCGCGCAGCGGCGCGGCATGCCCTGCTGACAGCGTCTTTCGCTTTGATTCTTCTCCTCCCGGTCGCATCCGCGATAACACCGACGGTTCGAGTTCTCGTACCAGTTCCAGTACAGCAGGAAATTGTTCAGGCTTCCTTTCAGGAAACACCACACAGCGTTCCAGCAAACGCGGTCGCCGAAAGGACGCGCTCATCTGTACAGTCATCGCCGTCAATACCTCAAGCTTCTCGGTCCTACTTTGCAACCATCTTGTTGGCGCTCTGGCTCATCGGCGCTGTGATTTTCATGATTCCCGTCGCCGCCGGCCTGTGGCAAACGCGCAAGCTCTGCCGCTCCGGAGATGCGTGGCCCGAGGGAAACGGGACAGTCCGGAAACTCGCTCTCGAAGGCGGTATCGATAAACAGGTAACCGTTCTCCTGCACAACGCCGTCCCCGGCCCGATGACGTGCGGCACGATCCGCCCGACGATTCTTCTACCAATGGACGCCCCGGAATGGGATCGCGAGGAAATGAATCGAGCCCTGACTCATGAGCTCGAACATGTCCGGCGCAATGACTGGATCAGCCGCTGCCTCGCCAGAATCATTTGCTCTGTTTATTGGTTCCATCCACTGATGTGGATGATGTGGCGTCGGTTTGTTCTGGAAGCCGAGCGTGCCTCGGACGATGCGGTATTGTGTCGAGGAGAGGCGGCCGCGTATGCGGATCAACTCGTCGTCCTGGCGCAACGTCTGCTGACGAAGTCGAATCAGCCGATCCTGGCGATGGCGAATCGCCATGACCTTGCGAAACGCGTCTCTTCCCTCCTCGACAGCAATCAGCGGCGTGGCCGCGCCGGCGGCGCATGGGTTGCGCTTGCGGGAATCACTTGCGGGGTTTTGCTCATCTCGATCTCCCCGCTTCATGTTTCGGCGCGCATCCAAACTCCGGCGCCGATGAATACACAAAAATTTGATGTCGCCACAGTGAAATCATGTAAGGACGAAGATTTCCGCATTGGCGACCAGCGCCGTCAGGAAACGACGTTCTCTCCTGGACGCATCACGGTCAACTGCATTCCATTGTTCCGGATCATTTACCTGGCCTATACCGCCATCGGCAGCCTGGATAACCCGCTGGTGAACTCTTCTCAAGGCGATCCGACGAACCTGCGCGGCGGCCCCGCATGGGCGCGCGAGGAAACCTTTTACATCGAAGGAAAAGCCGAAGGGACGCCCGACCGAATGGTCATGCTTGGTCCAATGCTTCGCGCACTGTTGGAAGAGCGATTCAAACTGAAAACCCATCGCGAGCTGGAAAACGAACCGATGTACGCCCTCACGGTCGCCAAGGGCGGACTGAAAATCAAACCGATTGGCCCGGACGGGTGCCTGTCTCCCGACAATGCACGGGGTTTGTCGGATGAAGCCAGGATGGCCGCGAATCAAAGCGACAAGCCGGTGTGCGGTAACTTCCGTTCAACCGGCGAAAACTGGCAGCGCGAAATTCGCCTCGGCGGAATCACACTGGATCGCTTCGCGAACCAGACATTATCCGGAATCCTCGATCGTCACGTGATGGACAAAACGGGCGTCCAGGGAACATTCAACATCACGCTGACATTCGGTTTCGACGACAGAATCCGCGAGGGCGTCTTCGGCGGTCGCCCCGCCGGTCCGATACAAGAGCCCCCACCGGGCGTGACCCCTCCGATGGAGATCGGCACCGCTCTCGAGCAACAGCTCGGCCTCAAACTCGAAACCGCAAGCGGCGCGCGAGGTTTCGTCGTCATTGACAGCGTCGAGCGTTTGCGCCAGTAAGGAATTGAGCCTGGTCCCAAAATCCGCGTAATCCGTGTAATCCGCGGCCGCTATCTGCATTCTTGGCTACAATGCTGGATTTATTTTAGTATCCTGAACGGCTGTATATGTCGTCGTTACCGGGTTCTGCAGGGACGGTGAGTCCGCAATTCATAGACTTGAAAGAGCCGCTTCCCCTGGAATGCGGCAAGACCTTATGGCCTATCCGTATTGCCTACGAGACCTGGGGCACACTTTCCGCCGCCCGGGATAACGTGATTCTGGTTTGTCACGCTTTGAGTGGTGACGCGCACGCTGCAGGCTGGACCACCGAAAGCGGATTTCGCAGCGCCCTCGATGGCTTCAAAGCAGACGACAAAACCGTGTCTAAAAAGGGCCTCGGCTGGTGGGATAAGCTGATCGGACCCGGCAAAGCCTTTGACACCGATCGTTATTACGTCATCTGCTCGAACATTCTCGGAAGCTGCCGCGGCACTACCGGTCCGGCTTCGACAAACCCCGCAACAGGCAAGCCCTACGGCCTGGACTTCCCTGTTGTCACCGTTGCCGATATGGTTCGCGCCGAGCGTCAGTTCTTGAAGATGTTGGGCATCGATTCGCTGCTGACGGTTACGGGCGGTTCACTCGGTGGGATGCAGGCACTGGAATGGGCTTTATCCTATCCCGATGCGGTTCGCTCGGTTGTGATGACCGCAAGTACAGCTCGCCTCCAGACCCAGGGACTCGCCTGGAATGCCATCGCTCGCAACGCGATCATGGCGGATCCCGACTGGCAAGGCGGCAATTACTACAACACCGGTCGCCTGCCGGGAGCAGGCATGGGCGTCGCGCGTATGGTCGGGCATGTCACGTATCTGTCGGAAGAATCCATCCGCTCTAAGTTTGGACGCGAACTGCAGGACCGTGCCGACTATTCCTATACCGTCACGGACGCCGACTTTTCCGTCGAGAGTTACCTGCGGCACCAGGCGGCCAGTTTTGTTCAACGCTTCGACCCCAACAGCTACCTTTATATATCGCGCGCGCTGACTTATTTCGACGCTGCACGATCGCACGGGAACGGCTCGCTGGAACAGGCCATGCGCAAGGCGCTGGCACGATTCCTTTTGATCTCGTTCACTTCGGACTGGCTGTATCCACCACGCGACTCTCAGGAGATCGCGGCCGCCCTGCGGGCCAACGGCCAGAATGCGGAGTACCATAATATCGACGTGCCTTATGGGCATGATTCGTTTCTGCTCGAAACCGATGACCAGGTACCTGTCATCGCCGGATTCCTCGAGCGCATCTATCGCGGAGAATAAACTTGTCCAACGATTCTGAACACAATTTCGGTTTTGATACCCGCACCGTTCACGCGGGACAGCGGCCCGATCCGTATACGGGGGCGCGCGCCGTTCCGATCTTTCAAACGACGAGCTACGTTTTCGAAGACACGGATGCAGCTGCGGCGTACTTCAATCTGCAGGAGTACGGCAACACGTATTCGCGCATCATGAATCCGACCGTTGCCGCTTTCGAGGAGCGAGTCGCCAATCTGGAAGGCGGCGTCGGCGCGGTGGCGTTTGCCAGCGGTCTTGCGGGCCAGGCATCCGCCTTGTTCACCATGCTCGAACCCGGAGACCACATCGTCGCGTCGGGCGCGCTTTATGGAGGATCGGTAACCCAGCTCAAACACCTGACCCGCAAGCTTTCCCTGGGCTTGACGTTTGTCGATCCGGACAACCTCAATGCCTGGCGCGAAGCCGTGCAGCCGAAAACGAAACTCTTTTTTGCCGAGACGATCGGAAATCCAGGCGGCAACGTTCTGGATATCGGGTCGGTGGCGGCCATCGCACACGAGCATGGCCTGCCGCTCGCGATCGACAACACTTTCGCGACACCCTATCTGTGCCGGCCGATCGAATGGGGTGCGGACATCGTCATTCACTCGGCTACTAAATTCATCGGCGGCCACGGCACCAGCATCGGCGGTGTAGTTGTCGACGCGGGGAAATTCGACTGGGGCAACGGTCGCTATCCTGTTGTTGCCGACCCGTCTCCCGCATATCACGGACTCGCGTTCTACGAGACCTTTGGTATGTATGGTTATCTGATGAAACTCCGGGCGGAAACATTAAGGGACCTTGGCGGGGCAATGAGTCCGTTCAACGCGTTTCTCTTTCTTCTGGGTTTGGAGACGCTGCCGCTGCGAATGGATCGGCACGTCTCGAATGCTCTCGGCGTTGCTCTCTACTTAAAGAAGCATCCGCTGGTCCAGCGCGTCCGTTACGCCGGTCTCAGCGACAGTCCTTATCACGACCTGGCGAAGAAATACCTTCCCGGTGGTGCCGGAGCCGTGTTTTCTTTCGATATCGCAGGCGGTAGAGCTGCCGGAAAAGCGTTGATCGAAACGCTGCAGCTGTGGAGTCATCTGGCGAATGTAGGCGACGCGAAAAGTCTTATCATTCACCCCGCGAGTACCACACACAGGCAATTGAATGACGAGGAACTAACAGCAGCCGGCATTACGGCAGGTACGATCCGTCTGTCGGTCGGTCTGGAAACTCTGGACGACCTGATTTGGGATCTGGAACGCGGCCTGGAAGCCGCGGCGAAAACAACCGACGCCACGAAAGAGGTCAGCGCATGAGCGACGTCTGTTACATTCAACCGGTAACGCCCGGTCTCAGCCGTTACCAGAATCCGGACATGATCCGCAGGCTTCTCGGCAACGCCGGCACCGTTGCTGTGGTTGGTCTTTCTCCAAACGTGCTCCGGCCCAGCAATTTCATCGGCTTCTATTTGCAGCGCCACGGCTACAGGATGGTGCCCGTCAACCCCAGAGAGAAAGAGATTCTCGGGCAGACTTGTTACCCATCGCTGAAAGCGATTCCGTTCCACGTCGACATCGTCGACGTGTTCCGCGCTTCAGACGCCGTGCCAGAAATCGCTCGTGAGGCCGCTGCAATAAAGGCCGGCGCGATATGGCTTCAGTTTGGCGTCATCAGTTTGGAAGGCGCGCGCATCGCTGAAGAAGCCGGAGTCGAAGTTGTGATGGATCGGTGTATGAAAGTTGAGCACGCGCGCCACATGGGGCGTATGCACTGGCTCGGCTTCAACACGGGCAACATCGTGTCGCAGCGACGCTTCGATCGCTGAGCGGAGCTATTTTTCGTTAGTCCGATTCAAACTGTAGAAAAGACAGCGCTCATTCCTTTGGCGGATATCGGTCCACACCTCCCGCTCACCAACAAAGGTCATTCCAACCCGTTTCATCACGGCGAATGAACTGACGTTTTCCGCTTGAGCGCCCGCTTCGATGCGGTCAACACTCAGCCATTCGAATGCCGTAGCGATCGCAAGGCGCACGGCCTCCGTCATATATCCTTTGCCCTGAAAGGCGGTTCCTAACCAATAGCTGATATGTCCGACGCCAGGCTCGGCCGAGGATCGTACCACCGATACATACCCTGCAATCGAATGCCGCTCGCGCTCTTCAACGCAGAAGTGCAGTTCCCTCTTGTCCAGAATTGCCGCCATCGCCCTACCGATGCGCGCCGTCACCTCGTCGACCGTCGGATTCGCCGGCCACGAAACAAGCCACCGGCTTACATCCGGTGTCATCAACTCCGCGATGGCAACACCATCCTTCACCGTGAGAGACAACAGACGAATGCGTACTCCTTCAATGGGCTTTTCCGGTGTCCACATCTGCATTCGTTTTGAATTCAATCAGGGTCCAGTCTCCTTCCAGTTCCTGCCCAATCGAGATCCATTTCGCAACTTTCCTGGCGATCGATATAGCTACTGACGGATAGACTGCCTTACACGCGTGACTCACGTTGCAGGAAACCCGACGAATGCGGATCTGTTGATTTTCAAACGGACCGGACTCCTCAGGTGTCCACCGGACATCGCGTTGCGGCGGATCGAGAACCGGTGTTTTGAGTTCGACCCGGAGATATTCGCTTGGCGTCTTCCCGAGATACTCCACAGCATGCGTTTCCTGGGTTCCTTTGTTGTAGCGCAGCGCCCCAGCCTTAACCGCGGGACGATCGATCTGAAAGCGCGGGGTGATATGACGGAAACGGGTGACGCCCGCATCCGTTAGATAGACATAAACAGTGGGAAATGCGGGATGTTCGTGAACAGGAATCTTCTCGCCCGGATTGAACAGGACACGGGAGACTCGCGTCCACGAATTCTCGAACTCGATGCGGTAATTGTTCGGCGCTATGCGATAGGGATCCTGCAGCATCGCGAGCGCAACCAGCCATGTGCAAAGCGACATCATGAAGTTTTATTTCTTTTTCAACGCGGCGGGCCAATTCACGACGATCGTGATTGGCGGCGACGACGCGTTGTCCACAACGTCATCGAGCAGGAATTTTCTGCCATCGTTCGTAACGTCGTAGAGATCGAGAACGGTGGATACCGGTATGTGTGTTTGAAACAGACCGTGTGGAGTTCCAGTCTGCAAACCGCCGTCGGTCGCAGGTTGGACATCGACCGCCATCATGGCGCCATCCGGACTCAGGTAGTACATTTCGTGCATGTCGCCGCGCCAGCGAGGAATCATGCCTCCGGCATTCGATATCTGACGTCGTTGCTCATGCCTTGGAAATGTCGCGACGTAAACCTCACTGCGACCGCTTTCCTCGCTGTTGTAAGCGATCCATTTGCCATCCGGCGAGATCCGGAATTCATCTTTCGGCGTGTGATTTTGAAGTATGGGAATGGGTTTGGTGTCGCCGGGGTTCAGGTAATACGCCCCGTCCTCGGCGCCATAAACGGCATAACCATCCCGTGACCAATCATGAAGCCACTTCGGATCCTTCGATTCGAAGATTGGAGTCGCATCCTGGGCGCCGAGACGTTTCTTGAACAAGTTGCCTCTCCAGCTGAATGCGAGTTCCCTGCCATCCGGCGACCATGAGGGATCGTTTTCATTCCCTGGTAGCGACGTGAATTTGGAAAACACGCCGCTCGACATCTCCAGCAGCCAGAGATCCTGGGCTCCGCTCTCGACGTCCGGGACGACCACCGCTGCTTTTGACGCGTCCGGTGACAGCCGGATTTGACGATAGACGCCAGACGGCAGCGCGACACTCAGCTTCGTCCCGCTGCGGTCATACCAAACCAATTGGGACAATCCCGTTGAAATGCCTGCCGTGGCCAGAATGCCGTTCGATGAAACATCAGGAAGTCGATCGCCGGGAGGCGTATTCCCGATCACCATCGGTTCACCCGTCACCTCTGCCTTCGCAGCATCGAACGGTTGTGCCATAAACGCGTTGTCATTCCAGAAGACGATGTGGCCAGTGGCGGAGTAGACCGCCCTCAGGAACTGCGGCAGGACGCGCTTCCGTGTCTCTGGCGACTTCAATGAAAAGACCCAGAGGCCCGTTGCGTCGCGATTTGAGCTCCGAATAGCCACCAGGAGGTGATCACCGTCGGGAAGGAAACTTAAAGGAACGAAGGTGTCCGGACCAGGATCCCAAACGCGTTGAGGCTCGCCGCCATCAGCCGGAACTTTGTACAGAACTCCACCATCGCCAAACACGATGATGTTGTTCGTGCTCCAGATAAAGCGCGGAAAGCCGCTGATGTCCGAAACCGTTTCCATCCGCAACCCGGCGACCGACGCCTTCCGTAATTTACTGCTGGAATAGAATCCAACGAACTTGCTGTCCGGCGACCAGAACGGACTTCCTGCGCCGATACTGCCTGGAACCATGACGGCTTCCGTCGAGTCGAGCGCGCGAACCCAAAGGTTCCGCGCACTGTCTTCAGCAATGAACGCGATAAATCGGCCATCCGGTGACAAGGCAAACGTTGTCGGTTGACCTCGGATGAAGAAACGGCGCGGCGGATTGACCGCGAAACGAATGACCTGCGTATCCTGTGGAGGAGGCGTTCGAGACAAAATGCTGACGAGGGACAGCACCATGCCTAAAACAGTGAGCGCTCCAACCCATTGCATGGTAGACCGCAAACCCGACTTCTGCGTTGCGGGCAACTCTGGCAAAGCGACCGCGGGTTGTGCGATGGTTTGTTCAATCTCCAGGGCGATGTCGCCGATGTCCCGCGCGCGTTTAAGCCGATCCTTCTGCAAACAGCGCTTCAAAAGCGACTGCACACCCGGCGAAACATCCGCAGGCAACGACGCCCATTCCGGCTCGCCCTTGACAATCGAGCCCATGATGTCCGCCATCGATTCGCCGTCGACAACGCGCTTGCCGCTGAGCATCTCAAAAAGGATGCAGCCGAACGCCCAGATGTCCGATTGGGTCGTCGCTTCGCGGCCCCGGGCCTGCTCGGGACTCATATAAGCCGCCGTGCCAATCAATACTCCGGCACCAGTACGGCTCATCATCGTTGGAGAGTTCGAGATGTTATCGGAAACGCCGGATCCCCCAAGAACTTTGGCGAGTCCAAAATCGAGAACTTTAACTTCCCCCGCGGGAGTGATCTTCACATTGGCCGGCTTGAGATCGCGATGAACAACGCCCTTCGCGTGCGCCGCTTCCACTGCAATCGCAATCTGATATCCGATTCGCAGCGCTTCATCCACCGGTAAGGCACCCCGCGCAATGCGTTCACCGAGAGTCTCGCCTTCAACAAACTCGAGGACCAGACACACATCCGATCCCGATTGTTCCATTCCGTAAATCGCCCCGATATGCGCGTGATTAAGCGTTGCGAGAGTTTCCGCTTCACGCTGGAATCTGGCGCGCCGTTCGGGATCGGAGGCGAAAGAGTCCGGCAGAACCTTGATTGCGACTTCCCGGCGCAGACGCGTATCGGTCGCCCGATAGACCTCTCCCATCCCGCCGGCCCCGATCAATCCCGAAACTTTATACGGCCCTATTTGAGTCCCTTCTCGTAACACGGGCGCATGATCGCATGTTTTGTTGGAATGTAGGAAATCTTCAGTTTGCAGGCGGTGATTCTACGCGGTCGATGACGAGGACCTCCACAGGTTCTCTTCTTGCGACCAGCTGCAATCCAAGCCGTTCACGTACTTCAGCAAGCAAGGAAGAACGGTCCTCCCATTTGAGCTCGAACCCGTGGCTTGCTCTCAATCCCGTGTGGTCCACAACCGGGCGATCGAGTTCGAACCATAACGATCGCGCGAAATCCGTCATGGCGAAATTCGCTGTGCACATGGTCATCGATCCCGGCTTCCCCTCCAGGGAAGTGCGAGAGGCGCCATTGTGCTGGCCGGTAGAAGAGAGCCCCTTGTGCTCCTCACACCACGCTGGAAATGTCTCGGGGAATTTCGGCCCGTCTTTCGCCTCAGTGAGTGCGTAAACTGGCAGTTCTTTCATCTCCTTATGAAACTTCAATTGAAAGTAATCTGTCAGGATCTCCCGCATTAATAGTCGGGCACTCTCGAAAGTCAGGGGATCGGATCCTTCTGCTACGGCCTGAATCTCAAAATATTGAGGAGCCAACCACCCCGGCCACTCCCATCAAAGGATGCTTCGCGTCTTTTTGGTTTTTGGTCGCGTCCATCCCTCCTTGGCCAAGGAGGGGAATATTTTTTCGATCGCATCCGAGCGCGCCTTACTCGGCTGTGTTGTTAGTTTCGATTGCTCAATTGCGTGCTCGATCGCACGACGGCTGGTTGTCGGCTGAACTACCAGATGGGCTTTATCCCCAATCGACAAGCCCGCGCGTTTACGCAGTTCGTCATCGATAATAATGAAGAACCGGCCCCACCGTTCGCCCACATAGCCTTCAAACCGAATGCGGTTCACAGTTCCTGAAATCGGCCACCCATGACAACGCTCAAACAGCCGCGTTGGCTTTTGAGACCAGCCTTCCTCAGGATCGAACGGAACGATCACGGCAGCCACACCCTTGTGACCTTCAATCAGTTCCGCGTCGAATTCTGCCTTGTCCACCTTGCGTTACTGTTTCGCGATATTGAACGTGCCGGTTTCCCCACCGCGATCAAAGGTCCCCGATAACTTTGTGCCTGCCAGCTTGCCTTTGATCTTGTAGCGCACGACCTCACCGCTGCTATTGGGACCATCGAGTTCCATTTGAATCTCGCCCGTCTGCTCGCTGAACGAACCACTGATCAGATCAACGGCATTCGGACCGGGATTGACAGTCCCCTTCAGGACTTTTCCGTCCCATTTCAACTCGACGGTTACCTGCGTCTGACGGCTGGGACTCGGGCCCCATTGTCCGCTCCAGGTCCCGGAGATCGGATCGGCGGAAACGGCTGGCGTTGGAGAACAGTTAGAGGACAGCAACAGGATTGCAGCCACGCAAATCCACAAACGATTGTTGAGTTTCACACTCTAAATCTTACCGAAGAAGGCGCCGGCACCGTGACTGGATTAAATCGTTTGTTTTGTCCTGAAATCCGCGTAATCCGCGTAATCCGCGGCCATGTTTCCACCCCGACTTCCTGTTGGGCAAAGCCCCGCCCGTTGGTCTAACATGCCGCATGGCCACGACGCTGGCGGATCTGCGCCGCATGACCATATCGCAGAGCTTGTTCCCGCCGACCACGATCAAGCGGGCTCTTTCCCTGATGGGTTTTGTGCAGGCGGACCCGATCCGCGCACCAGCGCGAGCACAGGATTTGATCTTGCGCCACAGGGTCACGAACTACCGTGCGGGTGATCTGGAGCGCCGATATCCGCAACTCGGCATCGAAGAAGACTTCTTTGTCAATTATGGATTCGTGACCAGATCCCTGCAGGCCTTGATGCAACCTCGTGTCGAGCCGAGCACCGCGGGACGGCGAAAGAAGGTGAAACTGCTGCTCGACTTCATTCGCGAACGCGGCCCGGTTCACCCGCGCGACGTCGATGCGCATTTTGATCACGGCACCGTCACAAACTATTGGGGCGGATCTTCGAGTGCCACGACACACCTGCTCGAAGCGATGCACTATCGCGGCCTGCTGCGAGTCGCGCGACGTGAATCAGGGATCCGTATCTATGACATCCACCAGCATGAGCCCGGCCCGGCAAATAAGACCGAACGTATCCGGCGGCTCGACGCGTTGATTGACGCGGCGGTTGGAATATACGCGCCGCTGCCTTTGCCCACTCTTCGTTTTCTGGTGCGACGCATGCGCCTCACTGCGCCACAGTGGCAGCACGAGATATCGGACGCGTTGCAGCGAGCGAAGCAGCGCCTTGAACACATACGAATCGACGGTATCGACTGGTACTGGCCTGCCGACGCAGACTTCCGTCTCAATGAACCGCAGGAAAAGGTGCGCCTGCTCGCCCCCTTTGACCCGATCGTATGGGATCGCCTTCGATTTGAGCTTCTCTGGGGATGGACATACCGATTCGAAGCCTACACACCAGCAGCAAAACGCGTCCGCGGATACTATGCTCTTCCCATGCTGTGGCGAGACCACGTTATCGGCTGGGCGAATCTATCCATTATTAATGGAGCACTCCAACCCGAGTTTGGTTATACCGATTCTGGGTGTCCTCGAGACCGTACCTTTCGTCGAGAATTGGAGGAAGAATTGGCCCGCCTGCATGTTTTTCTCGGACTATAAGTGGGAAGGGCGGTTGGGTCAATAAATGGAAGTTGAACCAACCGCCTTGGCCAAGGCGGGAAATATATCGTGCGTTTTCGAATTTCGCTGTTCCGCGTTAGTATTCCTCGATTACACGTGAGGTAAAAAGGAGACCACGATGCGCAGAATCCGTTTCGCGGCGCTTATCGGCATCGCGCTTGCCGTCGTTCCTGCGGTTGCGCAGGAGCCGTTCGATCGTGCCATGCTGGCCCGTATCAAAGAGGAAGGACTTCAACGCTCACACGCGCAGCAGCTCTTCCTTGCGCTGACGGACGGAATCGGCTCGCGGCTGACGGGTTCGCCGTCATACACGCAGGCAGCGCGCTGGGCTCAGGCACGATTTACCGAATTCGGACTCGCCAATGTGCGCCTCGAACCGGTACCGTTTCCGCACGGCTGGTCTCTTGAAAAGATCTCGGTGGAGATGACTTCCCCGCGTTATATGCCCCTGATCGCTTATGCCGATGCGTGGACACCTTCGCTGGGTCGAGTCGTAAGCGGTCGCGTGGTCTATGTCGGCGATAAGACCGCCCCTCAAATCGAAGCGATGGCGACAGAACTAAAAGGCGCAATCGTACTCACCCACCTGCCGCAGACTCAGTTCATCGATACGGATCGTCCACAACCTGGATTGTCGGACCAACCGGTTCGTACCGGAAATCCCGCAAGTCCAAACGCGCGCAGCACGACGCCTGCAGGTCAGATTCAGACAATCCTTCAGCGCGCCGGCGCCGCCGTGATGCTCAAGCCCAGCGCCTATCGGGATGGGACGGTCGGCGTGCTCGGATCACAAAATACTCAGACAAATTCGATACCCTCTATCGTTGTCGCCGCCGAACAGTACAACACCCTCGCACGGCTGGCCGCGGGCGGACAGCCCGTAGAGATGAAAGTTGAACTGGTCACCCGCTATTATGAAAACGATCCAAACACTTACAACGTGATCGCCGAAATTCCCGGAACGGATCCCGCACTCCGCGATGAAATCGTGCTGGTCGGCGCGCACCTCGACTCCTGGCATACCGGAAATGGCGCGACCGACAACGGAGACGGGGCCATCACCACAATGGAAGCCATGCGTATCCTTGCGGCGCTGAAGGTCCAACCGCGCCGAACCATCCGAGTGGCGCTCTGGGCGGGTGAGGAAGAAGGGCTGCTCGGCTCGCGAGCCTACGTCGCCCAACATCTGAAAGACCAGGCTGCCAAAGATAAGACGGCCGTGTATCTCAATGATGATCCCGGCAGCGGAAAAACCCTGGGCTTCTATATGGAAGGCAACGCGGCGGCAAAGTCCATTTTCGATGCCTGGCTGGAATCACTGAAAGATCTCGGCGTTACGCGGAACATCATTGAAGGAATCGGCAGCACCGATCATGTCACCTTCAATGAAGCGGGCGTCCCCGGCTTCAACGTGATCAAGGATTTCGACGGTTACGACACCCGAACCCGTCACACCAACGCGGATTTCGGTGAACGCATGAGCGAAGACGAGCTGAAGCAATCCGCCATCGTGTATGCCGTATTTGCCTGGCAGGCCGCACAGCGTGACGCGAAAATTCCCCGGAAGTAGCGGTTAATCAAATACCTTCGGCAACGTTTCTTTAAAGCTATGTTGAAGGGTATTTGGCGTGACTTGATATATGCGGGCCGCTCACTGGCGAAGGCCCGTTCCTTTACTTTTGTTTGCGTTGTCACTCTCGGAATCGGCATGGCGCCTGTCATTGCGATTCCGTACGGTGCACGACTTTTGACGATGACTGCACCGCTTGTGAAGGCGGACGGCCTGGTTGAAGTGCTCACCACGCGCGTCGGTCCCCGAGGCGCCACGGACAAATGGGCCTATCCGGACTATTCGGATCTGCGTACCGCCGACACGGGTATGACGCTGACCGGTTGGTCCACCGGGAAAACGATCGTCGTCACTCCCGCAGGCAAGGTCAATTCACCAACATTTTTTGTCTCCGCCAATTACTTCAGGACAATCGGCGTCACACTTGCGCGCGGAGCAGGATTCGACGAAACCATCGATGACCCGCTGAACGTTCCGCCCGTCGTTGTTCTTTCGCACACATTCTGGAAGAACCGCCTCGCTTCAGATCCCGACATTATCGGAAAGTCACTGACGCTGAACGGCGTCCCCCACACCGTGGTTGGCGTTGGCCCTGAACTATTCGAAGGACACATCGCCTATCAGGAAGCCGATCTATTCGTTCCGCTGGAACGCGAACCAACACTGATCGAGGACAAGACCATTCGTTCGAATCGCGGCAACGAGTGGGTGCATATTCATGGCCGCCTCTCCCCCGGAGTCAACGTAGAGAAAGCAAGCGCGGCCATTTCGACGGTCACCTCGCAATTAGCCGGACAGTACCCGAAGACGAACGAGAACAAGTCCGGTATCGCGCAGCCGTATCAGGGGCTTGGCAATATCATCAGTGCGCAATTCACCCTCATCAAGGCTGTCGGGTTCACACTAACGGGAGCGGTGCTTCTGGTCGTGTGCCTGAACATCTCGGGCATGATGCAGGTTCGCGGCGCGATGCGTGAGCGCGAACTCTCGATCCGCCAGGCGATTGGCGCCAGCCGCAGCCGCCTGGTTCAGTATCTGTTAGCCGAATCCGTGCTGCTTGCCGGAGCCGGGGGCACGCTGGCCTCGCTCGTGCTTTTCAACGTGCCGGCGTTACTGTCGTGGATGGTTGGTAAGCCCATCCCGGTTCAGTTCCAGGACCTGCTGCGAGTCGATGCTTCGATGATCGCGTTCTGTTTCGGACTTTGCCTATTAACCAGCCTTGTATTCGGATTCCTGCCCGCAACGCGATTCAGTCGTCCCGTGATCATCTCGTCCTTAAAAGATGAAGCGGGTGGTGGCGGCTTCCGCGTCGGACGCGTGCATCGTGTCACTGCGGCTTTGCAGGTTGCGATCGCGGTACCGTTGCTGGTTATGGGAGGAATCTGTCTCGATCGCGTCCGCGCGACGGCAACGAACGATCTCGGGTTCGCTTCCGACTTCCTCTATGGTGCTCCCTTGCCGCTCAATGCCGTGTCCGCGGAGGACTCCGCTTTCCAGATCCGGACCGCTCAGGACAGTCTCGCGCAGGCGAACGGTGTTGCGGCCGTTACTGTTGCGGACGGCCTTCCGCTCGACTTCCGATACCGGATGAAAAGAGTGGCATTGCAGACGGAAGCGAACGTCGCTCCGACATACACTTCCGCTCACGTGACCCGCATCGGCAATGGCTTTCTGAACACGATGCAAATTCCGCTCTTACGCGGCCGTGATTTCATGGCCGATGATCGCGCGGGTGCCGAGCAGGTCACCCTGATATCGAAGCCGCTCGCTGAAGCCCTCTTCCCTAAGGCGGATCTCGCGACGGCAATCGGCAAGAAACTGATGTACGGGCCGCCCGCGCCGGACGGGACACAACCAATGCTGACCATCGTCGGCATCACAGCGGACTTTCCCACATCCCAGATGAGCACGACGCGCGAACAATTGCTGCTGCCACTGGCACAGCATCCGGACATTCGCAAGGATTCCGTCGGTGTTGGCTCCGATATTGACGATACGCCGCATGTGTTCCTGATCGCTCGCAGTGCGCCGGGCCAACCGGCTGCGAACATGACGGGCGCGCTGGAGAACGTTATCCGTGAACGCGATCGCGAATTTCAACCTTCCAGTATCGTGACCGGAATGTCCCTGCGACAAAACAGCATGCGCGACTTCCTGTCGCAGTCGACCGCCGCAGGCATGGCGGGCGGCGTCATCCTCGTGCTGGCTGCGCTGGGAATCTACGGCGTCGTCGGCTTGATGGTTGCGACACGTAAACGCGAAATCGCCGTACGCGTCGCACTGGGCGCCACGCGTACACGCGTGCTCGGGATGATCCTGTTCGATGTCGTTAAACTCGTCACACCCGGCGTCGTCGGTGGAATGATTCTCGCTGCCGCACTGATTCGCCTGAATGGCGAAAACATGGGTATCCCGCTCAGTACCGTGGAGGACCTGGCCTACATTGTGGGCGCAGCGATGGCAGTCCTGGTTGCAGTCGCCGCCAGTTTCGCACCGGCCCGTCGTGCGGCTTCAGTCCATCCGATGGTGGCCATGCGCTCCGAATAGATTCTGCGGAAAAACAAACTCATCTTGACAGCCTAAAGGTAGGCTGAGTATCGTTCATTTAGCTTAACTAAATGAACCTATGAACAAGCTCGACATTCCTCCAGGAACACTGGATCTGTTGATCCTCACCATCGTGGCCCGAGACCCCCAGCACGGCTATGGCATCTCGCAGCGGCTGACCGAACTCACATCGGGAACCTTTCAGGTAAATCCCGGCTCTCTCTTTCCGGCACTGTATCGACTGGAACAGGACGGCAAGCTGGAAGCGGAATGGCGGGCGACGGAGAACGGCCGCAACGCGAAGTACTATCGCCTGACGCGCAGCGGAAAAAAACAACTCAGCGAAGAAAAGAAGCATTGGGATCGTGTCATCTTCGCCATCACGAGCGTGCTGGAGGGTGCATGATTTTCATTCGCCGACTGAAGTCCATCCTCTGGTGGTTCGCTCGTCGTGATCGCGCCGAGCAGAATCTGAAGTCGGAACTCGAGGCGTTCGTCGATATTGCGGCGGCGGAGAAAATACGCAACGGAACGCCACCCGATGAAGCACGACGGCAGGCCCGGGTCGAATTGGGCGGAGTGGAACAGGTCAAGGAACAAGTGCGGATGGGCCGCCACGGCGGCTTCCTCGACGTCCTTCTGCAGGATCTTCGGATGGCCTTCCGCATGATGCGGAACAATCGAGGGTTCACCACACTCTCGATTGTGACGCTGGCAATGGGTATCGGGGGAATGACGACGATCTTCAGCGTTGTGAACGGCGTCCTTCCGCACCCACTACCCTGGGGTAGCGCGGACCGGCTCGTCATCTTGAATGAGAGTTATCAAATGCGCCGCGACGGAAGCCGCCCGCTTCCCGTGCCGCCCGCGGACGATTGGCCGCAGCACAACAACGTGTTCGAGGCATCGACCCGATCGCTCAAGAAGTATTACACCCTGTCGTCACCGAATGGTGCCAGCAGCTTCGATGTGGAGTTGGTCGGCGCAAACTTCTTGACGGTTCTTGAGGCCAGGCCTTTGCTGGGCCGAGGCTTCGTCAAAGAAGACACGTCGGAGGATCGCTCCGCTGCGCTCCTGAGCTATACCAGCTGGATAACTCGCTTCGGCGGCGCGAAGAACATTCTGGGGACTACACTGAAATTCGTTGAAGGCGATGCGGTTGTCATCGGCGTGATGCCGCGAGGATTTGTATCGCCCATATTTCCTACTAACGAAGTGTGGATCGCTCAAAGCGACAAACAATTCAACGCGAGCCTCATCAGCAATGGCTATGCCCGTGTGAAGGCTGGCATCACCGGACTCCAGGCCGAAGAGCACATTAAAACCGTCCTCGACGATATAGGACGACAACATCCGGAAGGCCCGGAACGGCACATGCTGGTGCATTGGATTGTTGGTGGAGCATACGATGGCCTCAGCAATAGAGAAACGCCGACGCTCCTCTGGATACTGCTGGCCTCTGTGGGCATTCTCCTGCTGATCGCGAACATCAACGTCGCCAATCTTCTGCTCGCTCGCAGCGTTACCCGCTCGCGGGAAGTGGTGCTGCGTTCCGCTCTTGGAGCCGGACGCGCCCGCCTCGTCAGACAGTTCCTGACCGAAAGCCTCCTTCTCGGGCTTGTCGGTGGGATCTGTGGGCTGCTGCTCGCAGCCGCGCTTCTCAATGTCATCGTCGCTCAACTACCCAGCGGCTTTCCCCGAGTGGCGGAAATCTATCTGGACGGCCGCGTATTCGCTTTTGCTGCGCTGGTGTCGCTCGTTTCCTCTGTCCTCTTTGGGATTCTGCCCGCGCTGTCCGCTTCTCGCAACGGCATTCAGGGAACATTACAGGAAGGCACCCGGCTGCATTCGGGCAGCCGTCGGCAACTCCATCTCCGCCAGTTGCTCGCTGCTGTCGAGGTTGGTCTGGCGACCATGTTGCTCATTGGTGCCGCCCTGATTGGAATGACATCGTGGAAGGTGATCAATGTTCCGCTCGGACTGGACTCTAACGATGTGGTGACCGCCCAGATCCGATTTCCGTCCGGCACCTATCTGACACCGACGGAGCGGCAAACATTTCGCGATCTGTTGACCCATCGAATTCAAAGTTATCCGGAAGTAAGTTCCTCGACATTCACCAGTGCGATGCCTTTGATCAATGCCTCCAAACTGGTCGATCCGGAGGTGTCGGAAAAGGCGAAGCTTGCATCCCAGGCTCAAGGGAAGCGTGTCTCGGTAATCGCCACGGAAGTTACCCGCGGCTATTTCGAAACCCTGAAAGTCTCGTTCAAGATCGGCCGCGTGTTCACGGATGGAGAGAATGCCGTCGTGATCAATGAAACCATGGGTCAACGCTATTGGCCCAATTCAAATCCCGTTGGCGAACAAATCAAGCTGGGTTTAACGGATGATTCACGGTGGTTCACCGTCGTCGGGGTCGTTCCGGATCAGAATCGCGGCATCACCGGAGGATCCGTCAAGTCTCCTGAAGTATATGAGCCATGCGATTCGTGCGGGGTCATGCTGGTCCGAACCTCAGCCAATCCGACTCGCGTAGCGGAGATCATTCGCCGTGAAACGGCCGCAATCGACGCAAAGATACGTCTGGACAAGGTTCAATCGCTCGATTCTGTCCTGATGCAGAATCCCAGATGGGCGAATCCACGATTCCGCTTCACGCTATTCCTGACATTTTCGGCGACCGCCCTCCTGCTGGCATTCGCCGGTGTCTATGGCGTCACATCCTATTCCGCCGCTCGTCGCACTCAGGAGATCGGAATCCGCATGACGCTCGGAGCGAGGCGGCGCAATTTGGTCGGACTGATGCTTGCGCAATCGATGCTTCCGCTTTTGCTCGGAGTGAGTGCAGGCCTGCTGGCAGCCTGGAATCTGTCCAGGTTTGTGGCAGCTTATCTGATCGATGTCAGTTCGAGAGATCTGACACTATTCGCAGCTGCGGCCGGGTTCACGGCCCTGGTGATGCTGATTGCGAATCTGCTCCCCATCCACAGAGCCGCATCCGTCGATCCTCTGCGCTGCATCCGTTGCGAATGAGGTGAACATGACTACAGGGCTTTTCAAAAGTGTTCGAATCCGGAAAGCACCGTGGGCTAAAGCCCACGGTCTACAAGATATGGCGCAACCATGCATGGCACAAAGATGCATGACACAAAGATGCATGACACAAAGATGCATGGCGCAAAGATGCATGGCGCAAAGATGCATGGCGCAAAGATGCATGGCGCAAAGATGCGTGGCCCCAAGATGCGTGGCGCAACAATGTAGGCCGTGGGCTTTAGCCCACGGCGGATTTCAAGATCATCCCAATGTTGCGGCCAAAACCACAGTGAAGCGTTTGCTGCTGTTCGCTATTGCCGCAACTACAGCGTTGGCTGGACCTTCGCGCATGCATGCGTTGCCTCAGCAGACGTTGTCTTTCGAGGTTGCGACCATCAAGCCCACTCTTTCCCAGGGCGGGATCATCGGCGGCAGTTGCCACGGTCTCGACAGCAAGTACACCACCGGACAGGCGGCCCCGCCACCGCTCGGCCGTTGTCTGTATTCGCGCGTCAGTTTGAAGAGCTTGGTGATGTTGGCATATCGGGCAGCTGCGGACGAAAGGCTCACCGTTACCGGCGGCGAAAATTGGGCCGGCTCAGACGAGTTTGATGTCGAAGGCAAAGCCGACGATCCGTCAACCGCCACTCAGGCACAACTTCAAGTGATGCTTCAATCTCTCCTCCGCGAGCGCTTCAAACTGCAAGCTCATCGCGAGACTCGTGAGGAACCCGGCTTCGCTTTGTTCGTCGTCGACGCTTCAAAATTGAAACCGGCTTCAAACGAGGAAGCCAAGCCGGGGGTCATCAACCAGGCACCCATGGGCAACTTCGTTATCCTGCCGGAGGGTACCGGCCGAACTATGAAAGGCCGGTCGGTGAACGTGGCGTCAATCGCGCGTACGTTATCGGGTAAACCGATCGCGGATAAAACGGGCCTGACCGGTCTGTACGATGTTACGGTCTCCTGGACGCCCGATGTCGTGGCAGGCGGCGATGGCACCGATCGTCTGGGTCCATCCTGGGTCACCGCCCTGCGCGAACAACTCGGCCTCCGCGTCGAAGCGCAGAAGGTTCCCGTGCCGGTCCTCGTCATCGATCACGCCGAAAAGCCGGTGATGCAGTAGACAGGTATACTTGATGGCATGAAGCCAAAAAATACGATCTGTCTGTGGTTCAACAAGGACGCGCATGAAGCAGCCAGTTTCTACGCTGCAACTTTTCCGGATAGCAAAGTGACTGGTGTCCATAAAGCTCCCGGTGACTTCCCCGGCGGCAAGCAAAACGATGTGCTGACCGTGGAGTTCACCGTCTGCGGTATTCCATGTATTGGGATCAACGGTGGGCCGATGTTCAAGCAAACCGAAGCGTTTTCCTTCCAGATCGCGACGGACAATCAGGAAGAGACCGATCGGTACTGGAACGCGATCGTCGGCAATGGCGGCCAGGAAAGTCAGTGCGGCTGGTGCAAAGATCGTTGGGGTCTTTCCTGGCAAATCACTCCCCGCACCCTGTCAGACGCGATGTCTGCCGGTGGCGCCGAAGCCAAACGTGCATTCGAGGCGATGATGAAGATGAAGAAAATCGACGTCGCCACCATCGACGCCGCCCGCCGCGGCTGACGCCATTCCCCTCATTGGCGGATTTGCACAACGGGAAGAGATAACGGCCGCGGATTACACGGATTACACGGATTCTTTCGGACCCGTCACACTTTTCCCGACATTTCTTGTTCTAATCCGCGAAATCCGTGTAATCCGCGGCTAAGTTAGTTCCGTTGTGCAAGGCTCGGGTAATCAAAATCGCGTGCGTCGTGAATGGCCGGGACATACAATCCTGCGGCCAAGGAGGCCCTATGAGTTCACAGCAGCCCGCTAAGGACGCGAACGACGTTAAACCGGAAATCAAAGATCAGGCCGAACTGTCGAATAAAGAACTCGATCAGGTCAATGGTGGAGTAATTGCCGTCAGCCATTCCATCATCTCGCCGCGCGATCCACAGAGTGGCTTGCCTACCGGCTAGTTAAACGAACTACTACTCATCACGCAGCGCGACGACGGGATCCACCCTCGTCGCGCGCAGCGCCGGAAACCGGCAGGTTTCATAGCCGTACCGAGATCCACACCGGCCGCGCGGATGGCCGGCATCAGGCCGAACAGTAAACCGATGACGATCGAGATGACGAACGTGAAAACGAGCACCGTGGCGTCGAGCGTTATGGCTTCGAGCCGGGGGATATTTCCGGGATTGATGCGGCGCACGATCTGAATCGCAGTTCTTGCGATAAAAAGGCCCGCGGCGCCGCCGAGCAGACTGAGCAGCAGACTCTCGGTTAAGAGTTGCCGGACCAGACGGCGCCAGCTTGCGCCAAGCGCAGTGCGAAGCGCGACTTCTTTCTGCCTCGCGGTGGCGCGGGTCAGGAGCAGATTCGCAACGTTCGCACAGGCAAGCAGAAGCACGAGTGTCACGGCGCCCATCACCACAAGCACCCCAAGACGCACGTTGCCGACAACGGACTGGACCAGCGGCACGACGTCGACGGTAAATGACGCGTCCCGCTTGTCCTTTTCGCGAATCCGCCCGGCGATTGCGGTGACATCGCTTTTCGCGAGTTCCACAGATACTCCGGGTTTGACCCGCGCGATAACCGTGTAAGCCTCAGCGCCGCGCTGTTTGGCCTGAGCCTCCGGCGCGAACGGGAGAGGCATGAAGAAATCCATCTGGCGTACAGCGGTGAACGTCGGAAGGATTTCATCGTTCAGGAAAAACTCCGGTCCGAGCACGCCCACGACTTCGAATTGGCTGATGGTCTTACCGGGACCTTCGCCCAGCCCAGCCATTCTGATGGTTTTTCCGATAATGCCCCGATCTCCGCCAAATACCCGCTGCCAGAACCCATGCCCAAGAATCACAACGGGTGGCTGTCCGGCGCGATCGTCATCCGAACTCAACAACCGGCCGTAGAGTGGCCTGGCCCCCAGCAACGGAAACAGACTCGACGATGTCGCGATCCCCTCGGCGTACTTCGGTTCCTCCTGGCCGAGAATCGTGACGCTTCGTCCATTCGCGATGGACATCATCTCGAACGAACGATTTTCCTGCTGCACATCGAAATACTGCCCAGGCGACAGCCAGTTCTGCGGAACATGGACTCCCGGCGCCCGAACCCATAAAGCGACCAGACGCTCCGAGTCCGGATAAGGCAGCGGCTTCAGCAACAGCGCATTTACAACGCTGAAGATCGCCGTGTTTGCGCCGATTCCGATCGCGAGCGAGGCGACGATAACGAGCGTCAGTCCCCAATTACGCCTCAGCGCACGGATCGCATAGCGAAGGTCCTGCATCACATTGATTTTAGCGAATTCATTTCGGTTGAGTTTTGCGCCATTTGTCGAACTGGCGTCGCATTTCCAGAAGCGGGTTGTCGCCGCCACTTTCGGACTTCACGGAAAGGTTGAGCCAGGGCGCTTTGGCGGTGCCCGCATCGGTCATGCCTATGTTTTCGGCGGCATATGGCGGATCGGTACCGCGCGCGACGAGAATGGCGGCCATCGATGTCGTCTGGCGGGTGCTTCCGTTATTGCAGCGGACATCACCGCCGGCGACCGATCCGGCTTCGATCGCGCGCATCAGACGATCGGCAAGAGTATTGAAGCCGGCAGGATCCTCCCAGCGATACATATCGAGCGGCCGATTCACCACTTCATAGCTCGCCAGCGTATTGCCCTGTGCGCTCACGCCGCGACTCGGATCCGCCATCACGCCGGCAAAGCGCGTGATGCCATCGTCGCCTTTGATCGTTCCCTGACGCACCGGCGTGGTAAAGCCGGCCGCGCGGACAAACCCGTTTTTCATGGTGAGCACGCCATACTGCCGGCGATCGGTGTCCTTGTCCCATTCGGGATCGGTGACCTGCTTGATCACCTCTTCCGCCGTGAGTCCCGCCTTGATCAATTCGAAAACCTTGTTGCGATTCTTGATGTCAAAGCCGGCTTGAGTTGCCGCCGCTCCTTTGCCCGGAACCAGGGCCGCTACGGCGTCGCCAAAGCTCTGCACGCAGGACGACACGGCCACACCAACATCGCCGGTCTTCGGATCGACCGCGACAACGGACCATGTGGTCATGTCCATCGTGGTGGGATACTGGATCTTCGGAGCACATGCCGCAAGCAGCGCGGCGCTCAACAATAGAGATGGTTTCAATATCGTACGCACGGTGTTAAATCCCTCCTGTCCGCCCAACGGAAGAGCAAGTTGCCGCGGATTACACAGATTACGCGGATGCTTTGAGAGTAGTCACGCTAAGAGTCGCGGTTTATGAGACCTTGAGTCGCTGGGAACTGGACAAACCGCGGACGCAATCCGTTAAGCCACTGTGCCATCAACACATTTTGTAGGAATCGATCTTGCTTAAGCCGGGGTGTAGAATCTCGATATGCGCAAGAAAACCAAGAAACAGTGGTTATTGGAGCCAGGCAAGAACGGCCATTTTCCGCGCGAAGAAGTATTGCGTCGCATGGCAATGCACAAAGAGATTCAAAAGGAGATTAGTGACTCTCTACAAGCGTGTGAGAATCCAGGTCAAACTGCCAGACGTCTCGAGCGACTCCTTTCAAGAAATCATTAACAAGAACATCTGGGACTTCACGACGATACACGGCAGTTGCGACATATTTCACCAAGTCGACACTTTCTGTGGCACCCGTCATGGGCTGAGGATGCGCGACCGTTCGGTCCTGATTTCAGCAGATGCCACCGTGTCCCTGCCGGACGACGAACTCATCCTCACGTCGTATATCCACAACATCTGCAGCTCTCTAGAAAATTCGCTTGAAGGTGAACCATTTGTCATCACGGCACATCCGATTCTACAATTCGAATGAATCCAACGTCTCGATCGACACGTCAGGCTGGAATCGGCCACCGGTCCGGCGAGGTTTTTAGTAATGAACAGTACTGAAAGGGCCGACTCCGAATCAAGCGATGGATCCGACAAACATTTGTCCGCAGTCTCCGCCATCTGACAAGGCTCCGTTAGAGGATTACGAGCCCATCCGTACAGCCCCCCGCAAGGCTGGCGAAGATGATGCCGTCCTGGGTGCCGCCGGTCGGGGTGATGATGGATGGGCCTGGTTCAAGGTAGTTTTGCTTGTTTTCGCCGCCATCGTCGCAGCGATTGCTTTTGGTCAGAGATGATGACGTAACGGCTGATAACGCTGCGGCCGCCACAGACGAAATCCACCTTCATTCCACCATTGCTTGGACAGTGGATTAATCAATTGCTCCATTGGCGTGCTGGCCGCACTATCCACGCCAAGTAGAACAATCCATCCGATCATTGTCCCAACGACCGCGTATGCCCAATAGGCGCTAATGCGATATCGTCGGAACAACCACCATCCGGGACAAAACTGTGGCGGCATAAGCAAATGGAAGGAAAACCGGCCATGCGTAAGGCAGTTCTCGAACCGGCAATTCGTTTTTCACAACCTCCGGTAAGGTAAAAACAATTGCGGTCACCAGCGGTGAAATCAAGAAGGCCATGACTACGCTGACCTTACGCACGAACGACAGACCTCATCCGAGCGTTCTCAAAGCGGTTGCGATTTCCGGGAATTGAGATTTCCAGTGATCCATTACCTTCGTCCACACCGCCCTGTTGCTCAGCCATTTCACGACGATAGTCCGTGCTTCTTCCTTCTTACCGGCTTTCAACACCAGGAATGCTTCAAGGGTATCGAGATACGGAACAACTTCATCGGATTCCTTGATGGCAGTTGCGGTTTCGCGCGCCTGTTTGAACATCGAGGCGTCTCCCATCTTCGTGGCCAGATAGGCCAGGCGCAATCCATCGTCATTGGAGCGGATCCGATACACACGGACGCCTTCCTGTAATTCGTTGTACGCGTCCAGCCAACGGCCTTCATTTTCTGCCGCCTGTGACAGAATCCACGCCGCGACATACCGACCATATGCACTGAGAACGGGATACTGTTTGATCTCATTCGCTAATCGGATCGCCTCGGCGTTTCTTTTGAGTCGAACGATTGTCAGACCATAGTTCAATGGCATGTCGATATTTGTGTAGTCCTTCGCCTGTTCTTCGATCATGAACGCAGCGGCATTTTTATGTCTGTTGTCGTTGAACATTCGCCATGCATCGTACATGTCGGAATTTGGACGGAGCATTGCGCGCAGTTCCTTGGCGACGGCGGTCGTCGGATTATCGGCATCGAGAACCGTGTCCGGCGCAGCCAGAATCTTCCCCATTAACCAGTGCTTGTGCGGAATGGAAATATTATTCAGGTCGTTAGCTTCAGTGAGTTTCGTGAGCCCGTTCGAATCATTCCGTTCGACCAGATCGATCGCACTGTCTAGAAAGAGTGAATACTCGCGCACGGTAACCCCGAATGGAACGGAGGTCTGCCCTTCGAGTTTCAACATCTCGCCATTTCGCCAAACGCTAAAGGTAACCGGAGGAACTACGCCACCGCGGCTCGCACTCGCATCTCGAGCGCGCGCGAAGCTTGCAATGTCGGTAATGGCAGTCGAACCAATAGCGCTGATCAGGTCTCCATAACGCAAACCCAACCGCGCCGCCGCACTTTGAGCCGTAATGGTGGCAACTATTACGCCGTTGAGCACGTTCTTCTCACGTAGTTTTTGCCGAATATTGACCATATTCGGATCTCGCCGGTCGTCCCACGGCGTAACGTATTGCGCGTTTATAACTCTTGTGAAGATCATCCCGAGAACGATGAGGATGGCTACTCGACTCAATAGGACATTACAGGACAACGTTGGTGTCTTGGGCTTAGGCAACTGGCACCTCGATTCCGGGATAAATACCACATTAGGGCTTTCTCTAATAATTTCAGTTTCGCATCTTTCCTAGAGCAGAGAATGCTCCGGACCATAACGGATATGCTCCGTTCCATATCGATTAGGCTCCCTTGCATATCAATTAGCCAACTGACCATACGGGCCATGCTCCGTTGCATATCTCGTAAACTCCGGAGGCTAACGATCAGCCAACCGACCATCCCAGCCAGCCTCCGTTAGCTAATCGATATGCAACGGAGCCTAATCACCAGCCAACGGTGCATAGTCCGTAAGGAACGGAGACTACGGCTTAGCCTCCGGAGGCTAACGGTTAGCCAACCGACCATCCCAGCTGGCCTCGGAGGCATAGTCGATATGCAACAGAGGCTAGTCATTATTCAACGGTTCATAGTTCGGATGGAACGGAGGCTAATCGCCATGGTCCGGAGCATATCGATTAGGGAACGATGCTAAATCGCCTTATTCCAAACCACCTCGCCGTAACTGCGGCATGCGTTCCTGAGAACCATCTGATCGCCCGGTCCGTTGATTCGTGTGCGGCACTTTCTCCTTGCTCTCCACGGGTCACGACGATATTAACTTTGTGCGCGGAGGAACGAATGAACGATAACGAGATCAAGAATCCCAAAGCAGGCGATGGCTCCGAAGAGTTGACAGAAAACGCATTGAATGAAGTTTCGGGCGGTTTGGACATTTGCGGGCACGAGATAACGCATGGCGTAACGTCTCCGATCTCGACGCCGATTATCGGACCCAACACCATCACAAACCACTGATCCGTGTCTCTTCTTCCTTACCGTTGTCCTCGGGAAGGTGAAGACTTCTGGATTCAGGATGACGTGCTCGCCGCTCCCGACTCCGTTCGGGAGCGCTGCCTCTCTCCCGCTGCATGGCAGTATGGTTTTCCCCACACCCAGGAAACCTGGCCTGGAATCCGCACGCGTGACGTCCTGACAGCAGCGGAACTGGAACCCATCGAGCGCTGGGTGCGATCGGTTACAGGCGCGCAGAACTTGTGGATTGAATGCGCACCGGACGGCGCGATGCTGGATCACAACGTCGGTCATTTTGTCGGCGCCGATGAAAGCGGCCAGCGACCTCATACCGACAGCACCGCGCTTTGCCGCTACGCCGCTGTCATTTACCTCACGCCGAATGCGCCACCCGATGCAGGGACAACATTCTTCCGACTCGTCAACCCCGACGGCAGCCTCGGCGGCAACCGCTGTCCGGCGCCTCACACCAATCTTCCGGAAGCTCTGGGCGTCCGCCGCCTCCCGCTCTATGCCTGGCGCGAAGACGTTAAGGTAAGCAACGTTTACAACCGGATACTTCTGTATCGCGCCAACATCGTTCACAGCGCCAGCGGCTACTTTGGCAAGGAACTCTCCGAACGCCGGCTTACACTCGTGTTCTTCTGGATGTCCGAGAAGGACATGTGACATCTCAATAGTTGCGAAGCCGGGCTATTGCTCATTTGCAATTCCTGCATTTCTTCATCGCGCATTTTTATTGGTGAGTGCGTATGACATATCGCACATCGCGGATTCGCGGCCATCGGATGAATTGCGCAATGGCTTCGAATACGCATTACGCACTCACCGCTACGCACTCACCAATAAAAATGCGCGATGAAGAAATGCAGGAATTGTAAATCCCCAATATTTTCTTATAGCTAAGGTCCTCTACTGATTCAGTCGTAAAGATTCCCCCTCCGCCGCCGATATCGAATGTTGGGATCTGTGGAGGGTTATCAATGAACGTCAAGCAGGCAGTATGGACGGCGGACAAGGGCTGGCAATCCTCGGGAGGGAACGGCGCACGGGACGAATCGCAACTGGTGATGGTATTTGGCGCGCTTGGGCTCCTCGAGAGCGGCAGTCTATTGTCCGATATCCAAAAGATGTACCCGAAGGCGACGATGCTCGGCTGTTCGACCGCCGGTGAAATCGACGACACGCGCGTGCTGGATAACTCCATTGTCGTCACGGCGGTGCACTTCGAGCACACGGAGTTGCGGCTCGCTTCGACTCAGATCGAGTCGGCAAAGGACAGCTATCGCGCCGGTGCCACGCTGGCCAGCCAACTCGACACAGACGGTTTGACCAACGTGTTCGCGTTGTCCGATGGCTTGCGCGTCAATGGAAGCGAACTGGTCAAAGGTCTTACGGCGAATCTCGGCGATCACATCCAGGTAACCGGCGGACTTGCCGGGGACGCGGACCGTTTTCAAAAAACCCTGATCGTGGATGGAGAAGAACCCCGCGAAGGGGCCGTTGCCGCGGTTGGCTTTTATGGCGATCGGCTGAAGGTGGGCTGTGCATCGCTGGGCGGCTGGGATTCGTTCGGTCCGGAAAGGCTGGTCACCCGCTCGCGCGGCAACATCCTTTATGAACTCGGCGGCCAATCGGCGCTTGATCTGTACGAGACTTATCTTGGCGAACACGCCAAAGGCCTTCCGGCGACCGGACTGCTCTTCCCTCTCAGTCTGCGAACGGACGAAGACTCCACGGGCGTGGTGCGAACCATTTTGTCCGTTAATCGTGACGAACGCAGTCTCACCTTTGCCGGTGACATTCCCGAAGGCTCCTACGCCCGTCTGATGAAAGCGAACTTCGATCGGCTCATTGATGGCGCGGTCGGCGCGGCGCGAGCAACCTCCGCCGGTTTGGACGGCGGCACCGCGCAGCTTGCGATCCTCATCAGTTGCGTCGGACGCAAGCTGATTCTCAAACAACGCGTCGAAGAAGAGGTCGAGGGCGTTCGCGACGTACTCGGTGACGGCTGTGCCCTGACCGGATTCTACTCATACGGAGAAATTTCTCCGTTTACTCCCGGCGCAAAATGCGAACTGCACAACCAGACCATGACAATCACCGCCTTCGCCGAGAACTAGGAATGCCGGAATATCACAGCTTATTGCGCCGCCAGATGCGCCGCCACGGCATCACTGCCGCTGGTCTTTCTCCGGATCTGGAACACTTTGTCGGCGCGGTCGATGCGGCGTACAACGAGTTCGACGAAGACCGTCGCATGCTGGAACGTTCGCTAGACTTGAGTTCGCAAGAGCTGATCCAGGCCAACAGCGAAATGCGCGACGCCAACGATGCGAAGTCGCGTTTTCTCTCCACCATGTCGCATGAGCTGCGGACGCCTTTGACCGCCGTCATCGGTTATGCGGAACTGCTGGAGGAAGAGAGCCAAAGCAACGGACATCCCGAGTACCTCGCCGATCTCGAACGCATCCGCTTCGCCGGACGCCATCTGCTGGGATTGATTTCCGAAATCCTGGATTTCACCCGGATCGAGTCCGGCAAACTGACGATATCGATGGAACGTTGTAATGCCGCGAGCGTAGTCGAAGAAGTCGCCAGCACCATGGAACCCTTGATGCGCCGGAACAGAAATACCTTCCAGATCCACTGCTCAGACAAAGGCCTTTGCGTTAACGCCGACCCGATGCGGCTTCAGCAGATACTTTTGAACCTCCTGGGAAATGCCTGCAAATTCACGGAATGCGCAACGGTCGCAATCCGCGTGTACAAAGCGAGCCGCGGCGGAACGGAATGGATTTTCTTTCAGGTTGAGGATCAGGGGATCGGAATGTCGCCTGAGCAGTTGACGAAGCTGTTCCAGCCTTTCTGCCAGGTCAGCCCCGAAATCCACCGACGCTACGGCGGCACCGGACTTGGACTTGTCATCAGCCAGAAATTAGCGGAACTGATGGGAGGCACGATTTCAGTCGAGAGCACGCTCGGTAAAGGCTCCGTCTTCACGCTTTCATTGCCTTGCCGAGCGATCGATTCCCCGCGATAGCCCCGCACGAAACGACTTCATATTGACATCCGATAGGAGAGGCAGTATTTATATCGGCACTCGATAGGAGCGCCGCATATGACGTTATTACGCCGCCTGTTTAAGCGCCAGCGTCCGGGGAAACACCTGAAGGATGAAGTTCAGTCTTTCCTCCAGCATGAGATCGATGCACGAGTCGAACGCGGGATGGAACCCGGAGCCGCACGCCGTTCCGTGCGGATTGATCTCGGAGTTGCCGACAAAATCTGCGACGACATCCATTCCTCCCGAACCGGGGCGTGGCCGGCCAGCTTGCGGCACGACATTATTTTTGCGTTCCGTTCATTCCGACAGGCGCCGGGATTCTCTATTGCTGTCATCGGCAGCCTAAGTCTGGGGATGGCTGCGATGGTTGTGGGATTCGCATTCATGGTCCCTCTGACCTTCCCGAGTTATTCCGGTGTTACGGATCCCGATCGTGTCCTTTCGATCGGAGTCGATGGCCGATGCGGCGCCGACAATTGCTGGCATCCGACGACGCTCTCCGACCTGACCTCCATGCGCTCAGGTATTCCCAGTCTCAGTGGTCTCGCGGCGTTTGTCCGTAGAAGTGTCACCGTCGGTTTCCGCGAACCCAGATCAGTGACATCGCAGTTCGTATCGCAGAATTTCTTCACCGTGTTGGGAACACAGGCTCGGGTCGGACGCCTTTACAGGGAAGCGGACGGCAACTTCGAGAATGAAGGCGTCGTGATCAGCTATGGGACATGGACGCGAGAGTTCGCACGAAGTCCGGCGATATTGGCGCAGACCATGCGAATCGCAAATCGAAACCTTCCGATTATCGGCGTCACGCCGGAAGGATTTCGAGGATTCCAGAATGATAGCGTCGATCTGTGGCTTCCTTTCGTTCTCGAGTCTTCGTTGAGTAGCAGTACGTCAACCTCCAGGATTACCGACTCCACATTGAACTTCGTCGGACGACTCGCACCAGGAGCACACGAAGAGCAATTCACAGCTCAGGCCGATGCGGTAACCGCTCAAATCGCTGAGGCTCAAAGTAAAGCCACGAGGCGCGGACGGATTTACTTCTTCGGTACGAATACGAGGTTTCAGCGTTTCCGAACGATCGCATTCGTCGGGACGGTTTTGGCGATACCGGTTCTGGTTCTCTTCATCGCGTGCGTCAACGCAGCGAACCTGATGTTCTCCCGAGCCGTCCTGCGGGCGCGTGAAATCGCCATCCGGATGGCGATCGGCGCATCACGTTCTCAGATCATTCGTCAGATCCTGGTTGAAAGTCTGATATTCGCCCTCGCGGCCGGCAGTATCGGAGTACTTCTCGCCGGTTGGGTTCTTCGCTATGCCGAACAAGTATTGGGCACCCCTCTCCCCGTCGATAACCGTGTCCTGCTGCTGACATTGGCCACGGCGTTTGTGTGCACTATGGAATTCGGACTGGGCCCGGCCGTCAGCATGGCGTCACAAAGCGCCGGCCGAGCCATCGGAACATCCTTTGCAACGGATGCAGGACCGGATCGGACTCGAACTCAACGGACCCTGCTGATTGTTCAGGTGGCTCTTTCGCTTGGATTGCTGATTACCGGCCAGGAGTTGGTCACGAGGTTGCGTTCCAAATACTGGCTGAACACAGGATCCCAACAGCAAAATCTTTTGCTGACTTATTTCGACCTGAACCAATTACGAATCACAGGTGCGGAGAGTGAGGCCTTTTACCGGAATCTATTGGATCGCGTTTCAAGGCTTCCGCAAGTGGAGGCGGCGGCTGTCGGCCCGTCGTTATGGATGACGAATCAACTGATCAATAACGACGGCGCGTTAGACATTTGGCTGGATGCAAATACCAAACCCATACCTTCAAGCGGAGGGGTAGTCAGCATCAATTTCGCCCGAGCCACAGGCTTGAGGATTATTACGGGCCGAGACTTCGTTTCCGACGATTTCAACATGTCACGACCCAGGGTAGCGATCGTCAGTTCTGCGTACGAGAAGAATCGAATGGCCGGGCATGCACTGGGGAAAGTGATCCGGGTCGCAAATTACCGGCCGGTTCCTCGTAGCGCACAAAGCGATGCGGAGAGTTTCGCGGCTTCATCAGAGGTGCAGGTGGTCGGTGTCATCGAATCGATGCGACAGCGCGCGGACGCTCCTGACGGAAACTATTCGGTATATCTTCCGATTGCCGCTAATGCTGTTCCCCAGGCCCGCATGTTGTATATGCGTTATCGAGACGGCGCCGGAAATCTCAAGGCAGCAGTGCGACAAGCCGTTGCGGCCATCGATGATCGAGTTCCCATCCTCATGATGGGTAGCCTGGAAGATATCCAAACCATTCTTCATCCAGACCAGTTACTCGGTCGCGCTGTGGAGTTGCTCGGGCAGCTCGCGTTGTTCCTCGCGACCGCCGGATTGTACGCAGGGGTTTCTTTCGCCGTGGCCCGACGCTGCCGGGAAATTGCGATACGCATGACGCTTGGCGCCAAACCACAAACCATTCTGGCGATGATGCTGGGGCAATCGCTCACGCCTGCGCTCGTGGGAGCGATCGGAGGCGCCCTCGTCAGCATCAGCGTCACCAGCCTGTTTCTGTTCTGGAACAATGAGCCGATTGCAATTGATCGGATGGGTTTCGCGCACTCCGCATTGGAACTGACGATCGCCATGATCATCGCCGCCATCGTGCCCGCGTTGAAAGCCTCTCGTGTCGATCCGATGGTGAACCTGAAGGAGGAATAACGTGAACAAAAGCGAACGCCGTGAGGTCCTTCAGGGCACATTGCACCTGTTGATTTTGAAAACTCTGGCCGGTGGCTCGATGCATGGCTACGGAATCGCACAACGACTGGAACAGATCACTGGCGGCGTATTCAAGGTCACGCCGGGCTCGCTGTTTCCCGCGCTACACCGAATGGAAGAGAACGGCTGGTTGCTCGGCTCGTGGGGGACTTCGGAAAACAACCGTCGAGCCCGCTATTACGAAATCACAAAGGCCGGACGCAAACAACTAACCGTCGAACAGAAAGACTGGGATGCCATCACCCTGGCGATGACTAAAGTTCTGCAGTTCGAATCCGCGTAATCCGCGTAATCCGCGGCCAAATCATTTGCGCGTGGGCAGCGGGCCAAACTCCGAGGGCGGCTTGCGATGATGCGTCGCTGCTTCGTAGGCTGCGCTGATTTTCAGAAGCGTCGTTTCATCAAAAGGTCGCGTGACGAACATGACGCCTTCGGGAAGCACCGCAGGAACAGGACCGACCAGACGGGTTCCACCCGGAGCAGACGCATCGCGAACGCGATCGAAGACGTGCGTCGTGAATCCCATCGGCACGGAAATCGACGGGAATCCGTTTTGTCCCAATAAACCCCACGTGGAAATGCCGCGGCCGTTCTTTTCCGGTTCGGTCGGCGCACCGATGATGTAAGCGGGAACGTTGCCCGCTGGAGATACCAGTGCATCCAGATTCTGAGTAGCCATGCATTGCAGGACGACCTGCTGAATCGCGAAACGCATCGCGATCCGATTCACGTTGTCGAAACTTTTTTCCTGATCCATTTGTTGCAGGGCTCGCTTCCGGTCCGAGAAGCCTGCATCCGGACGAATATCGGTATAGAACTTCGATTTGTTGATCAGATCCGTCACGCTCCTGATGTTGGCATCGCCACGTTCACGCAGATAGCGATTGAGCATGTATCGTGACTCACCTGCGGCGGAGACGGCGCCAAAATTCCGAACCGTGGGTCCTTCCGGGGTGAGTTCGGGATTGAAGAACATGTCGAGCAACTGGTTGATGTGGTCGGTAGAAGGTTTTCCGGTACCGTCACTTTTGAAGATGGCTGGAAATTGCGTGACGAACAGGCTGTTGAGCGATTGAGGCAGGTACTTGTCGATGCAACCCTGAAACAAGGTTCCGCCGGGTCCCGGATCCACAATCACGGCGCCCAGGCGTTTCAAATCCTGAATAGCGCGTTCGGTAAGGTCGACCGTTTCGGAATCCACCTCGTTGAAGAGTTCCTTGTTCATGTGCTCACGAATCACGCCGATGCGAATACCGTCGAGGCGTGTGGTCTTCGTGAATGAGGCGTAGGGCTGCGTGGGAGTGCGGCCTTTGCTGAACGCGGTGAATTCATCTCTTTCATCAAACCCTGCGATGACGTCCAGCACACGGGCCGCATCGTCGACGTTGTGACAGAGAGGCCCCACGCGCGTTGTTAGACCGGAGCCGATCATTCCTGCGCGGCTGACCAGTTCCGGTGTCGGCGCGATGCCAACGACAGCATTCTTTCTTGCGGGATGGAGAATCGATCCGCCTGTAGCTTCACCGATCGAACATGTCACGAAATTCGCGGCAACCGAGGACCCGGATCCCGAACTCGAACTGCCGGGATTTCGCTCGGTGTCGTAGGGGCTGCAATAGGCTCCGCCGAACGAACTGCGCGAATTCGACGATGCCAGTTCCCCGAGATTTGCTTTCGCGAGAATGATAGCGCCGGCCGCGCGCAGGCGTTTGACGAAAGTCGCATCCGCCGGAGGCCGGTCATTCGCGTATGCGGCGTCCATTCCCGAAGTCGTGCGCATGTCGAACGTGTCGTATTGATCCTTCACCGAAAACACGATTCCATGCAGCGGCCCGATCAGCTTCTTGTTCGCGGCAAAATATGCATCCTGCTTTGCGGCTACTTCGAGCGCATCGGGCATCGCCGGATTGTTGTCGGCCGCGTCGGTCATGCTCCGTGCTTTACGATCATCGAATCCTAACGAGCGACGGCGGTCCGGCCGAAGATTGAGAGTGATCAGCGCATTGATCTGACCCGCATGTTTGATGGGTGAAATCCTTCCGAGAATCCCTTCCGGCTGTTCCACGCACGTACCGTTGTAAGCTTTGATGCGGTCGAGATACGCCTGCACGATCCGGGTGGACGTTGTCCGGCCGGCCAGTATCGCCGCCTGGATATCTTTAATGGTTGCTTCCTCGACTGCGAATTGCCGATTCTGCGCGATTCCGACCCGCAATCCCAAAACCAGAACGATGGAGAGCAAGAGCACTAATTGTCGGATGGGGTTCATGCGGACAGCCTACCACGATGGAACCGTAGGGAAATGTACCGGAACGTCTTAATTTGAGCAGGAAGATCCTCAGCGATGATATAAGCACCAGTCGGAATTTCAATGACGCAAAGAACTCTCTCTGGGATACCTGGCGTTCTCCGCATGCCGGTCTTCGTTGCAATTGCGTATTATCTGGGTGCGGAGTCGGCATTCGGGATCGGGACATTATCCGATCGGATCTTCGCGCCCTTCTGGCCGCCCAATTCGATTCTCTTTTGCGCCTTACTTCTGGCCCCAAAACGCAGATGGTGGTTGTACATTGTCGCCGCGTTTCCGGCGCACGCGATTGCAGAACTGTCGGTGGGAATGCCGGCAAACGAACTGCTGGTCGCATTCGCGACGAACTGCCTGGTGGCGATCATGAGCGCCATCGGTGTTCAGCACTTCCTGAAAGAGCCGCCGTGGTTTGGAACGCTTCGAAACGCCGCGATTTACCTTCTGATTACGACCGGGCTGAGTCCGGCGATTTCCGCGCTGGGCGGCGCATTTGTGCAAATTCTGGGTGGCGGTTCCTTCTCCAGCTATTGGACATTCTGGGGGAACTGGTACATTGCGAACGCGTTGGGCAGCGTGACGCTTGCACCAATACTGCTGCTCTGTTTCGGCTCGCGGGCGGACCTGGCGCCATTTACAACCCGCCGCAAGATCGAGGCCGCGCTGCTTATAGCAGGTCTTATCGTCACTTGTAATATTGCGTTTGAATACCCTCCCGAAGCACTCTGGAGCGGCTTTCTGCCGGCAATCCTCTATTCGCCGATTCCTTTGATTCTTTACGCGACAATCCGATTCGGTGAACTCGGCGCAAACAGCGCAATTCTGGTAGTAACGGTAGTCGCTACCTGGAGAAGTCTGCCCAACCCTGCGATCTTCATTGGCCACAATGCCGACGCCAGTGTGTTACCACTTCAGGTATTCCTTCTGGGCATTGCCATCCCGATATTTTTCCTTGGCGCTGCGATCGATGAACTGCGCCGCTCCAACGACGCCACGCGAAAGCTGACTGGCGCCTTGCTTCGCGTCCAGGACGAGGAGCGGCGCCGCATTGCCAGAGAGCTGCACGACAGCACCGGACAGAATCTCGTCGTCGCCAGCCTGATGGCAGAGCGCCTGAAGCCCATGGCGCCGGAATCTTGCGAGCCCGTCATTACCGATCTGCGAGGGATTCTGCAAACGGCCATTACGGAAATCCGGACCATGTCCCACCTTCTCCATCCGCCCGTCCTGGATGGAATCGGACTTGGTGTAACGCTAAAGACGTATGTTTACGGTTTCACCAATCGGACCGGCATAGACGTGGATCTGGACGTTGCTGATGACTTCGGACGACTGCCGTCGGCAGTTGAGACGGTCTTCTTCCGTGTCACCCAGGAAGGACTCACCAATATCTGGCGCCACGCCGAGTCGACGTCCGCACGCATCCAGCTCTCGCGGCAAGCGGACGCACAAGTCACCTTGAGCATCGAGGATAACGGCAAAGGAATGCCTCAGGGAATTCGCGTGGCTACCGCATCGGGTGTTAACGAGGGAATGCGGATACCGACAGGTTTAGGGCTGGTCGGCATGCGCGAACGCCTTCGACAAATTGGAGGACGGCTGGAAATCGATTCGATTCCCGGCAAGACCGTTGTGCGGGCGATCGTCAGCCTTCCTGAAGAGATTGAAGAACTGGAGTCTGCCTAACTCGGAAGCACATCGCAGCCAACGAACTGACGGCCATCCAGAACATCATGAATCGCGTTCAGGAGATCCGAATGTATCCTTTCCTTCTGGACGTATCCATCCGCGCCTGATCCAATCGCCGCCTGGACAATCTCCGGCGCATTTTCGAAGCTGACGAATAATAGTTTCGCTGCGGGTGCTACCTTCCGAATTCGCTCGGCAGCGTGTATTCCGCCGAGTTTCGGCAAACCGAGATCCAGCAGGATAACGTCGGGTTGCAGTTCCTTCGCCTTCTGAACTCCCTCCAGTCCGTCGACCGCTTCTCCAGCAATCTCGAGTTGGGGCGACTGAAGGACTAATCGAACAAACCGCCGAAACGGGGCAAAATCCTCGACGAGCAGTATGCGTATGGGCGCCGGCATTGATCCATCCTTGGGGCCGAAGTCTTCAAATCCTTAATTAGATTGTTTGTCATGTTGATGAGTAAGGATCAATCCGGAATTTTCCCGATTCGACGGCGAGCGGCTTCGTAGCTTCGAACGTGAGCGCAGGCGACACGAAGGAGCGGAACGGACAGGTTGTGTTTCTTCGCTCGCTCAAACAGATCGCCGAGAACGTGCTCTCCTTCCGTCGGAAATCCGTTCTCGATGTCGCGAAGCATGGATGCTTTTAATGGTGAGCCCGGCTGCGTGAACATCGTGCGGGCGCGCGCAACGGCTTCCTTAGGCGGCGGAAATCCTTCACGCTCCGCGATCGAAGCGGTTTCCGACAACAACATGTCGACCAGATCGGTCGCGCCGGCGGCGACGATGTCGCCGATAGGCGCTCGCATCAATGATGTGATTCCAGCACCTGTTGCAATGAACGCCCACTTGCTCCACATTTCCTGAACAATGTTGTCGCTCAGTTGAACGTCAAACCCAGCATTCGACAACTCCGCCAAAATCTGCCGAGCTCGTTCGCTTCGTGATCTATCCCGCTCGCCAAACGACAGCGATTGCATTTCGGTGAAGTGGACAATCTGTCCCTCGGAATCGCGAGTGACGGAAATGATGCACTGCCCTCCCAGCACATGGTCGGAACCGAAGCGCGTGTCGAGGACGTCCAGATGTCGCATTCCGTTCAACAAAGGAAGAATCGCCGTCTGCGGCCCGACAGCCGCTGCGAATCCATCGATCACGGGCAAAAGATCTTGAGCTTTACAACTCAGGATGGCGAGATCGAAGGGAGTGGGAATCTCCTCTCTGGTAATGGTCGGAGGCGCCGGCAAATGAACATCGCCGAGCGGACTGCGAATGCGCAGGCCGGACCTGGCGAGTGCTGCCGCACGTTCGGGCCGCACAAAAAACGTAACGTCGCGGCCTGCCTGCAGCAAACGTCCACCAAAATAACCTCCGATCGCACCGGCCCCCACAACAAGCGTTTTCATTTCATAAACCTCCGCTTTGCCCAACGGATTACACAGATTACGCGGATTTATTTCCAATCTGTTAAATTAACCGGTTGTCTATATTGGTAATAACCGCACGCAGGAGTATCCCTTTATATGTCTATCGTTCTCGACGGCTCTTCTTTAACTATTGAAAAACTGGTCAGTATTGCGCGGCATAACGAAAAGGTGGAACTGGCACCCGCCGCACTGGAACGCATCAAGATCTGCCGGACCATGATCGAGGAGAAGATCGCGGCCAAGGAGATCATGTATGGCATCAATACCGGCATCGGCGAATTCTCCGAAAAGGTCCTGAGTGACGACCAGGTCAAGGAATTCCAGAAGTACCTTATTTATAACCACGCCGCCGGCATCGGCGATCCGATCCCCGTTGAACAGGTTCGCGCCTCGCTTGCCGGACGCATCAATGTGCACGCTCACGGTAATTCGGGCTGCCGTCCGGAAATCACCCTGACCTTCATTGAAATGTTGAACAAAGGCGTGACCCCCGTTGTTTGTCAGAAAGGTTCCGTCGGCGCTTGCGGTGACCTGGCTCCTATGGCACAAGCCGCGCTGCTCCTGATGGGCGAGGGAGAGGCATTCTTCAATGGAGAACGATTGTCCGGTGCTGAAGCTCTGAAACGTGCCGGCATTCCCGTTCCGGGACTTCAAGCACGAGACGGCCTGGCCGCAATCAACGGTTCGAACGTGTTGACCGCAATGTCCGCATTGCAACTTTTCGATATGGATCGGTGGTTGAAGCAGGCGGAAATCGCCGCGGCAATGACGATCGAAGCCCTCCTCGGAAACACCAAACCCTATGGTCCGAAGCTTCACGAGCTGCGTGGATTCAACGGCGCCATCGTTTCGGCGCGAAACCTGATGAAAGTGATCGAAGGATCGGATCTCACGACCGGCAAGATGAAGACAAAGGTGCAGGACGCCTACTCGATGCGCTCCACTCCTCAAGTTGTTGGAGCGGCCCGGGACGCTTTGGCCTATGCGCGAAAGCAAGTCGAGATCGAACTCAACGGTGTCGCAGACAATCCCATCTTCGTTCCAGAACTCAAATTGACGCTGAGTGGCGCCAACTTCCAGGGCTCACCGGTAGCACTGCCCATGGACATGGTGGGCGCCGCGATCACCATGGTTTCCGTTCTCTCCGAACGTCGCCTCAACCGATTGACGAACCCCGCGCTGTCACAAGGTTTGCCGGACTTCCTCGCTCACGAACCCGGCTTCTATTCCGGACTGATGTTAAGCCAGTACACGGCGGATCATCTGATTGTTGAACAACGTATCCTGTCGGCGCCCGCATGCATCCAATCCATTCCGGCAGCAGCAGACCAGGAAGATTTCGTCTCCATGGGCATGAACACAGCCATCAAAAACGGCCAGATTCTCGACAACGCCTACGGTGTCCTCGGAATCGAATTGATGGCCGGTGCGCAGGCTCTGGATTTCCGCGAATTCACACCCGGAAAGGGAACGCAGGCCGCCCGAAAGGTGATCCGCAAGCACGTGGCGCATCTCGAAATCGACCGGCCGCTTTATCCGGATCACAATCGTATGAAGGCGTTGGTGAAATCCGGCGAGATCCTCGACGAAGTCGAGAAGATCTGCGGCAAGCTGGATTAGCGAGGATTGCCTGAAGAATGTACGAATATGGAATACCGTGGGCTAAAGCCCACGGACTACGATTTTTGGTTAAAGCCTACGGTCCACGATTTGTGGCTAAAGCTCACGGTTCACGATTCGTGGCGCTTCTTGTAGGCCGGGGGCTTCAGCCCCCGGCGGTTTCGTAGCGCACGTAAAGCATGCTTCTGGATATTTCTCCCCTGCGGAAATATCGCGACTATCGACTGTTGTACATCGGGCAGGGTGTATCGGCATTCGGCAGCATGATCACTTATGTTGCCGTGCCGGTTCAGGTGTTCGAGTTGACGCATTCGAGCTTCATGGTGGGAATGCTCGGCGCGGTTCAGCTCATTCCTCTGCTGGTCTTCGCTTTGTGGGGCGGCGCCTACGCCGATGCGATGGATCGCCGCCGTTTGTTGATCGTCTCGGAAATTGTCATGACCGCGGGATCCGCGTTGCTCGCGATCAATTCCCTGCTGCCTCATCCGAACGTCATTCTGGTGTTTGTCGTGAGTGCGGCAATGTCGGGCGTCAACGGTTTCCATCGACCGGCGCTCGATGCCATACTGCCTCGCCTTGTCGCCCGTGAAGATCTAACTGCTATATCCGCGCTCCGTATGTTCAGCTTCTCCTCGAGTTCCATTGCGGGTCCAGCCCTCGGAGGCGTCTGCATTGCGACGCTCGGCTATCCGATCACCTACTTCATCGATGTTCTGACATTCGTGGTCTCCCTGATTGCGCTGGCACAAATCCGCACGATGCCACCACCGGAGCATGCCGCTGCACCCGGGATTCAAAGCATCGTCGACGGGCTGAAATATGCGAAGAATCGTCCTGAGTTGATTGGAACGTACGTCGTCGATATGGTTGCGATGACATTCGCAATGCCGATGGCGCTGTTTCCGGCTATCGCTGCCGGGTGGAGCAAAGCGTCTGCTGCCGGTTGGTTGTACTCGGCAATTTCTGTCGGAAGCCTGTTGACGAGTGTGCTGAGTGGATGGACATTGCGGATCAACCGGCATGGCGCGGCAGTGGTTATTGCTGCAGCACTGTGGGGCGTGGCGATCATCGGTTTTGGTCTGTCACCCGGCATTACCGGTGCGCTGATCTTTCTTGCGGCGGCCGGCGCGGCGGATGCCGTCAGCGGACTGTTTCGCATGACGATCTGGAACGAAACCATTCCCAGCGAACTGCGTGGACGTCTAGCCGGAGTGGAAATGATCAGCTACCTCAGCGGTCCATTACTCGGCAATGCCCGCGCCGGCTGGATTGCATCGATCTCCTCGAACGTAACGTCTGTCGTATCCGGCGGAGTCATCTGTGTTGCGGCCGTCCTGATCTGCGTGCCCATGCTCCCGAAATTCTGGACGTATCGCAAGGGCTGAAACGTGTCCCCACAGCTTAAATGCGGTACCATTCCGCCATGGGACTAATGGACTTCATCCGCGGCGAACTGATTGAGATCCTGGAATTCAACGACGACTCTCGCGACACTATTTCCTGGCGGTTTCCCGACAGCGATCGCGAGATCAAACGAGGCGCCCAACTGATTGTCAGGGAATCGCAGGTCGCGCAATTCGTCTACCTCGGTCAATTCGGCGATACGTTCAGCCCCGGAAGACATGAATTAGTTACTGACAATATTCCGGTCCTAACAACGCTCCGCGGCTGGAAGTACGGCTTTGAATCTCCATTCAAAGCGGACGTGTACTTCATCAACACTCGCCTGTTCACAGGCAACAAGTGGGGCACCTCGAACCCCGTGATGATGCGGGACCAGGACTTTGGAATCGTGCGTCTTCGAGCATTCGGCACCTATGACTTCCGAGTCGTAGAACCACGCCTTTTCCTGAAGGAAGTTGTCGGTACCGATCAGAACTTCCGCGTCGACGAGTTCGCCGAGACCATGAGATCCCGTCTCATCAGTGTCTTTACGGACTCGCTCGCGACAGCGAAGATTCCCGCTCTCGACATTGCGTCGCGTTATTCGGAACTCGGCGCTGCATTGCTGCCGATCATCAATCCGGTTGTCACCGCGAAATACGGTATCGAGATCTCCAGTTTCATAGTCGAGAACGTTTCCGTTCCGCCCGAGGTCGAGGAAGCGATCGACAAACGATCGAGCATGTCCGCAATCGGCAACCTCAACGACTTCGTCAAATATCAGATGGGCCAGGGTATGGCGAAAGGCACCGGCGGTGGCGCTGGAGGCACGGCTGCTGAGCTCGCGGTCGGTTTCGGAATCGCTCAGGAAATGATGAAGCAGGGCGGCATGAGCAGTTCCCCGCCGGTAGCGGAACTGATGGGCTTGCCGGAAGCAGCTCGCATTCTTGGGGTGAGTGAGGCTGACGTCATGGCGGCAATCACTGAAGGAACCCTCAAAGCGAAAAAAATCGGTTCGCAGTACCGCATCACCAAGGCTGCTATTGAGGCCTTTCTTGCCGAGTGACCGCAGCCACTGCGCTAGGTAAACGTCCGTGTCCGGACTGCGGCGGCGACCTGGAATGGAACGCCGTAAAACAGGCGCTCGCCTGTCCCTACTGCGGCTTTGTTCCCAAAGAGCAACCGAGCAGCGCTGCAGAATCCGGAACAATCGCCGAACACGATCTCGAAAAAGCGCTGAACGGAACCGGCGACGATCGCCGCGGCTACGGTGTGGAAACGATCAAGGTCAAATGCCAAAGCTGCAACGCCATCTCCGTCTTTGAACCGACACGCGTCGCGCAACGCTGCGAATTTTGCGGATCACCTTCTATCGTCCCATACCAGGAAACCCGCGACGCGATTACCCCGGAAACACTCTTGCCCGTTAAGCTCGACCAGTCCCGCGTACGCGATCTGGTGAAAGACTGGGTACGATCGCGATGGTTTGCGCCTAATGCCCTGCGATCCGGAGCGCTGACGGACACCTTGAAGGCGATCTACCTTCCCTACTGGACTTTCGATGCGTCCGCTCATGCCAACTGGACCGCGATGTCCGGCGATTACTACTACACAACTGAAACGTACACCGACTCCAAAGGACAGCAGCAAACGCGTCAGGTACAACACATTCGCTGGTATCCCAGTGCGGGCCAGCTTGACCATTTCTTCGATGACGCGCTTGTTCCGGGAACGGTCGGGGTTCGCGCGGATCTTTTACATAAGGTCGAGCCGTTTCCCACAAATGAACTCCGCCCTTACGATCCGTCCTTTGTTCGCGGCTGGACCGTTGAACGCTACCAGGTGGACTTGCGCAAAGCTTCCGAATTGAACCTCTCGCAAATGGATCGAGAATTGGAAGCGCTCTGCAGCGCCCAGGTCCCGGGGAATACTCATCGCGACCTCCGGGTTCAGTCCACTTACGCCATGCGCACGTTCAAGCACATCCTTGTACCCGTATGGCTGGTGAACTACACGTTTGGACCGAAGACCTTTCAAGTACTCGTTAATGGCTACACCGGCACGATCGCAGGAGATCGCCCCATCAGTTGGGTAAAAGTCTTTTTCTATATTGTGTTGCCGTCGATAATCCTACTGATCGTGATCGCGATCTTAAATTCACAACCGAACTGATTCTGATTCCCGTCCGTGAAATCCGCGTAATCCGCGGCGTAAATTGTTCCTCTCAGGTGTGAAACTGAATCACAGGGGCGAGGTGCTATCTCGTTGATTACAGAAAAGGCTTATGTTGGTCCAACGGTTGCTATGAGACGGACACCTATGAGAATCGCTTCGATTTTTGCGGCCATCCTGGTTGTCATTCTTCAGTCGTCCAACACGTTTGCCCAACCAGCGATCACAGATCCGATCAAGGTCGGTTATGAACGGATGTATTCCGGCGATGTCGATGGTGCCGGCGACTACTTCCTTCAAATCGCCAACCGCGAACCCGACAATCTCGGGGCCGGGTTCGGTGTCTTGATGGCAATGTATGAGAAAGGTCTTCAATCCGCGGACAAGCAGAAGGAATTTGAATCGCGGATCGATCAACTGATCCAGAAGGCCGAGGCTCGTTACAACAAGAGCAAGAAGGACTCTGAAGCGTTGTTCTACCTGTCACAGGCTTACCTCCACCGTGGACGTTTCCGCGTCGACTTCGACAAAGGCATGTGGGGAGCTTCCCGCGATGCGATCGCCGCCTTTCCAGCACAGTGGGATCCGAAGCTTGGAATTCACGTGACTTGAAGTCGC
>JADMIO011270842.1_pt1 | contig 120460 bp, 99 predicted proteins | sample 8958161 | NCBI WGS metagenome assembly JADMIO01 (sample SAMN16585339, study PRJNA669376) | soil metagenome | isolation source: Crop rotation soil | place: USA: Cullars Rotation, Alabama | collected 2011 | reverse complement strand
GCGACAACTTGTCCACGTGGAATTCTAAGCTTAGGATCCCAATGTGCTGGAAAGGCTCGGTCTTCACGGTAATGCTTACTGGCTTCGCACTGCGGTCCAGGTTCTTTGGCTTTCCTTTCAACGGATGAAACACATACTCATATTTGTGATCTGCTTTGGCGGTGAAGTCATCCCACACCAAACTCTGTATCGGATGATCCCAGGTAGTGACGTGAGTGTCTTCGTTGGGATGGGGAATCAGTGAGCGAAAGACTTTGAACCCGGGCATGGTATAGCGCTCGTCCGCTGCCGGGTCGATGCGCTCCACCGCAAAACCGAGTAACCCCTTCTTTGCTTTTTCATCTGCTTTTATTCCGAACGAAATCGTATTCACTCCAGTGACTGCGAAAACCTGAAATGGCTTTGATTGGCGTGATTTGAATCGCATAGTGATGTCCTTTGAAGGAGGAAGTGGTTGAAGTAGAACGAACTTGCGATCAGCGATGATGAAGTATGGCGCAAGGACACATCATCGCGCCGAAGGGCGAATCGGTGGGCGAATCTTACTCGATACGCGCACGGAAGTTAACCCAAATCCAGCCGCAGAAAGCACAAAAAACACAAAAAATCGTGTTAGCGTTCCACTCGCTTAACGGAGGAAATCAATGTCAGAACAACTGGAAATGCCGGTGCGTTCGCTGGGGCGGACCGGAATAAAAGTCTCGCTGATCGGGCTGGGCGGTTGGCACCTCGGTTTCAAATATATCGACGAGGAATTGAGCACACGCATCATTCGCACCGCCATCGACAACGGCATCAACTTCATGGACAACTGCTGGGACTACAACGAGGGCGCCAGTGAAGAGCGCATGGGCAAGGCGCTGAAAGATGGTTATCGTGACCGCGTCTTTCTGATGACGAAGATCGATGGTCGCACGAAAAAGGACGCTGCGAAACAGTTGGACGAGTCTCTCAAGCGGATGCAAACAGATCACATCGATCTGGTCCAACATCACGAGATTCTTCGTTTCGAAGATCCGCACCGCATCTTCGCTCGCGAGGGAGCGAACGCGGCGCTTATCGAAGCGCGCGAGGCCGGGAAGATCAGTTTCATCGGTTTCACCGGACATAAAGATCCACAGATTCACATGCACATGCTCGATGTCGCGAGGGAAAACGATTTTCAGTTTGACACAGTGCAGATGCCGCTCAACGTGATGGACGCGCATTACCGGAGCTTCGAGAAGATCGTCTTGCCCGCGCTGGTTGAACAAAACATCGGCGTGCTGGCGATGAAGACAATGGCGAACGGAACGATCCTCGAGTCGAAGACTGTCAGCGCGATCGAGTGTCTCCAGTACGCGATGAACTTACCGACGTCAGTGGTGATCACTGGTTGCGAGAGCATGGAAAATCTCGAGCAGGCGTTAACGGCCGCGCGCACGTTCAAGCCGATGACGGCTGAACAAGTGAAGAGCATTCTTGATAAAACTGCGGAGGCTGCGTCACGCGGAAAATACGAGCTCTTCAAGACGACGTCGATCTATGACGGGACGGCTGTGCATCCGGAGTGGCTTGGTGAAGAACCAAAAGAAGTGCAGCGAGTGGTCCAGACTAATTGAGGAAAAAGTTCAGAGTTCAAGCTTTAGCTTGCGTGGCTAAAAACCCGAGACTGCAAGCTAAAGCTTGAACTCTGAACTTTTAAATCGTTTCGCTTTGCAGATCCAGACCCAATGACGGCTCCTGGCGCATGAGGCGTCGCAGCAGGAGGGGCGCGTCGAACATTTGTTCGAGGCCACGCACGATCGCATAGCGTGGTTCGTCGGCGACATGCACCGGCAGTTTCGTTTCGTCACGCAGGTACGCGTCTAAACCACCAAACAGCGCCCCACCACCAGTGAGGATGATTCCTCGATCGTAAATGTCGCCCGCCACTTCCGGCGGAAGCTCTCCCAGTGTCGCACTCACACCCGCCACGATCTGGCGCACGACCTCCTGCGCCACCGGATAGATCTCACCCGCACTGATCTCAATCGAGCGTGGCATCCGCGTCAGCACGTCGCTTCCGTTGACGGGAATCTCCTGCGCGAGGTTCAACGGAACGGTCGCCGACGCGAGCTCGAGCTTGAGACGTTCCGCCGTCCGGTAACCGATTAGTAAACCGCGATGACGTCGAACGTGATTGATAATCGCCGCGTCAATGTTTGAACTTCCGATCCGCTCGGCGCGTGCACGAATGATTTTTCCGCTCGCGACGATCGCGACGTTAGTAGTACCGCCGCCTATGTCTACGACTGCCGACGCACGCGCGTCATCTGCACTGATGCCCGACCCAAAAGCCGCTGCCAGACCTTCTTCGATCATCCCGACGCGACCAACATGCGCGTGTTGCGCTGCACTCAGTAAGGCACGTCGTTCAACCGGAGTGACATCAGAAAAGACGCTCATCAACGCGCGACGACTGAAATGTGAGATACCGCCGCGTGCCTGTCGTACGAAGTACGCCAGCATCGCCTTCGTTCTTTCAAAGTCAGCCACGACGCCATTGATCATCGGCGAGATGACGGTGACACCACGTGCCTCGCGACCATATTGCTGCTTCGCTTCGCGACCGATCGCGATCACTTCCCCGGTAATAGAATCGACTACAACCAGGGAAGGCTCATCGACTACGACGCCGCGCCCGCGCACCGCGATGATGGTCGACGCCGAGCCCATGTCGATCGCCATAAAGTCGGAAACGAGATTCCGCATGAATGCCATCGCGCGCCATGATAGTAAATTAGCCGCAAAAAAGCACAAAAGGCACAAATAACTTTTGTGCCTTTTTGCGCTTTTTTGCGGCTAAAACTCTTACTGGTGACGAAGGACCACGATCGGATCGACGCGCATGGCCCGTTGCGCGGGGATCAAGCACGCTAACAAGGCAACGAATCCCAGCAACGCTACAATCATCACGAACGTGAGTGGATCGGTTGGAGTAACACCAAACAGCATGTTCTCGATGAAGCGTGTCAGACCAAACGACGCAAGCACACCGATCAGCACGCCGATACTGACCAGCACGAGCCCGCGACCCACAATCAGCTTGAGAATCGATCGCGGCTGGGCTCCGAGCGCCATGCGAATCCCGATCTCACGCGTGTGCTGCGCGACGGTGTAACTCATTATGCCGTATACGCCAATTACCGCCAGCAACAACGACACGCCCGCAAACACAGTCAACAACGTCGTGTTCACGCTCTTGTCTTTGACAGTGTTCTCGATCACGAGATTCATCGTGTTCACCGCATATATCGGCTGCGCCGGATCGACTGCCTGCACTTCGCGTCGCACCGCGGCGGCGATGTTGTTGTCGTCGATCGTCGAACGCACCATCAGTCGCATGTTCCAACGCATGTCAGACCAGAAATTCTTCAGCGTGTACGGCGCATACAACTCCGGCACGGGCGCGTGCAGCAGACCATAATTCTTCACATTGCCAACTACTCCGATCACAGTCACTTGAGTTTCATCCCCGACCCGCTTGCCGATCGGATCTTCATTAGGCCAGATCTGTTTCGCCATGGCTTCGTTGATCACCACGACGGGCTGCTTCGTGTCGCCTTGCTCTTTGCTAAAGAGGCGGCCGCGCAGCAAGGGAATGTTCGCAGTTGAGAAGTAGTTGTCACTGACGACGCGAAACTCCACCAGTGGTCCTTCGTTCGGCGGATAGGTTTTGCCTTCGACCGTGATGTTTGCGTTAGTCCCCATCTCTTCGATCGGCAGATGCGAAACCACGGCCGCTGATTCCACGCCCGGCAAAGTATTTAATCGTTCCAGCACCTGTTCATAAAAATGATTCGCGGCCTCCGCGTCTCTGTATTTCTCATGCGGCAACGAGATTTTTGCGGTGAGCAGGTTCTTTGGTTGTAGTCCGGGTTGGACCTCGCGAATTCGCATCACACTGCGAATCATCAGGCCCGCGCCGATCAGTAAAACTACAGCCGCGGCAATTTCCACGACCACGAGGATCGGTCGCAACCAGCCGCCGACAACCCCGGCCGACATCGTGTTGCCGCCTTCTTTAAACGTCTCCTGCACGTCGGTTTTTCCGGCTTGCAATGACGGGATCAAACCAAACACAACACTCGTCAAGATCGAAATACCAAGTGTGAACAGCAAGACACGCGTGTCGATCCTGATCTCGTGTGAGCGCGGCAGGAACGGAAACGCGAGTTTGCCGAGCACGTTCATCAGCCACCACGCGAGCGCGATCCCCATCGCACCGCCGATCGCGGATAGCAACAAGCCTTCAGTGAGAAACTGTTGGATCAACCGGCCGCGTCCGGCACCGAGTGCGACGCGAATGCTGATCTCACGACGACGAACAGTAGCGCGAGCAAGCAACAGGTTGGCGACGTTCGTACACGCGATCAGAAGCACGAAACCGACTGCAACCATCATCATCAACAGAGGCGATCGCACGCCTGCCACCCACAACTCTTCAGTCTGAATTAGCTGGATACCGCGACCATTTTTGTATTGCGCTTCGAGTCGCTGCGCGATGCCGTTCATCTGTTCCCGGGCCTGCGCGAGAGTCACGCCTGGCTTGACGTCCGATCACGAGGTACTTGTGATCGCCTCGATTCGTGCGGTCCTGCTCGGGAAAGACTAGTGGCGCCCACATCTGCACGGTGCGATACAGGGACGACATCTCGCGCGGCATTACGCCAACCACGGTGTAGTTCTGTCCATTCACCGCGATTTGCCGGTTGACGATGCCGGGATCAGCAGCGAAGTTGCGCCGCCAGAGATCGTCGCCGATCACGACCACGCGCTCATTACCCGCAACGTCTTCACTGGGAAGAAAGGCGCGGCCCAACGCTGCCTTGACGCCGAGGACCTCGAAGTAGTTTGCGCTGACGCGAATGCCGGGAACACGCAAGGGAGTGTCAGCGCTCGCGAGATTGAAACTGGAGAATTGATATGCAGAGATTCCGGTGAAGACGGTGTTCTGATTTTTCCAGTCCTCGTAATATGGGACCGATACTGATCCGTATCCGTCCTTGAACGTCTCGGAAAGATCGACGAGTTGTTGTGACTCGGGAAACGGCAGTGGTTTGAGAAGAATTGCATTGACGGCGGAGAAGATTGCGGAGTTAGCGCCGATGCCGAGCGCGAGCGTGAGCGCGGCGATGATCGTAAAGCCCGGACGCTTCGCCATCATTCGAATCGTATAACGCAGATCCTGGATGAAATTCATCGCTTCTCCTTTTTAGCCACAAAAGCGCAAAAGGCTCAAAATAATTTTTGTGCTTTTTTGTGGGCTTCTTTTGTACCTGTTGTGATCACTTAACCTTGAGAACAACAAACGTGAGATCGTCGTAGAGCGACATGCCTGCGCACCATTCCTTCACGCGCCGCGCCACCACATCGCGGATCTGATCCGCCGATAGCGTTGCGATCGACTTCAGCGTGTCCATGATCCGGTTCGCGCCAAACTCTTCGCCTTCCACGTTCAGCGCCTCGCTCAGCCCATCCGTGTAAAGAAACAGCAGGTCGTTCGTCTTCATCTGCACGGTCTCCTGTTCGTAGACGGCGTGCTCAAACGCGCCCGCCACGAGTCCGCCGGAAGTGAGCTGTCGCACCTGGAAATCCGCGTCAGCCTGAAGATAAAGCGGCGGATTGTGACCCGCGTTCACGTACGTCAGACATTGCGTCGCCTGATCGAACGTTGCATAGAAGAACGTGACGTAATGTTCGCCATTCGTCGTGTTGAATAGCAGTCGATTGAGCTTGCTCACGAGCGACGACAACTCATTCGCCGAACTACTGCTCGAGCCATTCCGCGCCGTCAAACTTCGCAAGGTCGCCTGCACGGTCGACATCAATAACGCCGCCGGCATTCCCTTCCCGGCCACATCCGCGATGGCGAGACCGAGCTGGCTGTTGTCGAAGTTGAGAAAGTCGTAGTAGTCGCCACCAACACCGCGCGCGGGTTCGCAGAAGCCGGCGACTTCCATCGCCACACCTTTTGGAGCACTGGATGGAAGCAGTCGCTGTTGTACTTCGGCTGCGAGTGCGAGCTCACGTCTCATACGCTCCTGGGCGACCATACGCTCCGTGAGTCGTGCGTTGTCGATGATGAGTGCGAGCTGTGCCGCGATCGACATCAGCAGCTCGCGATCGGCGACTGCGTATTGGAAGCCACGGCTTCTTGGTCCAAAGGAGAGTATTCCTACGAGCTCGTTCTTCTGCCTGATCTGCACCAGCAATGTCGATTTTAGCGACAGCAACACTTCGTGCTCACTCGCCCGCTCTTCGCGTGTTGCCGGCAAAACTGAGTTGAGCGCCTGTGACCACGTCTCGATCTCTTTGGGCTCGATCAGAAGTGGCGTCGAAAGGTTTACCAGGCGCCGCACGACAAACGCACGCTTATTTAATTGACAACGCTTGCTGTCGAGATCGGTTTCCGCTGAACGTCCCTGAGCTGCGATTACGCGGAGTTTGAAGTCTCCACTCGCTTCATCGCGGACGAAGATCGCGGCGTTGCTCGCGTCGAGCGCCTCTCTGACTCTCTCGGCCACACGTTGATAAAGTTGATCGATACTGGTGACGTGCTGTGAGCCTTGTCCAAGGTCGAAGAAGATCTTGCGTTCGTCGTACGGCGCGGGTGCGTAGTAGCGTTCGATCTTTGGAAATAGACGGCGGTATGCGATGACGTGAATCAAAAAGAACGCGGCGACGAGAAGCAGCGAGACGATCACATCGGTGCGACGTCCAAACGTGTCGAGCGTTCTGAGTCGACTGCCGGAGAAGACCGCAAAGTAGATGACGATGAAGATGAGTATTTCGACGGAGTAATAGATCCGTCTCAGAGACAATCGTGCCTTCGACTTGCGCCACAGCCGTCGCGCCGCTTTCGACGTCGGCATATTGACGCGCGGCATGATCCTCATTGTTAGGCTCCGATCTCGTAGCTTCTCAAACTCAAGACACCGCCATCTGCATTTATCTGACAAAGTATCCACAAAAAGCCACAAAACATACAAGCTGATGTAAACTGATGCCTGGTTAACTTTTGCTTTTGTGGCTAATTCAAAAGACTACGACAAACACATCGGTCTCAGCGCGCAGGTTGACACTCAGGTGGTAGCGGGTGAGTCGGGCGCCGTAGTTGGCGAATCAACCGGCGACTTTCCCATGAAAAAAGCGGAGGAAGGTACCGGACGTTCCGCCTTAATGGTCGGAACCGGCATCCTCCTCAGCCGCATCATCGGCGTCATCCGGCAAAGGGTTTTCGCACACTACCTCGGCACTTCCGACGCTGCGGGCGCATTCAGCGCCGCGTTCAGAATTCCCAACTTCCTTCAGAATGTCTTCGGCGAAGGCGCGCTTTCCGCGTCGTTCATTCCGGTTTACGCAAAGCTCCTCGCGGCTCATGATGAGAAGGAAGCGAGTCGCGTCGCGAACGCTGTCTTGACGCTGTTGACCCTCGTCACGTCAGTGATCGTCCTCATCGGTGTTTTGACGACGCCGTACTTCGTCAACCTCTTCGCTTACAGCTTCACTCCCCCGACGAAACAACTGACGATTCGCCTGGTCCAGATCCTGTTTCCGGGTGCGGGCCTGCTCGTGTTGTCGGCGTGGTGTTTGGGAGTGCTGAATAGTCATCGCCGGTTCTTTCTCTCTTATACCGCGCCCGTCGCATGGAACCTCGCGCTCATCACCACGCTCATCGTGTTTGGCGGTGGTGAAGATCAGGCACATCTCGCGATCATGCTGGCCTGGGGATCTGTCGTCGGGAGTGTGTTGCAGATCGCGGTTCAGTTTCCGACTGTTTTGAAAGTGCTCAAATCGTTTGGGCCGGTGCTGGATACGGTCGACGTCAACGTGCGGAAAGTGGTGACGAATTTCATTCCGGTGTTTGTGAGTCGTGGGGTGGTCCAGATCTCTGCGTTCGTCGATGCGATGCTCGCGGGACTCATCAGCCCGCAGGCAGTCGCAGCTTTGACGTATGCGCAGAGTCTCTACACGTTGCCGGTGAGTCTGTTTGGAATGTCAGTCTCTGCGGCTGAGCTGCCGGCGATGTCGGGCACGTTGGGAACGAAGGATGAGGTTGCGGTTAAGCTGCGTCGCCGGCTCGATGCGGGCTTACAGCGCATCTCGTTTTTCATCGTGCCTTCGGCGATGGCGATGTTTGTATTTGGTGACGTGATGACGGGCGCGTTGTATCAAACCGGCAAGTTCAATCATGACGACTCCGTTTACATTTGGGGCATCCTTGCCGGATCGACTATCGGACTGCTGGCGTCGACGCATGGCAGACTTTACTCATCGACTTACTACGCGTTGCACGACACGCGCACGCCGCTCTGGTACGCGACCATACGCGTCGTGCTCACCACTGTGCTCGGTTACGTTTGCGCGATCATGTTGCCGCCCAGGATCGGAATCGATCCGAAGTGGGGCGTGGCAGGGCTGACGGCGTCTGCGGGCATTGCTGGATGGATCGAGTATTTGTTGTTGCGACACTCGCTCAACAAGAGGATTGGGCAAACGGGTGTACGGGCGATTTATTTGTTCAAGCTTTGGTGCGCCGCCACTGTGGCAGCCGTGGTTGGGTTTGGTTTGAAGCTGATCCTGCCGCCGATGCACGCTATTCCGTTGGCGATTTTGGTGCTTGGGACCTACGGCGTTTTGTACTTCGTGATCGGCGCCGCGCTCGGAATAGTTGAAGCACGCGACATTCTGAAACGCGCCAGATCGTTCAGTAAATTTTAGACAGGATTTACAAGATTGTTCAGGATGTACAAGAAAATCCTGTTAATCCTGAACAATCTTGTACATCCTGTCTACAACTACCCATCCGCCGCGCGGCGCTCGAAGAGTAACGTATCGCGCCAAACGCCATTCAACATCGCGATGCGCTCGCGCCGCCCGACTTCACGAAATCCACATCGCAAATGTAACTGCACGCTCGCCACGTTCTCGGGAAAGATCGATGCCTGCAGCGTCCAAATGCCATTCTTCTCTGACTCATCAATCAACGCATCGAGTAACGCGCGACCAATCCCCTGCCCACGCGCGCTCTCATTCACATACACCGTCACCTCCGCGACGCCGCGATACACCTCGCGCTTTGAAACGGGACTCAGCGCCGCCCACCCGAGAACCGTGTCGCCATCTCGCATCACTAAACGCGCGATCCGGAGATGTCCTTCATCCCACTTCTCCCACGACGGCGCATCCGTTTCAAACGTGCTGTGCCCGCTGCGAATGCCTTCAAGATAAATCGCGCGCACCTGCTCCCAGTCACTCGCTCTCATCTGCTCGATAATCACGGGCGAGAGACTAGCGGATTGAACTTCGCATCGTCCAGGGAGACGTTCTGTTTTATTTCATCGACCTTGCGACCCCAGACGCGGCCCGGGAAGGACCAGTGAATCAGGAACGGTTGCTTAACCCCATCAACCTCGCGGTAGTCTTCGTAATCTGTCTGCAACCCCAGCTTGCCTAACACTGTATCTGACTCCGTGTAGCGCCGCACGAGTAACCCCGTCTTCACGTCAAAGAAGAGTTTTTCAATAGGACCATCGGTGGGTTTCGCCTGAACGACATAAGCATCCATATCACGTACCGGAGTCTTACCAAGCACGGTAAGACTCGGGTATAGCTGTTCGATCTTGAGCTCTTTGTAGAAAACCGCGTCGCGCTTGATTTGGGCCACGAGTTGATCGGCGAGTGGCGCGGCTCCATCGCGACTGCTGTGTCCCCAGGCGACAGTGCCGTTGAACCCGTTGCTGAAAACTACTTGCGGGTAGCTGATCGTAGTTAGGATTTTGTCGGGCGCCTTTTGATAAACCTCTTCGGGAACAAGGACGCCGTCGGCGCCGATGCGTGAGCCCTTGACGATGCGAGTGTTGATTTTGTTGAGTGCGTCGGCACCGCCGAGTGCTTGCACGTAGTGCTCGAGGATCTGTTTGACTGAAGGCAATGTTTCGGCGGCCGGCGCTGGCGGGCTCGGCGCCCAGAGATTCTGGCCTACCGCTGGAACTGAGACGGGTGTCGGCTTGCCGCGATGACAGGTGTAACAGCTCACCGCGCCTTGGCCGTTGAAGGAACCTTTGTTGAGGTCGAAAACCATCTGGATCATGCGCCTGGCCGCGAGTTTCGTGGGCTTGTCGTCTTTATCGAATTGATTGGCGACGTGGCAATAGCCGCAGCGCACGCCGAGCGACCCGGAGATGAAGGCCATTGTGGGATCGAGCTCGGTGGCGGGGAGATCTTTGAATATTTGAAGGTTCTTGTAGCGCGGTTGCGCGTTTGATATCGAGAAAGAAAAAGTCAGAAGGAAGACAAGTATGATTAAACGCATTGGGCTGCTCCTTTGGCGAGGTAAGTTTTAGACAGGATTTACAAGATTATTCAGGATTTACATGTTCAATCTTGTGATTCCTGTGAACGACTGGCTCCGAACCAGCGACGCGCATGGTGAAGTCGAGCCAATCGCGATCGAACGTGACTTCCCCATAAAAGTACTTCACGAAGAAACTCTTTTCCGACGTCGGGAACAATTGCACCTTCTGTCCGACACACTCCATCGTCAATCGCCCATCCTCATTTCGCACCACCACCTCGAGACCCCCATCTCGATACTTCCCGGCATACTCGTCATAAACCCGCGACTCAACCTCAACCACGTCTCTCAAACACTTCTCCAACATCACATGCTCAAACATCAACTTAAATCCGAGCTTCTCATTGAGCGCGCGAATCGCGACCTGCTCGGGCTTGTTGAACGACTGGATGATCTGGTAACCGTGTGATTGCGCGTAGAGAATCTCGCGAACCTTCAACGCTGTGGCCACCCCGCGGCGACGATATTCACGCTTCACACCGGTGAAGCCCTGCGTCAGACCACCGGGCACAGCCTCGAACAAACTCACATCCGAAACACCAACGTATTCATCACCACGCTTCGCGATGAAATAAGCTTCCGGCAACACGTAAGGCATCTGCATCCACAACAATGCTTCACGAGCGTTGTATGCGGGCGGCGCGAGGGGACCACGCGCCGGATCGTCCTGACTGAGCATCGTGGTGAGCTCGTAAAGCTTCTCAACACAACGCGGATCTCGATCGCGTTCCTCTGCAAACGTCGTAATCGTGATTCCCTGCTCTTCAATTCCAGGTTGCAACAAGGAAATGCCAGCAACGTTCAAACGTAAATCAAATACACGCGAAGCTTCTGCAAACCCACGACGCTTAAGCAGCGCGATCAGCTCAGTCTCAGATGAATACTGCCGGCAAGAAACCGTGATCGCTTTCGCCTCGACCAGATCACTCATCAGTTGATCGAGTAACAGATCACCGGCGCCGCAGTTGAGCCACTGCGGATCGCTCAACAGCAGTAGTCGATACTTCGGTAAGTACACTGTTTGCTCAACCGCGCCATAAGCGATGATGTGTTTGGTGCGTTCATGCTCGACTACATACTCGCGCCGGAAATACTTCGTCTCGTCAAACTTCTGTCGACGCTTTACCCAAAACTCGTAGCCGGGCGCATCACTGCCGGCCCGCGCTGACGCGATCGCGCTGACCGTGGACCAGTCAGGCTCGTGATACGGGCGCAGCTTCGTGTTCACTTCCTGTGTAAACCTCGCATTGCGTGACGGACGCTGTTGCTGCAAGTCGCGTTGAAATAACTCGACGACGCTTCCCTTCAGTCGTTGCCGCGCTGAATACAGGCGCTTGTTGACGGTCGAGACCGGCACCTCGAGAAACTCACCGATGTCAGCCTGTGTGTAACCGTCGACGTAAAAGAGAGTCGTCACCAATCGTTCGTTATCCGGCAACGCGTTGATCGCTTGCAGGACTTTCGTCACGAGATCACGTCGTTCCGCAGACGAATGTGGATCGTCAGTAGACTTATCAGCGCCCGCCTCGAGCGGCAGAATCTGTAAGCGCTTGCAACGCGTCAAACGATTGCACTGCGTCAGGACGATGCGCTTGAACCAACCCGGAAATGCTGCCGGATCGCGCAGTTGCGCCAGCTTCTGCCACGCCACGACGAAGGCTTCCTGCGCGGTGTCTTGCGCGAGGTAGGCGTCGCCCAGCACGGCAAACGCACAAGCGAACGCCATGTCCTGAAAGCGAATGACAAGCTCGCCAAAGGCTTCGCGTCGTGCCTCTGGAGCGTTACCCGGATCCGTCGCGCGACGGACGATATCGTGAACGTCTTCCACTTCTATTAATAAGAGCCAGAATCAGCGATTAAGCTTACCAGCCCGATCAGGTTGATGTAAGATGGGCCACCCAAATACCCGACGAGAGGAAAACACTTGACCAATTTCAACGCAGTGAGAGCGATTTACGAGGCGTTCGCCACCGGAGACATTCCCACCGTGCTCGGCAGTTTAAGCCCTGACATCGCCTGGACTGAAGCCGAAGGCTTTCCTTACGGCGGCACTTATCACGGCCCGAGAAGCGTACTCGAAGGCGTGTTCATGCGTCTCGGTTCTGAGTGGGACGGATTCGCCGCCGTTCCCGACGAATTCATCGACGGCGGCGACCACGTCGTAGTGTTAGGCAAGTACAGCGGAAAGTACAAAAAGACCGGCAAGAGCTTTCAGGCAAACTTCGCACACGTTTGGAAGATGCAGGACGGAAAAGCAACCCGGTTTACGCAGTACGTCGACACCTTACTGGTCCACCGCGCCCTCCAACCGTAGATCACAAAAAGGCACAGAACCAACTTTTGAAATGTTTGGTCTGTGCCTTTGCTTTGTGCTTTTTTGTGCCTTTTTGTGGCTAAGTTTTATCTCGATGCTACGGCGGTGTTTTGGAATGCAGCGATCACCCAACCCTGCTTTTCTTTCGTCATCGTTAACGTCAGCATCGCGTCCTGAATCAAATTCGAGCTCGGGCTGCCGCGGTGCCCCTCAACGTGCACGACCGCAACATCAGGTCGCAGGAACCGGATCTGTTTGACCGTCAGCTTGATATTGGTGTCCTTGAAAATCGTATCGAAGATGCGCTGGTGCTGGCTCTCGATCACCGCACGTCCTTTGATGTAGTTGCCGTTAATCACCACGTAATCCGCATCCTCAGCGAATGGCTTCGCGAAAAGCGCGCCGCTCTTCGTGTTCCAGCCAGTCTCCAACTGCTTCACACTCTCACGCATCGCAGCTTCATCTGCCGCGCGCCCATCCGGCGCCGAGTGCATCGCCTGTCCTGGAAAACCCAACATCATTAACGTTACGAATACCAGTGCTTTCATTGCCATCCTCCTTCACTATTAACCTCTGCCACTCCTGAAAGCGACAAATGAAAACAAAAGCGGCCACGCGCCCGATTCTGATAGAATCCGCGGCCGATGCCTACGCTCCCACCGCCGGAACTCACCCAACTACTCGCCGATTGGAGTAAGGGCGACCGGTCCGCGCTCGACAAACTCTTCCCACTCGTACACTCCGAACTTCGCCGCATCGCACAACGCCAGATGAGCCAGGAGCGCCCTGGTCACACGTTGCAGGCCACCGCGCTCGTCAACGAGGCTTATCTGAAACTCGCCGGCCAGCAGGGTTTTGACTGGCAAAACCGCGCCCACTTCTTCGCCGTGTGCGCGCAAGTGATGCGACACATCCTGATCGATCACGCCCGCGCCAACGCACGCGAAAAACGTGGCGGCGGTGCGGTCAAAGTTTCTTTAAATGACGCTTTAGTAGTAGCGGAGGATCAGGCCGCGCACTTCATTGCCCTGGACGACGCGCTGCGCGTGCTCGAACGTCTCGATCCGCAGAAAGGCAAGATCGTCGAGTTGCGTTACTTCGGCGGTTTGAGTGTTGAGGAAACAGCAGAAGTCTTGAACGTTTCTCCACGGACTGTGCGACGCGAGTGGCAGCGAGCGAAGGCTTGGCTCTATCGCATGATGACTGAAGGAATCGAGGATGAAACCCGACCGCTGGCGAAAAGTCGATGAGCTCTTCGAGGCCGCGCTCGAGCGCGAGCCGCAGAGTCGCGCCGCATTTCTCGATCAGGCTTGTGGCAGTGACAAAGAGTTGCGCCGCGAAGTCGAGAAGATGCTCGACTTCGATCACCAGGCCCAGGACTTCATCAAGACCGATGTATTTGATTTCGCGGCGAGATTGATCACGCAGCCGCACGAGAGCTTTAAGAGGTCCTTTACTTCAGACTCGATCGACGACGCGCGGTTCGTTCCCGGCGACATTCTTTCCGAACGTTATCGGATCGTCGGACTACTCGGTCGCGGCGGCATGGGCGAGGTCTATCGCGCCGACGATCTCAAACTCAAACAACCTGTCGCGCTCAAGTTTCTTCCTGCTTCGCTAAACACCGGCGGTGCGGCACTCGCGCGTTTCTATAAAGAAGTGAGCGTCGCGCGCCAGATCTCGCATCGTCATGTTTGTCGTGTTTACGACGTCGCCGAATATCAGGGTGAACATTTCATCTCGATGGAGTTCGTGCGTGGTGAGGAGCTCTCGTCGTTACTGAAACGCATCGGACGCGTGCCGCCGGACAAAGCGGTCGAAGTAGCACGCCAGCTCTGCGCCGGACTCTCAGCCGTGCACGAGCGCGGCGTGCTGCATCGCGATCTGAAACCGGCGAACATCATGCTCGACGAGCAAGGCGAGGTGCGCATCACTGACTTCGGTATCGCCGCGTTCGCCATTGAAGATCCGCGCGAGATGTCGGGAACGCCTGCCTACATGTCGCCCGAACAGCTCGATAGTCGTGAGCTAACAGTCAAGAGCGACATCTACTCGCTCGGTCTCGTGCTCTATGAACTCTTCACTGGCAAGAAAGCATTTTCAGCAACGAGCCTGCCCGAGTTGCTTCGTCTGCGACGCAGTGACTCGACGCCCACCAGTCCCGCTGAACACGTGCCCGAGCTCGATCCGCTCATCGAGCGTGTGATCTTCCGTTGTCTCGAAAGAGATCCAGCGAAGCGTCCTGCTTCAGCGTTGCAAGTCGCGGCTGCTTTGCCCGGCGGTGATCCACTTGCGGCTGCACTTGCAGCAGGTGAGACTCCGTCGCCCGAGATGGTTGCGGCCGCGCCGAAGCAAGGCGCGCTCAGGCCCGCGGTCGCGGTGTCGTTACTCGCAACAGTGCTCGTTTTGTTCGGAATAATCTGTTTTCTCTCACGCTACACCGCGTTGTACCGCCGCGTTCCCCTCAACAAGTCGCCCGAGGTGTTGCGCGATCGTGCGGCTGAGCTGGCTGCTAAGTTTGGTTATACAACCGTGGTCGATTCCGCTTACGGCATGGGCCTCGACCGTGACTACCTCAGCTATATACACGATAACGATCAATCGCCGGCGCGATGGTCGAGACTGAGCAGCGGCCAACCGGCAGCGATCTATTTCTGGTACCGGCAGAGTCCACGTCCATTCTCCATGAGTGCCGACGGCAACGTTAACGAAGAGTACCCTCAGCGCGACTTTCCCGGCATGACCACGTTGACGCTCGATACGCTCGGACGTCTGCGATCTTTCTACGCCGTGCCGCCGGCGAAGAGTTCTGGTGTTGAGACGGCGGCGGTTGACTGGTCGGCGCTCTTCGCTGAAAGTGGGTTGGACCAGACAAAGTTTCAACCAGTTTCGTCCGTTTGGACTCCACCACACGAAGCTACCGTACGGGCGGCGTGGGAAGGTTCGTATCCGGACCAGCCAGACTTCAAGATACACATCGAAGCCGCTGCTTTTGAAGGCAAGCCCGTCTACTTCGAGATCTTCGACGCGTGGGACCAGCCACCGGAAGTGCAAGCTTCGATCGCACGTTTCCGGCAGCGCGCGTTGCTCGTACTGCTGCTTGCGATCTTTATCACGGTCCTGCTTGGCAGCTCATTGCTCGCACTGCGGAACGTAAAACTCGGGCGTGGCGATCGCAAAGGCGCGTTTCGTCTTGCTGCCTTCGTGTTGGTAGTGTTCTTTTTGCGCTGGCTCTTCTCGTCGCATCACGTGGCGACAGAGTCCGAAGCGTTCAACTTCATCTCGGGCGTGCAGACGATTTTATTCTGGGTGTTCTTTTACTGGGTGGTCTATCTCGCTTTTGAGCCGTTTGTGAGACGCCGCTGGCCCGGACGGATTGTTTCGTGGAGCCGTGTGCTGGCTGGTGGTTTTCGCGATCCGCTGGTCGGACGCGACATACTCATCGGCGCGGTGTTTGGGCTCGGGACGATTCTTTCCAACTTCTATCTGGCGTCTATCGTGCCGCAATGGTTTGGATACCCGGCGCCGATCCCGTGGTTTGATTTTCCGGCGACGCAACTACTCGGCATCCGCTCTGCCGCTCTCGGGATTACGCAACAGATCTTCGGCGCGCTATTTCAGTCGTTCATACTACTGTTCTTTCTGTTGTTGCTTTACATCATCGTGCGTCGCGAGCGAGTCGCGGCGGTGGCGGTTTGGGTGATCGGGAGCGTGGCTATCAGCCTCACGCATGAGACCGTTGCCGGCGTTCCGTTTGCATGTGTCGGTGCGTTTTTGGTGGTGTGGGTGCTTTATCGTTACGGGTTGCTGGCGCTAATCTCAACGATCTACTTCCTGCACCTGACTATCTTTTTTCCGATTACGTCGGACTTCACGGCGTGGTACGCGGCTGACTTCGTACTCGCGCTGATCGTCTCACTCGCCCTCGCCGGCTACGGCTTCTACACTTCTCTCGCGGGCCAACCCCTGTTCCGCGCGTCGTTGCCTGACGATTAATCCGTATAACAATCCGTGTAATCCGTGGTTAATATTATCTGCGCTTTATGACGCCTGAGTCGATCGTCTCCCCTGTTCTCGAAATCGCCTGAAAGTACATCTCATCTCCCACTACTTCAAACAACATGAAATGCATGTCGCGATCATACGACTTCTCAGTCAAACCCGATTGCCTATCGATATCACCACTGCGCAGCTGCCCGCCCGCACCGGAAACGAAGTAGTAAATCCCCTTCTGCGGCTTGATGCGCTCGTAAACATGATCGTGGCCAGTCAACACCACATCAACGCCATACTTCAAGAAGATCGGCTCGACTGCTTCGCGCAACTGCCCATCAGAACCATGCTTCTTCGCCGACGAATAGGGCGGATGATGAAAGAACATCACTTTCCACTCGGCCGTCTCGCGCCCCAACTCATCTTCCAGCCACTGCACCTGTTTCTTGTCCATGTAGTTGCTGTTGAGCGAGTAGAAAGCGACTTTACCTTTAGTGAACCGGTAGTATTCTTTGCCGTTCATGTTGAAGTTCTCGTAGTGGGTCTGCAACGCCTGGTCGTGATTTCCGAGGGTCGCATAGAACTTCACCTTCTGATCAAGCAGCGCCTTGTACGGCTCGGCAAACTTCTTCTCGAAGTCCTGCGGCGCCTCACCACCATACATGTTGTCGCCCATCATCAACACAAACTCGAACGGAAACAGCGCGTGATATTTGACCATCATCTCGCCGACGTCGCGCTGCTTCTCTGAGCCGGAACCCGTGTCGCCGATCACGGCAAACTTCACTGAGCCGTCTTTCTTCGGCAACGTTAAGTTGAGTGGCGCAGTGGCAGTGGAGTTACCGTTTAGTTTTTGTGCGGTTGCCGGGGTGAAAAGAATCGCACTGAGTAAACCTGCAAACAGGAATTGATGAGTTCTTCGCATGTTCCCTACTCCTTGATTACGCGACGTCATGGCAGCGCGTCAGGCATGAAATCCAGGATCACGTTGCTCTCGCGATCCACGAGCAACATGTTTCGTCCGACAAACCGGTAGCGCAGTTCTTTCGGTAGTTGCGGCAGCTTTGTTAAAAGTGTCGCCGGCATTTCCGAAAGCTCAGCCGATTGCGCATACGGGTAGTTCACTCGCAGGACCACGCCTTTTGCTTCAGTCTCGAAGATCTGCTCGCGTAATTCTTTTCGATCCTGACCCTGGAATTCGGTCTTCAATGTGCGACGAATGAAGTCAGCGGTCGCTGGCATGAAGAATTCGCCGCGTTTCGCATTGGGGCGCGCGTTTCTCAGCGAGAGCTCGAGCGCAGTTCGATAAGCGTTAATCTGTTCCGGCGTACTGTCTTTCGAGAGCTTCGGCGCGTTCTCGCGCACCTTGTTGCGCAGCGCGATGTAGTCCTTCAACTGTTTCTCAAAAACATCGATCGCTGCTTTATCAGCAGGTGAAACCACAACCGGCTCAGCCAGCGCTGCGTTTTGTGTCTTCTGCCCACGCGCAACAGCCACAGCGGATGCCAGGATCAGCAGACACACTAACAGCCATATGTAGATGTATCTCTTTTTCATGCAGTATGAAAAAGCAAAGAAAATGCCGGATCAGATCTGCGTTAATCCGCGGAAATCCGCGGCTAAATGCGTGCTTTGTGCGGTCGGAAACAATTCAATTGTATGAACTTCATTCAGGGCTGGAGCTTTTTCAACTGCTGGGTTGCGTTGGTGTTTTTAGGGTCCAATTCGAGTGAGCGTTTGTAGTTCTTAATGGCGAGCTCGCGATTACCATTCACTGCATACGCCTCGGCGACACTGTCGTAAACGTTCGCGCTGTTTGGATAAAGAAACACATTGAGCTCGAAAATCTCGAGAGCCTCTTTCGGTTTGCCACCACCGTTCATCATGCGATAGGCCCAATCGTTCAGATCGTTCTCGAGCGGTTGGAACTGAGCGTCCTTCTGTTTTAATTTCTTATAGACTTCGATCGCGTGCTCGTAACCGCGTTGTCGCAACTCGATGCGGAGCGCCGTCACTGGATCAGATGCCGCAATCTCGGGTTTGTAAAAATCCGCCAGCTCATCAATAAACTCTTCCGGAAACGCGCCCACGAGATTCGTGAGCACAATGACAGCGAGATCGTCTTCAGGATAAACAAAGAACGCTGCGCGACTGCCACCAGTCGCGGCAACAGCGCGATGCTTAGGTCTCGGCTTCGCCATCCAACCGGCAGCCCAGAGTGTTGGCTGACCATTGTTATAAGAACCCGCAGTCCAGAGTGTCTCGAGTGCTTGCCTCGTCTTCAACAACTTCCCGCGCTGCAACGCAATGATCCAACGCGCGAGATCCTCAGCCGTGCTATTCATGCCCGATGCAGTGCGTCGAAACGGCGGGAACTCCGCGTAATCCTTCACGAGCTTCTCCTTGACGTAACGATAAGTTGGCGTGAGGTTCGGAATGACATCGCGTGAATCGCCAAAACCCGTGCTTTGCAAACGCGCGATCTGAAACTGTCGCTCGTTGAAGATTTGCGTGAACGGCTTCCCTGTTACTCTATTGATGACTTTCCCGAGCAGGTAATAATTTGTCTGGTTGTAACTGAACCGCTCACCGGGAGGAGGTTGCACGGGCATCGACTTCAACCTGGTCCATAACTGCTCTTCAGTTACGTCCTGCGGCAACCCGTACGTCACCGGATCCAAAAGATTGAGAATGTTCGGCAACCCCGAGACATGCGTTAACAATTGTCGAATCGTAATCTGTTGCCATTCCGGCGGCAGCCCATCTAAATAGCGCGACACCGGTGCCGACAACTCAACCTTTCCCTCTTCCACCAACTGCATGATCGCAACACCCGTGAACGCCTTCGTACACGAGTAAATCGGAAACACCGTCTTGTTAGTGACTGGAATTGACTGCTGAACATCCGCCGTACCAAAAGATCTGCTCAGCACAATCTTCCCATCCTGCACCACCGCCACCTGAACCCCCGGGATCCTCCGCTCCTTCATCTCGCGTTGAATTAACGTTTCAACATTACCAGCTTGCGCGAATAACGCGTGCTGAACGCTTAGAAGAAAAAACGCCACGACTAAGAGACGCATATTTGTTTAGCCCCTGACTAACAACTGTAGGGGCGGCCCTCCGTGGCCGCCCGTTAGGAGTAGGCGCGTATTGGCGTCCAACGGGCGGCCACGGAGGGCCGCCCCTACAAAAAACACCACGAGCAATCTTTTTGTGTAATCGTTCCGGTGAGAAACTTGACATGAAAATAGTTTTAGCCACAAAAAAGCACAAAAAGCTCAAACTTGGTTCTCTAATGAGTCTTGAGCCTTTGTGCTTTTTGTGGCTAAAATACTGGTCCAGCGCTGATGTCATAATCAACATCTGTGCTCGTCCCACTCAATCCTTCCGTTTCGTTCGCGAGTTGTTGCAGCACATCCGTGAGGACTTGCAAGTTCAGAGGTTTGGTGAGGTGTGAGTAGAAGCCGGCGGTGCGGGCGCGGGCGATGTCGTTGCTGCGGCCGAAGCCGGTGATGGCGATGACGGGAATATTTTGGCGTCCTTCGATCTTTCTTAGCCGTTGCAGAAACTCATACCCGTCCATCTCCGGCATCGAGATGTCAGAAAGGATCACGTCAAACTCGTTCTCAGCCGCGAGGCGCAGCGCGTCGGCGCCATTCGTTGCCGTCATCACATTTGCGCCAGCTACTTTCAACAATTCCTGAAGCATCGCAATCGTATCTTCCGAATCATCCACGATCAGAAAATTCGTTTGCGCGAACACATTCAACTCAACCGCGCCAGTCGTAGCCGCAACCGGCGATCCCAATCGCTCCGTTTCGCGCAACAATGGCAGACGCACCGTAAAACGCGCCCCTTTGTTTGGACCATCAGACTCAGCACTTATCTTCCCGCCATGAAGCTGCACGAGTTGATGCACGAGCGCGAGACCGATCCCCATGCCGCCATGACGCCGCCGGTTACTGCCATCAGCCTGGCGAAACATTTCAAACACGTGCGGCAGAAAACTCGCGTCAATTCCCTGCCCTGTATCCGTCACCGCAAACACCGCGCTCTCGTTTTCATTACGCAACGCGATCTCAATACCGCCGCCCGCAGGCGTAAACTTCACCGCATTGTTCAGGAGGTTCCACGCAATCTGCTGCAACCGCAAACGATCACCTTCAACCAGCAAAAGCTGATCGCCGACGTTCACACGTATATCGATACCCTTTGCCGCCGCATCCGCACGTACAGTCTCAACCGCATTATCAATGATCGCCGCCATCGATACCGTCTCCTGGTTCAAAGAGATCTTGCCACGCTGCAAGCGCGACAGATCAAGCAGATCATTGATCAACTGCGACTGCGACTGTGCGTTTCGTCTGAGCGCTTCACCCATCTGCACTAGACGCGCCGACTGCTCGATCTCGGGCATTCGCAATAACAACTCCGAGTAACCAAGAATCACGTTCAGCGGATTGCGCAACTCGTGCGAGAGCGTGGCCAGAAACTCATCCTTGAGCTGATTCGCCTTCTCCGCCGCGTCGCGCGCTTCCTGCACGCTCGTCAGCAACCGCTCACGCTCCGCTTCGGCACGCAATTTCTCGATCGCGGTCCAGGTGCGCTCGGCTACAGTTTGCAGCAACGACACTTCTTCTTTGGTCCATTGCCGCGGCCCGTCATCACTGGCCCAGAGCGAAGCTACCCAACGTCCTTCACGCATCAACGGCACCGCGACGTAAGCACGCTCGCCATTCGGCTCGTAAATGCGATCGAAATCGGCGGCCGTGCGCGGGTCTGTCTTCGAGTCGTTATTCACGACCACGTTGCCGAGTTGCATCTCGCGCGTCGTGATGCTGCTGTATTCCGATATGCGATGCTCGCCCGCAACCGATTCAGCACCGTCAGTGTAGTCGCGATGCACGATCTCCAGGTCGCGCTCGACGTCAGTCTCATTGAACAAACATCGCCGCACCTGCAAATGACTCCCTAAAGTTTCTGCCACCGCGAACGACAACTCGTACGGATCCTGAATCGTGCGAATCAATTCACTAACACGCACCAGCACGTCGAGACGATTTTCAGCACGTCGCTGTTCATCAATGTCCTGTACGACAACGATCACGCCGCTCAGTTCATCAGCTTCGTCGCGAAACGGAACGCTGAGCACGCGCGTCCAGATCTGTTTCCCACCGGGAGCGGTGTAAAGCATCTCGCAGCCGGGACTCACTGACTCACCGCGCAGTGCGCGAGCACTGGGCCATTCAGACGGATCGAGCAAACGGCCATCCTCGTCCCACGCACGCCAGCGTGCAGCAAAGACCGGATCAAACGAGGAGAGTCGATCGCCGACGAAGTTGTTCAAGAGTGAATTGCGAATCAGAAAACGTCCTTCGCGATCGGTGAGGCCGATGCCGACGGGAAGTTGCTCCAGCAGCGCGGCCAGACGTGCTTCGCTGTCTCCCAGTGCCAATTCAGCGACGCGTCGCTCGCGGTCAGTACGATTGAGCGACAGCGCCGTCAACCAGATCAATACGGCGAGCAATAAAAGCACTGCCAGAACAAAAAATGCAGTAGCGAACCCTGGACTGAACCAGCCCGCGTTGCGCATCATCGTGCGAATCCAACCTAAGAGAATCACAACGAGAAACGCGGGCAACATGCGTCGCGCGACAACTACACCCGGGCTGTTGCCCAGCAACGCCGCGACGAAGCCGCGCTCGGGCCGCGACAGCAAAAGCGCTGTGCACAGACATAAAAAGGCGACAACGGTATGTAGCGCGATCGTGAAGTACAGCGCGAGTGGTTCGAGTTGCTCAATCCCGTAAAAGTAATAAAGGAAGACGAGCAGCGTGACCGTGACGACCAGCAGTATTGCGGTTTGTGAAATCTGAAACCATCGCCTCGTGCGCGCATCGAAACAAGAAAGCGCAATACCGAGAAAAGAAAAGTTGAGCGATGCAGCCACGCCCATGCGGCCGGGAAACGACTGCCCGGCTTCTGCCCACGATTCGTGAAACAGCAACTGGTCCAGACCCGTGTTCCATCCGAAGAGATGTTCGCTCAGCGTAATCAATCCGACGAGTCCGACGACAGCGGCGAACAACTGGCGAATGCCGCGTTTAATCGGCGACGGGCGATTGTCGATTAGAAGTACACACACCGCGACGAGCATGAGGCACACCGCAGTGTTTGCTTTCATCGTGACGAGTGAGGGATGAATCCGTTTGAGGTATTCGTTGTCGAGAATCCAGCCGAGCAACGCCGCGGCTCCAATGCAAAACGCGAAGACGGCGAGAGTGATGGAGATGGCCCTGTAACGCGCCCTTGGTTCCCTGGGGTAATGCAGATCTGCGTTCATCTGGGTGAGTTCGCGGCTCCGCTTTTGAAAATTCGAAAACAGATAGTAATACGAGGAGAACAACAAAATCACGCCTGCAACGAGCGCGCCAAGCAGCAGTTGCAGCGTCACTTGCGGTCCGGCTGCTGAAGCGATGGTGATGTTTGGCTCAACGATATGCGGGTATTGCGCAAACGCCCAGCCCAGCAAGATCAATGTCACCTGCGCTGCTGCACAAACGCGCGCGAGGCGATATTGCCTCATCCACAAAGTATAAAAAGCCCCAATCGCAAACACGGCGGTGCAAATATGAAGAATCAATGCCCACCACGTTCGACTAATACCCGCGCGCACAGGATCGCCGTTCCCTTGGCCCAACGCTTCGCGAGCGTGAGATAAATCTCATCCCTGCTGTGCAGCCACCTCCACTCCGCAATGATCATCAGCAGCGGCATCGCAATCCCGATCGCCGCAAAAACAATATGAAACGCGAGCGACATCGCCATCTGCGACCGCGCCGCCAGAAGATCGTCCATAGCAACTACATCATCTCATTGCCACAACAAAGCACAAAAAGCACAAAAAATTTCTTTCTGCCTTTTGTGCCTTTTGTGGCTGATTAATGTTCGAGGTGATAGGGGACGCTGGTGACGATGACGCCTTTTTTGAAGAGCAGCGAGCCTTTGAGTAGCAGCGAGCTTTGGTTGTGGAGGAAGTGTTGCCACCAGCGCGCGGGGATGAATTCGGGCAACACTACCGTGATGATGTCGTCGGAGTTTTCTTTTGACAGGCGATGGATGTGTCGCACCAGCGGGCGCGTGAGCTCGCGGTAAGGCGAAGGCAAGACGACGAGTTGCACTCCAGCGCCCCAGCGTTCCCACTTGTCTTTTAGACTCGCCGTCGCTTCTTCTTCAAAGTCGACATAGACAGCTTGCACTTTGTCAGACGCGATCGAGCGCGCGTACTGCAACGCGTTCACGACTCCGCGATGAATTCCGGAAATCGGAACAATGACGGTGTGTTTGATCGGTCGTATCTGGTCCAGTCCTTCCGTCGAGAGTTGTTTTGCCACCATCAAGTAGTGATTGTGAATCGCTTTGAACAATGTCACGAGGAGCGGAATCACGACCACCACGATCCAGGCACCGTGAATGAACTTCGTCGCGATGAAAACGCAGAGGACCACAAACGTCGCGAGGGCGCCGACCGCGTTGATGGCCAGCGACTTCTTCCAGTTTGCCGGAGCAGTCACTTCATCAGTAACGAAGTAAGACCGGTGAATCTCTTCTTCCGACAAGGCCACATCAGGCAATGGGCCGTTGCTCGTCGGCAATGCTTCAGGAGGTCCACCGTTCTTTGGTTGTGAACGCAGCTTGGTACGCTCGCGCAACCAGTGCACGACCATGCCTGACTGCGACAACGTGAACGATAAAAACACGCCAACCGCGTAAAGCGGAATCAGGCGCGACGTGTCGCCACCGAAAGCAATCACGAGCACGCCGGAAAAGATCGCGAGAATGACGATGCCGTTTGAGAACACCAAACGGTCGCCGCGATTTGCAAACTGCCGCGGCAGAAAACGATCGCGCGCCAGCAAGCTCGAGAGACGTGGAAAGTCGGCGAACGCTGTGTTCGCAGCGAGCACAAGGATTGCCGCTGTGGCTGCCTGCACGACGTAGTAAAACCATCCGAGTGATCCAGTGAACATGATGCGCGCAAACTGCGAGATCACCGTCTCACTCTGCTTCGGATGCACGTGATACAAATAAGCCATCACGCTCGTGCCGAGGAACATCGCCGTCAGCAGTATCGCCATCCAGATCAACGTCGACGCCGCATTACGCGCTTCGGGTTTTTTGAACGCCTGCACGCCATTCGAGATCGCTTCAATACCCGTTAACGCCGCGCACCCATTCGAAAACGCGCCGAGCAACAGAAAAAGTGTCAGTGGTTGCAAGTGGTAGCCTTCCGCGGTCTTCAATTCTTCCTGCGACGGAATCGCCGCGGCGCCGCCGTAAGTGAAGTAGTGAAACAACCCGAAGACGATCATGAACAGGAAACTGACGACGAAGACGTACGTGGGCGTAGCGAAGAGCGCGCCCGACTCACGGACACCGCGCAGATTCGCGGTCGCAATGAAGGCGATGAAGACAAGACAGAGGACGACTTTGTGATCGCTGAGCCACGCGTAGCGCGTGCCCTGAACTGCCGAGGTGATTGCAGCCACACCGGCCGCGATCGACACTGAAACCGTCAAAACATAATCGACGAGGAGTGACGCACCGGCGATCAGTCCAGGCGTCGTGCCGAGATTCTCTTTCGCGACGATGTAGGCGCCGCCGCCCGATGGATATGCATGAATAGTTTGTCGATAACTGGTCGCGACGATCGCGAGCAACACTGCGATCCCGACCGAAACCGGAACGACGAAACTGAAGGATGCACCGCTCGTCGCCGCAGCCGCGACTGCCAGCACGAGCAGGATTTCCTCAGTCGCGTAAGCCGTCGATGAAAGTGCGTCAGAAGAAAAAACGGCGAGCGCAGTCTTCCTCGTGAGACGCTCGTGCGCCGCCTGCTCAGTTCGCAGTGCTCTACCGACCAGTAACCGCTTAATCGCAGTCGCCATGTTAAATCGTCTTCATCCCTGCTATTTGCCAACGCGCTGCAACGGGCAGCTTGTCAGGATCGAGGCTGCTCAAAACGAGGCGTCGCTTTGATGGCACGCCACGTTGTTTCCACAAGAAATCACCCAACAGCCAGCGCGCTTCCGCGGTCCAGAAAGAGCTGTTCGGTGGCAGACGCCGGCTAGTCATACGTTCGACGTAGTCGATCACTTCCATCTCGATCTGGACCAGAACGTAATGCACATCACCTTCAGGGCTAATCACTATGAAGCGCCGTTGCAGATCATCGAGCACAGGAGTCTCGTCGTCATCGAGGATGGTGAAGTTATTCATCGTGATCGTTTTGATCAGTGGTTGTGTTTTAGCCACGGATTTCATCGATTCTCACCACCTGTATCCGGCACTACTTGCACGGTCGCGTCACGAACCTCATCCAGAAAGCGATTGATTACTGAGCCGTGCAGCAAGATGTCCCAGCGCGAGCGCGAAGTCTGACCAAAGATCACGTGCGTGATTCCTTCGCGTCGCGCGAAATCAATGAGCGAGTCGGCAATGTTGCGCGCCTTCAACTTAACGATTCGCGCACCGAGCTGCTGCGCAAACTGAATGTTCTCCTGTAGCGCTGCGTAGTCCTCCGGCTTGATACGGCCCATCTCTTCGCGCGGCGTCTCGACGTACACCGCATACCAATCAGACGCGAGCCGCCCGGCGATACGCGAACCAGTGCGTAACAACTTCTTGGCGCTGCCGCGAGAAGCCATCGCCACCATGACCTTCTCGGGAATGACTGCCTGGTCCAAGCCCTCGCGCTCGCGATAATCGTGCGACCGCGCCGCCTGGTCCTGGGCCACCTGCCGCAATGCAAGCTCGCGCAACGCAGACAGGTTTCCTTTGCGAAAGAAATTGTTGAGCGACTGCTCGATCTTCTCGACGCCGTAGATCTTTCCCTGACGCAGTCGCGTTCGGAGCGTGTCAATAGAGACGTCGACGTTCACCACTTCATCAGCGCGACGAAAGAAAAAGTCAGGCACTGTCTCGCGCACGCGCACGCCCGTGGTGCGGGCAACGACGTCGTTCAGCGACTCGATGTGCTGAATGTTCACGGCCGTGATGACTGAGATGTCGTGATTGAGCAGCTCGAGAACGTCTTCATAGCGCTTGCGGTTTTTCGATCCGGGCACGTCGGTGTGCGCGAGTTCGTCGACAATTGCCACTTGTGGATCGCGTGCGATGACGCCATCGAGGTCCATCTCTTCGAGCGTGACGCCGCGATAATCGGTCTTGCGCATCGGCACGCGCTCGATACCGTCGGCGAGTGAGGCAGTTTCGAAGCGGCCGTGAGTTTCGAGGATTGCAATCACGATGTCGACACCTTCACGCTTCAGCGCGTGCGCGTCTTCGAGCATCTGCCAGGTTTTGCCCACGCCCGGTGCGGCGCCGATGTAAACGCGCAGTGTCGGCTTATCGCCAGTTTTCAGTTTGGCGAGCAGTGCTTCGGGTGATGGTCGTTTCAGCTCAGCGAGCATTCGGTTTTCTGTTGTCGAGATCGAGATTGAGCTCGAGCACGTTTACTCGTGGTTAGGATCAATCCAGTTTCAACGCTCATTTCTTTCACCGCACCTCAGGGATTAGTCGACTTGGAGTCGTGAAGTTTCTTCTCACGCAAGTCCATGAAATGGCCGCCCAGAATCATGATCGGAAGGCCGATCACTAGCAGAATTAGACCGAGCGCATGTAGCAACGGATGGAGATGGTCGTCTAACAACCAGCGGGTGGTCAGGGTGAAGCCAATCGCAAGAGAGAGAAACGCTCCGATAAAACAAGCGACAGCGGCCGGCGGCTCCCACGCCAGTGGCCCGCGTTGGATTCGTTCTTGGCTCATGAACCAAACTTACGCCCGCGCGCATAAAAAGGGCGTAAATGGTTCATAAAAAGATCGTAAAGAAGAGTGGCCACAAGAGGCACAAAGTCAGACCACAACTCACAAAATTGATTAGTGCTTTTGTGCTTTCTGGTCTGTCTTTGTGCCTTTTGTGGACTAAACAGACTCGCCGGAATTGAAGCGATAACCAATCCAGGGCTCGGTGAGAATGTAGCGGGGACTCGCCGCTTCGGACTCGATCTTCTTGCGCAGATTGCCGACAAACACGCGCAGGTACTCATTCTGTTCGACGTAGTTTCCACCCCACAACGCCGCCAGCAGCGTGCGGTGCGTCAATACTTTTCCGGAATGCTTGATGAAGTAGACCAGCAGATCAAACTCTTTCGGCGTGAGATGAATCGACTTGCCACGCACCGTGATCTCACGCGTCTCGATATCGACGTGGAAATCGCCGGAGTCGAGCGTCGTCTGCGTCGCCTGATTTTCTGCAGGCGCGCTGGCACGACGTAACGACGCCCTCACACGCGCGAGCAACTCATCAATTCCAAACGGCTTCGTCACATAGTCGTCAGCGCCGATGTCGAGCGCTTCGACCTTCGTCTTCTCTTCACCTTTCGCCGACAACACGATGATCGGAACCTGCGAGATCGCGCGCAAACGCCGGCACAACTCGAGTCCATCGACGTTCGGCATCGCCAGATCCGTTATCACGAGATCGGGATGCCAGTCGTTGAATGCTTCGAAGCCGGCGAGCCCGTCGGCCGCTGCGCGCACGTCGTAACCGCGCGACTTCAGTCCCGTGCGCAACACGCGCGTGAGCTGCGGCTCGTCGTCAACTACGAGAATACGTGCCTGGTTCGTCATTGAGTTTCGACTGTCGTCGTGGAGTATCGCGGTTCTTCGATCACTTCGTCGTCACCGATCGGCAACGTGAACAACACGCGCGTGCCTTTTTCATCGTGGCCCGCTTCGATCCAGATCTTTCCCTCGTGCGCTTCGACAATGCCTTTGGCAATCGCGAGGCCCATGCCCGTGCCGGTGGGCTGGCGATTGCGAACGTCGCCGTCACGGGTTGCGCGGAAGAACTTATCAAAGACTCGCTCACGCAAGTCAACCGGAATGCCTGGTCCATCGTCTGCAACGCCCATTTCGATTAGCTCATCGCCGGAGCGCCGGGCCGTGATGCGAATCGTGGAGCCTTTCGGTGAATACTTTGCGGCGTTGTCGATCAGCGTATAAACAACTTCGCTGACTGCACGTTCATCGACGCGTACACCCGGCAATTCCTGTTCGACTTCGAGTTCCACACGATGATTACGCGTGATCGGCTCGGCCCGCGACAATGCAGTGGAAATGATCTCGTCAACGACGCCCCAGCGACGGCGCAGTTGCAGCTCGCCCGCTTCGATCCTCGCGAGTTCGATGAGTCCGCTGATGAATCGACTCAACCGATCGCTCTCTTCGTCGATCACTTCCATCATCTCGACTCGCGACTCCGCATCGAGTTTGACGGGCGCCTCACGCACTTCATCAAGGAGCGTCGTGATCGAGGCTTTGATCGAGGTTAGAGGTGTACGGAGATCGTGTGTGACGGCGTCGAGCAATGCTGATTTTAATTTTTCACTCTGCCGCAAAGCTTCCGCATGACTCGCGCGTTCAAACGCATCACGCAGCTCGGCATAGAGACGCTCGATCTCGCGGCGTCCGGCTTCGGCTTCTTCGGCGCGTCGTTTGGCGCTGCCGGAAAGTTGTCCCGCGGTTACGGCGGTAACGAGAAAGGCGAGGAGAGCGATCCAGTTGTCCGTGGCAGCGATCGTGAACGTGCCGAACGGCGGCAGGAAGAAGAAGTTGAAACAGAGCATAGCGAAGATCGACGCTGCGAGCGCCGGCAGGCTGCCCCAGCGAGTCGCGATGAACAAGACAGTCAGCAGCAGCGCGAGGGAAACAGTGGCCGCATTGACGTGCGCACCAACCGTCTTCAGCAACAGCGTCAACGCACCCACACTCACCGCCGCCACCACATAGCCCGCCCACCTCTGGTCTAACACCGACCGCCGCATACCGGATATTTAGCCACAAAAAGGCACAAAAAGCACAAAACCTGGAAACGAACTTTTGTGCTTATGTGCCTTTTTGTGGCTACGGTTTGTTGCCGGTGGCGATGATCAGTTGGGCTGGAAATTTCATTTGATCGGCCGGGAAGAATTCTTGCACCGCTTGTTCGATCTCAACTGCAATCTGCGCCTGCTCGTCAGCAGATAGCGTTTTCAGCTTCTCGCGCAACGTGTCGGACGTTTGTGAGCGAAGGGTCCAAAACTGTCGCGGTGAGATCGGCGCTTCGAGGTCGAACGTGATCACATCTTCTTCGACGTCGATCACGCCAGCCTGCGTCATCACGCCTGTGAGTTTACCCGGCTCCGCGAAGCGAAACGCATTCGGTGCATCAGGATCGGCAGCGGGTGATTTCACGTGCTGCTCCATCACACGCGTCACGAGATAACAGAAGGGGTTGACGTCGCTTTTTCCCCAGACGGCCAAAGCGAGCTTGCCGCCGGGCTTGAGCACGCGCAGCATCTCGCGCATGGCAGTAACAGGATCGGGAAAGAACATGGCGCCAAGCCGGCTGACAACTACGTCAAATGCGCTGTCAGCAAACGGCAACGAGGCTGCCAAACACTGGCGAAACTGCATGTTGGTGAGGCCGCGCCGCTGCGCCTCCGCTTGAGCAGCTTCAACCATCTGGGGGACGGCGTCAGTACAGGTTACGGAGCCTTCTGGTCCAACTACGTCCGCGATCGTCAGCGACGGCTCACCTGCGCCACCGGCAATATCGAGCACCGTCTGTCCTTTGCGAATGCCGGCGCGCTCGATCAAAGCGCGTGTCAGCGGCACAAACATTTTGTGAATCGTGTCGCTGTGTTTGGTCCAGTACTTCGCCGACTCCCGCCACACCTCTAGCATGTCTTCAGTCATATTCTGTCAATCCTGAAAGAATCTCGTTAATCCTGTTAACCCGCTTATCTCTTCCCGAATGAAAAGCAGCGGCGATTGATTTTTCCTACTCATGTTGCAATGCTAACGGAATGTTTCCCAACAACAAAACCAAGCGCGGATTTACGCGGATGAACGCGGATCGCCGAGCCAGCCCCCGCGGAAGCCGGCGCGGCGCAGGCCGCGCACGATCACGGGAGAGCGGCGCAGCAGTCGCCAGATCATGCCCGTGCGGTAGTTCTCGATCATCATGATGATCGGTCCCTGGTCCAGGCCGTAGTAGCCCTTCGATACCCAGCTTTTCTTTCCGGAAGGGAAAGTCGGGTTGTAACTACACTTGAATCCGTATTCGTTCGTGATCTCCGGATACTCTTTGCTCAAACGACGCAGCGACGGCAACACCACTTCCGGAGCAAACGGCAACGACGCCGTGACTGCCCACGGCGCCAGGGTGCCGTCGTCAGGACCATAAGGAATTGAGCGCGCCTTGTAATCGAAGAAACGCACGCGACGCCCGTTGACGCGACGCACCGCCGGCCCTGGACCATCGCTCGCCGTGATACCCCAGCTAAAGCGATCGTAACCGGCAAACTTCTTCGGATTGCGCATCGCGTAAGCCTGTTGCGCGTAAATCGCGCGCCGGCTGTTTTCGAAGTAATTGATCGCCTTGCCACGCATGTAGTCGTCCTGAATGCCGCGGAAGTCGATCCACATGTGCGACAGGTGATGAATGAACAATGGACCAGCGTAGACAAACTCGTGACCGTAGAGTTTTTTCCACTTGTAAGTGCTGGTCCAGACGCTGTAGCTCTCGGCAGGCAGCGGAAACGCCGGCGAAGCAAGGCCGAGAACGTAAAGAATCAACGCCTCGCTCATAACGCAACATCTGTTTCTCCTCTGCGACTTGCGAGGCTTTTTCCAGATGCTCCACGTCTTTATCGCTCAGAGCCACTGGTTGGCCCATGTCGTCCCACAATCGTTTCGCGTTTGCGTGATTCTCGTCAATGCGCTGCAGCCGCGCCTCGATTGGTTCGAGTGCTTCGTCGAGACGAATGTGCAAGTCTTCAGTTTCGATCGAATGACCGGGCGTGGTGTGGTTCGTTAGCAACAGACTCACGCTCGAGTCTTTCTGAATCACGGAGCAGTCGACCGTCTCGTGCAGACCGTCGACCAGCGACTGCCTATCGCCAAGCTCGTGAAGCAACTCGAAGGCGCGATAGCTCGGTTTCGGAATGCCGTGCAAAGTGAGTAGTCCGAAGCCACCGTGAAACGGTTTTGTCGGCAAGTAGTCCTCTTCGAAGATGTCGGAGAAAGTCCAGAAGCTGAAAGCGTCCACGAGTCCGTTTGCCTCCATGATCGTCGAAGCAATAAAGGCAGCGGCGTAGGGCTCGTCGTGCAACGGATCCCACAGATTCGACGAAGAGTTCCATTCTGTGTAATACACCGGGCGATTGCGCGCGTGGCTTCGAGTGTTTTGCGCCACCTCTCGCATGATGCCGCGCTGGCTCTTGAACAGTTGCAGCTCGGTGTCTGCGTCGCGCTCGAATCCGTCGTTGGGATAATGATGCGTGCTGACGAAATCGGCCGGGACGTCGTTGCGTTCGCAGAAGTCTACGAACTCTTCAATCCACTCGCTCTTCGCGGTCGCTGGTCCACCAACCTTCAGCACCGGCGAGATCTTTTTGATCGCTTCAGCCGTGTAACGATAGAGTTTGAAGTAATCGCGCTGGCTGCCACTCCAAAACTTTTTCAGGTTCGGCTCGTTCCAGACTTCGAAAAACCACTCGCTCACTTCGCGGTCGCCATAACGCTCAACCACGTGTGATACAAAGCGCTCGATCAGCCTCGCCCATTGTTTGTAATCGCGAGGCGGCGTGACATTCGCTTCGTAACTGAAGACTGTTTTGGTGCCGGAAGCCAACACCGCCGGCATGAAGCTCAACTCGACAAACGGCTTCATGCCGATCGAAAGCAGAAAGTCGAAGATCTGATCGGAGTTGATATCGTCAGAGAGCAGGCCATGGAAGCGAACATAGCGAAATCCTAATTCGTCGTGAGCGCGTTTGAGCTGGCGGCGCCAGTCGTCACGCAACGCCATGCGTGCATGATCGCTGCCCACTGTGTGCTCCCAAAAGTGCGGGAGCGGCGTAGTTGCCTCTGCCAGGTCGCAGAAGAAAGTCAGTCTACTCACAGAACCGATCGCACCGCGCGACGACTTAATTCAGCCGTCAATCCATACACAAGATGCGAGGCGAGCGCATAAGCGTGAGTCGAGACTGGATACTCCGTTGGTCCTTTCGAGAGACCCAGCATAGGCACAGTGACCTCGTCGGCGAGTAGCCAGAAACCTGCACCGAACGGCAGACCGGCCGCAGTCGTTACTTGCGGAGTGACTTCGGCGAGTGCGCCGTACAGTCCGCCCGTCAAGGTGCCGAACGCGTAATGAACCGCGGCGCCCGCAGGCTGCTTTTCACTCTCCTGCAATTGGTGACCAAAGACATTTTCGGAGATCGCTTTGGCAGTTTCGACGGTGGCGTCGTCCTGATCGTTTGTGTCCTGAGCCTGCTCACCGTGCGAACCCTCGCTCGGCTGCATCGACTGCGCGCCGTGCGACTTCTCGTTTCCTTCGGCGATGCGGGTCCATGCGGCTTGAAACTGGTTCATGGTCCATGAAGCGAGGAGGCCGCCGGCGAGTCCGGCTACCATGCCTCTCCAAATACTTGCATCATGATTTTGCATCGGTCAAACGTCCTTTCATCTTAATCTATCCAGGAGAACTTTTGAGCGACCTAAGTCGGCATGGTTTGCAGAGACTGAGCGCCACGCGGCGAATGCGGCGAGCCCGAGTCCGGCGATTACTGAGCCTGCAATCAGTGGGTGCTTTGCGGCCTTTGTGTAGACACTCGACTCGGCGACGTGTCCGGGATAACCACCACGCTCTTCGCCATCTTCGATTGGTGCATGCAGACTGTCTTGTCTCATCGCCGGCTTCGGTTGATCAGACCGCTGCATGTCGAAGAACATCGTTTCCATCATCTTATCGGTCAAACGCGGGGCGACGTGGCCCGCTTCGGCCAGCATCTTGCCGCCGCCACCGACGTACAAGTCACGCTCGGGATGTTCGGCGCAGTGCAGGATTGCTTCGGCGACGAGATCGGGTGCGTAAACTGGTGGCGGGTTCTGCGGCTCGACAGGCATCAGGTTCTTTGCGTGACGAGTGTAAGGCGTGTCGATCGCACTCGGCTTGATGAGGGTTACTGAAATCGGGGCGCCTTCTTCTTCAAGCTCGAGACGAAGGGCGTCGGTGTAGCCTTTGATGGCGTGCTTCGTGGCGCAATAGGTGCCCTGGATTGGAATGGCAACGTCTGAGAGGACGCTGCCCACGTTGATGAGCGCGCCGCCACAGGTACTTAGGTGCGCGCAGGCAATCATCGAGCCATGGACCACACCCCAGTAATTCGTTTCGAATAACTGGCGATGGTCTGCAAGTGATTGATCGAGGACTGGTCCATAGATAGAGACACCCGCGTTGTTGACCCACGTGTCAAAACCATCGAAACGTCTAATCGCCTCATCCGAGATTCTGTGGACATCCTCAAACTTCCCCACATCGCCTGTGACGTAAATCGCCTCCCCACCCTGCGCGTTGATCTCCTCGGTGACCTGCCTTAGCGCCTCCTCGTTCCGCGCATTGAGCACCACCCGCGCGCCACGTTTAGCGGCAAGACGTGCAGTGACTAAGCCGATTCCCGACGACGCGCCAGTGATAACGATTACCTGGTCGGAGAGCTTCCTCAGTTTGACAGCCATTAGATCCCCCGTGTTCGAGCGCAGAGATTTGCTTTCAGCAACTTCGTTGCCACGTGCGATTTGTTAGTAATTTTAGGAGTTGAAGGCGAGGGCTGTATGTGTCTGATACGCGCGTGATTACGAGGGCGTAAAGCCTTTGAGAGGATGACAGGATTTGCAGGATTTACGGGGTGGGTGCTACTTAGTTCACTTCTTCATCGAACTGCGCGATTACTTTGTCGAGTTGCTTTGTAACTTCTAACCAGGCGGCGTCTCGATCTTTATTTTGTTTGACAGGCTTGCCGTTTGGAAGAATTGCCTGAAGCTGCCCGAGTTCCAGTTTCTCGTAAGCACAGGCACGCACAACAATTGGAACAATGGTGCAGTCGCCGGTCTTGTCGCGCTCGCGTGCTATGTGCATCTCCTTCTGAAAGCAGTAATCAGAACGAATGAAGTCGTTACTTAAGAGAAGAATTACAATATCTGCTCGTTCGACCTTAGAAAGAATCTCATGCTCCCACCTCTGTCCAGGTAGGATGCATGTGTCATCGGCAATCTGGACTGTCCTCGTCCGTTCGTACGGCGTCAGTGCGCCACGAAGTTCATCACGAAATCGTTCGTCCTCGTGTGCATAGCTGATGAAGAGGTATGGCACCCCATAAACTTCGACAATGGTGTCCGGAACCGGAACCAAATCACGAGAGCCTGGTAAATCTACACCATCCAACAAATCAGCAACACTGTATGTGGTCGGCGTACGATCAATTACGACTTTGTAGTCATCATCGCCGGCCCATTCATAGGAAAGTAGTTCCTCATAAGGAACTGTGATCTGCGGATACTTTGGGATTGGTACGAGTTCAGTTACGGGCAGTTTCTCAAAGCTGCGATGAATTCGTTCGAAGTGTTCGCGGATAATGCCAAGAAGCTCTCGTTGCCCCTTGCCGACACCAGTTACGCGAATCACGACCCGTCGGCCTTGAATATCACCGCGCACGAGCGCACGACAGTTAGCGCGTTCCAACACTGCTCCAGTGCGCCAGACTAATTTCGGCTTCCGAAGAAAATATGTCTCCACGATGAATCGTGGTAGTAAACCTTCAGGCAACACCGTGTCGTAACGATATTCAAATCCGAGGCATTTGTCGGGCGGAAATTCTGTGTCGAGCTTGGGCTCATCTTTCGTAAGCAACTCCGGAATCAGATACTTCTCGCCCTTATCATCTAACGGATGGCAGAGCTGAAATTTTCTCATTAGGGCAAGTAAGTAAGGATGAACTTCTTTTGGATAGCTCCGGATTGGTAACACTCCGGCGAAGTCTTTTAGGGTGAACTCTCCTTGTGCCTTCCGCAATTGAGGTGAATTGAGAATTTGGTAAATACCTTTGGTCACCCACTGCGGATTGAGCACTCCGAAATCGCGCAGTGCCTCTTCTTTTCTATACGAAAGCATCAGGCCGAGATGATGGAGGCTGTCGGCAAGCGCTTCCTGATCCTTTGGCTGATCTATTCCCTGCTTTACGCAGAACTCACGGAAATCATCGAATGTCAGCCAGCTCTTCTTTCGGCGTGGTAATTCTTCTTTGATCTGACGCCATTCACTGGGCCAAGCCGCTTTCAATCCGGGAAGTTTTTTGGCAAGTTGGCAAATACGTTCGAGTAATTGCGACATCCCTGTGCCGGAGCGGCTGTCTGTCTCAACGAAAACCAGGTTCTTTCCGTATTTCTCTTTCAGGAGTTGGCGATTGAGCTCAAACTGATAGTCGTCCCACTTATTTAGCAAGATAATGATGGGTACGTTGCCAGCAAATGAACGGACGAGCGACAACCAATAGTCGGCGTCATGATCCTCGGTACCTTCACGTCCTGAGATCAAAACAAGATAAAGCGCACGTTCGGTCATAAAGAACCGGTGCGTACCATGCATGATCTCCTGTCCACCAAAATCCCAAATGTGCGCGTGCACTTGATCGGCATCGATCTGGACAGGCCACTTCGTAATGTTGATGCCTGGGGTGCGTTTGAATTCTTTGTACTTGTTGGTTGTGAGGCGGTGGACAAGTGTTGTCTTACCTACACCGCCTCGGCCAACCAGGATCAGTTTGAATTCATTGAGGGGTTGACGCTGAGTCTCCGGGCCCTTAATTCTGAAGTAGTAATCCAGAATCTTCTGGGCATTCGCATCTAGAAGAATCTCTACAGGGATTTCAGCAATATACCCCAAATACAACGTCGTGAGATGTTTGAGATTCAGCAAAGATGAAGGTAATTCTCGCAGATTATTACCTGTGACATCTAATAACTCAAGATTAGTTAACTTACCTATTGAGTCCGGAAGGTACTCCAAGTCATTGTCATTGAGATGAAGGACTACAAGTTTTCTAAGATTCTGAATCCATTCTGGAACCTGCTTTAAGCCTAAGCCCTCGAGTCCCAAGCTTCTCAAATTCAGCAGCTTGCCAATTTCGGGACTGGCAACAGACGGCATAGTATTGGAAATGTACAGCGTCTCCAGCTTTGTAAGCCGCTGAACAGTCGCCGGAAGCAAGCGTATGGGATTTCCCGCAACACTGAGGATTCCCAGTTCAGTTAGCTGACCAATGAATTCAGGAACCTTTGAAATTTGATTGTTATGTAGCCACAGAATACGAATCCACTTCAGTAGTGCAACGTCGTTTGGTACCTGGCGGAGTCCGAGATTCGAAAGATCCAAGGTGTTGCTACGGCTTTCAATGCACTTCTGCACGCGTTGTCTGGCCTGAGCCAGATTTTCGGCTCGGTTCGGTCGGGTTCGGCGTCGCGAGGAGGTCATGGGGTTCCTTCAGAGCTAAGGCGGCGCGGAGTATAGGGGACTTTAAGGGGCGGATCAAGAATAAATCCGCGCAGATCCGCGGCTAAAATGTATCTTTTGGGACAGGCGACTACACCCACCACTTCTCTATTCTGCTGCGCGTGTTGAACGACTCAGAAAGCAGAGAGAGGAACCAATGAACAGAATTAGTCGCGTCCTATTAATAATCCTATTTTCAACCATAATCGCCACGGCACAAACCAAACCCGCGGATGAGGGTTGGCCGCGGAGATTTGCCGTCGGCCCAAACTCAGCAGCCGTTTACCAACCTCAAATCGAGGAATGGACCGGCAACAGCCTGTCTGCACGCGCTGCTATCGCAATCACCGTAACAGAGAGCAAGCAGCCGCTTTACGGCGTGCTGTGGTTTAGCGCGCGGGCCGAGATTGATAAGGTGAACCGGCTGGTGACGCTGTCTGACTTTCAGGTGCAAAAGCTCAGCCTGCCGATGGCGCCCGATAAAGCAACGGCCTTCGAAACTGCGTTTCAGGCACGCGCCGACAAGCAGGTCAACGTGATCGCACTCGATCGACTGCTCGCGGACATGGCGATCAATCACGCCACCACAAACACCACCGCTTTCGATGTGAAGAACGATCCACCGCAGATCTTATTCAGCACGCGTCCCGCACTACTGGTATTAGTCGACGGCGCTCCGGTGTTCCGACCGGTCACAGGCACGAACGTCGAGCGCATCATCAATACACGCGTTCTGCTCGTGCGCGCTCAAAACAAATTTTACCTGCGACTGATGGACGGCTGGCTTGAATCGCAAAACCTGAACGGCCCGTGGACTATCGCCGGCCAAACACCAGGTGATCTGAAGAGAGCACTCGACGCCGCAATCGCCAGCAAGCAAGTCGATCTACTCGACAGCTCAAAACGTTCGCTCGCCGATGCAGTCAGACAAAACGCGGTCCCGACAATCTACGTAAGCACGCAACCGGCCGAGTTGCTGCAAACGCAAGGCGAGCCGCAAGTCGCATCGATCGAAGGCACGAACCTGATCTACGTCAGCAACACGGAGAACGACATCTTCGTCCACACGCCATCGCAAGAACATTACATCCTGCTTTCCGGACGCTGGTTCAAGTCGCAATCAATGCTTGGTCCATGGCAGTACGTCAGCGGTGATAAGCTGCCGGCTGACTTCGCAAAGGTCCCGGCCACGCACGCGAAGGCTGCCGTGCTCGTCTCCGTCCCGGGAACACCTCAGGCGAAAGAAGCTCTGATCGCCAATGCAATTCCACAAACAGCAACCATCACACGTAGCGCTGCTTCATTGAACGTGAACTTCGACGGTTCACCGCAGTTCAAACCGATCGAGAGTACGACGTTGACGTACGCAGCAAATACTTCAATACCCGTAATCAGAGTCGACGCGCGCAGTTACTACGCGGTGCAAAACGGCGTCTGGTTCGTCGCGACTTCAGCGATTGGTCCCTGGACCGTCGCTACGTCAGTGCCGGTAGTGATCTACACGATCCCGGTCAGCTCGCCGTTGCACTACGTCACGTACGTAAAGGTCTACGGCTCAACACCGGAAGTGGTCTACGTTGGCTACACGCCCGGCTATTACGGCACGGTCGTGACTGCAAGCAGCGTGGTCGTCTACGGCACCGGCTGGTACTACCCGGCTTACGTCGGCGCGTACTGGTACGGCTGGCCCTACACCTACGGCTACGGCGCCGCGTTCACGTGGGGCGTGGCGACCGGTTGGGGTCTCGCATACGGCTATGGTTACGGTTGGTATGGCGCGGCCACTTATTACGGCGCCTACGGCTGGGGCGGCGTCGCGGCAACGAACGTTTACGGACAGTGGGGCAACGTCGCTTACGCCGGAACACGCGCGGCATGGGCCAACCCGTACACGGGCAACGTAGGCTACGGTGGCACTTACAGGGGCTACAACACCGTAACCGGCACACGCTACGCAGCGCGTGGTGGCACGAACACAAACGTTTACACAGGCACGACAGTCACTGGCGGCGGTGCGGCAGCTTACAACCCGAACACGGGTCGCTTCAGCGCAGGCCAGGCGGGCACAGCAAGTAACGTCTACACCGGCAACTCTGCCGCCGGTGCGAGAGGAGTTAACTACAACCCAAACACAGGTGTGATTAGCGGGGGCGCTGCCGGCGGTGTCAAGAACGGCTCAACGGGCGAGGTCACCGCCGGCGCTGGGGGATTCAAGTACAACACGCGCACAGACACGGGCGTTGCAGTTGGAAACAATAACGTGTACGCGAGCAAGGATGGCAATGTGTATCGGTACAATCAGTCAAGCGGCGTACAGCAAAAGACGAGCGCGGGTTGGGAGACGGTACAGCGCTCAGCGGATCGAAGCTGGGTGCAGAATCAGGAGCGGGCACGCAGTATGGGTGAGATGCGGACGCGAGATTTCAGTTCGATGCGGGGGAATGGCGGCGGACTGAGAAGTGGGGGTGGATTGCGTAGACGATAAAACCTTAGACAGGATCTACAAGATTTTACAGGATTCACAGGATCGCTCCTGTGAATCCTGTTTTTACATCAGAGATCTAACGCTCTTCGAGCACTGACAGAATATTTCCTGCCGGATCTTTGAACCACGCGATCGTTGGACCATCTGGGCTACGAGCGATGCCGCGTTCGTTAGTCTTGATGTCAGGCATATCGTAGTGTTCGAGTCTCACACCAAGACCATTGAGCTCGTCCACTGCTGCTTCGATGTCGTCCACTGCGAAATTCAAGACCGTGAAAGAGGCCGGGGTATGGTTTGGCTTGGAATACAAGAACACTGTGTTGCTGGCGGTATGAAGCTCAAGCCCTTCAGGTGTTTCTTTTACGTCGAGTCCCAGCGTTTGACTGTAAAACTGTTTTGCCTTTTCCAAATCATTTACAGAAAAACTCGAGAACGTCTCCGCTTCCTTGAACATGTTTGACACTTTCTTTCTGCCTGGCGATGTTCCTGCCTTTGCGCTCATTACAAATCCCCTTTCAGAAAAGATGGATCTATTAAACACCCAACGACTTAACAGCGTGTCGCAGTTATTCGATCTCGTTCTTGCTTTTTTGGTGCGATGGCGAACAGATCTGGCTTTTTTGACAGGATTACAAGATTTAAATGATACCCATGGTAATCTCACCGGCCCTTCAAGCAACTTCTTTACGCGTTAGGGTTGTGTAAGGAACCGAAGGAGGTGTTCCGAACATGTTAAATAGGTATTCATACCAGGCGGCCCTCGCGGCGTCGGAAAGCATTCATTGGCGCGTCGAAGACATCATCGGCGGCGACAAACGTCTCAATTTCACGCAGCCTTTCATGCCCGAATCGCTGGCCCAAACGGAGCCGCTCACGTTTCTCTCGAAAGAAGAGAAGCGCATTCTTAATCAGATCAGAGGCAATGCTTACCTCTGCATATTTGGCCTTGTAGAAGAATTCATACTGCCGTTCGTACTGGACCATGCTCGTCCGCAACTGCGCGGTGACGATTACCGCGTGCGCGCATTACTGAAGTTTGCAAGTGAAGAAGCGAAACACATTCAACTCTTCAAACGTTTTCGCATGGAATTTGAAGACGGGTTTGGCACGATCTGCAATGTGATTGGACCGCCCGAAGCGATTGCGGCCGCGATCCTGGTCCACGATCCGCTCGCCGTGGCGATCACGACCTTGCATATCGAGTGGATGGTCCAACGCCACTATCTTGAGAGCATCAAGGACGACTCGGAACTCGATCCGCAGTTCAAGAGTTTGCTCAAACATCACTGGGTTGAGGAAGTACAACACGCAAAACTCGACACGCTGATGGTTGAAGCACTCGCGGCAGGTCGGAGTGAAGAGCAGATCTTGAGCGCGGTGGAAGAGTATCTCGAGATCGGAGCGTTTCTCGATGGCGGGCTACAGCAGCAAGTGGAATTCGATCTCAACAGCTTCGAGCTGGCGAGTGGTCGCAGCTTGTACGAGGCGGAGTCGAAAGAGTTTCGGCGTGTGCAACAACGTGCGAATCGTTGGACTTATCTCGGCACGGGCATGACCCACGAGAAAGTGCTCGAGACGCTCGAGTCGTTATCGCCGAAAGCACGTCAGAGAGTGGAAAGCGTCTCCCCGGCGTTTTGTTAGGCGTGCGAAGTTAGCCACGGATGACACGGATCATCCGTGGCTAATTATTTACCTCGTGGCGCGAACGTGCAGAGTCAGCACGACGTTGTCGCGGATCAAGTTGTCGGCAGCACCTGCGTAATTGATTCCAAAGTCTTTCCGGTTGATAGAAAAACTACTCTCGACGGTTGCTGCATCCGGAGTCACGCTGATCGTAGCCGGAAACGTGATCGCCTTCGTCACGCCGTGCATCGTCAGGTTACCGGTGACGGTATGACTCGCGCCGTTTTCACCACCAGCCTTGATCGCGGTCGAGACGAAACTCGCTTCGGGAAATTTCGCGACGTCGAAGAAATCGGCAGTTTTCAAATGCTTCTCTAAGCCCGGTGAGGCGGTCGTGATTGAGTCGAGCTTGAGCGTGATATTCACGCGACTATTCTCAGGACTGCCGGTGTAATCAATCTGTCCGGAGAAATCTCCAAACGAGCCCTTTTCCTGGCCGGTCACTTTCGATCCAACAAACTCGATCTTCGAATTCTGTGGCGTGATCACATACTTCTGCCCCTGCGCTGTCGCCGGCGAAGCGACTTGCGCTGCTTCACCCGTGGTGGCCTTCGAGGTATTGGACGCGGGATCGTTGCAAGCAGTGAAAAATATCATCCCTGAGAGAATCGTAATCGCTAAACTTCGGCGCATCGTGCATTTCCTCCTTTGTTATACAGACAATTTAATTACGACAACCGCGCGATAGTATTTGTGAAAGCCTGGTGTTCCACGGCACCTGCAACACATCAGCACGATAAATCTGCCAGCCGCGATCCTGCACATTCGAGCGGCGCATCACGTAACAACCAGCAAAAAGACGTTCGCTGCCGTTGCGTGCAGTGGCAATAACTACGGTCGGAATTGAAGCGTACACACTGCCCGCTGCTCCTTCGACGCCCGTAGCCGGATCAACCATCACGCGAACGCGATCAGTATCGGCAAAACCGCGCGCGAACTGCTCGAACGACGAAGGCGCCGTATCCCAGAAACTAAAAGCGCGACGATAATCACGCGCGTTGATGGCGCTGTAGTATGAACCTAGCGTTATTAATGGATTGTTACGATCATCGCCGCGTCCACCATCAGGTTCTGGGTTGGAGTTATTAACAAAATTCAGGACGTTTCGCCCGCGATCGGAGAGGATCGTGAGGCGATCCGATGAAAGACGAAAGCGAGTAGCGGTTTCAATTGCAGAAAGAAACCGGTGCTCCTGCTCATTTGCGTTCTGGTCCAGGCACGCGCGTCGTGTGCTGACGATGCGACTAAACGAGATGTTGTCACCACGCACTTGATAAGTACCGCCGTAGGAGTTGCAGCCTGTCGATCCACTCGCGCGGCCGTCTTCACCAAACCTCAGCGTCACGGTTGTTCCCGCGATGACACCGGTCTCCGCACCGGCGGGTCCGAATGAAACCAGTCGCCATTCAGATCCGGTCAGGACGCGCTGATCTGTCGACATGCCAGCCTGCGCCTGGACCATGACCGCAAGACTCAGCAGGGCCAGGACAGCTATTGGAAAGCGCATGGTGCTTTACCTCCAAAGACATCTTAACCACAGATTACGCGAATTTTATAAAGCGTTCTGTGTAAATCTGTGTCAACTGTGGATACAATTACGTGCATGTTTTATGACATTGCTGTTGTCGGCGCGGGCGTCTTTGGCGCGTGGAGCGCTTATCAACTCAAACTTGCCGGTGCGTCAGTGCTGCTGATCGATGCTTACGGACCAGGAAACAGTCGCGCCAGCTCGGGCGGCGAGTCGCGCATCATTCGGCTCGGCTATGGGCCAGACGAGATCTACTCGCGCTCGACACAACGGTCGTTCACACTCTGGCAGCAACTGTTTGAAAAGACGGAGCAGCAGTTGTTCCAGAAAACAGGTGTGCTCTGGCTCGCGCGCGAGCACGATGCTTACTGTGAAGCGACGCTCGCAACCTTACAACGTCTCAACGCCAATATTGAACGGCTGGACAGGGATAAATTAGTCCGGCGCTTTCCGCAACTCGAATTTGGACCAACGACGTGGGGCATACTCGAGCCAGACTCGGGCGTGCTGCTGGCAAGACGCGCAGTGCAGGCGGTCGTGGCGCAGGCGAAGGTGAATGGTGTTGAGTATGTTGAGGAAGCGATTGCGCCGCCGGAAATTGCGCGGGGGAAACTCGAGTCGATACGAACGGTTTCAGGTAAGGAGATTCGGGCCGGGCAGTTTGTGTTTGCATGTGGTCCATGGCTGCCGAAGATCTTTCCTGAGTTGTTGCGGGAGTTGATCTATGTCACGAGGCAAGAGGTTGTCTTTTTTGGCGTGCCGCCGGGAGATGACAGTTTCAATCGCGGCGTGATGCCGGCCTGGATCGATTTCAATGATCTGGTGTATGCGTTGCCGAATCTCGATGGGAGAGGATTGAAGGTCGCGATCGATGCGCATGGCGAGGAGTTTGATCCTGATACCGGGGAGAGAGTGGTTAGTGCGAGTGGGTTGCGGGCGGTGCGTGAGTACCTGGCGAGACGAGTGCCGCGGCTGGCGAAGGCACCGGTGATGGAGACACGTGTTTGTCAGTATGAGAATACGTCGAATGGCGATTTCCTGATTGATACGCATCCCGAAGTTGAGAATGTTTGGATCGTTGGTGGTGGATCGGGGCACGGGTTTAAGCATGGACCAGTGGTTGGAGAGTATGTGGCGGGGATGATTGCGGGTGAGCGGATCGGAGAGAAACGGTTTACGCTCGCGACCAAAGAGCGCGTCCAGCAGCGCAGTGTATATTAGAAACAGATGAAAATCTCGATCGCCATGTGTACTTACAACGGCGCGGAATTCCTGCCCGCGCAGTTGCAAAGCATCCTCACCCAATCGCGACCACCGGACGAGATCATCATTTGCGACGATGGTTCAACCGATGACACGCAAAGTCTTCTCAAGAAATTTGCAACCGAGTCTTCAGTTCCCATCAAATTACACATCAACGATCACAACCTCGGCAGCGTCAAGAACTTCGAGCGCGCCATCTCACTCTGCACCGGCGATGTCATCGCGCTCAGCGATCAGGACGACGTGTGGCGCAGCGACAAGCTCCTGGTGTTCGAGACCGTACTTAACAACTCTCCATCCGCTGGTATCGTCTTTTCTGACGCAGCCATCGTCGATGAAAAGCTCAACCCACTGAATCGCCGCATGTGGGACGAAGTGGGCTTCGACGCGCACAAACGCAAGCTCCTAAAATCTGGCCGCGCCCTCGAAGTATTGATCAACGGTTGGACCGTCACCGGTGCTACGATGGCCTTCCGATCGCGTTTCGTGAAACTATCGCTACCGATTCCTGATGAAATAGCGATGATTCACGACGGCTGGATCGCGCTTACTATTGCTGCCGTCGCGGACGTTGTTGCTCTCGACGAGCCGCTGATCCAGTATCGACAGCACGCGCAACAACAGATCGGTGCTCCGGTCCGTAAAGAAGCAGCTCCCGACCTGCGCGGCATCCAGGCAATCGAGACCGCTTTTCGACGTCGCAACAGCAGTGCTGGCTTGCACAAGATTCTTGAGACACTCGAGGCGCGTTTGTTAACGCACGCAGGTGAATTCGACACGCGCAAAGCACTTTCATTTGCTACTGATTACGCATTTCATTTGAACGTGCGCGCGAACCTGCCGCAACGTCGACTGAACCGCGTGCCGCGCATCTTGCGTGAGCTGCTGAGCTTGCGTTATCACGAATACGCGAACGGGTTTAAGAGTGCCGCAAAGGATTTGGTATCTTAGCCACAAAAGGCACAAAAAGCACAAAGTTAAATACTGATGAAGTACGAACTATCGATAATTATTGTTAACTGGAATGGGGGTCGACTTCTAAGTCGCTGTATCGAAACCGTCGTCAGCTCAAATCCGAAAGTGACTTACGAGATCGTGATCGTCGATAACGCCTCAACCGACGATAGCCTCGAGGGACTGCGCGCGAACGAAGTGATCGCGCCGATGTTCGATCGCGAACAGATCCGGATCATTCGTAATACTGAAAATCGCGGCTTCGGCGCTGCCAACAATCAGGCTTTCGCCGAAGTAGAATCTCCGTACGTTTTCCTGCTCAACCTCGACACCGAAGTTCCGCCCGGCACGATCGACACCTTGATCGAGAAGCTCAAATCAGATCCGAAGATCGGCGCGTGCGGGCCGAAGTTGTTGAATACTGACGGCTCAACACAAGTGAGCGTGTTCTTCAATCCACCGCGCGTCTGGCACACAGTGCTCTCGCAACTCTGGCTCTATCGTTTACTGCCGCGACGCATTCGCGGTGAGTTGTTACTGGGCTGGCACTGGAACCACGATCGCGAACGCTCCGTGCCAATGCTTGGTGGCGCAGCGATTCTGGCACGACGCGAGATGATCGAACAGGTGGGTGGCTTTAACGAACGCTTTCACATGTACGCGGAAGACAACGAGTGGTGCTGGCGCATCACGAAGTCAAACTGGCGTCTGATGTTTGTTCCCGAAGCCCTGCTGCTCCATCACGGCGCGCAAAGCTCCGGGAAACGCTGGTCACAAGCGGATCAGATTCGCGTGAGGTTGCGAGCCGGATTTAACTTCGAACACCAGGTGTTGCCGCGCTGGCGTCTGGCTGCAAATCAACTGGCAAACTACATGGTGGTGACGGTGCAGATCACCGGCCGCAAGCTGCTGGGGATCCAGCATCCTGAGTTACAAGTGATTCGAGAAATGCATCGCGAGCACTTGAAGCGCGCGCTCAGCAACAATCACCATTAAGGCTTGGCCGTGGCGTTGTATTCCTCGAGCAGCTTTTGCGCGCGAATACTGGGACTGATCAGCGCCAGCTTCTGCGACCAGTCGTAGCCACTGAAAACTCCCACCACCTCGGCTTCCGAGTTGTAAACCGGACTTCCCGAAAAACCGTCGCGGCTGTCGATCTTGACTGACCAGTACTCCTGGTTGCCGAGCATGTAGTCGCCAACAAAACTACCGTGAGTGACGACCTTGTCGCCGTGCGGCCGCGCGATCAGAAATAATTTGTCGTCTTTGCTCGGCGCCGTTTCAAACTTCGGGGCATGGGCCGATTTCGAGGTGCGGCACATCTCGAGTAGCGCCAGATCTGCTTCCTTGTCGACCTTGATCACTTTTGCCCGACAGCCGTCAACGAAGACTTTTACAGCAAGCTCATCAGTCGCCTTAAACCCCAGCATGACTTTCTTGGTGGTGCTGAGATTGCCGGAAATTACGTGATAGGCGGTCATGACCAGACCGTTGCCTACCAGGAAACCAGTCGCATAGCCATTGGGTCCGACATCGAACAGAATTGAAATCGCCTGCTCCAATGGGTTTTGCGATTTTTTCGAGAACTCCAACTCCAGCGACAATGTATACCGCTCCTGTTGCTTGAGCACCTTGCTTTGACTCTTATTGCTGTCGGCCACACATACAGGTGCAAGCAGAAGAATGGCGGCCATACAGGTAAGGCTGCAAAGCTTACTCTTCATCGTTGACCTCCGTTCAGGCTCTAAAGTTTGAAGGCTTCGTCTGCGAGTGAATAGACGAAGTAAACCAGTTGTTTGGAACTAGAAAGAATTGTCCGGGAACAAAGACCGGAGCATTTTAGGACTCAGCCTCAGAATAGGCAATGATTTTGGTGCGGCGGTTTCAGAATTGTTCAGAATTGGTTCGGGCTGAAGAAAGATGCTCACGTAAAGTTCAGAGTTCAAGCTTTAGCTTGCGGTCTCGGGATTTAAGACCGCAAGCTAAAGCTTGAACTCTGAACTTTCTGTTTCGGTTGATTAATGCGCGTGTATTCAGGATGGAGATACACCAATCGACCGCCAACGATTGTCGCGACTGCCACGCCATGCATCGCGCGATTGTGAAATGGCGTGTTGCGGCTCTTCGACTTCGATCGATTCACATCGAAAACCCATTCGAGGTTTGGATCCAGAAGCGTCACGTCTGCATGCGCGTTCTGTTTCAGTGAACCCCGATCAGCTAGTCCGAAGATTCGCGCGGGATTTGTCGAACACATCTGCACCACACGTTCGAGGTCGATCAATCCGGCGTGTACGAGATCGAACGCAAGTCCAACCGCTGTCTCCAGCCCCGTGATCCCGAACGGCGCCTGATCGAATTCGAGCCCTTTTTCATCGAGATGATGCGGCGCATGATCGGTGGCGATTGCGTCGATAGTCCCGTCTTTCATTGCCTCGAGAACGGCGTCGACGTGTTCCCTGCTCCGCAACGGCGGACTCATTTTTGTGTTGGTGTCGTAATCAGCGACCGCTTCGTCCGTAAGCGTCCAGTGATGCGGCGTCACTTCGCACGTTACATTCAATCCATCATGCTTTGCCCTGCGTACGGCTTCGAGCGCGCCGCGAGTCGAGACGTGTGCTATGTGGACTTTCGCTTTCGTCAACTTCGCGAGCACACAATCGCGCACGACGTCCACATCTTCCGCCGCCGCCGGCATTCCACGCAGGCCCAGAATCAGCGACCAGCGTCCTTCATGCATCACGCCGCCGGTGCTTAGCGACTGATCCTGGCAATGATCAACGATCGTCAGATCAAATCCGCGCGCGTATTCCATTGCACGACGCATCATCGCTGAGGTCGGCACCGCTTTTCCGTCATCGGAAACGGCAACGATGCCGGCGTTCTTCATCTCGCCCATTTCCGCCAGTTCTTTTCCCTGGCTGCCTTTGGTGACTGCGCCGATCGGGAAAACGTTTGCGAGCTTCGCGGCCTGGCCTTGTTCGATGACGAAACGCGTGACTGCGGGATTGTCGTTGACCGGATCTGTATTAGGCATCGCGCAGATGCTGGTCCAACCACCCGCGACTGCGGCTGACGCACCTGTCGCCACGGTCTCTTTGTACTCCTGCCCCGGTTCACGCAGGTGCGTGTGCATGTCAATGAAGCCGGGCGCGACGATCAAACCGGTGGCGTCGATCACGTGTGTTTGTTCAGGAACCGCTTCGCCACGTTCGAGCAGACCAACGATATGTCCGTCTTCGATCAGCAGGCTGCGACCACCGGTGTTCAATTGCTGCGCCGGGTCGATCACATAACCATTTGCAATCAGCAGTTTCATCGGTTGCTCACTTTAGACAATTTTTGCCACAAAAAGGCACAAAAAGCTCAAATAAGCAGATTCTATTTTTTGATCAATCCTGTCTGCGTTCTTCATCGGCTTCAACGTGGCTGCCGCCCGCGAGCAGGTAAAGCACTGCCATGCGCACCGCGACGCCGTTTGTCACCTGATCGAGAATCAGCGAGCGACTGCCGTCTGCAATCTCTGATGAGATTTCGACGCCGCGATTCATCGGGCCCGGATGCATTACGATCGCGTCGGGCGCAGCGCGCTCGAGATGTCGCGGTTGCAAACCGTAGTGCACTGCGTATTCGCGCATCGACGGAAAGAACGCCGCGTCCTGTCGTTCGCGTTGAATGCGCAGGATCATGACGACGTCTGCACCCTCGATCGCGTCCTCGAAATGTTTCTCAATTCGCAAACCGCTTTCGACGATGTCTGCGAAGTCGTCCGGAACGAGTGTGCCTGGTCCACCGACACTGACGTGTGCACCGAGTTTTGTGAGCAGGTAGATGTTCGAGCGCGCGACTCGCGAGTGCAGGATGTCGCCAACGATCGCGACTTTCAATCCTTCAATCCGATCTTTGTGCTCACGAATCGTAAGAGCGTCCAGCAGCGCCTGGGTCGGATGTTCGTGCGCACCATCGCCTGCGTTGACGATTGGAGCGTTAGTCATCTTTGCGAGGTGCTGCGGCGCCCCGGCCATCGAGTGACGAATGACGATGCAATCGGGCGCCATTGCTTCGAGATTGCGCGCGGTGTCGAGCAGAGTCTCGCCTTTCGTGACGCTCGAAGTCGAAACACTGACGTTGACGGCGTCGGCTGATAAGCGTTTAGCGGCGATCTCGAAGGAAGTCCTGGTACGTGTCGAAGGCTCGAAAAAGAGGTTGATTACGGTGCGGCCGCGCAGCGCGGGGACTTTTTTGATCTCTCGTTTGGAGACTTCGCGAAAACTCTCGGCAGTATCGAGCAGGTGGGCAATCTCACCGGCTTCAAGCTCGCGAATGCCAAGCAGGTGGCGACGATTAAAAGTTGCTTGCATGTTTACCTGACACAAAAAAAGCGGCCCGAGGCCGCTTCGTTACGCCGTCTCTGACGGCCGCTCGACGATTACCACGCCTTCTTCCTCGTCAAACTCCTGAAGCATAACTTTTATGATCTCGCTCTTTTTCGTCGGCACGAGTTTGCCGATGTAATCCGCCTGGATCGGTAGCTCGCGATGTTCTTTGCCGCGATCGATCAGGACGGCGAGTTGCACGCGGCGCGGGCGACCGAAGTCAATCAGTTGATCGAGCGCCGCGCGAATGGTACGACCGGTGTAAAGCACGTCGTCGATCAGAACGATGTTGCGGTTTTCGATGTCGCCAGGAAGATCTGTGCGATTGACGACTGGCTTGGCGCCGACGGTCGAGAGATCGTCGCGATAAAGCGTGATGTCGAGTACGCCGACTGGCGGTCGATAACCTTCGAGGTCGGCGATCTTCTGCGCCATGCGTTCGGCGAGTGGCACGCCGCGACGTCTGATACCAACCAGGAACAGGTCGCCGGCGCCGTGATTTTCTTCGACAATTTCGGACGACAGGCGCGCCAAGGCCCGGTTGATGCGCGGGCCATCCATGATGCGGGCTTTCTCGACGAAATCCATGTGCGCGGATACTAACATAGCCACAAAAAGGCACAAAAGGCACAAGATGTATTTTTATTTAATTTGTGCTTTTGTGCCTTTTTGTCGCTAATCTTGTATCCTGTCAAACGATGGTCTACCGATCACTGGTACGTCCACTTCTCTTTCGTCTCCCCGCCGAGACTGCTCACGAATTGGCGTTAAATTCTCTTTCATTAGTACCCGCGCGACTGATCGCGAAGCACGTCAACGATCCTAAATTAATTATCAAACGATTCGGCTTAACATTCCCGAATCCGATCGGGCTCGCCGCCGGCTTCGATAAAAACGGCATCGCGTTACAACCACTCGCCGCCCTCGGTTTTGGTTTTATCGAAGCTGGAACTGTTACTTATCATCCGCAACCCGGCAATCCGCGACCGCGACTCTTTCGACTCTCCGAAGATCAGGCGTTAATAAATCGCGCGGGCTTCAACAACGAAGGCGCGGCTGCATTTGCACGGAGAGTCGCAAAAGATCGACCTGACTGCGTGCTCGGCGTCAGCATCGGTAAAAGCAAAATAACGCCACTCGAAAACGCGACTGAAGATTATCTCGCGAGTTTCGAGCTCGTTTCCGACATCGCCGACTACGTTGCCATAAACGTCAGCTCACCAAACACACCACAGCTACGCGAGCTACAGCAGTCGCAGCAACTGGAAACACTACTTTCAGCGCTCCAAACACGACGCCGGGAGTTGCAGAAAGACGTTCCGCTCCTTGTAAAACTCTCACCCGATCTCGAACGCCGCGACCTCGAAACGATTGTCGAAGTCATCGAGCGCTTAAACATCGACGGCATCATAGCCACTAACACGACCGTCAGCCGCGACAACTTGCGGACAGACGCTCAACGCGTGGCAGCGTGTGGTGAAGGTGGGCTGAGTGGCAAGCCTTTAAAGGACAGAGCGACACGCATGATCGCAGAACTGTACGAACTGACCGGCGGCCGCATTCCGTTGATCGGGGTGGGCGGCATCTTCACGGCCGAAGATGCGTGGGAAAAGATTGCGGCGGGCGCGAGTCTCGTGCAGTTGTACACCGGCTTTATCTACCAGGGCCCGCGCATCGCCCAGCAGATCAGCGAAAATCTCGCAAAGATTCTCGCCCGCGAAGGCTTCGCAAACCTCGAGGCGGCCGTCGGCCATCGCTCAAAATCCATCTTTACGAACGAAAGGAACTGATCCATAAAGGTGGCGTGTAAAATGTTGGCAGCGTAGCACTATTTGCCCAACTATCGATTTAAAACTATCATGCCACGGTGAATCGCAGCTTGAAACCCCCGTTTTTTTCTACTCTAACCATCCTCTTTCTCGCATTCGTCTTTCCATTGTTCGGTCAGGGAAATGGTGACGGAAACGGCGGGCAGGCCATCCCGTTCTCGCTGGCGCCCTATCGTATCGGTGAGCGACTGACTTACAACGTGGCGTTTTCAAACTTTCCCGACGCGGCCCATGTCGAGGTCGAAGTCATGTCTCGTGGCATGCATTTTGGTCGCGAATCGATACAACTGCGCGCGCACGTCGAAACGAATGGCGTTATAAATGTCGCACTTTTCGCCATCAACAACGATTACATGACGTACATCGATCCGGCGAGCGGTTTGCCGTTTCGGGTTGAAGAGTCGGCGCGCGACGCGATCAAGGCGGCCGATTCGGTTCAGGATTTCAACCAGCCTGCTGGTAACGAAGCGATTCCGCCGAAGCAAAGAGGCTTTCCCGGAACTTACGATTTTCTTTCCGCGTTTTATCGTGCCCGCGCGCTGCCACTCGCTGCCGGTGCGTTTTACGACTTGTCGGTGCGCGGTCAGGGAGTCGACTACCAGGCCGAGTTGAAAGTGGTTGGACGCGATACGATCAGGACCAACGTGGGATCGTTTCAGACGATTGTCACGGAAGTGAAAGTCAGCGGGTCTCCACTCAAAAACATCCGTGTCTATTTCACCGATGATGAACGGCACGTACCCGTGCTCATTCGCGGGCGCGTGCGTTCGGGTGACTTGACGGCCGAGCTCGCCGGATCGGAATTAGTCAAACAACCTGAGGACGTACCGCGTCCGGCACCAGCTCCGATCGTCGTTGCACCGGCTCCGGCTCCTGTACCAGCAGCACCAGCGGCATTGAGTGAGAATCTGCCGTTCAAAGTCGGCGAGCAGCTCAACTATCAGGTGTTTATTGGCACGAACAACACTCCGATGGGCCTCGCGAGTTTTCAGGTGCGCGGGCACCAGCGTTATTTCGATAAGGATGGCGTGTTTCTAAGCGTGACGGCGCAGACAACCGGGGCGGCTGCGGCACTCTTCACCGCGAGGGATCAGATCGACTCGTATGTCGATCCGCAAGCGTTGTTGCCCTTTCGCACGGTATTGAATCTAGTGGAGGGTCGACGACGATTGAACCAGACGCTCACGGTGAACCAGGACAATGGAGTCGCGAACACTGACAACGGCGGACGAATCGAGATCCCGGTCGGCACACACGATTACGTGTCGTTCTTTTATATTCTGCGCACTTTCAACTTCGCGACGAAAAAGCGAAACGGGGTTGCTGTGTTAGTTGAGAACAAACCGAAGACGTTGTTTGTTGAGGCATTAAAACGCGAGTCGATCCAGTTAGGTAGTCGAAGCATTCCGGCCCTTGCGTTGTCGATCACGAGTGACGATCCACAGCCTGATAAATATCAGTTGCGGATGTGGATCAGCGACGATCGCCAACGCTTGCCACTACGCATCACCTGCACAACCAAACTCGGCCCACTCCGCGCCGACCTCGCCATCCTCCCTACTACACCACAGTAAGAAGTACACAAAAAGCACAAAAGCACATAAGGTTGAATCTCAGCATAGTTAATCCCTTCATGGCGCATCCTGTCTGTGATTTTCTGTTTTGTGCTTTTTGTGCCTTTTTGTGGCTACTCTTCTTTGTGCCTCTTTGTGGCTGAAATTGAAATCGGTTTTCAACTTAGGCTATACTCCGAGTCGCCATGCTGAACTCCTTCATTATCGTCATGCGTGAAGGCTTTGAGTCGTTCCTGCTCGTCGCCGTTATTCTCGCTTACCTCCGCAAATCAGAACAAAAGTGGCTGACTTCTTCAGTCTTCGTCGCGATTGCCATGGCCCTCGCAGCCAGTGCCGGCCTCGCTTACGTGCTCAACAAAGGCGTCGACGAGGCGATCGTGCAAAGCATGTTTGGTGCTTTAATCGGCAGTTACATCAGCCAGTTCTTTGCGAATGAGGCCCTGCGCGAAGGGGTTCTCGGCGCGATTGCGGTGGTGATGGTTGGCACACTCGTGATTCACATGTGGCGCACCGGACCGAAAATTCAGCAACGCATGCGCGAACGACTGAGCGCGGTTTCGTCAAAGAGCTCGCGCGTCGCCGCAGTGGCCGGCGTGTTCCTGTTTACGTTCCTGATGATCACACGCGAAGGCATGGAAACGGCGTTGATGTTGATGCAGGTGAAGGATCCGAATCTGATTAGTGGCGCAGTGCTTGGACTACTCGCTGCGATCGCGTTTGCATTTGGATGGGCGAAGTTTGGGCACTTGATCAATCTCAAGCGCTTCTTTCAAGTCACTGGAATTTTCCTGCTGCTCTTTATGGTCCAGGTGAGTATTTATTCATTCCACGAATTCAGCGAAGCCGGACTGCTGCCGAATAGTGATTATCTGCATGAGGCGACTGAAAAGTTTTCACCTGATGGATTGTACGGCAAGTGGTTCTCGCCAATCATGATCGGGATCTGTGCGTTGTGGCTGCTTGGTGCGTGGCTGATCGATCGACGAGCTAATCGGACAACATCTTCGCCAGCTCGCGTTTCAACAACTTCCCTGTCGGACCTTTCGGAATATCCGCAACGAAGTGCACCGTCTTCGGGCATTTGAAGTCTGCTAGTCGCGCTTTGCAGTAGTCGATAACTTCCTGCTCGGTCGTGTTTGCGCCCGGCTTCAACACCACGACTGCCGCGACTTCTTCACCGTAAAGCTGATCTTTAACACCGACTGCCGCGGCCGCAGCAATGTCGGGATGTTGGTACAACACTTCATCGATCTCGCGCGGGTAGATGTTTTCACCGCCGCGAATAATCATGTCTGACTTGCGATCGACGATGTAAAAGAACCCGTCCGCGTCGCGATATCCGATATCGCCTGTATGAAACCAGCCGTTGCGAAAAGCGGTCTCATTCGCGGTGTCGTTTTTGTAGTAACCCTTCAGGATGTTCTCGCCACGCAAGACGATCTCGCCCAGTTCGCCATCCGGCACTTCGCGATTTTCTTCGTCGACGACGCGCATCTCGTTACCGATCGGCACTCCACACGAGCCCGGACGCCGGCGCTGATCTGGTGGATTGAAAGTCGAGCGACACGTTGATTCAGATAGTCCGTAGCCTTCGACGACAAGACAGTTAAACTTCTCTTCGAACCGCCGCAACACTTCCGCAGGCACAGGCGCCGAGCCACACATTGCAAACCGCAACTGATCCGTTCTCAATCCTTCGGGAACTCCGTCCGGGTATGTGCTCAACAACATCGACAGCATCGTCGCCACCGACCCGAACGACGTGATCTGGTAGTCCGAAATGATCTGCCAGAATCGCGACGCTGAAAACTTCTGACTCACCACCGTCGACGCGCCCGCGTAAAGCGCTGACATCGTCGTTACCGAAACTGCGTTCATGTGAAACAACGGCATGATCGTCAGCAGTCGATCATTTTCAGTGAAGCTCAGCCATTTACTAATCTGCCGTGCGTTCGCAATGACGTTGCAGTGCGTGAGCAGGCAGCCTTTCGGTTTGCCGGTGGTGCCGGAGGTGTAAATGATGATGGCTTCGTGATCGGGATCGATTTCCGCGGTGGGATTGGCGCCTGACGTTTCTTCACGTGTGGCGTCGGCTTCGTTGTCGAATTTGATGATTGCTTCGAGCGTCGTCAGCTCATCACGAATCGTTTCGATCAGCGGCAGAAACTCGGAGTTGACGAGCAACGCACGGGCTTCAGAGTTTGAGATCACGTACGCGATCTCCTGAGACTTCAATAACGAGTTGATCGGTCCGGCGAGAGCGCCGATCTGCCAGCAGGCGAAGTAGGTGATGATGTACTCGACGCTGTTCGGCAGTAACAGGCTAACGACGTCGCCCTTCCCCACGCGCTTCGCGGCGAGCATTCGCGCGGTGCGCATGACGGCAGCTTCGAATTCCTTGTAAGTGAAACGTCGCCCGTCGGCTTCCGAGTAGAGGAAGGGTTTGTCAGGCGCTGCGGCTGCGCGCTGGTTGAGTAGCTCTGGAATGCTTTGCGGTTCGGATATCATCGAATCTTATTAAGCCACAGATGAACGCGGATTTACACGGAGGCATGATATATTCCTGCTCTTATATGAATACTTATCGCAATTTTATCGGCGGCAAATGGATCGAATCCGCTTCCACCCGCACCGCGCAAAATATCAACCCGGCCGACACTGACGACATCCTCGGCACCATTCGCCAGGCGACCCGTGAGGAAGCGCGCGCCGCTGTCGACACCGCCGCTGACGCCTTCCGCGGTTGGCGGGCGACGCCCGCACCGGCACGCGGCAAGATCGTCGCCAGGGCTGCGCGTTTGATGGAGGAGAACAAGGAAGAGCTGGCCCAACTGCTCACACACGAAGAGGGGAAGACGATCGCTGAGTCACGCGGCGAGCTGCAACGCTCGATCAACGTGGCTGAGTTTTGCGCGGGCGAGTCGCGCCGCATGACCGGCGAGACAATCCCTTCCGAGTTGCCGTTGAACTTTGCCTACACCATCAAGCAACCACTCGGCGTGGTCGCATGTGTGACGCCGTGGAACTTTCCGGTCGCGATTCCGGTGTGGAAGATCGCGCCCGCGCTCGTTGCCGGCAACACCGTTGTTTTCAAGCCCGCCTCGATCACACCCGCAACCGCAGTTCGCATCACCGAGATCTTCGAAGCCGCTGGAATTCCGCCAGGCGTTTTGAATCTGGTGATCGGCTCAGGCTCTGAAGCCGGCGACGAGATCATCAACCATCCCGCAGTAAAAGCCATCTCCTTCACTGGTTCGAACGGCGTCGGTATTCGACTCTACGAGCAGGCATCACGACGCGGCGCGAAAGTTCAATGTGAGATGGGCGGCAAGAATCCTGTGGTGATCCTTGAAGACGCTGATATGGATCTCGCGGTGGAATCGACGGCGCAGGGCGCGTTCGGATCTTCAGGTCAACGCTGCACGGCGACGAGTCGTGCAGTCGTCATGGACCAGGTTGCGGACGAGTTTGTCGAGCGCCTGGCGAAGCGAGCGGAGTCGATGCGGATCGGTCCGGGATCGGATCCGACAACAGAGATGGGACCGAGTGTTGATGAAAGCCAGTTCAAGACTGTGCTGAGCTACATCAATATCGGTCGTGAAGACGGCGCCACCCTCGTTTGCGGCGGCGAGCGCGCCACCGGCAACGGGCTCGACAAAGGTTATTTCGTGCGGCCGACGGTTTTCGATCGCGTCACGCCCGACATGCGCATCGCGCGCGAAGAGATCTTTGGTCCAGTGTTGTCAGTGCTGCGCGTGAAAGATTTCGATCACGCCATGCAAGTCGCGAACGATTGCGAGTACGGTTTATCGTCGTCGATCTTTTCGAATGACGCCGCTCGCATCTTCCGTTTCGTCGACGATATCGAAACTGGCATGACGCACATCAACTCGCCGACGACCGGCGGAGAAGCGCACATCCCGTTTGGCGGTACAAAAGGGACAGGCATCGGCGATCGCGAACAAGGCTCAACCGCGCTCGACTTCTACACGGAGTTGAAAGTGGTCTATGTCGACTACACCGGCCGCAAACGCGAGGGCAATCTCTATTAACTAACGCATGACCTGCAATTGTCGTCCCAATCCGTAACTAAATCCGTGTAATCTGTGGTTAAAAACTGATGAAAACTCTAATCAAGAACGGCCGCGTCGTGACTGCGGTTGATGACTACAAAGCCGATGTTCTGATCGAGGATGAACGCGTTTCCGTCATCGGCGCTAATCTTCAAATGGAAGCGGACCAGACGATTGACGCCGCCGGCAAACTCGTCATCCCCGGCGGAATCGATCCGCACACGCACATGGAGCTTCCCTTCGGCGGCACCGAATCCTCCGATGACTTTCGCACCGGCACGATCGCAGCCGCACACGGCGGCACGACGAGCATCATCGACTTCGCCGTCCAGTACAAAGGCCAATCACTGATCGAAGGCATCGACAACTGGCACAAGAAAGCCGAAGGCAAAACCGCCATCGATTATGGCTTCCACCTCATCACCACCGAGCTCGAAGACAAGCAGATCGAAGAACTCTACACCGCGATGGACGAAGGCGTGACGAGCTTCAAAATGTTCATGGCCTATCCGGGCGTGTTCCTCGTCGACGATGCGACGATCTTTCGCGCTATGTCAGCCGCGGGACAGCGAGGCGGCCTGATCTGCATGCACGCCGAGAACGGAATCGTCATCAATGAGATCATCAAACGCGCTCTCGCACAGGGCCGGACCGCGCCGAAGTATCACGCGCTCACACGTCCGACCGTCGCTGAAGCTGAAGGCGTGCATCGCGCGATCGCGATCGCGGAAATGGCGGAGTCGCCGGTCTACATCGTTCACCTCTCTTGCGCGGACGCATTGAATCAGGTCCGGCAAGCACGCGATCGCGGTATTCCCGCCTTCGCTGAAACGTGCCCGCAGTATCTCTTTCTCTCGCTCGACAACTACGACGAGCCCGGCTTCAACGGCGCCAAATACGTGATGACGCCGCCACTGCGCGAGAAGTCGAACCAGGATGAACTGTGGAAAGGTTTGAAGATGGACGATCTACAGGTCATCTCAACCGACCATTGCCCGTTCTGCATGAAAGAGCAGAAGGAACTCGGCCGCGACGACTTCACGAAGATCCCGAACGGCGCGCCGGGTGTCGAGAATCGCGTGCCGCTGATCTATAACGGCGGTGTCGTCGAAAATCGCATCAGCTTGAATCGCTTTGTTGAGCTCACTTCAACCGCGGCGGCGAAGATGTTTGGCCTGTTTCCGAAGAAAGGCACGATCGCGATCGGCTCGGATGCTGACATCGTGATCTTCGATCCTGACAAGGAACAGACGCTGAGCGTCAAGACACAACACATGAACTGCGATTACAACGCTTACGAAGGCAAGAAGATCAAAGGCGTGGTCGAGACTGTTCTTTCACGCGGCAAGATTGTCGTCGATAACGGCGAGTTCAAAGGCAAACCAGGCAACGGCCAATTCCTGAAGCGCGGCACATGTGTAAATATTTAATCCGCGTTTATCCTCGTGTATCCGCGGCTAAATAAATATGCCCGAAACTATCCAACACCCCGATGGACGCGTCGAGCTTCGCCCCGAAGCGCTCGCTGAGATCAGTCAATCTTCTTTCTACAACGAAGACCTCGCGCCCGTGCCGGTCTCGAAGCGCAACTGGACCACCTACAACTACGCCGCCCTCTGGATCAGCATGGCGCACTGTATTCCCACCTACATGCTGTCATCCGGCTTGATCAGCGCGGGCATGAACTGGTGGCAAGCGTTGTTCACGATCCTGCTCGGCAACACGATCGTGTTGATACCGATCCTGCTCAACTCGCATCCCGGCACGAAGTACGGTATTCCCTTCCCGGTTTTTGCACGCGCCGCTTACGGCACGCTCGGCTCGAACGTTCCCGCACTGATGCGCGCGCTCGTTGCGTGTGGTTGGTTCGGTATTCAGGCATGGATCGGCGGCGAAGCACTCAACACGTTCTTCAAGGCCATCATTCCCGGCTGGCAGACGCTGCTCGGTGGTCCAATCGGCGGACACACGCCGACCGAGTGGCTGTCGTTCCTGCTCTTCTGGGGTTTGAACATCTACATCATTTATCGCGGCATGGATCTGCTGCGCAAAGTCGAAAACTGGGCGGCACCTTTTGTCTTGATCATGACGGCGCTGTTACTCGGTTGGGCCATCTGGCGAGCAAATGGCCTCGGCTACCTGCTCAACCAGCAGAGCAAGTTTCACACGCTCGGCGAGTTTTGGACCATCTTCATTCCCTCACTCACCGGCATGATCGGTTTCTGGGCCACACTGTCTCTGAACATGCCCGACTTCACGCGCTTCGGTAAGAGCCAGCGCGATCAGGTCATGGGCCAGGTCGTTGCGCTGCCAAGCACGATGACAGTCTTTGCTGCGATGGGCGTGATGATCACCTCCGCTGCTATAGTGATTTATCCCCACATGCGACCCGAAGAGCTATGGGATCCGTTGAAAGTCGTCGGGCAGTTTCAGAGCGTCGCGGTCATTGCAATATCGATGTTTACTGTCGTCGTTGCCACACTCGCCGTAAACATCGCAGCCAACGTCGTCTCGCCTGCGAACGACTTCGCAAATGCATTTCCAAAGTGGATCTCGTTCAGGACCGGCGGGCTCATCACCGGCATCATCGGCATACTGATGCAGCCGTGGCGACTACTCGCCGATCCGAGTGGCTATATCTTCGCGTGGCTCGTCGGATATTCGGGCGGCCTCGGCTCGATTGCCGGCGTCCTGATCGCCGACTACTGGTTTGTCCGCAAAAAACGTCTCGAACTCGGCGATCTGTATCGTCCACAAGGCGCTTACACATACACGAACGGCTGGAACTGGCCCGCGATCCTCGCCACCCTGATCGGCTGTGCGCTCGCGTGGATCGGCCTCGTCGTGGAACCGCTGCGCCCGCTCTACAACTACGCCTGGTTCGTCGGCTTTGGCTCTGCCTTCCTGACACACTGGCTGCTGATGCGAGTAGGTTCTCGATAATTAAGGCGGCTGATGCTGTATACTTTTCCCATCTTGAGTGACGAGGAATAACTGATGCCACGCACCGTTAAATGCGCACTGATTCAATGCTCAAATGCCGCCTCCACCGATCTGCCGATCGAAGACATCAAGCGGCTGAACATCGAGAAACATTTGCACTACATCGAAGAGGCCGCGAAGCAGGGCGTACAGATAATCTGCATGCAGGAGATCTTCACCACGCCTTATTTTTGCGCCGAGCAACAGACGCGCTGGTATGAAGCCGTCGAGCGCATTCCCGATGGTCCAACCGTGCGACTGATGCAGGAAGTTGCGAAACACCACGGCATGGTCATCGTGGTGCCGATCTACGAAGAAGAACTGACGGGCATCTACTACAACACCGCCGCAGTGATCGACGCCGATGGCAAGTATCTCGGCAAGTATCGCAAGAACCACATTCCCCACGTGAATCCAGGCTTCTGGGAAAAGTTTTACTTCCGTCCCGGCAATCTCGGTTACCCGTGTTTCGACACTGCGTTCGCTCGCATCGGCGTGTACATCTGTTACGACCGTCACTTCCCCGAAGGCGCGCGCGCACTCGGTTTGAACGGCGCTGAGATCGTTTTCAATCCTTCGGCGACAGTCGCCGGATTGTCAGAATATCTGTGGCGACTCGAACAACCGGCACACGCAGTTGCGAATGGTTACTTCATTGGCGCGATCAATCGCATCGGTCACGAGCAGCCGTGGGACATCGGCGAGTTCTACGGGCAGAGTTACTTCTGCGATCCGCGCGGGCAGTTTGTAGCGGAAGCGCCGCGCGATAAAGACGCGCTCGTCGTTGCCGATCTAGACCTCGACAAGATTCGCGAAGTGCGCAACACGTGGCAATTCTTCCGCGACCGCCGTCCCGACACTTACGGCTCACTCGTCGCAGATTAAAACGGAGAACACCATGGACCTATCCATTACCGTCAACGGCATGAAGTTTCCCAACCCGTTCGTTCTGGGTTCGGGGCCGCCGGGAACAAACGCGCGCGTGCTGGCGAAGTCGTTCGATGCGGGCTGGGGTGGCGCGGTCGCGAAGACTGTCAGCCTCGAGTCGGCGAAAGTCGTCAACGTTGTTCCGCGATACGGAAAACTTCGCTCCCGATCCACCGGCGAAGTGATCGGTTTCGAAAACATCGAACTAATCTCTGATCGACCGATCGACGTCTGGCTTGATGAGTTTCGACAGGTCAAGAAAGAGTATCCAAACAACATCCTGATCGCGTCGATCATGGAGGAGTATGACAAGAGTCGTTGGCAGGAGCTGACGCGCATGGTCCAAGACACCGGCGTCGATGGCTTCGAGCTCAATTTCTCGTGCCCGCACGGCATGACAGAGCGCAAGATGGGATCGGAGATGGGCGAGCATCCGGATCTCACTGAGGAAGTGACGAGCTGGGTGACCGAAGTTTCGAAGGTTCCTGTCTGGGCCAAGATGACGCCCAACATCACTAACATTCGCGAGCCCGCGAGCGCAGCCGTGCGTGGTGGCGCTCATGGTATCTCGGCAATTAATACAATCCTTTCGGTGATCGGTGTCGACCTCGACACATTGCGGCCGATGCCGACTGTTGAAGGCCATTGTGTTCCGGGTGGATACTCGGCGCAGGCGGTGCGGCCGATTGCGCTGCGAATGGTGAGTCAGCTCGCACTCGCGCTGCCGGAGGGAGTTTCAATCAGTGGTATCGGCGGTATCGAAACTTCACATGACGCGCTCGAGTTCATCCTCCTCGGATCGTCAACGGTGCAGATCTGCACGGGCGTGATGCTTCAGGGCGTGAAGATGATCGAGGAGTTGAAGGCAGGCGTGGAGAAGTTCATGGTCGATAAAGGCTTCAACTCGATCGAGGAGATCGTTGGGAAGAGCCTGCCGTACTTCTCGACGCACATGGACCTCGTGCAGAAGATGAAGGCGGCGAAGCGATCCAAGGCTGGCGAAGCGAGCCGCGATAACGAGTGGGCCCAGAAAGACATCACCGAAAAGACCGCTGAGCTCACATCTAACTAGCCGCGGATGAACGCGGATAAACGCAGATCAGCGTTAATCCGCGTAAATCCGCGGCTAAGAAAATTCCGCGAGGACGGGAGCGTGATCGGAGGGTTTTTCCCATTTGCGGGGTTCGATATCGATCCAGGTGCGAACGCTTCTCGACACTAGCGGTTCACTGATCCAAACGTGATCGATCCGCAGCCCGAGGTTGCGTCGGAAGGCGCCCGCGCGATAATCCCACCACGTGAAATGCCCGCCCGCATCAGTATGTAGTCGAAACGCGTCTGTGAAGCCCCAGTCTTTTATATGTTGTAACGCAGCGTGCTCGCCATCGCTGAACATGATGCGTCCATTCCACAGTCGCACGTCGTGTACGTCACGTTCATCAGGTGCGACGTTGAAATCTCCACACAACAACACCGGCGTCTTCGGATCGTAGTGGCTGGCGAAGAAGTCGTGCAGTCGCTGCATCCACGCAAGCTTGAACACGTACTTCTCCGATCCAACTGCCTGCCCGTTCGGGATATAGACATTGACGATATCAATGCCGTTGACGTTCGTCGTGATCAAGCGTGACTGCGCGGTCTCATCGTCACCAGGGTAACCGCGGTATCGCGTCTCGCATGTCTCACGCGTGAGGATCGCCACGCCGTTGTACGACTGCTGCCCGAAAAGCTGGCACTCGTAACCGCGCTCCTTGAAAAGCAGCATGGGAAACTTGTCGTCGGTACACTTTGTTTCCTGCATGCAAATGACGTCGGGTTGGACCGAGTCGAGCCAGCGCATGACTTGTGGCAGGCGTGCGAGGATTGAGTTTACGTTCCAGGTTGCGATCAGCATCTTAAATGGACATCAGGAGACCGCCGATGAGTGCGCCGCGACGGGCAATGTCATCAGCTTCGATGTGCTCGTGGACAGCGTGTGCGCCATCGCCGCTGATGCCCAAACCATCGAGCACCGGAATCCCCATGGCAGCGAGGAAGTTTCCGTCAGACGCGCCGCCGACTTGTGCTTCACCGAGATCGAAATCGAGTTCGGCTGCGATCGCGCGCGCCTTTTCAAACAATTCGACAACGGCGGCGGTGCGCTCCAGCGGCGGTCGGTTGATACCACCGGAAACGAATACTTTCGTCCTTTCGTCGATCGGTCTTAAGCTGGAAAGTATGTGCTCGATTTCCTCTGACTCCGCTGTCGTCGAAAACCGCACATCGATCTCTCCGTGCGCCTCGGCAGCAACTACGTTCGAGCGCGTGCCTCCATGGACCACGCCGACATTCAACGTGATGCCCGATCCAGAATGATTGATCGCGTGTAGTTGCTCCGTTTGCCGGGCAAGCTCGAGAATCGCACTTGCACCTTTCTCCGGCTCGAGCCCCGCGTGCGCCGCTCTTCCTTCAACCTTGATTGCGAAGATGCCGGTTCCCTTTCGGCTCGTCTTCACTCGACCACCAGATGCAGGTGGCTCCATCACGAACGCGCACCGAGCCGGCTTTTCGTTCGCCACCTTTTCGATCAACGGCCACCCATTTAAACTCCCCACCTCTTCGTCGCAGGTCAGAACGAGCGTCACTCCGTAAGCGGGTGTCGCCTGCAACTCGACGAGCGTACGCAGCACTTCGATTGCGAGCGCGCAGTTCGCCTTCATGTCGAAGATGCCTGGTCCATAGATCTTACCGCCTTCGCGACGCCACGGGCGTTCATTCAATGAGCCGCGCGAGTGGACCGTGTCGGTATGTCCGATCATCACGATCCGGGGCTGATTTTGTTTTTGAAAAGCTTTGATTACGAGATGCTGACCGAAGTCGGGCACATCCACACGTTCGATCGTATCGACGCACGCGAGCTTGCCCGCCGCTTGGACCAGCAGATCGACCACGGCGCGACTGCCTTCCTCATCACCTGAAGGCGACTCGACTTCAACCAGCGACTGGATGAACGCCTCGATCTCCGTCTGGCGCCTCTGTAAAGCATCAAGAATCTTACGGGAGTTACTCATTTAATGATCTCTTTGCGAACTGTCAACGCTTCGATACGTTTTACGTTAACGTTGAACCCGATGCCGGGCGCGTCTGGCACCTTGATCGTGCCGCGCTCGCTAACCATCACGGGCGGCTCGATGATGTCTTCTTCCCAGTAGCGCGCGCTCGCCGACACGTCGCCGGGCAAAGTGAAACCAGCCAGCGTCGACATCGCGATGTTGTGTGCACGCCCGATTCCCGACTCGAGCATGCCACCGCACCACACCGGGATCTCGTTGTCGCGCGCGCATTGTTCGACGCGCTTTGCTTCCGCGTGACCGCCGACGCGACCGAGTTTGACGTTGATGATGCGACACGATTCGAGCGAGATAGCGTGAGCCGCATCTTCCGCTGATCGGATCGACTCATCCAAACAAACCGGAGTCTGAATCTGACGTTGCAACACTGAGTGATCGAAGATGTCGTCGTGTGCGAGCGGTTGCTCGAGCATCATGAGATTGAACTGGTCCAATTGCTGGAACAACGGAACGTCGGAGAGTTTGTAAGCGGAGTTTGCGTCGCCCATCAGGCGGATGTCGGGAAACTCTTTGCGCACGCGCTCGACGATCTTCAAATCCCAACCGGGTTTGATCTTGATCTTGATGCGCTGGTAACCGGCGTCAACTTCCTTGCGAATCTTTTCAAGGAGCGCTTCGGGAGTATCCTGAATGCCGATCGAAACACCACAAGCGATCTCGGAACGAGTGCCACCGAGATGCTTCCACAACGGGACGCCCGCGTTCTTCGCTTCGAGATCCCAACACGCCGTCTCGAGCGTCGCCTTCGCCATGCGATGTCCGCGCACAGGCTTCATGAGTTTGAAGACCTGAGCCGCGCTCTCAACCTCCTGCCGCAACATCATCGGACCAAGAAACTCGCTCAGCGCCGACCAGGCAGTTTCCGTCCACTCGCTGCTATAAAACGGCCCCTCACCGGCCGTACACTCACCCCACCCCTCGGCGCCATTCGCATCAGTGACGCGCGCCAGAATGATGCGACGCTCAGTAGTTCGACCAAAACTTGTTTCGAAAAAGTGGACGAGAGGCAGGCGAATCTCGCGCAGTTCAATCGACTGGATAAGCAAAGTAAGAACCTATTCCTCCCGTGACACGCATTATGCATTTCTGTACGCCTTATTAACAACTCAGGCTATACCCGGAACTCAGTGTCATGCAAACAACTGTAGGGGTGGCCCTCCGTGGCCACCCGTTAGGAGGAAAATACGCGCTTACTCCTAACGGGTGGCCACGGAGGGCCACCCCTACAGTTGTTTGCACAATCGCTTAGTTCTATACGCACTGTTAACAACTCAAGAATTTATCAGAGCGAAATAGCCCGAAATGCCCCGTTAACTTGACCCGTAAATACAGAACTGATAAAAGGCTGACACATTTAAACCTACCGGCCTCACTGGTCCTCCGGTATTCCTCGCAAATAACGTGGTTTAGTAGATAGTTATACTTTTGGAGAGAAAATCATGCGTATTAATTTGCCCCCCTCGCGCTCACAGAACCGTGTCGCGCTTATTTTTGTTGCGGCGTTATTCGTCGCCGTTATCGTGGCCTACCCGATCTTTTTTGCGAGAAGCGTAAAGGCCACTTCCTCAACCATTCTGATCAGTGAATTTCGCACGCGAGGGCCGGCAGGCGCAGGTGACGAGTTCGTCGAACTCTATAATGCTACCAACGCCGCCATCGATATCGGTGGTTGGAAGATCAACCGATCAAATAGCAGCGGCACTATCAATACGCAGCTAACTATCAATGCGGGCACGATGATTCCCGCGCATGGCCACTTTCTGGCGACCAATAACGCAGCTGGCGGATATAGCGGTAGCGTTGCGGCCAACCAGAGCTATACAGTAGGCATTGCTGACGACGGCGGCATCGCCATTCTGAATCCGTCTAATGTGATAATCGATCAAGTGGGAATGAGCGCGGGTTCTGCCTATAAAGAAGGCACAGTTCTCAGCCAGCTCACCACCAACGTCAATCGCAGCCACGAGCGCAAGCCTGGCGATGGCAGTGGGAGCAGCACTGATACGGACAACAACAGCGCTGACTTTCAACTAATCAGCCCCAGCGATCCACAGAATCTTGCGAGTGCGCCGACTCCGGGTGTCGCTAATCAGGCCATTACTACAACCTGCCCAAGCCCGCTTAGCACGACTGAAGGAACCGCAACATCAACTTCGGTGAGCGCTACCGATCCTGATGGAACAGTAGTGAGCGCAACCATAACGAGCGCGGCTGTTCCCGGCATTACGCTGATTAACTTTACTCCGGCCGCAGCAAGCGGCGGCACAGCAACCGCGACGCTCAATGTTTCCAACGCAACTGCTCAGGGAAGCTATAACGTCGTCATTCAGTGGGCAAACAACGACTCACCAACACCTCAAACAGCTTCATGCACGGTAGCCGTTAACGTAACCGCACCGCCAACGCCGTCGCCAACTCCGTCGCCGACACCAACTCCCGGCGTTCCCGGATCGGTGGTGATCAGTCAGCTTTATGGTGGTGGCGGAAACGCGGGTGCGACACTGAAGAACGACTTCATCGAAATCATCAACCACACCGGTGCGCCAATTAATTTGAACGGCTGGTCGGTGCAGTTCGCGTCTGCAACTGCAACTACCTGGCAGGTCACACCGCTTACCAATTTCACGCTCCAGCCCGGACAGTATTATCTGATCAAACAGTCGCAAGGCACCGGAGGTACGGTGGATCTTCCCACGCCCGATGCCACCGGCACGGTCACGATGGGAGCGACATCCGGCAAGGCTGCGGTGGTAAGTAACACAACTGCTTTGACTGGTGCGTGTCCGAGCGGTGCCGGCATTGTCGATATGGTCGGCTATGACGGCGCGAACTGCTTTGAAGGCGCGGCCACTCCAGCCTTAACCAACACAACGGCCGCGATCAGAAAGAACGGCGGCTGCCTTGATACCGACAACAACAACACTGACTTCGCAATCGGAGCTCCCACTCCGCGAAACAGCGCCTCAGCAACAAACAACTGCGCCGTGCTTTCGGGAATTGGCTCAGCCAGTCCGAGCAGTGTGCAAGTGGGCGAGAGCTCAACGCTGCAGGTAGTCGTTTCACCAGCTAGTGATCCAACCAGCACCGGAATCACGGTTTCGGCTGACCTGAGTTCAATCGGCGGATCACCAACACAGGCCTTCTCCGGTGTCGGAAACACGTTTACCTTCCTGGCCACCGTCTCGGTCTCGACTACGCCAGGTCTGAAGACACTTCCGGTAACGATTAATGATGCGCAAGGTCGCAGCGCAAGCACGTCGATCTTGCTCACGGTGCAACAGCCACACGTAGTGATCAGTCAGGTCTATGGCGGCGGCGGAAACACCAGCGCCACTTACCAGAACGACTTTGTCGAACTCTACAATCCGAGTGGAATCACCTTCGATCTAACAGGGTGGTCGTTGCAGTACACGTCTGCGGCAGGTGATGGTTGGGAGTTCACACGGCAACCAATCGGCGGTTTTATCGAACCGGGTCAGTACTACCTGATAGCGCTCGCATCGGGAGGCGCAACTGGTCTGCCACTGCCCGCCGCGAACATCGTCGGCGACATCAACATGAGCGGCACGACCGGTAAGGTTGCGCTCGTTAACAACTTCGACGCGCTCGAAGGCAATTGCCCGCTCGGCGATCCCAACATAGTCGATTTCGTCGGCTATGGCAGCGGTGCAGACTGTGCTGAGACGGCGAACGCGCCGGCGCCCAGTAACACAACCGCTATCTTCCGGATCAACAATGGCGCTACGGACAGTGACAACAACTCGACTGACTTCGTCACGGCCGTTCCGAACCCGCGACGCACTGCGCCAATCGTCGAGCTTGGTCCAGCGGTGTTCAGCAGTGATCCGCGTAACAACGGCTTCAACGCGCCGCGCGATGCGAACATCACCATCAACTTCACTGAGCCGGTAAATGTAGTTGGCCAGTGGTTCAATATCAACTGCGTCACGACGGGAAATCATAACGATGCCACCTTCGCCGGCGCTAACAAGACCTACATCATCATCCCGAACGTAAACTTCCTGGCCGGCGAGCAGTGCACCGTCACGATTCTCAAAGACCAGATTCACGATCAGGATACAGACGACAGTGGTCCAAATACGGATACGCTCGCACAGGATTACGTGGCGACATTCACGGTCGCGACCGGCACTGCGCCACCGTATCCGCCGAGTGTTCATTTGACGTTTGGTAATCCGAGTGGTGCGGTTGCTGATCTCAATCAGTTTAATAACTACCTGATGGAGAAGCCCGAGTTCACTCTCTCTTACAATCGTGACAAGGGTGGACCAAACTGGGTGAGCTGGCATTTAACGGATGAGTGGATTGGCAATCTGGCTCGTGTCGATACCTTCCGCGCTGATCCGGCCGTGCCACCGCAATGGTATCGCGTGCTGGGGACGGATTTCTCTGGTAGCGGTTTCGATCGCGGCCACATGACACCCAACGCCGATCGCGATCCGGAAACATCGATTCCGATCAACCAGGCGACGTTCCTGATGTCGAACATGGTTGCACAAGCACCCGATAACAATCAGGGACCATGGGCTGCCCTTGAAAACTTCCTGCGCACGTTATTACCGGCGAACGAGCTTTACATCGTTGCTGGTCCGGCGGGAAGCGGTGGAACGGGCAGCAATGGTGGTGTTTCGACGATGATTGCTAATGGTCACGTGGCTGTTCCGTCTTCTACGTGGAAGGTCGTGCTCGTAATTCCGAAGGGCGACAACGACATCTCGCGCGTGACCGCTGCGACCAGAACTATCGCGGTGATCATGCCGAACGTTCAGGGAATCAGAAACGATGATTGGCAGAACTATCTGACTACCGTCGATGCGGTCGAAAACCTGACTGGTTACGACTTCTTCGCTAACGTTCCCGATGCAATCGAGAACGCGATCGAAGCAGGCACGAATGGCAATAACCCGCCGGGAACCGAAGGCCAGGCGGTAACGACGGCTGAGGATACGTCGAAGTCGATCACGCTCACGGCAGTGAGTCCGATTCCGAGTGCGTCGTTCGCGTTTACGATTGTCACTCCACCGGCGCATGGCCAGTTGACCGGTTCGGGGGCCAATCGCTCGTATCAACCCGATCCGGATTTCAACGGCAGCGACAGCTTCACGTTCAAGGCCAACGACGGCGCGAAAGACTCAAACACGTCGACCGTCAGCATCACGATCACCGATGTGAACGATTCACCATCGGCGACTGATGACCCGGCTAACACTGATGAAGACACGCAACTGGAAATCACTGCGTCGAATTTAACGACGAATGACAGTGCTGGTCCAGCCAATGAAAACGTGCAGGTTCTGACAGTGACGAGTGTGTCAGCAACGGCGGACACACACGGAACCGTATCACTGTCGAGCGGGACCATCACCTACTCGCCGGATCAGAACTACAACGGTTCCGCGAGTTTCAATTATCAGGTTTGTGATAATGGAACGACGAACGGCGCGCCTGATTCGAAGTGCACGACGGGGACGGTGAACGTCACTGTAAACGCGGTGAACGATGCGCCTTCGCTCAACGCGATCGCGAATCAAAACGTCAATGTCGGTGCCAACTTGAGCTTTACGGCAGTGGGTTCCGATATCGATCTGCCGGCGCAAACGCTCAGCTACAGTCTCCAGGGGACTGTGCCGAGTGGAGCGACGATCAATTCTGCTTCCGGTGTTTTCAGTTGGACACCGGCTGCGGCCCAGGGCGGACAGATCTACACGATCACCGTTAGAGTGACTGACAACGGTAGTCCGGCGTTGTTTGCGGAGCGACAGTTTACCGTCGGCGTGGGTTATACGTGGACGGGCTTGCTGGCACCAGTGCAAGCTGGAGGTACTTACAAGGCTGGACGCACGCTTCCGATCAAATTCCAACTGACTGGAGCAAGCACAGGAGTAACTGACGCACAAATCAGATTGCTCGTGTACCAGGTCAGCAATAACGTGGTTGGAAATCCGGTTGACGTGGACTCGACTTCGGCGGCCACCACCGGCAATCTCTTCCGCTTCGTGAACGGCGAGTATGTATACAACTGGAGTACAGCCGGGCTGCCAACGGGAACGTATCAGTTGCAGATCGATATGGGCGACGGTGTCGTGCGCTCCGTCAACATCTCACTGCGCTAAATTGGGTTAGTTAGACTTAGACAGGATTACAGAATTTTCAGAATTAGCAGGATTCATCTTGCTAATCATGTCAATCTTGTAATCCTGTCTACTTTTGTTTTTCGAAGATGGCGCTCGCAATCGCAAGCGTAACTGTCGCCCGCCCAACAGCGGTGAAGGAAGTGCCAGCAGAAAGGAAAGCGGAAGAGCAGACCACGACAACCGGCGCTGTTTAGTCATCAATCGCGCTCCTTCATTCAAGTTCAAGCTTCAGCTTGCTCGTCCCGCCACAGCAAGCTAAAGCTTGAACTCTGAACTCGGAAGTTAGACCAAGTTCAGCGCGGGAATGTTCCCGCAAAAAGACCGATCGGCATCTGCCTATGTGACCGATCTCAATCACGTTGACCCGAATCCTGTCATCCACGAAATAAAGGCTTTTTTCGTTATTGACCCGCCCTCCGAAGCTCTGCTACAAGCTTGGATCGGCCCTTACCGGCCATGATCGATCAGACCGGTACCTCTCGAATTTTGCGACGACTGTCACGAATGCTTTTGGGAGGATACCGTTATGTTCGATCGCCCAAGTCGACTGCCGCTGCGACGAACCCGCCAACCAAAAACCAACCGTCCAACTCTCGCTAGAACGTGGCGCATCATCGCGACTGTAACGCTGATCGCACTCGCATCAGTCTACGCCGCGTTTGCAGCAATCTCTCTTTCGACTTCAGTTCCCTACACCCAAAACTTCAGCGGCTTGGGCATTCCCCCGACGAACATAACGCCCTCAACCCTGCCGGCAGACTTTCGTCAGGATACGCCTGCAACGGTCAGAACGGTGGGCACCTTCTTTTCCGCCACTACAACAACTGCTCGCGTCGCTGGCGCGAACGTTCTCACCAACGCTGCAAATGGTTGTTACAACTTCGGCGCAGGGACAACGACTCTGGGCGATGCTGATCGCGCTGTCGGATTCATATCATCCGATACCTTCACGCGCAGCGGCAACTTATACGGTCAGTTTGTAAATAACACAGGTAGTGCGCTTGCAGGTCTGCAAATCTCTTACGACGTCGAAAAGTATCGCAACGGATCAAATCCCGCGGGCTTTGCTTACCAACTCTTCTACTCGCTCGATGGCCAGAATTGGACCAACGCTGGGCCTGGCTTTTTTACCGCCTTCCCGGGTGACCTAAACAACAATGGATTCGCAACAGCACCCGGCGCGACTCTCTCTATCACGAATAAAACGCTCAACGTCCTGGTAGCGAACGGCGCCAGCGTTTATCTCGCGTGGAACTATTCAGTCGTTTCAGGATCGTCGACAACCAACGCGCAGGCGCTCGCGATCGACAATATCTCCGTTTTAGGAATCGGGAATGCGCCGCCTACCAATCCGACTGGAACGGGCGCCGCCAATCCGAATTCGGTGTTGCCGGGTGCGAGTTCGACACTCACCGTTAGTGTTACACCGGGAGCGAATCCGACGAGCACCGGTTTGGTAGTCACCGCAGATCTTTCATCGATCGGCGGCTCGGCTAGTCAGCAGTTCTTTGACGACGGCATCAACGGTGGCGACACAGTCGCGGGCAATAACATGTTCTCCTACACTGCGACGGTTGCATCGCTCACGACGCCGGGTGCGAAGTCAATTCCCTTCACCGTCAGCGACGCGCAGGCCCGTTCGGGCAACGGCTCGATCAGTTTGACGGTTCAGCAGCCACCACAGCCGGTGGACCACCTCATCATCAGCCAGCTTTACGGTGGCGGCGGCAACTCCGGCGCGACGTTCACAAACGATTACATCGAGATCTACAACCCGACTGGTATCGCTTTCAATTTAGCGGGATGGTCGCTGCAGTACGCTTCGGCCGCGGGCACGAGTTGGACCAACAAACAACCGCTCGGCGGCACGATTGCTCCGGGTGAGTATTTCCTCGTCCAGCTCGCATCGGGTGGCGTAAATGGCGCCGCATTGCCGGTCTCGGCAAACATCACAGGCGATATCAACATGAGTGCGACGACCGGCAAAGTCGCGCTTGTCAGCAATTCGATCTCATTGAGCGGTAGTTGTCCGAACGGTACTGATCCTGACATCGTCGACTTCGTTGGCTACGGTTCGAGTGCGAGTTGTTTTGAAGGCGGCGCGCGTGCGTCCGCGCCGAGTAACAGCAGTGCGATATTCAGGAAACAGAACGGCGGACAGGATACAAATCAGAACGGCGACGACTTTCAAACCGGTGCGCCGAACCCGCGTCGCACCGCGCCGATCGTCGAGCTTGGTCCATGGGTCGGCGGCACTGACCCGATCTCCGACGGTTTCAACGTGCCTTACGACGCGACCGTGACCGTCGAGTTCAGTGAGCCGGTCGACGTCACCGGAAATTGGTTCGACATCACGTGCGCCAACACCGGCCAGCACAACAGCGCGACCGTCGCTTCTTATAACTCCTCGAAAGGGTTCCACATAACGCCAAATACTGGATTCCAGTTTGGCGAACAGTGCACCGTCACGATCCTCCATGCAAACGTGCATGATCAGGATCTCGACGATAGCTCGCCGAACACTGACACGCTCTTCGCGGATCACTCGTGGACGTTCACGGTCGTGGCCGCGGGCGCGCCGGCACCGCATCCGCCGAGCGTGCACCTGACGTTCGGCAATCCGTCGAATGCCGTTGCCGATTTACAGCAGGGCAACAACTACCTGATGGAGAAACCGTCGTTTAGTCTTTCCTACAACAAAGACAAAGGCACGCCCAACTGGGTGAGCTGGCATCTCGAAAACGATTGGACCGGCAACCTGCCGCGCAACGACACGTTCCGCGCCGATCCGGCAGTTTCAGTCGATTGGTATCGCGTGCAGTCGACTGACTACTTCGCGTCGGGTTTTGATCGTGGTCACATGACTCCGAATGCCGATCGCGACAACCCCGCGTCTATACCGCTCAATCAGGAAACGTTCCTGATGTCAAACATGGTTCCGCAGGCGCCCAACAACAATCAGGGTCCATGGGCCGATCTCGAAAGTTTCCTGCGTACGCTGTTGCCGGCGAACGAGGTCTACATCGTTGCTGGTCCGGCGGGTGTCGGTGGCTCAGGTGACAATGGACCAGCAAACACGATCGCGAATGGTCACGTGACGGTTCCGGCTTACACGTGGAAAGTCGCGCTCGTCCTGCCAATCGGGGATAACGACGTGTCGCGCGTGAATGCGTCGACGCGCGTGATCGCGGTGATCATGCCAAATAACAACAGTATCAACAGCGATTGGCATACTTACCTGACTACTGTCGATGCTGTCGAAGCACTGACCGGTTACGACTTCTTCGCAAACGTACCGGACATCGTCGAGAACTCGATCGAAGCAGGTGTTGACGGCAACAATCCGCCAGGAACGGATAGTCAGTTTGCAATTACGGCGGAAGATGTGCCTGGTGACATCACGTTGAATGCTGTGAGTGCTAATGCGAGTCCAACGTTTACTTACACGATCGTGACCCCACCGAGCCACGGCGTTCTCTCAGGCAGTGGACCGACTTTCACCTACACGCCTGCGCAGGACTTCCACGGTGCAGATAGTTTCACGTTTAAAGTCAATGATGGCAGTCATGACTCGAACACCTCGTCAGTGAACATTACTGTGACTGAAGTCAACGATGCTCCAGTCGCTAATGATGACGCAGCCAGTACGAACGAGGATTCACACGTGGATCTGTCGGCGATTGACTTCGCCAGCAACGATAGCGCTGGTCCGGCGAACGAGAGTTTGCAGACGTTGACGGTGACGAGTGTTTCGCCAACTGCGAACACACATGGAACTGTTTCGTTGACGAATGGAATCGTGACTTACAGGCCCGATGCAAACTTTAACGGCGCGGCGAGTTTCGAGTATCAGGTTTGCGATAACGGCAACACGAATGGCTCGCCCGATCCGCAGTGCGCGACTGGTGTCGTTAACGTCAGTGTTAATCCAGTCAACGACGCGCCAACCGCAAATGGGCAGTCTGTCACGACGAACAGCAACACGGCTGTCGCGGTAACTCTGACCGGTAACGATCTGGAAACCACGGATCTGGTGTTCGAAGTTACGGTAAGCCCGGCGCATGGCAGCTTGTCAGGCATCGGCGCAAGTCTGACGTACACGCCGAACACGAGCTACAGTGGCCCGGACAGCTTCCAGTTCACGGTACGTGATGCTGGCGACGGCAGCGCGGCTTCGTTGACGAGCGCCGCAGCGACAGTCTCGATCACTGTGAACGACACAGTCGCACCGGTTGTCAACGCTCCGCCAAACGTGACGATGAATACAGGCGCGGGTGCGACAACGTGCGGCGCAGTCGTAACCGAAGCACAACTGGGAACCACGACAGCAACCGACAACGCCGGCAGCGTCAGCCTCGAACGCAGCGGCGTCCCGGCTGGCAATGTCTTCCCCGTTGGAACCACAACCATCACCTACACCGCGACGGATGACGCCGGTAATTCAGCAAACGCGAGTCAGACCGTCACGGTCATCGATAACACAGCCCCGACAATAAGCGCGCCGGCGCCGACCAGCACCACCGCAGATGGCGCTGGTCACGCAACGATACCCAACGTCGTTGCGGGAACAACTGCGAGTGACAACTGTGGACCAGTAACGGTCACGCAGAGCCCACTCGCCGGCACCGTCGTTGGCGTTGGCGCGCACATGATCACGATCACGGCGACGGATGCGGCTGGTAACACGAGCACCGCCACCACGACGTTCGCCGTGATCAACGGTCGTCTAACGTTCTCGCTCAGCGCTTCGCCGAGCACTGTGAGTCGTAACAAGACCACCAAGGTCGAAGTCGTTTACACAAACACGACTGCGGTGCGGCTGGAGAACGTTTCATTCCTCATACGCTACACGGGACCGTGCGACAGCGACCTGATCGATCGAATTGGACCAAGCCAGATCAATGCCGGCCAGACAAAGAACGGCAACGCGACATTCCACGTCTCGAAGACGGCGTGCACAGGCGTGTATATGTTGACGGCCGAGGCATACATCGGCAACGTCCTGGTGGGAACAACCACGACCGAGTTAGTCGTCGCACCGGAGCAACTGAAAGGCGGCAAACACTAAACACAGAACCGGGAGCGGTAGCGATCGGAACGCGTGCGCAGGATGAATCTATCGGCTCGATTCGTCTCGCGCCCCCGGTCGCTACCCCTCCCGGTTCTGCCACAAAAGGCACAAAAGCACAAAATGTTTTCAGGAATTTATTTTGTGCTTTTGCCTTTTTGTGGCTAAATTCGGTATGCCAGATTTTATCCCGGGCCTACAACTAAGCGAACTATTTTATCGGGAAGCTGCCAAGCCAATACTGGATGCCTCCTTCCCTCAACTCTCACACTCCGCCGCCTTGCTCGGCTGGGGCTCCGAAGTGTTGGGTTATGACGACGTTCGCTCTTCCGATCACCACTGGGGACCAAGATTCTTCCTATTCCTCTCTCCCGAAGATCGCGACCAACATAAAGCTGCCGTCTTCGAAACACTGAGGCAGAATCTGCCGCACCGCTTCAGAGGGTACCCAACCAGTTTCGGCGAGCCTGATGAAGTTGGCGTGCGACATATGAGTGAGGTTGATTCAGGCCCGGTCAATCACATGATTCACATCGACACCATCGAAAATTTTTTCGGATGGTATCTTGGATGCAATCCTTATGAACCACTTACCGCCGCCGACTGGTTGTCGTTCTCAGAGCACAAACTGCTTGGGGTCACAAGCGGCAAAGTCTTTCACGACGGTCTGGGCGAACTGGAAAAGCTGCGCCAGAAGTTTCAATACTATCCGCGGGATGTTTGGCTATATCAACTCGCGGCTCAATGGATCAGAATTTCCGAGGATCGGGAGTTTACTAGTAGAACTGGAGACGTTGGCGATGAGCTGGGTTCAATGGTGATTGCTTCGCATCAGGTAAAGAGGCTGATGCAGCTTTGTTTCCTGATGGAGCGCAAGTATGCACCTTACACCAAGTGGTTCGGAACGGCTTTCTCACAACTGGAATGTGCTTCGGAACTGGGCCCTATCTTCAAGGACGTGCTCTTGTCGATGACGTGGAAAGAGAGAGAACAAAACCTGGCGCGGGCTTATCGCATCATCGCGCGGATGCACAATGCGCTGAAAATCACACCACCAATAGTCGAAGACGTTGAAAAATATTATGGACGGCCATACCTCGTCTTCGAACCTCCAGATCTGATTCGCGACATTGTGACTAGTTTTACCGATGAGGAAGTGAAAGCTATCAAACACGGTCTGGGATCGGTGAACCAGTTTGTAAATTCGACCGATCAGTTATCAAACAATGCGTTGGTCAAAGCGCTTTTTAAACCAGTATACAAATGACATTAGCAGGATCTTAACCCCAGCACCCTCTGACTGGCCCCCAAAACATTTCCATTACGCGATGAGTTCCGGAGCTGATTATCAGCGTTTCACTTACCCTTCGACAGCTCGTGAATACCTTCAAGCCAGGAAATGTTCACAAAAAGACACAAAGAAAGACGCACAACACAAAGAAAATTTTCTTTGTGTCTTTTGCGTCTTTCTTGCGCCTCTTGTGAACGCTCTACGGTCTGAGAATCTCGAGCGTTGCGCTTAGGCTGCTGTTGCCAAGTGTGGCAGTGATGGTGACGGGGTTTCTGCCTCCACCTAGTCTGCCTGTACGAGTGGTGATCACAAAGGTCGCTGACTTACTTCCCTCCGGCACGGTGACGCTCGGTGGAACTGTGGCCTTTTCCGTATCACTACTCCGGAGCGTTACCACGACTCCGCCAGCAGGCGCCGCACCATTCAACGTAACGGTTCCGGTCGCGCTCGCTGGAGCGGTCACGGTGGTTGGATTCACGGTCAGGTTCTCAAGCGTCGAACCCTCGGGGATCGTCACCGTTGCTGTAGCGCTGTTCGACATCGCCGATTGATTGCCCGCCGCATCAATAGCAGCAACTGTATAGACGTGGGTGCCCAATTGATTCGGATCATTGAACGTCGTTCCAGTGACGGTGCTGATCGGTGTCGTTCCATTGTCACGAAAGACCCTGTAGCCTACGACACCGACGTCATCAGTCGACACCGTCCACGAAAGCGTGATTGTACGGGTAACCAGATCAGCGGTTGCAGTAAGACCGACCGGCGCCGTCGGCGGTGTGGTATCGCCACCTACAACTGTTGCGCTGGCAGTATTCGAGGGACTCGACTCGTTGCCCGCCGCGTCTATCGCAGTCACCTGGTAACTGTGAGTTCCCGACGGCGCTGCATCCGAGAACGTAGTGCCGTTGACTGTACTAATGAGTCCACCGTCGCGGAAGACGCGATAGCCTGTGACGGCAACGTTGTCAGTTGCAGCAGTCCACGAAAGATCGATTGTGTTGGTGGTGGTACTGAAGGTTGCCGTCAGGTTAGTTGGCGCTGTCGGTGGCGTGGTGTCGGTCGTAGGCGGTGCTACGTCGTTAGTGTAACGCGCCAGGGTTAGATCAAAATTGCTGCGAAAAGATCTACCGGCCACCATGATCTTTCCGTCGGATTGAATAGCGACTGCCTGGGCTTCGTCGGTGCCGCCGGCAACATCGGTGGTCTGTATGCCTGCAAGACTGCCATCAGAGTTGTAACGCACGAGAGCAAAGTCAGGTGGCGTAGCAAACGTCTTGAACGCCGTACCGGCGACGATGATCTTGCCGTCCGGCAAAAGGGTCACAGCGTTACCCTGTTCGGTGGCGCTGTCTGAAAACGGAATGGCGGTTTCTCCACCAATGCCGAAACCTGAGTCAAGACTGCCGTCTGCGTTGTAACGCGCCAAAGCGATGTCAGTCGCGACCGGACGAGTCGCGCTATCAGAAGCAGTACCTGCCACAACGAACTTACCGTCTGGTTGCAGCACGACGCCATTCGCCTTCGCTCCAGCTCCAAAGAAATCGGTGATCTGTTTGCCGCCGGTGCCAAAACCAAAATCAATACTGCCATCGGTGTTGAAGCGCGCGAGGGCAAATCCAATGTCGCGATTGACGCTGTCGTAGGAAGCACTACCGACAACAATGATCTTACCGTCCGGTTGCAGAACCGCACCGTTTGCCTGATCGAAGCTGCCGAAGAAATCAAAGATGACTTTGCCGCCCTTACCAAAACTTCCATCAAGTGTGCCGCTCGAGTTATAGCGGACCAACGCGAAATCAAGACCACTGCCGGGAAGGTCCGGATTGAAATCGACTGTTCCAGCAACGACGATCTTGCCGTCCGGCTGAAGCATCACAGCGCTGGCTGCGGCAAAGTTGCCACCGCCAAAGCTGGTTGTGAGCGATCCACCATTGCCGAAACTTGTGTCAGGACTGCCGTCGTTGCGATAGCGCGCTAATGCGAACACCCGTGGCGTGCTGCCGCTGCCGCCGAGTTGTGCAAAGCCCGCCACTATGATCCTGCCGTCCGGTTGGATAGCGATAGCGCTGATTGAATCGACGTTGCGGAAAAAATCGGTTGTGATCTTGCCGTTCTTACCAAAGCGTTTATCGAGCGAGCCGTTCGCGTTATAACGCGCGACGATAAAATCTTCGACTTGTCTCGAATTGCTGAAGCTCGAACCGGCGGCAATGATCTGGCCGTTCGGTTGAATAGCAACAGCGTTGGCTTGATCAATATTTCCGGCGAAGTCAGTTCTAACAGTGCCGCCCGATCCGAAGGTCGGGTCGAGATTGCCAGCCGTAGTTTGTGCGTTACTCACTACTGCGGCTGAAATAGTTAGTATTATCGTCGCCAGAAATGTGTGCATTACTCTCATTGCTGTTTATCCCTCCCACTGGTTCAAACAGTGCGTAGTCTGCTGCGAGAAATACCTTTGAACCTTAAAAAAACCTCTCTGCGGCGCTCGGCGTATCCCTGCGCCCTCTGCGTTTAAGTTGCTGGTTAACGCAGAGGACGCTGAGATACGCCGAGGCCGCAGGGAAAAATGGACCATTAAGTAACTATGGTCTGAGAACGTTGAGTACTGCTGTTCTACCGGTTCCCGCCAGGCTCGCCGTGATGGTGACAGGGTTCTGTCCTCCACCCAGTTGACCCGTCAGGGTTGTGACCGTGAAGGTCGCCGTACTCTGCCCAGCCGCCACCGTTACCGTGGCCGGCACGCGTGCTTTCCGTGTATCACTGCTGGTCAGCGTGACAGCCAAACCGCCCGTTGGCGCTGGACCACTCAACGTCACCGTACCGGTTGACGGGTTCGGAGCCGTCACGGTGGTCGGGTTCAACGCGAGTGACACCAGGGCGCCTGCGAGTTGAGTTGTTGCCGAGGCCGTATTCGATTTCGCTGAAGTGTTATTCGCTGCATCGAATGCCGCCACCTGATAACTATGTGTAGAGTTCACTGCCAGGCCCGTGTCAGAGAATGACGTAGTAGTGACAGTGGCGATTTCCGTCGCTCCGCCATCGCGATAGACTTTGTAACCTGTCACCGCGAAATTATCGGTCGAAGCCGTCCAATTCAGGTCGATGGTCGTCGTGCTCGAGCCCGTTGCCGTCAAACCTGTTGGAACAGTCGGCGGAGTAGTGTCGTTGCCCAGCGTCGTGGCCGTAGCCGTGTTCGACGCCAGCGAACTGTTATTCGCGCCGTCAAAAGCCTTCACCGTATAGCTGTGCGTTGAGCTGATCCCAAGGCCGGTATCGGAGAAGTTGGTTGCCGAAACCGTGGCGATTGGAGTTCCTCCACCATCACGGAAGACGTTGTAACCAACGACGCCAACGTTATCGGTCGAGGCCGTCCACGAGAGATTAATCGTGGTTGAGTTTGATCCCACCGCGGTTAGATTAGTTGGCGCAGTCGGACCTGACGTATCGGCCGGCGTGCTGGCCGTCGCTATATTCGAAAATCCTGAGAGATTTCCGGCTCCATCGCTCGCGATCACTCGGTAACTGTGTGACTGTTGTGGCGTAAGTCCAGTGTCGGAGAAAGTCGTTCCAACCACCGAGGCGATCGGCGACGGCAATGAGTCGCGGAAGACCAGGTAGTTAGTAACGCCGATGTTATCGGTCGAAGCCGTCCACGAAAGATTGATCGTGGTCGGATTCGAAGCACCCGCGACTAAATTCGTTGGAGTCGACGGCGCCGTTAGATCGCACACCGTAGGCTGCACGAAGAAGTTGGTCGCAGTGATTGGCTGCAACGCTGGATTGGCCGGTGGCCACGGCAGCACAGTGGCGTCGCCATTGAAATTGCCGATTTTGGCGTCCACGTAAGAGAGAATTCGGTTCGAAGCGTTCGACAGCGGGCTCGCCGTAAACGTCGGGTCGTTGTATGGACCAGTCGGGACAGGAGCTTGCGTGCGCGGATCGATGATTTCGAACGGGAATGGATCGAGTGGTTGTGCTGTGGCTTCACATGGACCATTGCAACCGCCCGGACCGAGCCGTCGATCAAGATTCCACGGCAAGCCGGAGAAGCTGAATGGCGTGTCGAGCGCGTTCAGGTCGATTTCTACAAACTCCGGACCAACGATGCCGCCAAGACCGAGGCCTAACGGGAATAAGTACTCGCCGTTAGTTGCCGGATTTCCCAGGATATCGATGGTTTTGAGGGAGCCTGTCGCGTCAGCAAACTTCCGGCCCGTTCGCGTCATAATCTCGTGCGGAACCGGACTCAGAACACCGAATTGCTCCTCGAAGGTGCCCCCCGCAGGACATGGATTCGACGCAGCGAATCTGGGATCCGCACGCAAGTGAGCACACGGGTCAAGCCGTGGCTTGGTGGCAGGGACAAGGAAATCCACGTCGTGGCGGATTTTCCAGATGTTGCCGCCGACGCCGGCGACTAGACCATTCTGTCCGCAGGTGCCCGCGCCACCGGCATTGTCACAACCGACGACCGTCGCGAGTGGAAACTCGTGAGCGGCGTTGGCCTGATCGTAATGAAGCCCCCAGATCATGACGTCTGTATTCAGACTGGCGAAACCGATGAAGAGGGTGCGCGCGCGTTGGTTTTGAAAACCAGGTGCGTCGATTCCGACTTCGTCGAGCGTCAGGTAATCAGGCTGGCCGGCCACATCTCTGGTGGCGAGCGCACGACCAACCGTCGTGGTGTGCGCGGAAAAGAATCTCACGCCATTGATCGTCTCGAAACTGCCTTCCGCTTCGACACTGTCTCCGATCTGAATCGGCGCAAAGCGTCTTGAGTCGGCGACGATCTGATCAGCCGTTCGGTTGGTGGAGGGACAAAGCAAGTCACCGGTGCCGGTGGCTGAGCTGGTTGTCGTGAGCGTCTCAGTAACGTTGCCGTCGCCGTCGAGATCGAGGGTATCGATGAACGAACGGGTGACTGTGCTCGGGAGACAACTCGGAACGCCGGTCGAGAAAGTGTTTGTATAGTTGTCAGGATCGAGACCGAAACGCCGGTCAGGACTACAGTTGACTGTACCGGCAACGCAACCGGATCCCTGTTGGACCGTGTGACGGTTTTCGGGATCGTTGATACGGACCATGACGCCGGTCGTGGCGCTGTTCAATGTGCCGTTCAGGCGAAAGTAACCATCGGTGTAATTGATGTAGGTGACGTTACCCTTCACCGTCTCAGTACCTTTTTCAATAAAGATATCGCCAGCGATGACGTTTCCGGCGCTGGTGCGGTTGGCGTGAATCGTGATATGGGCGCCTGTCCTGTTGTCGTTACAAACATCTGCTTTTGCCAGGCCGCTCTCAGCTCGCTGCAAACATGCAGCGGGCGCCTGGGCGAACAACTGGTTCAACGTTAGACGGTTGGCCGGCAAGTCCATCAGCAGGTTGCGCGGGATGATGATGTTCTGTCCGCCAACAACGACCACGCCGCCGGACCATGGATCCTTTTGGCTGTTAAGGGTGAGACGCTCGATCTCACCGGTGATCGGGGCTGCCGACGCCGTTTGCGCTTGTGCGGTACCGGCGGGCATGACTAAGAACGCGAACAACACCAGCAGCACGGTGCTGCTCGCCAATTGAACGTTCCGATAGATACAAGTGGGTTGATAGGAAGTCAGCCTTCGTGCTGTTCCTCCGTAAAAATTGGTGGGGCTCACCTTCATGGATTCTCCTTCTTGATTTCTTTCTTTAGCTTTCGAACACACTCAGCCCTGCTGAGGGTGCCGTCATTGATGCGTGTGTGATCGACTTTGAAGGGAGATCTAGCCTGGGGGAAGACAGATCTCCAGATAGAGCCGGAATAAATGCGGCTACTTCCTTCGAATAGGATTTCCCTTGTTTGGTCTTGCTGAGTTTATTGCGCTCGAGAAGCTATTCCACTCTACGAAAATCAGGTCGACAAATCGATGAAAGCGATAGCTGAAACCGTAAAAGCTTCTCGAGCGAGAGCCCCAACTGCAACGCTCATGCCGAAGATAAAATGAGACTATTCACCTAATTTTTGATTTTTTTGTTGTTGCGGAGGAGAAAATGTGTCTCATCCTGAAGCACGACACGAACCGCTTGTTTCAGTCTGAAACTCGCGGGGAATCCGTCTTCAATCCGCGTTATCCGCGGCTAACTATTCCGTCGAGACTTGCGCTTCTTTGTTGAGCGCGGCATGGAGGGTGTGCCAGGCGAGGGTGGCGCATTTGACGCGCACCGGAAACTCGCGCACGCCGGCGAAGATCTTTAAGTTGCCGAGACTGTTCTCCTCTGTTTCCTCATTCAGTTCACCCATCACCATCGAGTGAAACTCCTGAAACAGATGCTCAGCTTGTTCTTTACTCTTCCCTTTGACAGCCTGCGTCATCATGCTCGCCGCAGCCTTCGAGATCGCGCAGCCCGATCCTTCGAACCCGACTTCCTTCACCGTGTCGTCTTCGAGATTCAGGTAGACAGTCAATTGATCGCCGCAGAGTGGATTGTAGCCTTCAGCGCTGTGATTAGCCGTTTCGAGCTTGCGAAAGTTTCGCGGCTTCTTGTTATGGTCGAGGATTACCTGCTGGTAGAGTTCGCTCAGTTCAGACATTAGCTAAAAATCTCAATCACACGTTCGATCGTGCGTGCGAGCACATCGATCTCTTCCTTCGTGTTGTAAAAAGCAAACGACGCTCGCGCGGTTGCCGGCACTTTGAATCGTTGCATTACTGGCTGCGCGCAGTGATGACCGGCGCGAACCGCGATGCCTTCCTGGTCCAGGATCGTGCCGATATCGTGTGGGTGAATGTCGTCGATCACGAACGACAACACACTCGCCTTGTTTTTGGCAGTGCCGATGATACGCACGCCTTCAATCGCTGAAACTTTTTGCGTGGCGTAGCGCAGTAACTCGGCTTCGTAAGCAGCCGCGGCTTTACGGCCGATGCTGTTCAGATAATCGATCGCGGCGCCAAGACCGATCTGCGAGGCGATGGCCGGTGTGCCTGCTTCGAAACGGTTGGGCGGATCCGCGTACGTGGTCTTCTCGAAGGTGACCGTCTTGATCATGTCGCCGCCACCCTGGAACGGGTTCATCTTTTCGAGCAGCTCGAGCTTGCCGTAGACAACGCCGCTGCCGGTCGGCGCAAACATCTTATGCCCCGAGAACACGTAAAAATCGGCATCGAGATCCTGCATGTCGATCGGCATGTGCGGCGCGGCCTGGGCGCCATCAATCAGCACGGGCACACCGTACTTGTGCGCGGTGGCGATCATGTCTTTGATCGGATTGATCGTGCCGAGCGCGTTCGAGACGTGCATTACGGCGACCAGCCTGGTCCGTTCGTTCAAGAGACCGTCGTACTCGTCAATCAGCAACTCGCCCGCGTCGTTCATCGGAATCACACGCAGGCGCGCACCTTTTTCTTCGCAGAGCATTTGCCAGGGGACGATGTTGGCGTGATGCTCCATCGCGGAGATGATGATCTCGTCACCGGCGCCGATGAACTTGCGGCCGTAGCTGTGCATCACGAGGTTGATGCCCTCGGTGGCGCCGCGCACGAAGATGCATTCGCGCACGTCGCGCGCGTTGATGAAACGTTTTACCTTCTCGCGCGCGCCTTCGTAAGCGGTCGTGGCTTTCTGGCTGAGATAGTGGACGCCGCGATGAATGTTCGAGTGTTCCTGTTCGAGATAAGTGCTGCCGCGATCGATGACGACTTGCGGTACTTGAGATGAAGCGGAGTTGTCGAGATAGATCAGTGGTTTGCCGTTGACTGTCTGTTGCAGGACGGGAAAGTCAGCGCGAATCCGTTCGATGTCCCAAGTGGGGGTTATTAAAGTTCCAGCACTCACAATTCCAAACTCCTAAAGAATTTTAGCCGCGGATTTACGCGGATAAACGCAATCTGCGTTCATCTGCGCTAATCCGCGGCTAAAACCACACCTGTGTGTAACTGTCGCAGCACAATTTCATCGAGCTGCGACCGGATCGAGTCGATCTTGATCTTCCCGATCACTTCCTCAGCAAAACCGTACGTCAACAAGCTGCGTCCAAGCTCCGGGCCGATGCCGCGCGTTTCCAGGTAAAACAACTCCTCGGGATCGATCTGCCCGACCGCCGCGCCGTGCGCGCACTTCACATCATCCGCGTAAATCTCGAGCTGCGGCTTCGTATCCACGCGCGCTTTCTCCGACAGCAGCAGGTTCTTGTTTGTCTGCTGCGCATCAGTCTTCTGCGCGCCTTCGCGAACGAAAACCTTGCCATTGAAAACCGCGCGGCCGTTGCCGTCGAGAATTCCCTTGTACAACTGGTGACTCGTGCAATGCGGCTGCTTGTGATCGATCACCGAATGCGTGTCCGTGTGTTGATCGGACCCAACCATGTAGAGGCCATCAACCGCCGTCTCCGCGCCTTCATGATCCATCACTACCGAAATGTCGTGTCGTGATAACTGCCCGCCGAGATTGATCGACGTCGTATCGTAACGGCTTGCTCGACCCAGCTCAGCGGAAGTGGTCGAAACGTGATAAGCATTGTTGCTTTCACGCTGGACCCGGTAATGCTCGAGTTGCGCGCCGTCTTTCAAAACGATCTCGGCAGTCGCATTCGTGAAATACTTTCCGCCGTTACCAGAGACAAAACTCTCGATCAACGTCGCCGAGCTGTTTTCTTCAGCAACGACGAGCAGTCGCGGAAAACTCGCACCGTTCTCAGCATCAGCCAGGAACGTGATCTGCAAAGGTCGTTCGAGCTTTACGTTCTTCGGAATCCACAGAAAGACACCTGACTGTAGGAACGCGGTGTTCAGCGCCGTCAGTCCGTTGTTGTGATAACCAGCGTTGCGCGCGAGATACTTGCGAACGATCTTGTTATAGCGCGCGTCTTCAGCTGCACTGAACAGATCAACTGCGATCACCTCGCCGAGCCCGGTCTTAGTCGATAAATCATCGCGCAGAAAACCATCGACGACGACGAGATGAGTCTCAGCCGTTTCCGCATAACTCGCGATTTCACGCGCGCCAGTAGAACTGCTCGTGATCGGCACAAACTCTTCCTTCGCGAGCGTCGCGAGATTCGTGTATTTCCAGTCTTCTTCTCTTACCGACGGAAAACCCAGTTGCTCGAACCGATCCATCGCGCTACTTCGCACGAGCTCCAGCCACGCCACTGTCGGAGACGACTCACGAACCGAGCGAAACGCTGTTTGATAACTATTTTCTGACTTGACGAGTTCAGTAACCATCCTTAGTTCGCCGGCGCGCCCGCTCCTTTTCCACTGTCTGCAGTCTTGATCCAGTCGTAACCTTTCGATTCGAGTTCGAGCGCGAGTTCCTTGCCGCCTTCGCGAGCGATCCGCCCATCGGCCAGCACGTGCACAAAATGGGGGACGATGTAGTTCAACAGTCGCTGGTAGTGCGTGACGACGATGATGGCGTCGTTTGGCGTGTGCAGCTGATTGACACCATTGGCGACGATACGAAGCGCGTCGATGTCGAGACCTGAATCAGTTTCGTCGAGCACTGAGAGCTTTGGTTCGAGCACCGCCATCTGCAGAATCTCGTTGCGCTTCTTCTCGCCGCCCGAGAACCCCTCGTTGACGGAACGCGTCATGAAACTCGCTTCCATCTCGACGACTTTCGCGCGCTCTTTCAGCAGATCCTTGAACTCCAGCGGATCGAGCTCTTCTTCACCGAGATGCTTGCGCTTTTCGTTGTAAGCAAGCCGCAGAAACTGCGCATTCGAAACGCCCGGCACTTCGATCGGATACTGAAACGCCATGAACACGCCTTCGCGCGCCCGCTCGTCAGGTGACATTTCCAGCAGGTTGCGTCCCTCGTAAAGAATCTCGCCGCTCGTCACTTCATACTGCGGATGTCCCGCCAATACTTTCGCGAGCGTCGACTTCCCGGAACCATTCGGTCCCATGATCGCGTGAATCTCACCTTTGTTAACTGTCAGGTTGATGCCTTTGAGTATTTCCTTGCCATCAATCCCTGCGTGTAAGTTTTTAATCTCTAACATTCGTTACCCTACGCTGCCTTCCAGCTTAAGTCCTAACAATCTCTGCGCCTCAACCGCAAACTCCATCGGCAACTGCAAGAACACATCCTTACAGAACCCGTTAATGATCAGCGACACCGCGTCTTCCTGCGAGATCCCGCGCTGCTGCAAGTAGAACAACTGCTCTTCACTGATCTTCGACGTAGACGCCTCATGCTCAACACTCGAGCTGTTGTTCATCACTTCGATGTACGGGAACGTGTTGGCACCACACGTCGATCCAATCAGCATCGAATCGCACTGCGTGTAGTTGCGTGCACCCTCCGCCTTCGGCATCACCTTCACTAGCCCACGATAACTGTTATTCGACTTCCCAGCCGCAATGCCCTTCGAGATGATGGTCGACCGCGTGTTCTTGCCGAGATGAATCATCTTCGTGCCCGTGTCAGCCTGTTGCGCATGATTCGTCAACGCGACCGAGTAAAACTCTCCGATCGAGTTGTCACCCTGGAGAATGCACGACGGGTACTTCCACGTGATCGCCGATCCGGTTTCAACCTGCGTCCACGAGATCTTCGAGTTCTTACCCGCACACTTGCCACGTTTGGTCACGAAGTTATAAATGCCGCCACGCCCTTCTTCGTCACCCGCGTACCAGTTTTGCACGGTCGAGTATTTGATCTGGGCGTCGTCGAGAGCGACAAGCTCGACTACCGCTGCGTGAAGCTGGTTCTTGTCAAACTTCGGCGCCGTACAACCTTCGAGATACGAAACATGTGAACCTTCTTCAGCAACGATCAGGGTGCGCTCAAACTGTCCTGACTCTGCGTTGTTGATGCGGAAGTAAGTCGAGAGCTCCATCGGACAGCGCACACCTTTCGGAATGAAGCAGAAACTTCCATCCGAGAAGACCGCGCTGTTGAGCGCCGCGAAGAAGTTGTCGTTCGTCGGCACCACCGATCCGAGATATTTCTTCACGAGCTCAGGATAGTCTCTGATCGCTTCTGTGAACGAACAGAAGATCACGCCGTGCTTCTTGAGTTTCTCTTTGTAAGTTGTCGCCACCGAGATCGAGTCAAACACCGCATCGACTGCGACACCCGCAAGCTGCTTCTGCTCCGTCAACGGGATACCGAGCTTCTCAAACGTGCGCAGCAGCTCCGGATCGACTTCATCCAAACTCTTCTTCGTTGCTTTCTGTTTCGGCGCGCTGTAGTAAATGATGTCCTGGTAATCAATCTTCGGATACGTGAGGTTGGGCCAGTGCTTCGGCTCCGTCATCGTCAGCCAGTTTCGATAAGCCTTCAGACGAAACTCCAGCATCCACTCCGGCTCGTTTTTCTTCGCAACGATCAGGCGAATCGTGTCTTCGTTCAAGCCGCGCGGAATAACGTCTGACTCGATGTCGGTTACGAAGCCGTATTTGTATTCTTGTTTGGCTAAAAGTTCTGCTGTACTCATCACTAAACTCGATTATCTTTCTGCCTCATGCCCTGAATCTGGTGCAGCGCTGCGTCGACGTTTTTCTCCGTTCCCAGCAACTGCGAGAGCGTGATGTCCGCGAGTGCGTTGTCGACGATCTGATGCAACTCGACGATGACCGGGCGAATGCCGCAGTCGCCGGTGTGCACGCATGCATCGAGGACGCCCGCATAGCTCTTGCAGTGCGACTCGGCGGGCTCGCCTTCGAGAACGCGAATCACCTGGTTCAAACGGATCTCAGACGCAGGCCGCTGTAGCGAGTAGCCGCCCTTGATGCCGCGGGTCGATAGCACGAGTCCGGCCTTGCTCAGGATCCACATCAGTTTGCCGGCGTTTGCAGTCGAAATTCCCTCGAGGCGGGCAAGTTGCGGTAGTGTCAACGACTCGCCCATCGTCTCGGCGCGGGCGAGCTGCAACAGGCAGCGCAGGCCATATTCCTCTTGAGCTGAGATCTTCATTTCGCGTCTAAATCATTAACCTGACGCAGCTTAACCTAAACCTTACTTTTTAGTCAAGATTAGCCACAAGAGGCACAAAGCTTCGCTCAAAAAAAGCACAAAAAGTCTCTTCTTGGTATTTTGTGTTTTTTGTGGGCGAAGCTTTGTGCCTCTTGTGGCTACAGTTTGAAGTCGAAATCGATGTAGCCGGCGATGCGGACGGGTTTGTTGTTCACGAGTGACGGCGGGAACGTCCATCCACGTGCAGCGTCCTCGGCCGCCTTCCGCAGCAACACGGGGCCTTCCGAGTTTGTCACCCAGATCTTCCCGTTCTCGTCGATGATGGCAAACACGCGGACGGTGCCGATCACGTTGCGGTTCTTAGCCTGCGGCGGGTAAACCGGAGTAACGCGCTTTGTTTCGCGGCCGCTGAGCGAACCGGTGCTGATCAACTGTGGCTCAGGTCCGGGCGTGGCGGTTGCTGTCGGAGTCGGCACCGGTGTCGCATCCGAATCTGCGGTTGATGTAGGTGGCTTGGTGGCAAAAGGATTGGGAATCCTGTTGGTGACGGCGTCGAGCGCCGGCGAGCGGCCGAGTGACGCCACCTGAACTTGTGACGACGCCATTTTCTCTCTCGCCGTCAAATACTCCGTCTGCCACTTCGCACGATCGTCGTCGTTCTTCGCCAGCGACAGTCGAATTCCCAGCACGTCTTCCTGTAGCGCGAGCGCGTCGTACGAGCGGCCTTGTTGGGTCGAGATCTCCTTCGCTTGCGTGATAAGTCTTTCAAGCAGAGCGCGCACGCGATCCAGATCGGCATTGGCTTCAGCGGGCAGACTGGCGTCGCTCGGATTGATACCGTAACTGCGATAACGAGCGAGGTGCGAGCGAATGCCGTTGACCGTCTGGCCTGCGGCGGCGTAGTAAGTGCGAAGCGATTCGTCTTTTTGTGCCGCGCGCTGTTGGAACGACTCATCCAGCAACGCCTGCGAGCGTCCGTAGTTTCCCTCTTCCAGGTAAATCCCGAGCAACATCAGGGTTGCGGCATTGCGGAGAGTTGCATCGTTTGCGGAGGCGCGGATGTTTTCGAGCTCGGTTGCGGCCGCCTGGAGCTGGTGCACGGCAGCGAGCGCACGCGCGCGCTCAATTCGGCTCAAAACCGGATTTGCTGACGCATCTTCGCTGGAGCCGGTCGACTGGCCCAGCGCAAAAACGGCTGTAATTAGAATAAGGACTGTCGGGAGGAAAGCATGAATATAGAATTTAAAATAGGCAAAAGACCTCAAATTGCTGACTCCTGAAATAAGAAAGCGAGCCTATGCTCGCTAGAGTTGGTATCAATTTGACCTAGCCATTATGGCCGGAACAGGGCCAATGAGGCAAGAGCGAACGCTTCCAGACTGATTAGGCCACAGAAGCACAAACTTCTTTTGTGTTTTTGTGCCTTTTAGTGGCTAGAACTTACGGGGCGGTCGTGCTGAGGGATTTGATGATTTTGTCGCGGAAGGTGCGGGCATCGGCTTTAACCGCGGTTTCGTTGAGAGTTAGGAGACGCCGGTTGCGCATGACGAGGCGGCCGTTGATGATGACGGTTTCGACGTCGGCGGCTTTGGTAGCGTACACCAGATCGGAGTAGACGTTGTAGAGCGGGATTTGATTCAGGGTGTCGCGATCGATGACGAGTAAATCTGCGCGCTTGCCGGTTTCGAGGGAGCCGATTTCTTTGTCGAGATGAAGGGCCTGAGCGCCGCGAATGGTCGCGAGCTCAAATGCTTCTTGGGCTGAGATCACTTTCGGATCGCCAGTGAACACTTTGTGCAGTTTCGCGACCGTGTCCATCTCTTCCCACATGTTCAGGTCGTTATTTGAGGCTGCTCCGTCCGTTCCCAAGCCGAGGAAAACCTTTTCCGTCAACATGCGCGGAACCGGCGCAACACCCGACGCGAGTTTCATGTTCGACTGGGGATTGTGAACCACGCCCACACCGCGACTCTTCAGGATCGCGATGTCAGTTCCCTGGGGCCAGACCATGTGCGCGGCGATCACACGATCGTTCAGGAAACCGATGCGCTCGAGATACGCAACCGGGCTGGCGCCTTTCGCTTTCACACTGTCGTCGACTTCGCGCTTCGTCTCGGAAATGTGAGTCACGATGGGCGCGCCAGTGCGATCGGAAAAGGAGCGCGCGGCTTTGAGATGTTCTTCTGAGACTGTGTATGGCGCATGTGGCGCGATCGCCGGAATGATCAGCTCGTGTCCTTTCCAACGAGCGACAAATTTCTCGACGTACGCCATTCCCTCAGCGTTCGTCTTGTTGTCGGCGACAGGAAAGTCGATGATGGTCTCGCCAAGCACACCACGAACGCCCGCTTTCGCAGTCTCATCCGCGATCGCGTCTTCGAAGTAATACATGTCGCAGTAAGTCGTCGTACCACCGCGAATCATCTCCGCGAGTCCGAGACGAGCGCCAACACGCACAAACTCTTCCGTCACATTCTTCGCTTCAGCCGGAAAGATGTACTTCGTCAACCACTCCTGCAAATCGAGATCATCAGCCAGACCACGAAACAGGACCATCGGTACGTGTGTGTGACCGTTGATCAATCCAGGCGTGATGACTTTGCCGTTGGCAACAACCTTTTGGCGCGACGTGTAGCGCGATTCGATCTCGGCGCGCGGACCAATGGCGACGATCCGACCCTGTGCGACCGCAATACCGCCATCCTCGATCACACGACGCGTCTGGTCCATCGTGACGATCGTGCCACCGACTACGAGCAGATCAACTCCCTGCCGGCGAGTTTGAGCGGTGGCGTTTGAGAGAGTGGTCATTAAAATCAGCGAACAAATAAGCGCGGATTGATAAAGGTTCATTTGTTTTTCAAGAAACGGGCGTCGAACGCGCGTGGTAACAGATCGGCGATATGAAACTCTTCGCTTTTGCCCTCGAGGTTCGCGAACACGATCTTCGCACCGCGCGCAAACTCCCAAATAATCTGGCGGCAAGTTCCACACGGCGGCGTCAAATTCTCGGTGTCTGCCACGACCGCAAGATCCGTGAACTGCCGTTCGCCTTCCGACAACGCCTTCCAGATCGCGACGCGCTCGGCGCAAACCGTCAAACCATAACTCGCACTCTCGACATTGCAGCCGGTGTAAACCTTGCCGTCCGCAGTCCTCACTACGGCACCCACCTGGAAATTTGAAAACGGCGCCACTGCCTGTAAGCGGGCACGCTTCGCCGCTTCAATCAGATCTTCGCTCAAAGTTGACCTCCAACAGTTGATAAAGCACTGGCCAGCCTCTCGCGAATTTTTCCGCTCAACAGATCGATACTAACGAGATTATGACCACCTTCAGGAATGATGACGTCTGCATGACGTTTCGACGGCTCGACAAACTGAATATGCATGGGCCGAACCGTCCCCATGTATTGTTCGATAACTGACTCTACGGTGCGACCGCGTTCGGCAAGATCGCGACGCAAGCGGCGAATGAAACGAATGTCGTCAGGGGTGTCGACGAAAACTTTGATGTCCATCTGCTCGAGCAGCCTCGGCTCGGCGAAGATCAGGATGCCTTCGAGGATGACGATCGGTTTTGGTTCGACTCTGCGCGTCTCGTTTAGACGCGAGTTGGTTTTGAAATCGTAAAGCGGGAGCTCGATCGGTTCACCGGATTTGAGTCGACGCAGGTGATTGAGCAGTAGCTCGTTGTCGAGCGCATCGGGATGATCGAAGTTGGCGACGCCGCGGAAATCGAGAGGCAGATCGTTGACGTTGCGGTAGTAAGAGTCTTGCTGGATGAAAACTACTTCGCTGGCGCTGACCGATTCGAGGATGCGATTGGCGACTGTGGTTTTGCCCGAGCCCGTTCCGCCTGAGATGCCGATGATCATGATTACACGGATTTGCGACCGATTTACAAGACTGTTCTGTTGTTAATCGCGCTGATTACTCGACGCAGCAGTTCGGCGAAGGTTTCGCGTACGCGATCACCGGTGGCCATCACTTCTTCGTGGTTGATGGGCTCGTCGCTGATACCGGCGGCCATGTTGGTGATGCAAGAGATGCCGAGCACTTCGAGACCCATGTGACGCGCCACGATCGCTTCCGGCACAGTGCTCATCCCGACAGCATCCGCACCAAGATTGCGTAGCATGTGGATCTCAGAAGGCGTCTCATAACTTGGACCAGACAGCGCGCCATAGATCCCGCGTCGCACTTCCACACCAATCGCCCTGGCTTCATCAACCACTATTTCCTGCAACTGGGGCGAGTAGACTGCCGACATGTCCGGGAAGCGTGGACCAAAGCGCTCATCATTTGGACCACGGAGCGGGTTGATACCCATCAAGTTGAGATGATCGCTGATCACCATCAACCCTCCCTGCGAGAGTTGCACGTTTATTCCGCCCGCCGCATTCGTGAGCACCACAGTCTTCACACCAAGCAAGCCGAACGTGCGGATCGGAAACGTGACTTCTTCGAGCGCGTAACCTTCGTAGTAGTGAACGCGCCCCTGCATCGCGAGCACGGGAACACTGTCGATCTTACCGATCACCAGTCGTCCGGCGTGACCTTGCGCGGTCGAGCGCACGTAGCCAGGGATCTCTTCGTAAGGAATGCCGACCGATTCTTCGAAGTCGTCAGCGAAACCGCCTAATCCACTACCGAGCACCAGAGCGATGCGCGGTTCAACACTGATTCGCGATCTGATGACTCTGGTGGCGTGTTCGGCGCGTTCGTAAAGACTTATGCTTGCCATTCGCTCAACCATTTACTTCTCTTTCTGATACGGAATACCAAGCGCACGCGGTGGCCGGGACGATCCAATAAAGCCCGCCAGCACCACAATGGTCAAGACGTACGGCACCATTTGAATGAATTGCACCGGAATATCCTCGCCCGACGGCAACTTGAAAACTCCCTGCATCTGGATCGAAACAGCTTCCGTAAAGCCAAACAACAGACACGCGAGCATCGTCGGCACCGGCTTCCACTTGCCGAAGATCAACGCCGCCAGGGCGATAAAGCCGCGACCCGCCGTCATGTTTCTCGTAAACAATGACGACTGTCCGATCGAAAGATACGCGCCGCCAAGTCCCGCGAGCACACCGGCCAGCAGCACGCCCGAATATCTGATCTTACTCACACTCACACCGGCAGCATCCGCAGCCTCGGGATTCTCGCCAACCGATCTGAGCCGCAAGCCGAACGGCGTCTTGTAAAGAACGTACCAGATCACAGCTACGAGTACGATGATGGCGATCGCGATCACGACTGGTGATTGCGGTAAGAGATGATCCTTCGGAATCTGCGGCGTCGAACCGGATGATAAAAAGAATGCACCGCTTAAGAACCCCGGCATACCGATCATTAGGATGTTGATAGCCGCGCCACTCACCACTTGATCGGCTTTGAACTTGATACAAGTGACGGCATAGATCACGGCGATGAACAGGCCCGCCATCACCCCTGCGAGTAAACCAACCCACGGGCTTGCATTACCCAGGTGAAGACTCGTCTCAGCCGCATGAGTCACGGCAGCGGCAGTGAACGCGCCGGCGAGCATCTTTCCTTCAAGCGCGATATTGATCACGCCCGAGCGTTCCGAAAACAGACCACCGAGCGCTGCGAGCACGAGTGGAGTCGCAAGTCGAATCGTCGAAGCAATGAGCGAAAAGGTGAAAATGTCTCTCATGATTTACGCTCGCAAACGTGGCGATGGCGCTCTTCTTTGCAACAGCCATCTGAAGAACGCTTCAGCAGCTACAAAGAGAATGATGATGCCCTGGAGCACCTGCACAATATCTTTCGTGACGTGCTCGGAAAAACCGTCAACGTAGATGCCGCCGTGTTGCAGTGCCGCAAACAACAAGGCCGCGAGGATCACACCGACGGGATGATTACGACCGAGCAGTGCGACCGCGATGCCGGTAAAACCGTAGTTATCAGAGAAGCCGTCGTAATATCGATAACGATAGCCAAGCACTTCATTGATGCCGACCATGCCCGCGAGTGCGCCTGACACCGCCATCGCCAGCACGATCTGTTTGCGAATCGAGATGCCGCCATACTCGGCTGCTGTCGGATTGCTTCCCGTGGCGCGGATCTCGTAACCCCACTTGGTGCGCCATAAAAATAAATAGACCAGCAGGCAACAGAGTAAGGCGAGTAGAAACGCGACATTCAACGGAATGCGCTCGGGAAAGCCGGGCACAAACTTGCCCAGTCGCGCGATGTGAGCGCCTTCGCCGATCGGCTTCGTCTGCATGATCGGATCGCCGGGAACTTTGTAGTGATATTGCGTGAAGTAGCTGACGAGCGCGACCGCGATGAAGTTCAACATGATCGTGTTGATGACTTCGTGCGAGCCGAATCGTGCTTTCAAGACACCGGGAATCGCGGCCCAGAACGCGCCGCTCAGGATTGCGGCTGCGAAGCAAAATGGGATCAAGAGCCACGGGTTTAAGTTTGCGAACCTGATGCCTACCCAGGCGGTCGCGAAGGCGGCGATGTAGAGTTGACCTTCGGCGCCGATGTTGAAGAGTCCGCAGCGAAAGCCGACGAGAACGGCGAGACCAGTGAAGATCAGCGGCGTGGCGTGAAAGAGTGTGTAACCGATACCGTCGGGCCACGATAGAGCGCTGCCGAGTAATAATGCGTACGCATTGATTGGGTTGTCGCCGACGATCAGGATCAGAATGCCGCCAACGATGAAGGCAGCCACCACCGCGATCAGGGGAAACAGTAGCTCACGCGCGAGTTTTGGCATTATTCGTTAACTTCTCTGTGCAACCTCTGTGTCTCTGTGTCTCTGTGGTTCACTAAATGTCAAAAAAACCACAGAGACACAGAGGACACATAGGTTGCACAGAGAAAAGCTTGAACTCTAAACAAAACTTAATGGCCGCGGGTCATTAACAAACCGATTTCTTCCAGGGTTGCGACTTTCGGATCGACTTCGCCCGCGATCTTTCCTTCGTGAATGATCAGCAAACGATCGGAAAGACTCGTCACTTCTTCGAGCTCGGCGGACACAAGCAGGATCGCGCACCCGTTGTCACGCAAACTCACCAGTTGCCGGTGAATGAACTCGATCGCGCCAATGTCTACACCGCGGGTCGGTTGCGACACGAGCAAGAGCTTCGGCGCAACGTGATACTCACGACCGATGATGAGCTTCTGCTGGTTACCGCCCGACAGCGCGCGCGCAGGCAGTGCAGCGTTGGGTGGACGAACGTCGAAGCCCTGAATGATCTCAGCAGCGCGTCGTTGCACGGCATTCTCATCGATTAAAATTCCACCTGCCATCACGGCAATCGGGGGTCGATAATGCACGCCGAGGATCGCGTTTTCCGCGAGACTGAAATCGAGTAACAGCCCGCGACGATGGCGATCTTCCGGAATGTGCGCGATGCCGAGCTCACGCCGCACGCGCGCACCAAGCGTCTTGAGATCTCTGCCTTCGAAGTTAATGTGGCCCGTGATACGCGCCGGATCGACCAACCCCGCGAGTGTTTCGATCAGCTCAGTTTGACCATTGCCTTCGACTCCGGCGATGCCGACGATCTCACCGCGACGAACTTCGAACGACACATCGTTGACGCGCTTCGCGCCCGAAATGTCGACGACCGACAGGTTCTTAATTTCCAGCTCCGTTTCTCCGATCTTCGGAGCTGTCTTCTCGACGCGCAGCAACACTTCACGACCAACCATCAGTCGCGCCAGCTCAGCCGCATTTGTCTCTTTCGTCTGCACTCGCCCGACTACGCGACCATCACGCATCACCGTGACTTCGTCTGAGATCGCGAGCACTTCGGAGAGCTTGTGCGTGATGATGATGACGGTCTTGCCTTGTTCGCGCATGCGACGCAGGATCACGAAGAACTCCTCAACTTCGAGCGGCGTTAACACCGCCGTCGGCTCGTCGAGAATTAGCAACTTCGCATGTCGATACAGAGCCTTCAACAACTCGACGCGTTGTTGCTGGCCCACTGACAAATGTTCTACGGGTTCATTCGGATTGACGGCGAGTTTGAATTCTTCGGAGAGTTGTCTGATCTGAGCAGCGGCGCTCTTGAGATCGAGGGCGACGGTGCTGCCCGGTTCGGCGCCGAGGACGATGTTTTCGGCAACCGTCATCGTCTCGACCAGCATGAAGTGCTGGTGGACCATGCCGATACCGAGCGCGATCGCGTCGTGAGGGGATTTGATGTCGCGCACGTGACCATCGACGACTATTTCGCCGCTGTCGGGAGTATAAAAACCGTAGGCGATGCGCATCGCCGTCGACTTTCCGGCGCCATTCTCGCCGACAATGGCATGGATCGTCCCCGGCTTAACGACGATGTCGACGTGGTCGTTCGCCAACACATCGCCAAAGCGCTTGGTTATTTGTCGGAGTTCAAGCAATCCGTCTTTTCCGTGAAATCCGTGGTTAGGATCTAGCTGCCAATCGCGTCCGTTACTTTGATCTCGCCGGCAATGATCTTTTTCTTTGCAGTCTCAGCTTCCTGGATCGCCTCGGGAGAAACCAGGTCTTTGTTGAAGTCGTCCATCGCGTAACCGACGCCGTCCTTGTCGAGACCGAACACGTGCAGGCCCGGTACGAAACGGTGATTCACAACGTCTTTGACGATGTCGTAGACCGCGTTGTCGACACGCTTCACCATGCTCGTGAGAACAAAGCCCGGCTTTACCATGTTCTGATTTGAATCCACCCCGATCACGAAATGCGTGGCGCGACCGTTCTGTTTGCCCTGCTGCTCGACAGCATCGAAAGCGCCGAGGCCGGAATTGCCGGCGGCCGTGAAGATCACATCAGCGCCCTTGCCGATCTGCGCGAGTGAGAGTTCTTTGCCTTTGCCGGGATTGTTCCACGCGCCGTCGGTGACACCGACATAGTTTTCTATCACACGGATTTTCGGGTTAACCGATTTCGCGCCTTCCTCGTAACCTTTCGCGAAACGATGAATCAGGCCGATGTCCATGCCGCCGAGAAAACCGATCGTGCCGGTCTGCGAAGCTTTCGCGGCGAGTATGCCGACGAGATATGAGCCTTCGTGTTCCTTGAACACAAGTGACGCGACGTTAGGTAACTTGCTCTCACCGTCGATGATTGCGAACTGAATATGTGGATAGTCTTTCGCAACCTGCTCCATGATGGGCGCCTGGGCGAAACCGACGCCGATGATCAAGTCGAAGTGGCGTTCGGCAAAGGCGCGCATCGCGGGCTCAATGGCGTTCGGTGTGCCGGGCTCGATGTCGCGCAGAATGATCGGGAGATCTTTAGCCGCGCGCTGCACACCTTCCCACGCAGCGGCATTGAACGAACGATCGTCTTTCCCGCCGATGTCGAAGACGATGCCGACTTTGATCTTCGAATTATCTTCAGCAGCAGAGGTGCCGCCACAGGCTGATATAAATAAAGCCACAAAGCAAAGGACGGCTACGAGTATATATTTCATTCGTTCACGATCTCCTTCACTAACTTCGGCTTCTCGTTGGGTGGTGCGTCGCCGATCTCGTACGACGCCTGAATCCGTCGCGCCGCCTCGGCAGCCGCGTCCGCGTCCGCAGAGTAAACGATCCCAATCGCGTCGCCCGCGCGGACCTCGTCTCCCAATTTCAACTCGGAAGTAAAACCAACCGTGGGATCCACTGTGTCTTCGATGCGCACGCGCCCGCCGCCGATTGCCGCGATCGCGTGACCAATCTCCGTCGTGTCGACTCTCGTGATGAAGCCAGAGCGCGGGGATTCTACCTTAACGGTTTCCCTTACCAAAGGCAGAAAACTACCCGGCGCATCGCAAACACGCGGATCGCCACCCTGCGCCTCGATATTGCTTCGCAAACACTCGAGCGCCTGCCCCGAACTCAGCACTACCTGCAAACGCGCGTGCGCCGCTTCGATCGTCTGATCGACGTTCGCCAGCATCAGCATCTGCGCGCAAAGCTCGAGAGACAAATCGAGCACTGGTCGCGCTGCCTCATTCGCTTCTCCACGCAGGAGATTGACGCATTCCTCAACCTCGAGCGAGTTTCCCACCGCGCCACCGAGTGGCTGGTTCATGTCAGTTAACAGGGCCCGCGTCTTGATGCCGCAGGAATTGCCAGTGCTCACGAGTGCATGGGCCAACTCCTCTGCCCGCGCCTCTTCACGCATGAACGCGCCGTTGCCAACCTTCACGTCGATAATCATCGCATCGAGCCCGGCCGCGCCCTTCTTCGAGATGATCGACGCGACGATCAGCGGGATCGCTTCGACAGTCGCAGTCGCGTCGCGTAGCGCGTACATTTTTTTATCCGCTGGCGCGAGCTCGGCAGTCTGTCCGGCCATCGCATAACCGACTTTGTCCAGCACCTGCTTGAACTCCGTCGCACTGAGGGCTACGCGATATCCGGGAATCGATTCGAGCTTATCGAGCGTGCCGCCAGTATGGCCCAGGCCACGACCCGAGATCATCGGCACACAAACACCACACGCCGCTACGAGTGGAGCGATGATGATCGAAGTCTTATCGCCGACACCGCCGGTTGAATGTTTATCTGCTTTCGGTTTGGGAATGTCTGAGAAGTCGAGAATGTTGCCGGAGTTGAGCATGGCTTCAGTCAAAGCCTGTTGCTCTGAGTGGTCCATGCCGTTCAGGTAAATGGCCATGAGGAGCGCGCTGACCTGATAGTCGGCAATGCGGCCGCTGGTGACGCCGGCGATGAAGAACTCGATCTCTTCACGCGATAAACTCAGTCCATCTCGCTTTTTCCTGATAACGTCCTGTGGTCTCAAGCTGCTTTTTCCTTAGTTGCTCTCCATAAGAACAGCGGCCTGAGCGGTCACAGCTAACCCCTGCCCCACCGCATCGACACCTTCACCGGTTTTTGCCTTCACACTCACACAAGCAACGTCGACTCCGAGCACGTCTGCGATGTTTTCGCGCATCGTGTCGACATAGCTTCTGAGTTTTGGCCTTTCGAGCAAAATTGTCGAGTCAACATTCACTACGTGGAGACTGCGTTCCCGCGCCAACCACATCACGCGCGAAAGCAATTCAAGACTATTCGCATTACTCCACTGTGGATCCTTATCGGGAAAATGAACTCCGATGTCGCCCTCGCAGAGCGCTCCGAGAATCGCGTCGGCAATCGCGTGCGCGAGCGCATCCGCATCCGAGTGTCCTTCAGCACCGCGATCGGAAGCAACGTGAACACCACCAAGGATCAGATCTCGCCCCTCAACTAGACGGTGCGTATCAGTCCCTATTCCGATCCGTATCATCTGCGGTTAACATTGCCTCCGCAATAGCGAGATCTTCGACTGTCGTAATCTTAATATTACGCGGATTTCCATCGATAACGCTGATCGGATATCCAAGCTTCTCTACCAACACGCTCTCATCCGTCAACGAAGGATCTGTAACATCCGCGGCCTGAAATGCCTCCCGCAGCACGTCATAACGAAAGCACTGTGGCGTCAACGCTCGTCGCAACTCGCCACGATCCAAAGTCTTTACAATGCGACGACCATCGATCTGCTTGATCGTATCCGTAACTGGCGCCACGAGAATCGCCGCACCATCAGTCTGCGCTGCAGTAACAACAGCATCAATCTCTTCAACCGTTACAAACGGTCGCACCCCGTCGTGCACCGCCACGATCTGAGCAGTCGCCGCACGAATCGCGAGCAAACCACGTTTCACCGAATCAGCTCTCGTTGTTCCACCGGGAACAACTCGCGCCACTTTCCGCAATCCGTGCTTTCCCGCCAGCGAAAGGAAGCCCGCAGATTCCGCTGCGGGCAGCACCACGATCACTTCATTGATACTCTCACACTGCTCAAACACTTTGAGCGTGTGGATGATCACCGGCGTTCCTGCGAGCAGCAGAAACTGCTTGGGCCGATCGCTCGCCATCCGGGTGCCGGCGCCGGCAGCGGCAATAATCGCGATGTTCATGAAGAGAGTTAGGAATTCGTGGCGGCGTGCGGGCGGAGTTAGCTTTCCGTGATCGGCTCGCTCTCCGAAATGCGCACCGGCGCCGGAGTATTGCGCGACTCGCGTACCTGGCGCCGCGACGCGCCATTCGTGCGATGAATGTCGCTGTGTCCGCCGTTTTCCGCTTCTTCCCAGAGACGGCCGAAGATCATCTTGCCGGCAGTTGTTTGCAATACACTCGTGACCGCGATGTCAGCGTTTTTGCCGATCAACCGGCGTGCATTATCAACTACCACCATCGTGCCATCATCCAGATAGGCCACGCCCTGATTGTATTCCTTGCCTTCCTTCAGGATGAAAACCCGCATCGCCTCGCCTGGGAGCACGACTGGCTTGAGCGCATTTGCCAACTCGTTAATATTGAGTACGCTGACTCCGCGTAACTGGGATACCTTATTCAAGTTGAAATCATTCGTGACGATCACTGCGTCGAGTTGTTTGCCGAGCTCGATCAGTTTCAGATCCACCTCACGGACGGAGGGAAAGTCAGTCTCAACGATTTGGATGTCGAGCGAACTGTTGTTCTGAAGACGATTGAGCATGTCCAGGCCACGCCTGCCGCGCTGGCGCTTGGACGAATCAGGCGAGTCAGCTACCTGTTGCAACTCGCGCAGGATGAATTGCGGAATGATCAAAGACCCCGTCAGGAATCCCGTCTCGGCGACGTCCGCGATACGCCCGTCTATGATTACCGACGTGTCGAGAATTTTGAGGTCACGTCGCGCGACTTTGTCGCTGAAAATACCGCCGAGGGCTGAAAGATCGAGATAGTCACCTTTCGCCGCGCCGACCATCAATCCGACGTACGCCATGAAGAACGTCAAAGTGAGTGTCAGAAAAGTCTTTACTGTCTCTGGCATCGCAGTGCCGTGTTGGTGACTGATCAGGGAGCCGATCAAGTAGGCGCCGACTATTCCGAGAATCGAACCCACAGCCGCACCGATCAGAGTTTTGAGAGTGGCGCGGCGAATCCGAAGCTCGAAAACGATAATGCAGAGAGCGATTAGCCCACCGAGTGCAGCAGAAGTCCACGGGCGGTTTGGTAGCGGCGAAAGATTGTAACCCGCCACTGCCAGAATTGCCGTAGATAATAGCCGTACCAAGACGACATCGGCACGCATGATGAAGGCATACTACCACGCCGCTATCAGCACCGTCACGGCAATCCTTTGCAATTGGGCCGTTTCAGCGCTTAAATGAGTGCCATGCGAAAACCAACCCTAATGATACTCGTGGCGCTCGCATGTCTTGTGACTCTCCACAGCATTGCAGTGGCGCAGAAAAGTGAACTGAAATTCAGAGTTCCCGCGGGCTGGGTGGAAGAAGAAAGAGCGTCCACCATGCGCGTGGCCCAGTACAGGTTGCCGAAGGCGCCGGGTGATACCGAGGATGCGTCGCTCGTCCTTTATTACTTCGGACAAGGCCAGGGCGGTTCGACTACCGCGAATATCGATCGCTGGATCGGTCAGATGAAGCAGCCGGACGGCACCGCCGCCAAAGGTGCAAAGGATGAACAGTTGGTGGCGAATGGATTGAAAGTGACGACCGTCGACGTCTCAGGGACGTACGTGGCCGAGACCGCGCCCGGCAGCGGAACATTCAACAACAAACCCGATTACCGCCTGCGCGCGGCGGTCGTGGAGACGCCGAATGGGTCGTATTTCGTGAAGCTGGTCGGGCCGCAAAAGACAGTGACGCAGTGGAACGACTCGTTCGTCAGTTACATCAAGTCGTTCGAGTTCAAGTGACGACCAGAATTCAGAGTAAAGTTCAGAGTTCAGCCTTTAGGCTGCGGTCTCGGGCTTCACGGCTGCAAGCTAAAGCTTGAACTGTGAACTTAGCTTGAACTCTGAACCAATCCTATTTGTAGCGGTAAGTGATTCGTCCGCGCGACAAATCGTACGGCGACATCTCAACACTCACGCGATCGCCCACCAGAATCCGGATACGGTTCTTCCGCATCTTGCCGGAAATAGCGGCTAAAACTACGTGGTCACTGTTGTCGAGTTGGACTTTAAAGAAGGCGTTGGGCTGTTTGTCGATGATGGTGCCTTGAGCGGGGATTAGATCTTCTGCTGCCAATCAGTTTCTCCTTTTTCGATTTTCACGGCCCCGCAACAATAACACACCCGATCCGCGTCTTCCAATCCGCGCCAATCGGCGGTTTCTGAACGCGTTCAAAAAACTTCTTGACAGCCCCTCGAACCAGGCGTACCCTGCCGGTAGTTGAACGTGTTCAAATTCAGCTTTAAGGAGGCTGACCATGACCATCGGACTTAGCACTTACCTGATCTACCTGGCCCTCAGCATCGGGCTGACCGTCTGGGTAGGCCGTACCCTCCACAAGAACGGGCGCGTATTCCTCGTTGACGTATTTCACGGCAACGAAGCCCTCGCCGATTCCGTCAATCACCTGCTCGTCGTCGGCTTTTACCTGATCAACTTCGGCTACGTCAGCCTGGCCCTGAAACTCGGCTACGCGATCGAGACGGCTGAGCAAAGCGTTGAAGCCCTGTCAGTCAAAATCGGCATGGTGCTGCTCGTCCTCGGCGGCATGCACCTCTTCAATCTCTTCGTCTTTAGCCGCATGCGCCGCCGCGCGACCGCGCATCACCAGCCACCCGTCGGCCCGGACGCGTTTACGCCCGTCCAGCAGGAGGCAGCCTGAGCCATGCTGTTCCTAACCGTGCTTTACGACCCTGAGTGCGGGTTGTGCCGGCGCGCGCACGAGTGGCTCGCGGACCAGTCGAAACTCGTCGAGATCAACTTCGTGCCCTGTGCTTCCGACGAAGCACGCCGGCGCTATCCGCAACTCAATCACGACCTGACAAAGCAGGATCTGACAGTGATCACTGAAAACGGCTGGGTCTATTTCGGTCCAAAAGCATGGCTGATGGTGCTCTGGTCGCTCACGCGTTATCGCGAGTGGTCTTATCGACTCGCCGCGCCGGAGTTGCTGCCCACTACCAAGCGAGTGGTTTCCCTGATTTCCCAGAACCGTTACCAGATCAGTCGAGCAGCCGGACTCAACCAATAATGACTGCAAAGCACAAAAAGAAGACTACGAAGACTGTCAAAGGCGATCAGACCAAAGCGCTGATCCTCGAGACTGCCCTCGAGATGTTTCGCGAGCGTGGGTACGACGAGACCACGATGCGCGCCGTCGCGCAAAAGGCGAACGTGTCGCTCGGTAACGCTTACTACTACTTCCGCTCGAAGGAATATCTGATTCAAGCCTTCTACCAAAGACTTCACGACAGTCATTTGGCGGCTGCTCTGCCGGCCCTCGAGCACGAGAAGACCTTGAAAGCACGCCTGCTCACGATGATGCGCACGAAGATCGAGACGATGGAGCCGTATCACCAGTTTGCAGGCGTGCTCTTCAAAACGGCAGCCAACCCACAAAGCCCTTTGAACCCGTTCGGGGATGAGAGTGATCCGGTGCGCGAGGCCAGCATTCAGCTTTGCGAGAAAGTATTGGAAGGTGAAAAGGTTCGCATTCCCAAAGACCTGAAAGCGGAATTGCCTTACCTGCTGTGGGTCTACAGCATGGGCATCGTTCTGTTTTGGATTCACGACTCGTCACCAAAACACCGTCGCACCTTCCGCATGATCGATCACACCGTCGACCTGCTCGATAAGTTGATCCACCTCGCGAGTAATCCGTTCATGCGACCGCTGCGCAAACAGGCACTGCGAATGGTCAGTGAAATAAAAGACGCATTGCCGGACGAGAGCGAAAGTGAGGCGACATGATCCAGAGTGCCGCGACAATGCAACGACCTCCCTACATCTACGGCGAGATCCTTTCGCGCAGCCTCATTCAATCGCCACTGAATCAGTTGCCGGGGTTCGGCAGATGTCTATCACAGGGAATTGTTGCTGGCGCGTTTGCATCGTTCTTGTTTCCGGTGTTCGCGATGCTCATGCACCCTGAGAATGGTTACAACTTTCTACTTATTGCGTGGCTTCCTTACATTCTCGCGACCGGAATGGGATTTGGCATCTTTGAAGGACTTGCCATCTGGGCGTGCTGCTACATAACTGGTCGTCGATTAAACGCGCTTGTCCGAGTAGTAATCGGCATAGTTGTCCTCCCCGTGTTGCTCGCAACCTTTACCTACTTTTATTCAGATCATTCCGCTCGCTCTGAGGTTTCTTTAAAGGTCTGGCTTCCTGTTATCACATTCTACACTGCGATCGGAGTCCTCTTTGGTCTGGTGATCGGATCGAAAATCAGTCCCGTGAGTGAACTCCTCCGGGGAACAACGCCGCCGCGCTGGCTAGTTTTGAATGGCATTACGGGTTTCCTTTTACGTGTCCTCATCACTTACGCAATGATGGAAACGACTCTGTTCCTCATCCTGTTCTCACAAAGAAGCAGGACTCAAAGTGAGTTTGCTTTTGCAGCAATCGCATTCAGCCATTGCCTGGCTGCCACCGTGATTCTGTACACGCGCATGCCGTTCTGGCTGCTCCTGCTGTTAGCCGTGCTGATCAATTTTCCCGTCGCTGTGCTGATCACCGACGTGCTCACGGGAGAACAGATCATCGAGCGAAATATCGTCATCGCGTACCTCGGTGTTTGGACTTCTTTCTTGTTGTGTCGCGTGAGCATCCCACCCGCGGCGCTCTCCTTCATCAAGAAAGAAATTCGTTACTACCTGATCGACTAGGAGCAAGATCATGAGAATCGCAATTACTGGCGCAACTGGTTTCGTTGGTAGTCATTTAACCACTCGTCTAACCGGGGAGGGGCATGAAGTGGTTCGGATCGCGAGGCATCGTATCGCGGATGCGATTGTGCAGAATGGTCTCGACAATGTCGATCAACTGACTGCTGCATTCGCAGGCTGCAAAGTGGTTGCACACTGCGCGGGCATTAATCGCGAGATCGGTGATCAAACGTATGCTCGCGTTCACGTCCAAGGTACACGCAACGTCGTCGCAGCGGCGAAGAATGCGGGTGTCGAGAAGATCGTGTTGATGAGTTTCCTGCGCGCACGTCCTGACTGCGGTTCGCCTTACCACGAATCGAAATGGGCCGCGGAAGAGATCGTGCGCGACTCGGGCCTCGATTACACCGTCATCAAAGCCGGCATCGTCTACGGTCGCAGCGATCACATGCTCGACCACCTCAGCCATGCGCTGCACACGTTCCCTGTCTTCGGTCTCGTTGGTCTGAAAGAGAAGAGTATCCGGCCGCTCGCCGTTGAAGATCTCGTGCACGTTATGCGAGCAGCCCTCGTGGATCGACGCATGAAGCGACAGACAATCGCGCTGCTTGGTCCGGAAGAGATCTATCTAAGTGAAGCCGTACTTCGTGTGGCTGAAGTACTTGGCAGACGGCCGTTGCTGTTTCCGCTGCCGGTTGTCTGTCATGAGTTGATGGCACGCGTGTTCGAGCGGTTCATGAAGGTTCCACTAACCTCACTCGCCCAAATACGCATCCTGTCGGAAGGTGTGGTTGAGCCAGGCACACCCGTAGTTCCAGTGCCTTACGATCTCATACCAACGCGTCGCTTCACGGCCGAACAGATCCGCAACGGCCTGCCGCAACCTGGTCCCTTTTGCGTTGGCGACCTGCGCTGGTGTTCGTAGGAGGAAGAAAAATGTTGTTCCTCGATAACTTGTTTAGCTGGACCGGCAGGGTTGGTCGAGCACGATATCTCGCCACCGGTTTGATCCTGCTCGCAATCAAACACAACATCGATCGTGTACTGGCTGCGTCGTTGGGTTACTCGTGGAGTCCTTTTAATTACTGGGTGTTTGTCACGTCGGATGGCAACATCACTACTCTCGCGCCCGCCGACGCGATGCTCTACGTGGTGCTGTTGCTTTTCTCAATCCCGTTTATCTGGATCGGTACGACGATGACGCTGCGACGACTGCGCGACGCAGACTGGCCGCTGTGGCTCGTCATGCTTTTCTTCATACCGTTTCTCAACGTGATCTTCTTCATCCTTCTGTCTGTGGTTCCCTCGCGCCGGCCAGCCGGTGAAACACCGAAACTAGCTTCACGAATCGGCCGCCTGATCCCGCAGGGCGAATTTGGTAGCGCCGTATTCGGAATCGTACTGACTGCGATTCTCGCTCTCGCGGAAACCCTCTTCAGCACCAACGGACTCGGCAAGTATGGATGGGGACTCTTCGTCGGCATCCCATTCTTTCTCGGCTTGAACTCGACGATGATCTACGGCTTTCACGAGCCGCGCGAGCTCGGTCATTGCCTGCTGGTTGCGGCTCTTTCGACCGCACTGGTTGGCTTCGCATTACTCGCATTCGCGTTTGAAGGCGTCATCTGCCTCGCGATGGCGTTTCCGCTTGCGATCGTCATCGCGTTATTTGGCGGTTTCATCGGTTGGGTGCTTCAGCGGCGACCATCATTTGCCACCAACACGTTGCACGTCGCATCTGTTCTTTTCATTGTCGTGCCGGGGATGATTCTGTTCGAATACATTGCCGGTGAGAACCCAACGCTCTATGAACAGAAGACGTCCGTCGTGATCAAAAGCGATCTACCGACTGTTTGGAAACACGTAGTTACGTTTTCACAACTACCACCACCGACCGAAGCGATGTTCAAAACGGGAATCGCGTATCCGATTCGCGCTGAGATGCATGGTCATGGTGTGGGCGCTGAGCGACATTGTGTGTTTTCCACGGGCGCGTTCCTCGAGCCGATCACGGTGTGGGATGAACCGCGTCTGCTGGCGTTTGATGTGAGTGGGCAACCGCCGGCGATGGAGGAGTTGTCGATCTATCGCAACGTCCATCCGCCGCACCTGGAGAATTACTTTCTCGCGAAGCGAGGACAGTTTGAGCTGAAGCAATTGCCAGACGGCACGACCTTATTGGAAGGCACAACGTGGTACCAGAACCGTTACTGGCCCGCGCCGTACTGGCATCTCTGGTCTGACTACGTGATCGACGGCATCCATAATCGAGTTCTCTTGCACATCAAACAGCTCGCCGAAAACGAATCACAAAAGGCACAAAATTAATTTGTGTTTTTTGGGCCTTTTTGTGGCAATCTCTGCCGAATGGTCCAGATCGCGATCATCGGCGGCGGCATCGGCGGGTTGACTGCCGCCCTCGCCCTTCAACAATCTGGTTTCCAGGCAGAAGTGTTCGAACAGGCACCGGAGATCCACGAAGTCGGCGCCGCCATCGCCATCTGGTCCAATGCGATGCGCGTGCTCGAACGCTTGCAGCTCGCGGAGAAGATTCTCGAGAATGGCGGTGTTGTTAAAGAGCTGTGCTGGATGGATCAGAACGGATTTCTGATCAATCGCGTTTCGATTTCGGATCCTAAAACTCCCGCCGTGGCGCTGCATCGTTCTGACTTACAGCGCATCCTCCTGCACGCGCTGCCCCGCTCGTCGATCCATCTCGGATATTCAATCGTTAATTACAGTCAGCAGGGTGAGAAGATGATGGCGAGTTTCACCAATGGCCAAACTGTTGAAGCCGGCTTCCTGATCGGCGCGGACGGTGTCCACTCACGCGTGCGTTCGCAATTCATCAACGACGGCGAACCGATCAAGTATGGCTACACCATCTGGCGCGGCACGTCGCCCATTACGCCACCGGTGTTACCGCCCGCGACGGGTATCGAGTTTTATGGACGGGGAAAGCGTTTCGGCATTGGTCCTGTGGGTTCAGAACGCACAGGCTGGTGGGCCGCAGCGAACACGGATTACACAGATCGTTTGACGGATTTGTTCGCGGGCTGGTACGCGCCCATTATTGACTTGATCGAAGCGACACCACCCTCGACGATCCTGAAGACCGTTGCCACCGATCGCGAGCCGAATAAGAAGTGGGGCGTGGGACGCATGACGTTGTTGGGCGACGCAATCCACCCTACGACGCCCAATCTCGGCCAAGGCGGTTGCCAATCAATGGAAGACGCCCTCATCCTCGCGCGTTGTTTCGAGAAGCACGGCCCCTCCGAAGACGCATTACGAAACTACGAGCACCTGCGCCACCCGCGCACCGCCGCCCTCACCCGAATGTCGCGTTATTACGGCATCGTCGGCCAATTGGAAAACATCTTAGCCCGCACCCTGCGCCACACTGCCCTCGCCCTCGCTCCCGAAGCCATGGCCCTGCGCGCAATGCAGATCGTCTTCGACTACGACGCCACTAAAATCCGCGTCTGAAAATCCGCGTTTCATCCGTGGCTAATTAATTCCCCGCTGGATTGCCCTCGATGTCGATGAAAGTGATCGGTGCAATACCGGTGGCTTTCAAGGATGCTTCCACCGCGGAGCGATCACCGACGATCACGATCGCGAGATGATTAAGGTCGATGTAGTGCTTCGCGACGCGCAATACATCCTCCTTCGTCACCGCAGAGACGTTCTTCGCGTACTGCTGGAAGTAATCATCCGGCAGACCCTGCGTGACGAGCGAGGTGATGGCGTTGCTGATGGCCGTGACGGAGGCGAAGCGTTGCGGCAGGCCCTGAATTAACGACTCTTTCGCCGTCTTCAACTCCTCGTCCGTGATCGGCTTCTCACCAACAATCCCCTTCAACTCCTTCATAAACTCGATCAGCGCGGCGTCAGTCTTGGCCGAAAAGATCGAGCCACCCGCACGAAACGCGCCCGGGCCTTTGCCGTAACCAAAATTCGAATTAACACCGTAGCTGTAGCCCTTCTGCTCGCGAATGTTTGCGTTGAGTCGCGACTGAAACTGACCACCGAGAATCGTGTTCAGCACTTGCAACGCAAAATAGTCGGGCGTGTTGCGTGATGGTCCAGGCAGTCCAATATTAAAGACTGACTGCGCCGCGCCCGGCTTATCAACGAGATAGATCTTCGCGGGCTGCAGTTCCGGCAGCTTCGGATAGTCGAACGCCGGCTTATCACCAGCCTTGGCCCACGCCGCGAGTCCTTTCTCGACCGCAGCTTTAGCCTTCATCGGCGTGATGTCACCCACGACCGTGATGATCGCGCGGCCAGGCTGGTAATAAGACTTCGCAAACGCAACCACATCGTCGCGCGTGATCGCTTTGACTGAAGTCTCAGTTATGCGCTGACCGTACGGATGGGCATCGCCGTATAGGATCTTGTTAAAGACCTGGGCGCCGACGACGACTGGCTGGTCCTTCGCCTGCGTCAGGTTTACGAGCGTGCGACCACGCAATCGTTCGAGGGCTTCGGCCGGAAACGTCGAGTTGAGCATCTCGTCTGCGAGGATCGCGAGCGTCGCATCGAAGTTCTTCGAAGTCGAAACGAAGCTGATCGATCCTTCCTCGCCGCCGATACCGCCACCAACGTTGGTTCCCAGCAGTTGCAGCGCATCGGAAAGCTGATCGCCGGTTTTGGTGGTAGTGCCTTCAGTCAACATCGAAGCCGTCAGCGCCGCGACACCGCGCTTCCCTGCCGGCTCAAACTGATTCGAACCGCCGACAAACGTGATCGTGAACGATACGAGCGGGAGGCTGTGGCGCTCAGAGACGATCAGCGTGGCGCCATTCGCGAGTTGTTGTCTGGTCCAAGTCGGCACACGCAACACCGGAGTTGGTCCAGGCGGTGGCACCACAGTGCGATCGAGCGTCTGTTGCGCCAGCGCGGCCACGTTCGCGAGACTGATGACGAGTGCAGCCGCGAAGGCCAGTGCTTTCTTCTGTGTTCTCATGATCTACCTCCTCGTCCTTTTCCAACCACCACACTGACCGTTTCGCTTTCATTCGCTTTAGAAGCCTGATCCTTCTTGCCCTTCGGCACCACGCTCAGCACGATGCGCGAACGCGACAGGTATTGACTCGCCACGCGCTTCACGTCAGCGGCCGTAACCGCCAGCGTCTTCTGGTAATCAGTACTGAACTGTCCGGCATTGCCATTAAAGACAGCGCCGCTAATCAGTTGGTTCGCTTTGCCGAGATTCGATTCGAGCCCGCGTATGAAACCCAGCTCGAGACCGCTCTTCGCCTTTTGCAACTCTTCAGCAGTCGGTCCTTCGCTGATGAACTTCTGAATCACTTGATCAACAGCCGCTTCGAGGTCAGTAAGACTGTGCTCGGGACGCGGAATAACTGTGACTTGAAACACACCGACATCTTCGAAGGAGTTTTGGAACGCGCCGATTTGCGACGCCATTTGTGTGTCGTAAACCAGTGCTTTCGTCAAACGCGCGGTGCGCGAGCCGGACAGAATCGAGCCCATCACTGACAGCGCGTAGTCGTCATCATTCTTGAAACCAACTGTGGGCCACTGGATATAAAGCCGCGGCACCTGCACGCGATCTTCGTAAACCAAACGTTTGCTCGCGTCGAGTTTGCCGAGCGGCACTTTCGGTCTTTCGACTGTTTTACCTTGCGGCAGGTCGGAAAAGTATTTCTGGATCCATGCCTTCGCCTGTTTCGGATCGAAGTCGCCCACGACTGCGAGCGTTGCATTGTTTGGCGCGTAGTAGACACGGAAGAATGCCTTCACGTCTTCTTCGGAGGCGGCGCTGAGATCCGTCATCGAACCGATAACGGGCCACGAGTACGGATGCTCCTTCGGATACATCGCCGCTGAGAAGATCTCACTCACGCGACCATACGGTTGATTGTCGTAACTCTGGCGGCGCTCGTTCTTGACGACGTCGCGCTGCGCGTTGAGCTTGGCGATGTCGAGCTTGTCGAGCAGGAATCCCATGCGATCCGCTTCCAACCACAACGCTGATTCGAGATAGTTCGAAGGAATGGTCTCGTAGTAGTTGGTGCGATCGTTCGTCGTCGAACCGTTGTTACCGCCGCCGACACCTTCAGTGAGCTTGTCGTGCAATCCATACGGCACATGACCGGAGCCCGTGAACATCACGTGCTCAAACAAGTGCGCGAAACCGGTGCGTCCCGCCGTCTCGTTCTTGGAGCCGACGTGATACCAGATGTCGACCGCGACGGTCGGTGTCGTGTGGTCCTCGGAAAGGATCACGGTGAGACCGTTTGGGAGTTTGTACGTTTCGAACGGGATCTTGATGGAGTCGGAAGCCGGCGATTTCTTTTGGCCCAACAAGGGAACAGATAACGAGATTGTCAGAGCTATTGTCTGAACTGCGGCCAGGGCTGACACTACTCTTCGCTTGTTAATCACAAGAACTCCTTTCCACGTTGTGGTTGGTATTCGGAGCAGGCAGAAGAAAGATTATCCGTGCTAATCTGTGGCCATGCAAGCCATACAAGTTTCTCAAACCGGTGGGCCGGAGGTGCTGACCCCGGTTGACCTGCCGGTTCCGTCTCCAAAACCAAACGAAGCGCTCGTCCAGATCAAAGCCGCGGGGATCAACTTCATCGACGTTTACTTTCGTGAAGGTCGTTATCCAACGCCACTGCCTTTCATCGATGGACAGGAAGCGGCAGGCATCGTTTCTGAAGTCGGAAACGAAGTAACGACGCTCAAGTCGGGGGATCGTGTTGCTTACTCGAGCGCGTTGGGAAGTTATGCTGAATACGCCGCGGTGCCTGCGAGTCGCTTAGTGAAAATTCCTGATGGGCTCGACTTCGAGCAAGCAGCGGCGGCGATGCTGCAGGGCATGACGGCGCATTACCTTCTTCACAGCAGTTACCCGCTGAAAAAAGGTGAGACTGCGCTGATACATGCTGCGGCCGGTGGCGTCGGATTGCTGCTGGTGCAAATGGCGAAGCAGATCGGCGCGCGCGTGATTGCGACTGCGGGAACGCAGGAGAAAGCTCAGCTCGCCCGCGATGCGGGTGCTGATGAGTGTATCGTCTACACTGAAGCAGATTTTGAGACTGAGACGCGACGGCTCACGGACGGCGCGGGCGTGCATGTTGTTTATGACGGTGTTGGTAAGGCGACGTTTGACAAAGATCTGAACGTGCTGCGGCCGCGGGGATATCTCGTGCTTTTTGGTGGGTCGAGTGGGGCAGTGCCGCCGTTTGATTTGATCAAGCTGTCGCAAAAGGGATCGCTCTTCATCACGCGCCCGACGTTGGCGCACTACACGGCGACGCGCGAGGAGCTCGAATGGCGTGCAAGCGATGTGTTGGGATCGATTGCGAGAGGGGAGCTTAAACTGAGGATTCATAAAGTTTATCCACTCGCGGAGGCGGCCCAGGCGCATCGCGATCTTGAGGGTAGGAAGACGACCGGCAAACTTTTACTTAAAATTCCTTGACGGAGTATTGACCGTTCCCTATAGTGGTCGAGGTCATGATGAGCACTCGTACATTTTTCTACTTCGCCTTTACGTACCGCTACTTCTTTGCGAAGGAGAGCGGACCGGCGAAGTTTGAAAACGATGTGCTGACGACCTGATATAAAGCACAAACACCTTCAACGAGCCAGCCGCGATCCTAAAAACTCGCGGCTGGTTTTTTATTGCCCGGAGCTGGAATTATGGACATCGAACATTGGCGAAGAGAGATCGACGATATCGACGCCGAACTGCTGCGTCTTCTCAACATGCGCGCGCGCCTGGCAGTCAAAGTCGGCGCACTCAAACAAGCCGCCGACCTTCCCTGCTGCGACCCCGAGCGCGAACGCAACGTCGTGCAACGACTACAGGAAATCAACGACGGACCACTCGATCAACGCGCCGTCGGCAAAGTCTTTCGACGAATTATTCACGAATCGAGGCGCGTCCAGGCAGCGGTCAGTCAATGAACTCAACGGCGAAAAAACGAGTGGCGTTTCAAGGCGAGCGTGGCGCCTTCAGCGAGGAGGCCGCGCTGAAACTACTCGGCCATGACATCGAGCTCGTGCCCCGCCGAACCTTCGCGGACCTGTATGACAGTCTCGACAACGGCGTCGCCGACTACGTGCTCGCGCCGGTCGAAAACAGCATTGCCGGTGTCGTACACGCTTCAGTAGATCTACTGAATACAAAGTCGCTCAACGTTCTCGATGAGATCCAGATCAAGATCGACCAACACCTGATCGGTTGTCGCGAAGCAAGCTTCGAGACGATCGAAACTGTCCAGTCACACCCGACCGCACTCGCACAGTGCAGCCGTTTCTTTGAATTACATCCCCAACTCAAACGTGTCGTCGCCGACGACACCGCCGGCAGCGTCGCCGAAGTGATTCGCAGTGGCGATCCAAAGCGCGCGGCAATTGCCGGCCAACGCGCCGCCGAGCTTTACGACGCGAGGGTCCTTCGCAAAAACATTCAGGACCGTCCGGAGAACTACACTCGATTTATTCTGCTAGTAAAGGAACACGCATCATGATCGTCAACATGTCAAACAACGCAACCCCCGACCAAATCAACCACATCATCGACCGCATCCGGGAATGTGGTTTTCAAGCCCACGTAGTCGAGGGCGCGGAACGCACCATCATCGGGGCTATTGGCAGCAACGGGCGACGCTCGGAAATCGAAGCGTTGCGCGCGGCGCCGGGCGTTGCCGAAGTGATCCAGATCTCGCACCCGTTTAAGTTGGTGAGCCGTCAACTGCGACAAGCGGGCACTGTTGTCGACGTGCGCGGCACGAAGATCGGCGGCGGCGACACGATCGTGATCGCGGGACCATGCTCGGTCGAATCGGAAGAGCAACTGATGGAAACGGCGCGCTCGGTGAAAGCATCGGGCGCGAACATGTTGCGCGGCGGTGCTTACAAACCGCGCACTTCGCCGTACGACTTCCAGGGACTCGGCGTCGAGGCGCTGCGACTACTCGAACAAGCGAGCAAAGAAACTGGTTTGCCGATCGTGACTGAAGTCATGAGTGAAGCAGACGTGGAGATCGTCGAGGAGTATGCGGACGTGATGCAGGTTGGCGCACGCAACATGCAGAACTTTTCGCTGTTAAGAAAACTCGCGGGCGTTTCGAAACCAGTGCTATTGAAACGTGGTCCATCGGCGACCGTGAAAGAGTGGCTACTCGCGGCGGAGTACCTGCTGGCGGGCGGTAACTCGAACGTGGTGTTGTGTGAACGAGGTATCAAGACTTTCGAGACCGCGACCCGCAACACGCTTGATCTCGCGGCAGTGGCACTCGTGAAAGAGTTGTCGCACTTGCCGGTGCTCGCCGATCCTTCACATGGAACGGGGATGCGGAGTTTGATAACACCGATGTCGAAAGCCGCGGTTGCCGCGGGCGCGGATGGATTGTTGATTGAGGTGCATCCGTGTCCGGAGCGGGCGCTCTCGGATGGACCACAGTCGCTGGATTTACCGGGATTTCAGGAGTTGATGGAGAGTTTAGAGCCGCGGATGAACGCGGATAAACGCGGATCAGAAATAGGAAAGAGAGCGGCCTGATCCGCGTTTTGTCCGCGTTAACTCATTGTTCGCGTTTGCGTGGCAGTTCTTTCTCGGTCTTGATGATCGTGCCGTCAATCGCGTTGACCCAGATGTGTGTGGCACCCTCGGCGCCTTCGTTCGCGATCATCACGTGATAGAAGACGAAGCCATCATTCGCCAATTTGCCGGGTGCTTCCCAGTGACTGGCCTCGAGACTACACAACAGGACCTTTCCGGGTTGTTGGCTGGTCGCGATCTGAATCGCCTGGTCCATATTGATCTTCGCGAGACGAACTAGCGCTGCCTGCCGGACCTCGCGCATTTCCATTTCCACACGTTCTTTGCGTTCAACCTCTTCGCGGAACTGCGGATCGCTTTCCATGCGCATCTTCATTTCTTCGATGGGCTCACCTGAGCGCCTCTTCGTTTCGACCTGCTCTTTACGCTTTTGTGAAAGCGCTTTTTCCTGCGGCTCCTGCGGATTGGTGTCGACATCGAAACGCATCGCAAGAGCTGCCGCAGCGGCGCACGGCACGAGCAGCAGCAACGAGACTACGATCAGCAACGACTTCTTCCAACGTGTTTGAGAGTTGGGTTTCTTTAACAACGACATGATACGGGCCTCCAGGATGTCAGCATCGGCGATGCCTACGGTTGTAGTAACGGAGAGACGACGCAGAGGTGGCGCGGAGCTTGCGAGTCTTACGAGCGAGCGAGCATAAACTTCCGCATTCAGAATGCGCTCTGCAACCAGTTCGTCGCAGCAGAGCTCACGGGTCTCGCGGACCCGTCGTCTTAATAAAGCCGCAGCAGGATGAAATGAGACGGAGACAAAAAGTAATTCGTAGATCAGATTGAGCAGGTAATCTTTTCGTGCCACATGAACGAACTCATGCCCGATCGCAGAAGTAAGTAGCTCAATGTTTTCCTCTCGCAGGAGTGACTCGGGCAAAATGATGACTGGATTGAAGAGCCCGGAGGTGACGGGAACCGGCAGCGTTTCCGAGCGAAAAACCCTGACGGATCCAGCGCCCGTGCCAAACTCCAGCTCGCAGCGACGAATGACTGCGGCGACGTTATCATTCGGCTCGATCTCAGTCGCACGGTGTCGAATGGTTCGCGTAGTTCGCCACGCTTGTATGAGTTTGAAGAGACTGTAGAGCAGGAACGCGAAGTAGAATCCGAGTATCGCCAGTCCGAGAGATTGACTGATCTTGAAGGTCGACGCGACGGCTGAAGAATCGATCTCAGGCAATCGCGGCACGGCTTCGTTTGCGAATAGCGCAAGACTTCCTGTTTCGAGCGTGGCTGTCGTGTTTGATTGTGTAACGTTGTCGAAGAGCGTACGCAGCGACGTAAATGCAGGAACTAAAAACGCGAGACACAGTGCCGTGGCCCAAACCCAGTGGCGATAACGTGCAAGGGAGTTTCGCAGCAACCATGAACCGAGCGAAGCAAGTGCTGCCAAGAGCGCGATTTGCCAGAAGGCGTTCAGCAGAAACGTCAGCAGTAGTTGGCTACTCAGTTTCATCGGATTTATCCTCCTTCGCCTGTTCGACTAACTTCTGAAGCCGCGCCAGCTTTTCAGGGGTGAGGTGCTTCGTTTCCACAAGACTCATCACGAGGCTCTCCGCTGAGCCGCCGAAGAGTCGATCGACAACGTCTTTGACGTGTTTGCCGACGACTTGCTTGCGACTGACGGCGGGTTTGTAGAAGTAAGCACGGTTTTTCAGGGTTCGTTTAGCTTTGCCTTTGCGCTCAAGAATGTTGAGCATGGTCTGAACGGTAGTGTAGGCGAGGTCGCGTTTCAGTTTTTGTTGCACGGTTTGCACGTTGGCGGGGCCTGTTTCCCAGAGGACGTGCATGATTTCCAATTCGAGCGGCGTCAGGTTCTCGGTCTTCGGTCGCGCCATGTGTATCTCCTAAGTTTTTAGGAGTATAGGGACGCTGGCCAGACGTGTCAACTAATTTTTTAGGAGATGGGTTTTAACCGCGGATGACGCGGATCGTTGTAAAATCCGATTTCACGTGAACAGACAGACGCTCATACATACGCTCATCTATGGCCTGTGCGGCGGGATTCTGATCGTCGTGCTCAGGCTGATCGAGTTTCGCTTTCTGATTGTCGAGCACTCGTTCGAGATCTATGGCGGGATCATCGCCGCCCTTTTCGCCGGTCTCGGTATCTGGCTCGGGTTGAAACTGACTAAAAAGCAGGAAGTGCTCGTCATTAAGGAAGTTCCGGTGCCCATTACACAGCCGTTCGCCCTCAACGAGCAGCGATTGAAAGACCTCGGTATCACCAGACGCGAGTTGGAAATCCTGGAGCTGATCGCGCAAGGTCTCAGCAATCGCGAGATCGCCGACAAACTCTTCGTCAGCGAAAACACTGTCAAAACTCACTCCAGTCGCCTCTTCGATAAACTCAGCGCCCGGCGCCGCACGCAAGCCGTACAGATCGGCAAAGAAATGGGACTGATCCCTTAACTCGAAAGTATGATTTGCACGCAAAAACGCGAAATCACTCGAAAGTATGACGACAACCCGGCCCCGCGAAAGTAGATTGCGCCCCAAGTTTTATAGTTCAGAGTTCAAGCTTTAGCTTGCGACCGTGAGAGCAACGTACGACAACCTAAAGGTTGAACTCTGAACACAATTCGTTAAGGAGAAGTGGCCATGAAAAGAATCGTTTTGACGTTCGGCTTGATCTCGGGCGCGGTAATTGGCGTGTTGATGTCGCTGACGACGGTGTTCGCCGAGAAAATCGGTTTCGACAAGGGCGTGGTTATCGGCTACACCTCGATGGTGCTCGCCTTTCTGCTGGTGTTCTTTGGCATCCGGTCTTATCGCGAGAACATAGGCGGGGGACAGATTAGTTTTGGCAGAGCCTTAGCCGTCGGACTTCTGATAATGCTCATCGCTTCCGCCTGCTATGTCATCACGTGGGAAATCATTTATTTCAACTTCATGCCCGATTTCATCGACAAGTATATGGCGCACGCCACCCAGAGCTTACGTGCGTCCGGCAAACCGCCCGAGCAGATTCAACACGAAATTGACGAGATGAATAGAATGATGACTCTCTACAAAAACAATATCTTCGTTAATATCGCGTTTACGTTACTCGAGCCGCTGCCGGTTGGATTAGCGATGACGTTGCTCTCCGCGCTGATACTGCGGAAGCGTGCGCGGCGGGAACCGCAGTTGAGGACCGGATTACCGGATTTACAGAATTAGCAGGATGAAGTAAAAATCTTGTCGATCTTGCTAATCCTGTAATCCTGTCAAAAGATGATGATTCACTTTGCGGTGCGTTCCCTTCTCTGTCTGTTCTTTCTCAGCTTTACTGTTCACGCCCAAGTAGATGTCGCGCAAGCGATGAAGTGGCGCATGATCGGGCCGTTCCGCGCGGGCCGGACCGTCGGCGCCACCGGCGTTCCGGGCCAGCCCAATGTCTTCTATATAGGAGTCAACAACGGCGGCGTTTGGAAGACGACCGATTACGGCCACACGTGGAAACCGATCTTCGACGATCAACCAACCGGCTCAATCGGCGCACTCGCCATCGCCCCCTCGAACCCGGAAACGATCTACGTCGGCAGTGGCGAAGGTCTCCAGCGACCGGATCTTTCCACCGGCGACGGCATTTACAAATCGACTGACGGGGGCAAGACCTGGCGCCATCTCGGTCTGCGCGACGCGCAACAGATCGGCGCGATACTCGTCGACCCACGCGATCCGAATCTGGTCTACGTCGCTGCTCTCGGACATCCCTACGGCGCGAACGAAGAGCGCGGCGTGTTTCGCTCCACTGACGGCGGTGAGACGTGGCAGAAAGTTCTCTATAAGGACGAGAACACCGGCGCGATCGCACTCGTCTTCGATCCGAAGAACTCGAAAGTCATCTACGCTGACTTATGGTCCGCTCGCCAGGGTCCCTGGGAAAACGGCGCGTGGCAAGGTCCGGGCAGTGGACTCTACAAAACGACTGACGGCGGCAACACCTGGCGTCAATTAACAAAAGGTCTGCCGACATTCGAACAAGGTCTCGGACGCATCGGCATCGCCGTCGCGCCCAGTGATCCGAACACGCTCTATGCGACTGTCGATTCAACACAGCTCGGCGGTATCTATCGTTCTGATGATGCAGGCGAATCGTGGCGACGCACCGGCACCGATCGACGTGCGTGGGCGCGCGGCAGTGACTTCGCGGAGATCGACGTCGATCCGCGAAACAAAGAGATCGTCTACACCGCCGCGATTGCAGCGTATAAATCAACTGACGGCGGCAAGACATGGACAGCGTTCAAAGGCGCGCCCGGTGGCGACGACTATCACACGCTCTGGATCAATCCCGAAAACCCGGACATCATGCTGTTTGCAACTGACCAGGGAGCGGCTGTCAGTGTGAACGGTGGCGAGACGTGGAGCTCGTGGTACAACCAACCGACAGCGCAGTTTTATCACGTCATCACTGACAATCAATTTCCGTACTGGGTTTACGGCGGCCAGCAGGAGAGCGGTTCTGCGGGTGTGAAGAGTCGTGGTGACAACGGCGCGATCACGTTTCGAGACTGGCGCACGGTTGGTGTTGAAGAGTACGGCTACGTCGCGCCTGATCCACTCAATCCCAATCTCATCTACGGCGGCAAAGCAACGCGCTTTGATATGACGACGGGCCAGGTGCAGAACGTCGCGCCCGAGATTCTGCGCAGTGGCAAGTACAGGTTTCTGCGCACGGCGCCGATTCTCTTTTCGCCGGTTGATCCGAAGGTGCTCTATCTTGCCGGCAACGTGCTGTTCAAGACGACGAACGGCGGTTCGAGTTGGGACATCATTAGTCCCGATCTCTCGCGTGAGAAACCTGAAGTGCCGGCGAGCATTGGTGTGTTTCGTCGTCCGGAGACGGCGACGCAACCGAGACGTGGCGTGATCTACGCCGTCGCGCCTTCGCCGAAAGACATAAACGTGATCTGGGCCGGCACTGACGATGGGCTGATTCACGTCACCAAAGACGGTGGCAAGAACTGGAAAAACGTAACGCCTCCGGCAATCGACTCGTGGAGCAAGATCTCACAGATCGATGCCAGCCATTCCGAGGTCAACACTGCTTATGTTGCCGTCAACCGCATCAGGCTTGACGATCAGAAGCCACACATCTATCGCACGACTGACGGCGGGACAACATGGCAGGAGATCGTGAAGGGACTGCCGGATGGTCCAGTCAACACTGTGAAGGAAGATCAGCGGCGGCCGGGCTTGTTGTTCGCGGGAACTGAGCTCGCCGTGTTTGTCTCTTTCAATAACGGCGATAGCTGGCAGTCGCTGCGCTTGAACATGCCGGCGACGTCGATTCGCGATCTCGTGATTCACAATGACGATGTGGTGGTCGGCACGCACGGACGCTCGTTCTGGATCCTCGACGACATCACGCCTTTGCGACAATCCAACACTGCGATCCTAGACTCGGAGGTCCATCTCTTCTTGCCGCAAGACGCGATTCGAGTGAAGCGCAACGTCAACACGGATACGCCGTTGCCGCCCGAAGAACCCGCCGGACAAAATCCACCGGACGGTGCGATCATCAACTACTACTTGCGTCGTGATGCGACGACACCCGTTACGCTCGAGATCTTCGATAGTAAAAATCAATTAGTACGCCGTTATTCGAGCGACGACAAACCGGCTCACGTAAACCCGGGCGATTATCCGGTGACGGAATACTGGTTCCGGCCGCCGCCAGTGCTCGGCTCAAAAGCCGGAATGCAGCGGTTTGTCTGGGATCTGAAATACGCGCCGCCGGCTGCATTCGGACACGGTTTTCCGATCTCCGCCATCTATCGCGACACGCCGCTTTATCCCCTCGGACCATCCGTGCTGCCCGGTACTTACACGGTGCTTTCCAGCACAGTGGGATCCGAAGCTTGGAATTCACGTGACTTGAAGTCGCGGC
>JADMIO010841905.1_pt1 | contig 120512 bp, 122 predicted proteins | sample 8958161 | NCBI WGS metagenome assembly JADMIO01 (sample SAMN16585339, study PRJNA669376) | soil metagenome | isolation source: Crop rotation soil | place: USA: Cullars Rotation, Alabama | collected 2011 | reverse complement strand
CGCGACAACTTGTCCACGTGGAATTCTAAGCTTAGGATCCCAATGTGCTGGAAAGCGAATTCAAGGTGGGTAATCTGATAGGCGGCGGCGGTTTCATTCCATAGCTTGGTCGCATCGGCCAGTGAGAAATCGTCGCGCCAGGGAAGTTGCAGCGGATTATCCGGCAACAGTTTCAGCGCGTCGGCCGGCGCATGTTGATTCATATAATCGGTAAATGCTTCCCGACTATCCAGGTCGGCGTGATGGGCGGCGGAAAGCAGCGTATCGCGCAGCGCATCAAGCCCCGGCGTGCGTACGTCAAGCTGCGACAACGTTTCCTCGATCTGGCTTTTGTGCAAGAGCGAGGGAAACTGCATCAGCATCGCCAGCATCTGGCGGATAAGCTTATCCAGCGCCGCCGAATGGTGTTGCACCACCATATGCTCGACATGCGGCGAGCGCAGCTTCGCGGCCGGTTTGCCTTTGCTTTCCCATAGCCGGTTTTTGAAATACGAGGCGTAATGCTGGCGCACGGACGGATCGGCGATCTTGGCGGCCACGCGCTTTAGCGCGTCGTCGAGCGCGGCGCGGCCTTCGGGCAGGTCGAGCTTGTAGCGCGAGGAAAGCGTGTCCCATAGCACCTGCGACAGGCGTCGCGACGAGGTAAGAATTTTCTCGAACGCTGGCTTGCCGTGTTTTTGCACAAAGGAATCGGGATCTTCGCCGGCAGGCAGCACGGCAAAACGCAGCGAATATCCGGCCTTAAGCAGCGGCAGCGCCACGTCGGCGGCGCGCAGCATGGCGCGCTTGCCCGCCGCATCGCCGTCAAGGCAGAGGACCGGTTCCTGGGCCAGCTGCCACAGCAGGCGCAGATGCTCGGGCGTGACCGCCGTGCCGAGCGTGGCCACCGCATAATCGATGTCCGACTGCGCGCTCATCACCACGTCCATGTAGCCTTCCATCACCACCGCCATATCGCGCTCGCGCGCCGGGCGTTTGGCCAGATCAAGATTGAACAGCAGCTCGCCTTTCTTAAACAGCGGCGTCTCCGGCGAATTTAAATATTTCGGCAGGTTTTTATTGGCGTGGCTGGCAATCAGGCGCCCGCCGAAGGCGACGACTTTTCCCGAGGCGCTGCGGATGGGAAACATGAGGCGGCCGCGGAAGCGGTCATAGGGGGCGCCTTCTTCGGGCACGATAATCAGTCCGGCTTCGGCGATCAGCGCCTGCGAAAAGCCTTGGCCGGTCAGATGCTGAAAGAGCGCATTGCGCTCGTCCGGCGCCCAGCCGATACGAAACCGGCGCATCGTTTCGGGTTTTAGGCCGCGCTTGCGCGCATATTCGCGCGCGTTCGTCCCGCCGGTGGCCGCCAATTGCTTTTCAAACCACTGCACCGCCGCTTCCAGCACGCCCAGCAGCGTTTTTTCCGTCTCGGCTTTTTCGGCTTCTTCGCGCGTCATCACCGGCAGGGGAATGCCCGCTTCGCGCGCCAGCTTTTCCACCGTTTCGGGATAAGTAAGCCGCTCGTAGCGCTTGATGAACTCGATGGCGTCGCCGTGCGCCGCGCAGCCGAAGCAATGATAAAAGCCTTTTTCGTCATTGACGGTAAAGGAGGGGGTTTTTTCGTTATGGAACGGGCACAGGCCCATATATTCGCGGCCATGCTTTTTGATCGGAATGCGCCGGCCGATCACCTCCGAGAGCAGAAAATGCGAGCGCAGACGCTCTATGAAACTTGGCGAAAATCGCATATACTCTCTCGTATGAAGCGTCCGACTGCCTATGCCATCGAGCTGGATGGCCATCACCTGCCCATCCGTATCAGGAAACACACGCGCGCGCGGAATATGGTGATCCGCTACCAGCCGCTGGCGCATTACCTGACGCTGACTTTACCCCGATATGTCAGCATCAGGCAAGGACTCTCTTTTGTCGAAACGAGGCGCGGCTGGATCGCGCGCCAGCTTTGCCGTCGTGCGGCGCATATTCCCTTTGCCGACGGGCAGGTAATTCCGGTGCTGGGAAAAAATTATCGGCTGCAGCATGCGGGAGGAAGAGGGGTGGTGCGCGCCGAAGGAGAAGCGCTGCTGGTGCCCGGTGATGCAAGCTTTATGGCCAGGCGCGTGCGGGAATGGCTTAAGGCCCGCGCGAAAGAGGAAATCACCCGGCTGGCTATGGAAAAAGCGCGGCAGATCGATAAGACTATCAAAAAGATTTCCCTGCGCGATACAAGCTCGCTATGGGGTAGCTGCAACCATAAAGGGCATTTGTCGTTTTCGTGGCGGCTCATACTCGCGCCGGCCGCAGCGCTCGAATATCTGGTCTGCCATGAGGTGGCGCATTTGAAATACCTCAATCACGGCGAGAAATTCTGGCAGACGGTGGCGCAGCTTTGCCCGGATTACGAACAACAGCGCCGGTGGCTGCGCACGCACGGCCACGCGCTGTACGCCTACGGCTGATCAGCGAAACAGTTTCTGCCAGAAACTCGGGCCGAGTTCGACGTCGCGGCGCTTGGGCTGCTCCACCGGCGGATTGTTCATGTCGCGCGGCTCCTGGCCGGGATATGCCGGCGTGCCGCCTTCCCACGGCAACGCGAACGACCAGCCGCCGGTAGGAATATCCCTGACGGGAACGCCCGCCAGCGCCGGCTGCATGAAATCATGCCAGATGCGCGCCGGCAGCATGCCGCCGGTGACTTTTTTCATCGGCGTATTGTCGTCGTTGCCGACCCAGGTGCCGGTGACCAGATCCGGCGTAAAACCGATAAACCAGGCGTCGCGGTAATCCGAGGTGGTGCCGGTCTTGCCGGCGACCGGGCGGCCGATCAGCGCGGCGCGGCCGGTGCCGTTTTCGACCACGCTCATCAGCATTTCGTTCATCTGGCCGACGATGCCGGCGCTTAGCACGCCGCCGCTGATGCCGCCGCGGCGTTCATACACGAGGTCGCCGCGCGAAGTTTCGATTTTTAAGATGCCGTAGGGGTTGACGATGGCGCCGCGCGCCGCCAGATGCGCATAAGCGGCGGTGAGTTCGAGCAGGTTCACTTCGGTCGAACCCAGCGCGATCGACGGCACCGCTTCGATCTCCGAGGAGATGCCCAGCCGGTGCGCCATCGTGATGACGTTATCCAGCCCGGCACGCAGCGCCACCTGCACGGCGACCGTATTGATCGACTGGGTGACGGCTTCTTTGAGCGTCAGTTCGCCGAGATATTTCCCGGTATAGTTCTTGGGCTGCCAGGTGCCGCCGACGATGGGCACGGAAATCGGCTGGTCCACCACCAGCGTGGAAGGGGTAAGCCCGCTTTCCAGCCCGGCCAGATACACAAACAGCTTGAAGGAGGAGCCGGGCTGACGCTGCGCCTGCACCGCGCGGTTATACTGGCTTTCGCCGTAATTTCTGCCGCCGATCATGGCGCGCACCGCCCCGTCGGGCGTCATCGCCACCAGCGCCGCCTGGCGGGCATCGAGTTTTTCGCCGTCCTTATCCATCACGCCGGCGATGGCCTTCTCGCCCAGCGACTGCAATTCGACATTGAGCGTCGTCGTCACCACCAGATCGTCCTGCACGTTGCCGATGAACTCGGGCAGCTGGTCGGCGATCCAGTCGGCAAAATACATGGCGCTCTGCGAATTTTTCTGGCGCCCGCTCATCGCCCTGGCCAGCTCGACGCGCGCGCGGTCGGATTGTTTTTTGGTAAGAAACCCCGCATCCTCCATATTGACCAGCACCTGATCGGCGCGCTGCCGGGAAAGCTCGGGATTGGCGGTAGGAGCAAAACGCGACGGCGCTTTAAGCAGCCCGGCCAGTATCGCCGATTCGGACAGGGTGAGCTCGCGCGCCGATGTGCCGAAATAGCGCCGCGCCGCCGCATCGACGCCGTAACTTCCCGCGCCCAGATACACGCGGTTTAAATAGATGCTCAGAATATCCTGCTTGGAAAAGCGCCGTTCGAGCTTAACGGCCAGCAGCATCTCGCGCATCTTGCGCGAGAACGAGCGCTCGGGCGTCAGGAACACGTTTTTGGCCACCTGCTGCGTGATGGTCGAGCCGCCCTGCACGACGTGGCGCGCGCGAATATTGGCGATGGTGGCGCGCAGCAGGCCGAACGGATCGATGCCGAAATGGTGATAGAAATTGCGATCCTCGGTGGCGATCACCGCGTCGATCAGCGATGCGGGCAGCTGGCTATACGGCACATAATCACCGTAGATATCGCCGAAGCTGCCGACGATCTGGCCGTCTTCCGCCTTGACCAGAATGCTCGGCGCTTTGGTGAATTTGTTCAAGTCCTCGATGTCGGGCAGGCCGATCGAAAACCAGCCGAGCGCCAGCGCGGCGAAGATCGCGCCGTATAAAAGCATCTTGCCCAGCAGGCGTTTAAAGCCGTGGCGCCTTTTCGGGCGTCGCCGCGGCGGCTGGCCGCCACTGCCACTGCCGCCGTTTTTGCGCGATTCCAGCACCGGCTGGCGGCGCGGCCCGCCATAGGTCGGATATTTGCCGCCTTTCCTGCGTTTGCCCGAGCGCGCCATCACTCTCCTTTATTCAAAACGTAGTTGAGCTTGCGGATGGCCAGCTCGGCCAGCTGCTGCTGCGAGGCCTTGGCGTCGCCGACAATGGAAACTTCCTTCAGACTCTTAGGATCGACCGCCGTCACCTTCACCGATTTTCCCAGCGCGATAAATTCCACGATGTATCCTTCGTCGTTGTCGGTCACAGCTCAATGTCTTCGGGCAGTTTGGTCTCGGGCAGTTTTTCGATGCGAAGCCGCGTCAGCTGCGTGGCGTCCTTATCGAGCACCGTGAAGCGAAAGCCGTAAATCTCGAAATGCTCGCCGATAGCCGGCAGCGCTTCGGCTTCATGGATGACCAGCCCGGCCACGGTGGAGGCGTCATCGTCGGGCAATTGCCAGTCGAGCTGGCGGTTTAAGTCGCGCAGCGTGACGCCGCCGGCCACGACGTAGGCATTCTCGCCTACCTTGTGAATATGGCGCGAGGCTTCGTCGTGCTCGTCCTCGATGTCGCCGACGATTTCTTCGATGATGTCTTCGAGCGTGACAATGCCTTTCCACGCACCGTATTCGTCGACCACGAAAGCAAAATGCTGGCGCTTGGCGCGAAACGCAAGCAGCTGGTCGCGCAGCGACGTCGTCTCCGGGATGAACCACGGCTTGCTGCAGAGGGCGATGATCTGCTCGGTGGTGAGCGTGCCCGGATGCGCGCCCATCGCCTTGATGAGGTTTTTCACCACCAGCACGCCGATGATGTTGTCCTGCTCGCCGCGCCAGAGCGGAATGCGGCTGTGCATGGTCGAAACCGCCGCCTGAATGAGCGTATCGGCGGGCTGGTCGGCGTCGATGGTTTCCACCGCCTTGCGATGCACCATGATGTCGCCCGCTTCGATGTCGTTTAGGTCCAGCACGCTGCCCAGCATGTCGCGATCCTGCTTGATCATCTGGCCCTCGCGGTGGTGCAGCTCGATGGTGCCGCGGATGACGTCGGTCGCCGAGATCAGGGTATTGGTCTTGGTGATGTCGACGCCAAACAGCGCCAGCAGCCCGCGGATGAACAGCTGGATGCTGCGCGTGATCGGATAGAGCAGCCTGACGAGCAGGCTTAACGCCGGCGCCAGCGCCAGCGAGGTGCGCTCGGCATTCTGGATGGCGTAGGTCTTAGGCAGCACCTCGGTGAAGATGACGACCAGCAGCGTCATGATGAAGGTGGTGATGAGCAGTCCTTCGCCTTCGCCGAAAAACTTGATGGCGACCGAGGTGGCGATCACCGACGCTGCGATATTGACGGCGTTGTAGCCCAGCAGCACCGTGCCGATCATCGATTCCTTCTCGCGGCGCAGGCGGGTGACGATCTGGGCGCGCTTGTTGCCGTCCATCACCAGCTGATAGATGCGCGCGCGAGAAATGGCGGTGAGAGCCGTTTCCGCCGCCGAAAAAAACGCCGAGATCAGCAGAAACAGCAAAATGGTGAGCGCGTAGATCAGCAGCTCGTGATCGATGATGAAGCTGGTCATCATAGGATTTTTCTCATGACGAAATCATCCATCACGTAGCCTTCGCCGATGTCGGTCCTCTGCAATCGCTCGATGAAAAATCCATGGCGGAAATAAAAATTGATCGCGCCGATATTCTTGCGATTCACATGCAGCGCCAGCTCTTTCGGTTGGGCATTCGCGATGACGTGCGAAAGCAGCGCGGTGCCAAGGCCGCTCCGTGGGCGTTGCCGGTCGACATAAAGCTTGTGCAAAAACCACTTTCCGCCGCCCTGATTTTCCGCCGAGGCGTAGCCCAGCAGCGTGTCATTTTCTTCGAGCAGAAAAAACTGGTGGCCGCTTTCACGCTGTTTTCTTATTTGCGGCGGCGCATACATCAGCTCGAGCATGTAGTTGATCTGACTGGCTGAAATGATCCCGGGATAATGGTCGTTCCAGATGCGTTTGGCCAGGGCGTAAACGGCCGAAATATCCCGTTCGTCGGCGATTTCGCGGATAAAAAAGCTCGGCTTGGGTTTGGATAAGACGTTGTTCATAAGGTGTAAAATGGAACGGCGGCGGCATGACGGCGCGATGTTCGGCCCATGATGCGAATCGTTATTTTATAAAGGCCCGATTTCGTTAAGCGTTGAAAAAATGGCTGGTCGCGCATATTACACGCCGGCAAGCGCTTCGACAAGCGTCTGCTGAACGATTGATTTATCGACATTATTGGCAATCTCCGCCTGGCCGATGCCGCGCGAGACGATAAATGTCAGCTGGCCGTTTTTGGCCTTTTTGTCGCGGGCGAAATGCGACATTATTTTTTCGGCGTCCCAGTCATGCCGGATTTCGCGCGGCAAAGCGGGCAGGCCCATCGCCTTGTAATGCGCCCGCACGCGCGCCGGCGCGTCGTTCTTCAAAATGCCCAGCTTGAGTGAAAGCTTCATCGCCAAAATCATGCCGATGGCCACCGCTTCGCCGTGTAACAATGTGTCGGAAAAGCCGGTTTCGGCTTCGAGCGCGTGCGCGAACGTATGGCCGAAATTGAGCAGCGCGCGCTCGCCGCTTTCCTTTTCATCGCGTTCAACGATGGCGGCCTTGGCGGCGCAGCTTTGGCGAATCGCTTCGCTTATCAATGCCATATCGCTTAAAAGCGCCGCGCCGTTTTTTTCGAGCCAGGCGAAAAATGCCGCATCGCGAATGAGGCCGTATTTCAACATTTCGGCATAGCCGGCAAGCCATTGACGTTTCGGCAAAGTAGCAAGCAGCGACACATCAGACAGCACGAGTTTGGGCTGATGAAAACTGCCGATCAGGTTTTTGCCGGCTTTGGCGTTGATGCCGGTTTTGCCGCCGACCGCGCTATCCACTTGAGAAAGCAGGGTGGTGGGGATCTGGACGAACGGCACGCCGCGCAGAAGCACGCTGGCGGCAAATCCCGTCACATCGCCGACCACGCCGCCGCCGAGCGCGATCAAAACGGTTTGCCGGTCAGGCTGTTGCTCCAGAATATGTTCGATGGTTTCACCGAATATTTCCCAGCTTTTGCTGCCCTCGCCTGGCGGAATGATGACGGCCCGGCTGGAAATTTTTTGCTCTTCCAGCGCGTTGGTAAGCCGGTGCAAGTAAAGCCGTGCCACCGTTTCATCGCTGACGATGACGACACCCCCCTTAACGAACGGCGCGATATGCCGGCCTGCTTCGGCTAAAATCCGTTCGCCGATGATAATGTCGTAACCCAGATTGACTCGCACGCGCTCAGCCATTTTTGGTTTTTTCCTTCAGCGCCCTGACAATATTTTCAACCACCGATTCATGCAAACCGGCATTGCTATCGATGACGATATCGGCTTCGCCGTAAACCGGGTAGCGATCCTCGATCATTTTACCCAGGATCGCGCCCTTGTCGCCGGTTTTCAAAAGCGGCCGGGTATCGCGCCGCGACACCCGTTCGAGCAGCACCGGCAGATCGGCCTTCAGCCATACCGAAACCGCCTGGCTTTTTACCGCGTTGCGAATTCGGGAATTGATGAAGGCGCCGCCGCCGGTGGCGATGACGCAGGGCGCACTCGATAAAAGCCGCAGCATGACCCGCTGCTCGAGATCGCGGAAAATGTCCTCGCCGTAAATCTCGAAAATGTCGGAAATGCTGCACCCCGCCGCTTCGACGATTTCCTGGTCGGCATCGATGAACGAAAGGCCCAGCGCCGCGGCAAGCCGCCGCCCGATGGTCGATTTGCCGGCGCCCATGAGGCCGACTAGCACCACCGGTTTTTGTATGGAAAATGAGACGGCCATGGTTGCCTGCATGCGCATTGCGTGATAGGAATAGGCTATAATTAAAGGAAACGCCCATGCAACACAAGCGCAGCCACAAACGGCAGGGAATCTTTCTGGTGGTCATTTTAGGATTCATCGTCGGCGCCGGCGCGCTGCTGATGATGGGCGACGTGCCGCCGCCACTGCATCCGATTGAAAAGGAACTCGATGCCAAAGCGTTCCTCGAAACCAAGCAGCCTTAGCGAAATCGAGCAATTTCTCGAGATGATGGTGGCTGAACGCGGCGCCTCGGCAAATACGGTGGCGGCCTATGCGCGCGACCTTGCGGATTTTTCCGCCTTCCTGCATAAAAACAAGCTGACGCTTAAGACCATTTCGCGCCCCGCTATCGAAACGTTTCTTAGCGGCCTTAGCCAGTCGGGACTGGCGGCGCAGACGGTGGCGCGCAAGCTGTCGGCGCTGCGCCAGCTTTTCGGGTTTATTTATACGGAGAACATCCGCAAGGATAACCCCACCGCTACGCTCGATGCGCCTAAGCTTGCCAAGCATCTGCCGCATACGCTCACCATTGATGATATTGGCGGGTTGCTGGACGCGGCGCGACGTGACGATTCGCCCAAGGGTTTGCGATTGCAGGCGATGCTCGAGCTGATGTACGGCGGTGGACTGCGCGTCTCCGAACTGGTGTCGCTTAAACTCTCGGCGCTGCAGGTCAAGGAAGACGGTAAAAAAGTCGAGGCGGAATTTTTGCTCATCACCGGCAAGGGCAACAAGGAACGCCTGGTGCCGGTCAATGAAAAAGCCCGGGCGGCGCTGGCGAAATATCTGGAGGTGCGGCATTGCTTTTTACCCTCCCCCCTTGAGGGGGAGGGTGGCGCGAAGCGCCGGGTGGGGGGCAATTTAGAAAAGCCCCACCCCCTAACCCCCTCCCTCAAGGGGAGGGGGAATAATTCTTATCTCTTCCCTTACGCCCGCGCCAAGGGCTACCTCACGCGCCAGCAATTCGGCGTGATGTTAAAGGAGCTGGCGGTCAAGGCGGGCATCGACCCGGAAAAAATATCGCCACACACGCTGCGCCATTCCTTCGCGTCGCATTTGCTCGAAGGCGGCGCCGATCTGCGCGTCATCCAGGAACTGCTGGGACATGCCGATATTTCGACGACGCAAATCTATACGCATGTCGCCGGCAGCCGCTTGAAGAAGCTGGTGGAGGAGAAGCATCCTTTGGCGAGAAAGAAATAATACGTCATCCTCACGCGAGGCTAGCGAGCGTGGGGATCCCGCCGGGTTGCACGGGATCCCCGCTCGGCCGATGGCCTCGCGAGGATGACGCGCATCATCACCGGCAGCAGCGACCAGCCGATTTCGCTCGCCGCCACGAACAAAATCACCGGCGGCGGAAAATGCATCAGCGCCAGGCTGACGCCGAGCGCGGCATTGTTGAAGCCCGAGCAGGTGGCGTAGGTGATGCGTTCCTTGCGTATTCCTCCCCCCGTAGGGGGAGGGTTAGGAGGGGGGCATGAAACGGGAGATCTCCCGAATAACGCCCCCACCCCGGCCCTCCCCCTATGGGGGAGGGAGTAGCCGAACATGATATACACCGCATAACACGCGAGCGCGATGGCAAGCGGCGCAATGAGCCCGACGGGGTTAGCGAGGATGACTTCGCGCTGCTTGGCGACCGCCAGCGCAATGACGAACATGATAAGCAGGATCGACAGGAATTTATTCTGTGCATAGAAAAACGCCGCGCTGGCTTTGTGTTTGCGCGCCAGCTGGTAAAGGGCCATCGGCACCAGGATACACCAGACCAGCGTGATGAATAGCTGCGCCACCGACGGCGTCACCTGCGCGTTGCCGATCAATGCGAACTGAAAGGGGATCATGAACGGCGTGGCGAGCTGGCTAACCAGCACGATAGCAAACGCCGAGGCCACCGTGCCGCCGTAAATGTTGGTGAAAGCCGGGCTGGAGACGGCGGCGGGCAATACCGAAAGCAGGAACACGGCGGTGGCATATTCGGGAATGAGCGCATGGGCGATAAACCACATGACCGGCGGCAGCAGCGCGTAGCGCAGCACATAAAACACCGCGACGTCGCGCCAGCTGATATGCTCGAAGCCGCCATCGCGCAGTTTATAGCACGAGATGAACATGAGCATCGCCAGCGCCACGATGGAGGATTCGTTGGGAAGCTGCGGCATGCCGGGGATGATGAGTCCGCCGAGACAGGAGAGGATCAGCACAAAGCCGAAATGCGTTTCGATGAAGTGTCGCATGAAGCGACCATATAGAATTTGTCATTCCCGCGCCAGTCCTCCGAAGCTTTAGCGAAGGAGGAAAAGCGGGAATCCAGTCTTAAACTTCTGCGCCGCAGACGCGGCGCACTGGATCCCTGCTTGCGCAGGGATGACAAATAAAAAAGGCGGGGAGCGACCCCGCCTTTCCTTACTTAGGTAGAAAAAGAATCAAAAATGCTAAAATTATTTTTAATAATTTGTCATCTATTTCCAGACTCATTTTTAATTTTATCATTTGGCTAATCTCCAAAAAAATATTTTGGAGACAACTATCGGGTGTCTTCATACCGAAGACAGTTTAACGTCGATTGTCGGGACGCAAGCATATTTTACGTCAAGCTTAGACGAAGATCATTTAATGTCTGATCACGACACACGAAATTATCGCACTCGTGAAGCGAACCCTTATTCCGTACCCCACCATCGACGGGGGATAATCAACTACACCCGCTCGTGGAGCCGCAGGTGTCGCACTTCATGCAGGTGCCGTTTCTCACCAGCGTAAACATGCCGCACTCGGTGCAGGCGTCGCCCTCGTAGCCCTTGGCGCGCGCCTGGCGGATTTTTTCGCGCAGCTGGTCGACGTCCTTGTTCTGCACCGACACGCCGACCTGCACGATCATGCCTTCCTGCACGTCGGTGTGAACGAACGCCTTGACCTCGGCGGCATTGCCGGGTTCGGCGGCCAGCGCCAGCGAGCCATGCGCCTGCGCCGCCGCGCCGGGGTTGGAGACGATGAGCTTGGGCAGTTTTCCGCGCACGAAGCCGTTGCTGGTCGCCTTGTTGAACAGATGCGGCAGCTCCGGTTCGTCCTGCGGGCGGGTCGAATCGCCTTCGCCGCGTCCGATGGTGTCGGCGCGCAGATCGCCCGGTTCGGCATGCGCCAGATCATGGCGGCTTAAATAGGAGATGGCGAGCTCGCGGAAGATGTAATCGAGAATCGAGGTCGACATCTTGATCGTCTCGTTGCCCTCGACCAGGCCTGACGGCTCAAAGCGCGTGAAGGTGAACGCATCGACATATTCCTCGAGCGGCACGCCGTATTGCAGGCCGATCGACACCGCGATGGCGAAATTGTTCATCAGCGAGCGGAAGGCCGCACCTTCCTTGTGCATGTCGACGAAAATTTCGCCGAGCTTGCCGTCCTCGTATTCGCCGGTGCGCAGATACACCTTATGCCCGCCCACCGAGGCTTTCTGCGTATAGCCCTTGCGGCGCTCGGGCAGGCGCTGACGCTCGGCGCGATGCACCAGCCGCTCGACGATGCGTTCGGCCACCGCCTGCGGCGAGCGCAATATGCGCTGCTGCTGTTCGCGATCCTCGTCGTCATCGATATCGGAAAGTTCGGCGGCGACTGCGGCGTTAAGCGGCTGGCTCAGTTTCGAACCGTCGCGGTACAGCGCATTGGCCTTAAGGCACAGCTTCCAGGAGAGCATATAGGATTGCTTGCATTCCTCGACGGTGGCCGAATTGGGCATGTTGATCGTTTTGGAAATGGCGCCGGAGATGAACGGCTGCGTTGCCGCCATCATCCGGATGTGGCTTTCGCTCGAAAGGAAGCGCTTGCCTTTTTTGCCGCAGGGATTGGCGCAGTCGAACACCGGCAGATGCTCGTCTTTCAAATGCGGCGCGCCCTCGACCGTCATCGTACCGCAGCAATATTCGTTGGCGGCGTCGATGTCGACCTTGAGGAAACCGAGCGCGGTCAGCATGTCGAAATTGAAATCGTTAAGCTGCGCGTCGGTCAATCCCAGCTTGGCTTTGCAGAATTCCTCGCCGAGCGACCATTTGTTGAAGGCGAATTTGATTTCGAACGCTGCGGCCAGCGAACCTTCAATCTTGGCCAGCGCCTCGTCATCAAATCCCTTGGCGCGCAATGCCGCGTGGTTGACGCCCGGCGCTTCTTTTAAGCTGCCGCGGCCGACCGCATAGTCGATGATGTCGGCGATCTCTTTTTGGCTATAGCCCAGGGTTTTCAAGGCTTCCGGCACTTGCTGATTGATGATCTTGAAATAGCCGCCGCCGGCGAGCTTCTTGAATTTCACCATGGCGAAATCGGGTTCGATGCCGGTGGTGTCGCAGTCCATAACCAGGCCGATGGTGCCGGTGGGCGCGATACAGGTGGCCTGCGCGTTGCGGTAGCCGTATTTCTCGCCGAGCATCAGCGCGCTTTCCCAGGCGCGCCTGGCGGCTTTGACCAGTTCGGCATCGGTGCAGTGCGCAATGTCGAGCGGCACTGGCAGGATCGAAAGCTCTTCGTATCCCGCCGCCTCGCCGCGCGCCGCGCGCGCGTGATTGCGCATGACGCGCAGCATGTGCGATTTGTTTTTGGCATAGCCGTCGAATGCGCCGAGCTCCTTGGCCATTTCGGCCGAGGTGGCGTAGGACACGCCGGTCATGATGGCAGTGATGGCGCCGGCGATGGCGCGGCCCTCATCGCTGTCGTAAGGAACGCCCGCCGCCATGAGCAGTCCGCCGATATTGGCATAGCCCAGGCCAAGCGTGCGAAAATCATAGGACAGCTGCGCGATCTCCTTAGAGGGAAACTGCGCCATCGCCACCGAAATTTCGAGCACGATGGTCCACAGCCGTGTCGCGTATTCAAACCCTTTGATGTCGAAGGCGCCGCCTTCGCGCTTGAGCTTGAGCAGGTTGATCGAGGCGAGGTTGCACGCCGTGTCGTCGAGGAACATGTATTCCGAACAGGGATTGGAGGCGCGGATGCGGCCGGACTCGGGGCAGGTGTGCCACTCGTTGACTGTCGTATCATATTGAATGCCCGGATCGGCGCAGGCCCACGCAGCATAAGCGACTTCTTCCCACAGCTCGCGCGCCGGCAGGGTTTTGGCGACTTTGCCGTCCTTGCGCGACAGCAAGTGCCACGGTTTGTCCTGTTCCACCGCTTCCAGGAATTCGTTGGTGACGCGTACCGAGTTATTGGAGTTCTGACCGGAGACGGTAAGATACGCTTCCGAATCCCAGTCCGTATCGTATTCGGGGAATTCGAGATTGCTGTAGCCTTGTTTGGCGAATTCGATGACCCGGTAAATATAGTTGTCGGGAATGAGCGATTTTTTCGCGTCGCGCACGGCCGACTTCAGCGCCGGGTTGTCGGACGGATTGAAGCGCGAGGCCGACTCGCCAAGCTGACAAGCGGCCATCACCGCTTTTAAATGCTTGCGGCAGAGCTTGGAGCCGGTGACGAGTGCGGCCACTTTCTGCTCCTCGATCACCTTCCAGTTGATGAAATCCTCGATGTCGGGATGGTCGATGTCGACCACGACCATTTTCGCGGCGCGACGCGTCGTGCCGCCGGACTTGATCGCTCCCGCGGCGCGATCGCCGATCTTAAGGAAGCTCATCAGGCCCGATGACTTGCCGCCGCCGGAGAGTTTTTCGCCCGAGCCGCGCAGATCGGAAAAATTCGATCCGGTGCCGGAGCCGTATTTAAACAGGCGCGCCTCGCGCTCCCACAAATCCATAATGCCGCCGTCATTGACCAGATCATCCTTCACGCTTTGAATGAAGCAGGCGTGCGGCTGCGGGCGCTCATACGAGCTTTTCGAGCGAGTCAGTTGTTTCGTATCAGGATCGACATAAAAATGCCCCTGGCTCGGGCCGTCGATGCCGTAGGCCCAGTGCAGGCCGGTATTGAACCATTGCGGCGAGTTGGGCGCGGCCATTTGCGTGGCCAGCATGTAGCGCATCTCATCAAAAAATGTGCGCGCGTCTTCTTCCTTGTCGAAATAGCCGCCCTTCCAGCCCCAGTAGGTCCAGGCGCCGGCCAGGCGGTCGAACACCTGTTTGGACGAGGTTTCGCCGATGATGCGCTCAGCTTCGGGAAGCTTGGCGAGCGCCGCTTCGTCGGGCACACTGCGCCATAGCCAGCTTGGTACCTGGTTTTCCTCAACCTTCTTCAAACGCGCGGCCACACCGGCTTTGCGGAAGTATTTCTGGGCAATGACATCGGTCGCCACCTGCGACCAGGCCTCGGGCACCTCAGTGCCCTTGCACTCGAACACCACCGAACCGTCCGGATTTTTCATCACCACGTCGATTTTTTTGAACGCGATAGAGTCGTAAACCGGGCGGCCTGCTTGGGTGAAATGACGTTCGATGCGCATGCTGGTGATCTCCTGTTACACTATTATAGTATCGTTTTTTGGTAGTCAGTTAGATAAATTTAGCCAATTTTAGGGCAAAAATTCCTCCATGCCTTCGGGTAAGTCTGGCGTTGCGGGGGAATATTTTTTTGTAAAATCGGGTAAAAGAAAATGTAACATTACAAAATTGTAATGACAACTACATATTGTGCTTGACATGATTTTTTATACTATATCCTGTGGATATGTCCCGGAATAACACATTGTGAAAACTGGGGATAAGTGCAAAGGAACGGCAGCCATAGCGATCTTTTACGGACGCTCCTGTGGATAAATTTGTTATCTACCCACCGCCGATAACAGCGTCACCGCGTCAACGACATGTTGAGTCGCTGCCGAAACCAGCAGCACATCGCGGTCGACCTGCACATACTCATAACCATAGGGCGGGTGCAGGCGGTCCAGCACGGAGCCCGGCAGGCGCTTTTTAGCAATGCCCCGCGGCAGCGGCTGGCCCATCGCATATTTCTTGGCAATGCCCGGCGGCAGGCAGCCATTATGTTTTTTGGCCAGGCCCGGCGGGCAATGCGGCTGATAATTGCTGCGCAGGTAATCGCGCAAAACAGTCTGGTCGGCAAGCGAGATCGTCACGCCGAGCAGGGTTTTGTCGCGGTTGTCGCCATGGTCATGATGCGGCTTGGCCATGGTGGAAGAAGAGGCAAGAGCGATTATCATCGCTAAAGCGATGCCAGTGTTAAAGCGCAGCATAGCAGTCTCCTTATATTATGAAAGGTAACTACAGGTAGCATTCATGCGGGCGATTACAATGCAAGTAAATTTATCATAAATGGTAGGCGCTATGCGCAGAAGCGGCAGCGCTTTCCTTCTATATATAAGGAGTCTTTCCTGTCTTCTTCGGTCAGCGCATGGCCGCAGGCTTTGCACATGCTGGCGGTTTTGGAAGGGGTAAGCCCATGCCCCACCGCGACGCGCTCGTCGAACACGTAGCATTCGCCCTGCCACAGGCTTTTTTCCGCCGGAATCTCTTCGAGATATTTTAAAATGCCGCCCTTTAAGTGATAAACATTTTCGTAGCCTTGCTGTTTCATCCACGCCGTCAGTTTTTCGCAGCGTATGCCGCCGGTGCAGAAGGCGGCGATGTTTTGGCGCCCGGCGTCTGCCAGATTTTTTTTGATAAAGGCGGGCAGCTCCTTGAACGTTTTGATCTTCGGGTCGATGGCGCGCGCGAATGTTCCCAGATGCGTCTCATAGCGGTTGCGCGCATCGAGCACGATGGTGTCGGGATCGGCAATGAGCGCATTCCAGTCTTTGGGCTCGATATATTGTCCGGCATGTTCGAGCGCCACGGGCTCGCCCAGCGAAATCGTTTCTTTCTTAAGCCGAACTTTGGCGCGGCCGAACGGCTGTTTATCGTGGGTGCTTTCCTTGTGCTCAAACTCGCCGCCAATGATTTCTTTTTCTAAATAATCGAGCACGGCGTCGATGCTTTCGCGCGTGCCGGAAAGGGTGCCGTTAATGCCTTCGGCGGCGATTAATAAAGAGCCCTTGATATCGTGCGCCGCCAGCAGCTCCTTAAGCCCTTGGCGCTTCTGCGCAAAATCCGGAAAGTCGAAAAAATGGTAAAATGTGGCGACAATGTAAGGCATGGCGATGGATTTTTTATTCGGCCTATACTATATTATAATAATCCAGACGAGGTAGCGTATTTATGATCATCAATATCAATCCCAACCGCATTAATAACCCCGGCGCGCGTCCGACCGCTAAAGCTGCCGAGCGCAAGCGCCAGCAGTCATCGATCATTGAGGCGCCGCAGGTTGCGCCCAAGCGCGCGCATATTAATTTCATTCCGTCGCCGGAATCGCTGGCCACGCTGGTAGGCAGCGCCATCGCTGCCCTACGCAAAGGCGTGCGCTGGGATCGCGGGACGATTCTCAATTTGCTGGTCTGATGTCATCCTCGCAAGGCCGTTGGCCGAGCGGGGATCTTTTCCAATTGCACGAGATCCCCGACCTCGCTAGGCTCGGTCGAGGATGACAACATGGCATTAAACTACCTCGACCCCTTTCTCCTCGACGACCAGCTGACCGACGAAGAGCGCATGGTGCGGGATTCAACGCGCGCCTATGCGCGCGATAAGCTGATGCCGCGCATTCTGGAAGCCAATCGTCATGAAAAATTCGATCCTGCCATCATGCGCGAAATGGGCGAGCTTGGCCTGTTCGGCTCGACCATCAAAGGCTATGGCTGCGCCGGCGTCTCGCACGTCGCCTATGGGTTGATCTGTAAAGAAGTGGAGTGGGTGGATAGCGGGTATCGCTCGGCGCTTTCCGTGCAGTCGGCACTGGTCATGCACCCGATTTACACCTGGGGCAGCGAGGCGCAGAAGGAAAAATACCTGCCGAAACTCGCTAAAGGCGAATGGATCGGCTGCTTCGGCTTAACCGAGCCCGACCACGGCTCCGACCCCGGCAGCATGAATACGCGCGCCACCAAAACCAAGGGCGGCTACATTTTAAACGGCGCCAAAAACTGGATTACCAATTCGCCGATTGCCGACGTGTTCGTGGTGTGGGCCAAGGAAGGCGGCGACATCCGCGGCTTTATTCTGGAGAAAGGTATGAAGGGCTTAAGCGCGCCCAAAATCGAAGGCAAGTTTTCGTTGCGCGCATCTGCCACCGGCATGATCGCCATGGAAGACGTCTTCGTGCCGGAAGAGAATATATTCCCCGAAGTGAAGGGCTTGAAAGGCCCGTTTAGCTGTCTTAACAAGGCGCGCTACGGCATCGGCTGGGGCGCGCTGGGCGCCGCCGAATTCTGCTACGAGGCCGCGCGCAGCTATACATTGGAGCGCAGCCAGTTCGGCCGTCCGCTAGCCGCCAACCAGCTCATCCAGAAAAAACTCGCCGACATGATGGTCGAGATCGCGCTCGGCCTTGAAGCCTGCTGTCGCGTCGGCCGCCTGATCGACGAAGGCAAATCCGAGCCCGACATGATCTCGATCATCAAGCGCAACAACGCCGGCAAAGCGCTCGACATCGCCCGCGTCGCGCGCGACATGCACGGCGGCAATGGCATCTCCGACGAATACCACGTCATCCGCCACGTGATGAATCTCGAGAGCGTCAACACCTACGAAGGCACGCACGACATCCACGCGCTGATTTTAGGGCGTGCCATCACCGGTATCCAGGCGTTTAAATCGGAGTAATGTCATCCCGAGCGTACGCGAGGGATCTTTAAGATCCCTCAGTCGCTACGCTTCTTCGGGATGACAAATACAGGGGACATTATGAAAATAGCTTCCGCCGTAATTCTTGCGCTTCTATTAGCCGCGAGCGCCTATTATTTCTTCTTCTACCCTCCCCATGTACTGAAAGGCGCAACCAAAGAGGCGCTTTCGCAGTTCGAGCAGGCGGTGCAAACCAAGGATCGCGCGAAGATCGGCGCGGTGCTTTCCACGCTGCTTACCGATGATGCAAAAATTCATTTGAGCGTCAGTTTTTTGTCAATCACGGCGCCCGACGCGCCGGCGGTAGTGCAGGATTTCGACAAAACGAACTTTATCGCTTTCATCGACAACGTGCTTTATCCGCTGACCGATTACGATTATCGCGCGCGCCTGGAAACGTTTGCGCTGGCGGACGATGGAAAAACCGCAGCCGTGACGTTTACCTTCAGGCAATGGGCCGACGGTAATGAATATTACGGCGGCAACCCGGTGGCCATGCGCTATTCGGCGGAAGCAACCTGCAGCGGCCAGGCGGCGTTTGAGAATAAAAAAGCGCGCCTCGCCCAGGTGACATGCAAAATAAACCTGCGCGCCGTGCCCAAGCCGGAGGAAATCGGCAAAATGCGCAACATGGATGCGATTCAGGATTTGCTGAAACATTGAGATGATCTGCGATCATCCAGTCACTTCTTCTCCAGCCAGTCGGTCGCGGCCTGAACGCCGACATCGTGCAGGTGGATGAGGAATTCCCACTCGGCGTTGAGCTTGCTGGCGCGGCCTAAACTGGCCAGGATCTCCTGCGCTTCGATGCGGTGGATGTGCACCGGTTTCTGGTCGAGTTTGCCCGATTCGATCATCGCGTTATACAGCTCGATGGTCTTGATTTCCTGCAGCAGCGCAGCATTGAAGCTGATTTCGGTGGTACGGTCCAGAATGTCGGTAGCGGTGGTCGGCACTTCCTCGACATAGGTGGGGTGCACCTGCGCCAGCACGATGTCGGTCGCGCCGGCGTTGTTGATGAGGGGGGCCAGCGCCGGGCAGCCGGAGAAGCTGCCGTCCCAGTAAGGCTCGCCGTCGATCTCCACCGTCTTGAAGATGAACGGCAGGCAGGAGGAGGCCATGATGGCATCAAGCGACAGCTCGGTATGATCGAAGATTTTGCTTTTGCCGGTGCGGGCGTTGGTGGCGTTGACATAGAGCGCCACCGGGCATTTTTTATTGATCATCGCAAAATCGACCATTTCGCCGACGATGTCGCGCAGCGGATTCAGGTCGAACAGGTTGAACTGATAGGGCGAGAAAATGCGCGTTAAATAATCGAGCGCCACCGACGACGGCGAGAGATCGACCCCGACATTGCTTAGAAATTTATCGACGACATTGACCCTCAGCGGCAGCATGGAAGCGGCGATGCTGACCTTGTTCCAGAATTTAAGCAAGGCGTCGCGCGCCCCTTGTGCCCCGCCGTCATGCAGTCCCTGCGCCATCACCGCCGCCAGCATCGCGCCGCCCGAAGTCGCGCTGACCGCCTCGATTTCGTGGCGGCCATCGATCAAAAGCTGATCGATCACGCCCCAGGAAAACGCCGCATGCGTACCGCCGCCCTGCAGGGCAAGCGAGATTTTTTTTCCGGGGCGGGGTGTGGGCATAGAACGATGACTCGATGACGTGATAACTCGATGACCAGGTTACCGGATTCAGGACGATTAGTCATCCAGTCATCCAGTTATCGGGTCATCCTTTTATTCTCCCGTAAAGACCGGTTTTCGTTTTTCATTGAAGGCATTAATACCCTCACGGCGGTCTTTGCTGGAAAGCAACGTATTATAATAGCGCAATTCGCATGCCAATGCTTCACTCAGGGACAAATGCATGCCTTCATTCATGGCCTGTTTGATCGCGCGCACCGAAAGCGGCGCGTTGGCGGCAATAATGCGCGCGGCCGTCAGGCTCTCTTCCACGACGTTATCGCTAACGCGATTTACCATGCCCCACCCATGGGCATCCCCGGCGGAAAATGCTTTGCCGGTGAGCGCCAGTTCCTTGGCGCGGCGCGGCCCGATGGCGCGCGGCAGGTTTTGCGTGCCTCCCAGGCCGGGCATGATGCCAAGCGTCACTTCGGTGAGGGCGAATTTGGCAGTGGCGGCCGCATAGATGAAATCGCACGCCAGCGCCAGCTCGAGTCCGCCGCCATAAGCCGCGCCGTTTACCGCCGCGATTACCGGCAGCGCGCAATCCAGGATGGATTCAAGCGCGCCTTCGAGCGCTTCGTGCTGCGCGTGCCAGGCTTCCTTGCTCATGCCTTTGCGCTCCTTTAAATCGGCGCCGGCGCAGAAATGCTTGCCGCCGCCGGTCAGGATGACTGCGCGGCAGGCGCCGGGCTCCTCCTGCAATCCGACAAAAAAATCCTTAAGTTCCAGCCCCATCTGGGTGGAGAGCGCGTTGGCGGCGTCCGGGCGGTTGAGCGCCACGCGCGCCACCGTTTTCTCGGGGAAATCGATAATAAGCGTCTGGTATTGCATAATACCCCTGATTCGTCATTCCCCGAATTTGCTTTAGCAAATTCTAGGGGAATCCAGCAAGATGGATGGCCCTAGAATCGCTGGCGCGATTCGGGCCATGACGATTAGAGCCGAAATTACTTGATTCCTGAACAAAAATCACTAAATAAGACGCTCCTAGGAGATATACCCATGACCTTACCTTTGATGCCCAAAGCCACCGCCGTATGGCTGGTTGAGAATACGGCGCTGTCCTTTGAGCAGATCGCTGAATTTTGCGGCATGCACCCGCTTGAGGTGCAGGGCATCGCCGACGGCGACGTATCGGGCGGCATCCGCGGCCTCGATCCCGTGGCGGGCGGCCAGCTGACGCTCGAGGAAATCGCGCGCTGCGAAGCCGATGCCGGCGCAAAGTTGCAGATTCTTTCCACCGCCAAGCAATATATCTCCAAGAAGACCAAGGGCAGCCGCTACACGCCGGTGGCGCGCCGCCAGGACAAGCCCGACGCCATCGCCTGGCTGATCAAGCATTTCCCGACGATGACCGACGCCAAGATCGCCAAGCTGGTCGGCACCACCAAGAACACCATCGAGGCCGTGCGCGGCAAGACGCACTGGAACTCGAGCAACATCAAGCCGCGCGACCCGGTGCTGCTCGGCCTTTGCACCCAGACGCATCTTGACGCCGCCGTGGCGGGGGTCAAGCCGGAGGCGGGGAAGGAAGCGGTTTAGGACCGCATTTCTTTTTGTCATTCCCGCGAAAGCGGGAATCCAGAACTGTTAAAAAAAGCTGGATGCCCGCCTGCCCGGGCATGACAAGTACCTTCAGAAACAAAATCTAGTTCCCCACATCTCCATATCTTCACATCCCCACATCTCCAAAAATGTTGCCTTAAAACAACAACTACACAAAATAATAACTCCTTATCTTTCCGGCGTTTCGATTTGATGCAAAATCTCCAGCAAATCCAAGAAGTTTAGCCTTCTCATATCGTTCTATTTAATTGATTTCAGTAACGATTTGGTAACGTTTGACTGCTAGCGTCAGGCCCATCAATGCGTATTTTGTGCTCGATTGATCATGAGTAGCAGGGTGCGCCGAATAGATGCATGATCGACCTTATGTCTGGCCCCGGCGCATGGCATTTAGTGCAAATGCAAGGGAACGGGCAGAAGAATGAAAAAACAACCTTTAAGGAGTAGAACATGAATATATCGCATGCAAACCGCCAGCAGGGCTTTACGCTGATCGAGTTGTCGATCGTGCTGGTCATCATCGGCCTGATCGTCGGCGGCGTGCTCGTCGGCCAGGACTTGATTAAAGCCGCCCAGATCCGCGCCACGGTGAGCCAGATCGAGAAATTCGATTCGGCGGTCAACACTTTCCACGGCAAATATAACGGCATCCCGGGCGATTTAGCGAGCTGCACCAGCTTTTTCACTACTAATGACTGCACAACTGGTGCGGCAGCGGCGGTGATAGCCGGTGACGGCGTGCTAACCGATTTTGCCGGCGCTCGTCTTGCCATTACCGGTGAAGTGGCGGCATTCTTCCATCAACTCTATAAAGCCAACCTGATTGCCGAATCGATATCCGATTACTCGGCAGTCAGCGCAACTGCCGCTGCCCCGCTTGCTACGACACTTCCACTCGCTAAGCTTGGTAACGGTAACTATATTATTGGCTATACTGGTGATGCCTCCATTACCTACCCGGGTATGGCAGGGGTTAACCTCTATCGTATTACAGGTATCTCTGCGATTGCTAATACTGGTAAACCGACAATGGCTCTTGCCCTGACTCCTTTGGAAGCTTTCCAGATCGATTCCAAGAAGGATGACGGCGTGGCCAACTCCGGGGTCGTTCAGGGAAGCGATGAAGTGACAGCGGGCGATTTCAACAATGCAGCGAGTGACGCGCCTGCGGCCGTTTCTCCTACTGTTTGTATGTCTTCTGCGGCGTCTTATAATACCAGCACCAGCAACGCCGTACAGAATAACCGTCTATGCGAGTTGCTTATTCGCGCCAGCTTTTAGATAAACCTGATTCTATCAAGACTTGAGCCGCCCCGAGGGGCGGCTCTTTTTTTGTTGCCCTTACTTCCCCTCTCCCGCGGAGCGGGGGAGGGTCAGGGAGGGGGTCTTACTTAATAAGAAAGCCTACTACACCCCCTCCCGATTTTTCTAAGTGCTTACTGCGTAAGCCCAAGAAAAATCTCCCTCCCCCGCAAGCGGGAGAGGGGAAATCCCTTGCCTTCCGCCCCAGTCTAATGTATATATAAAGTATATCCATAAGGAGGACGGACATGATCGGCCATATCAGCCAGTGGGGTAACAGCCTGGGCATCCGCATTCCCGGCAAGATGGCGGACTATCTGGGCATACGCCCCGGCAGCGACGTCGAGATCACCATGGATAAGGGGCGCATCGTGCTCACCCCGGCGCGTCGCCTGAGCGTGGCCGACCTGCTGGCGGATTACCCGGCCGGAAAAGAGCGCGAGATTTCTACCGGCACGGAAACCGGCGCCGAATCGGCTGAATGGTGAAAGCGCCCGACCGCGGCCATATTATCTGGCTCGATTTCGATCCGCAGGCCGGCCGCGAGATCATGAAGCGCCGCCCGGCGCTGGTGCTGACGCCGAAGCTCTACAACGAGAAAACCAGCCTGTGCATCGTCTGCCCGATCAGCTCGCGCATCCACGGCCACCGCATGGAAGTGCCGGTCACCGTCAAGCGCAAGAAGGGCGTCATCAAGGCCGATCAGGTGAAAAGCCTCGACTGGCGCATGCGCAACGCCAAATTCATCCAGGCGGCAGATAAGGCAGCGCTGAGCAGAGTATGCGATATCGTGGCGGCGCTGATTCTGCCGGTATAGAGCAGTTGCCTCTTTTTTTGTTGCGGCCACTTATCAATTTTGATAAGATCGTCTTATGAAAGTAACGGTGCTGAACCGGCGGGTGGCCAAAGAACTGCTGGAGCTTGGACCCGAAGCACAGGCGGCATTAGACCGCACGGTGAGTTTGATGCAGCATTATGGCACCTATGCGTTGGGGATGCCGCATGTACGTCGGATTCACGGTACGCCGCTGTGGGAAATCAGGATGAAGGATAGAAGCGGCATCGCGCGCATTATTTTCGTGGCGCAGGTGGCAAATGAAATCATTTTGCTGCACGCGTTTCGCAAGAAGGTGCAGAAAACGCCCAGGCAGGCAATAGAGCTTGCATTGCAACGATTGAAAGAGGTGTAGTATGACCACGGATAAAAAAATACCTTATGAAAAGATCGCCCGCCGCTGGCGTAAGAACGCGGCTTATAAGGCTGCTTATGAAGCGCTGGCGCCGGAATATGCCCTGTATGAGGCGATGCTGAAGGCGATGGCGGATGCCAAGCTGACCCAAAAAGAGGTGGCGCGGCGCATGCATACTTCGGAATCCGCTATTTCCCGCATGTTCGACATGAAAAAGAAACATACGCCAAGCTGGGCGACTATTATGAAGTTCGCCCATGCGGTAGGCAAGAAACCTATCCTGCGATTCGTGGATGCCCGCTAGCCCTACCGCCCGAACAGGTTCATCGGCAGCGAGTAGTTGATGAGCAGCACCTCGACGCCGGGGTTGTGGTCGCCCAGGCTGGCGTTGGAGGTGTGGTTAAAGGCGATGCCGACGCGCTGGGCATTGGGGAACTGGTAATCCATCTCGATGCCCGAGCGGAATTCAAGCCCGTAGCCTAAATCCTTGCCATTGCCCCGGCCATAGCCGCCGGCGGCGAAGTTGGGGATGACGTAAAGCTGGTTGTCGATCAGCGGAATGTCCCATGACAGGCCGCCATAGCCGTAGGTCGAGCCTTCGGTGGTCACGCTAAAGCCCAGCATCGGCCGGATACCGTATTGCCAGGGGTTGAAGCGGTATTCGATACCAAACTGCGTGGCCTCGTCGTCCTGCTGCGTGACGTCGAACCAGCCAATCGAGCCCGAGAGGTATTCGCTGGCGTGCGCCGGAGCGGCCAGCAATGCTGCGGCGGTAAGGGAGGCAAGAAGACATGCGCGCGACATAAGCTATTCCTTGTGTAAGGCGGCTATTCTGCCGCTATCTATGGCATGTAGAAATTAAATTTCAATTAAAAACAGGCTTATGGCGTGGGGGCATATGGCCCTGGCGAATTTGGCATTGACCTTTTTTCCTATTGCCTTAAGCCCTAAGCTTCTGCTGGCGCGGGTGTAGTTCAATGGCAGAACGGCAGCTTCCCAAGCTGCATACGAGGGTTCGATTCCCTTCACCCGCTCATTCACCGCGGTCGCGCGCCGTTCAGCTCGTCCTTATCCTTGGGAATGTCGGAAAGATGCAGCTCGCCTTCCTGCCGGTTGCGCAGATGCGCGGCATGGCGGCCGGCCTTGAGCATCCAGTAGGGCAGCGCCAGCCCCAGCGCGATGATGAACACGGTGTAAAATACATACGCCGCGGCGCTGCTTTGTTGGTTCAGTCCGAGGAAATAAATCGCCAGATGCATCGCCGCATACCCCGCCACCGGAATCAGGATGGCAAGCAGCACGAAGAAAACATATTGTTGCGATTTGCGCATAGTGCCAGCATATGCCGCGGCGCATAAATTTTTGCGGCGGTCATGAGTGCCGGATACAAAAATTTTATAAATCAGCGCGCGTTGCCGCGTATTTTCTCGATGGTGCGCAGGCCGCCCAGCCCCAGCATGCCCATGAGCACGGTGGAGAGCGCCTGCATGTCGAACACCGGCAGCTTGACGTCGCCGCCGGCATTGGCGATGCCAAAGACCAGGAGCGGCTGCAGGATGAAATGGTAGGCGAACGCCACGCCGCATACCCAGCCGATGAACGGCCGCCAGCCGGCGACGAATAAATCCGCGCTGGCCGCTTCGGTTTTGTTGATGTCGGCCTGCATCTGGTCGGCCTGCACGGCCAGCTGGAATTCCTGCAGGTCGGCGTCGCGCTCGGCCTTGACCAGTTCGAGCTTGGCCTGCTCGCGCGCGGCGGGGTCGGGAATGATTTTATCGAGCAGCTTGGACAGGGCGGGAATAAGTTCGAGCCACGGCATGGTTTTTCTCCTTACGCGGCAACGGCGACCCACACCGGGGCGGCCAGCGTGGTTTCATAGAGCATCGCCTGTCCGGCCCGCACCACCGACGTGGGCGGAAATTCCCAGATTTCGTCTTCGGCATTGTAATCGAGCGGAACCATCAGCTCGAACAACCCGTTGCCCAAATCGAGCGCCGGCGTCGGCCGCCAGGCTTCCACCTGCTCATTGAGCAGCAAAACATGCAGTTCTTGTGTACGCATACTATTGTCCTTATCAGCCGGGGGAAAGGGGTGGATCGGAATCGGGAATGGGGGGCGGCGCGGGAATATCCGACGGTTTCCTTAACGGGCTTGGCCTGTCGCGGCCCGCGGTGAAGCGCCAGCCTTTTTTTCCCACGAAAATAATTTCGCCGCCATCCGCATCGATCGCCACCGACTGATGCGTTGTCGGGTGGATATAACGGATCGCGGCGGCGCCGGTCGCGTTATCGGCAATGGCGATGTGCTCGCCGTGTTTTACCGCCTCGTCCACCTGCTCGGGCGTCCAGCCGCGGCGCGCCATATCGGCGGCGATTTCGCGGCTGAAGTAAATGCCTTCGGCGGTGGAATCGGCCTCGGCGGTTTTGCTAAACGGCAGGCGCGCCATCATCGCCAGCTTATGCAGCGAGATATCGGCGAGCAGGCCAAGCGCGCGTTGGCGCAAAGATGATTCGGGTGTCATACATTCTCCTTCCACTTTAAGTGCAACACGAAAAAGCGTGTCCCGGAAGGGGGAATTTTTATTTTTTTTAGTCGCGCGCCGGCAAATGCCGCGAAATGTCACAAAAAGTCACGGAAAAAACGATTTAGCGGTTTTCGCGCGTCCGTAAAAACTCGATGTCCGGCCAGTCTTGCTGAATGCGCGTAAGGTGCCAGGCGTTGGGGGCGAGGTAGGCGAGCTGGCCGGTGGCGTCCTCGGCGGTGTTGTATTTGTTTTTGTCGACAAACTGCGCCAGTTGCGCCTTATCCTTGGCCCTGATCCAGCGCGCGGCGGTATAGGGCACGGCTTCGAAACTGCCTTTGACGCCGTATTCATTGGCCAGCCGCGACGCAATCACATCAAATTGCAGCGCGCCGACCACGCCGATGATCCACGGGCTACCGTCGAGCGGCTTAAAAATCTGCGAGGCGCCTTCCTCGGAGAGTTGCTCGAGCGCGCTCTTTAACTGCTTGGATTTCAGCGGATCATCGAGCCGCACGCGCTGGAACAGCTCGGGCGCGAAGCTCGGGATGCCGGTGAAGTAAAGCGGCTCGCCTTCGGTCAGCGCATCGCCGATATGCAGATGCCCGTGACCGGGAATGCCGATGATGTCGCCCGGCCAGGCTTCCTCCGCAAGCTCGCGCTCGCGCGCCAGAAACAGCACCGGGTTATTGAGCGCCAGAATTTTGCCCGAGCGCACATGCAACACCTTCATTCCGCGAAAATATTTTCCCGAGCAGATGCGCACGAAAGCGATGCGGTCGCGGTGGTTTTTATCCATATTGGCCTGGATCTTGAACACGAAGCCGGAGAATTTCGCTTCGTCGGGCGACACGGCACGGGCTTGTCGCGCCGCAGCATCAGCGGAGGCGGATTCGGCCGCCTGTATGCGCGGAGGCGGCGCAAAATCGCACAGCGCCCCAAGCAATTCGCGTACGCCGAAATTATTAATGGCGCTGCCAAAAAATACCGGCGTCACATGGCCTTCCAGATAATGTTGCCGGTTAAACGGCGGATAGATGCCTTTTATTATCTCCACCTCTTCGCGCAACCGGCTTAATTCCGCCTGCGGAATATGCTCGCTAAGCGCCGGATCATCCACGCCTTTAAAGCGCAGGCCGGGCGTGATGCGCTCGCCCTGCCCATCGCCAAAAAGAAATAAGGTGTCGGTGGCGATGTTAAAGCAGCCGCGAAACCGCTCGCCCATGCCGATCGGCCAGGTGATGGGGCAGACGGCAAGCTGTAACTTTTCTTCGATTTCATCCAGCAGCTCAAACGGTTCGCGCGCCTCGCGGTCCATTTTGTTGATGAAACTGATAATCGGCGTATCGCGCAGGCGGCATACCTCGAATAATTTCAGCGTCTGCTCCTCGATGCCCTTGGCGCCGTCCAAGACCATCACCGCCGAGTCGACGGCGGTCAGCGTGCGATAGGTGTCTTCGGAAAAATCCTTGTGGCCGGGCGTGTCGAGCAGGTTGATCGTTTTGCCGTCATATTCAAATGTCATCACCGAGGCGGTGACCGAAATGCCGCGCTGCTGCTCGATGGCCATCCAGTCGCTTCTCGCGCTCTGCCCGCCTTTTTTCGCCTTGACCGCGCCGGCGAGGTGAATCGCGCCGCCGAACAGCAGCAGTTTTTCGGTGAGCGTCGTCTTGCCCGCGTCGGGATGCGAGATGATGGCGAACGTGCGGCGCAGCGTTACGGGGGAAGGGGCGTTCATGGGAGGTTTTGTAATGTATTTTCGCTAAAAGGCCAGCCGGAATATTAGCGATATGCCGGGTGTGAAGATTGCCCCTGACTGGCCATATAGGCGCGCGGCCTGCGTCTGGTGCTAATAGCGCGCAAGGTAAGATCGGCTATGTGTTCGGCGCCATCGAAATCGGTAACCCGGCGGGCATTTGCTCGTATAGTCCTTCTGGATTGGCCAGCGGCATGTTCCATGCATTCGCTGAAGGAAGCGATGGTCGCTTCCGGATCGGCCGAAGACGACAATTGTTCGGGTGAAAAGATCGGATAGGTTTTCTTCCCGTTATGAAAAGGCAGAAGAATGCCGGTTTCAGTCATCTTCGCGGCTCGGATGGCTTGTTCGTGCGACGTTTGCGCCAAAGGCAACAACAACATCGGTGTGCCGAGCATGGCCGCTTCTACCGTGGTCGTGCCAGCCGTCGTCACCAGCAGTTTGCAATGCGTGCAGTGCTTGAAAAACTCGGAAGAAGCGCCGGTTTTTCCGAAGGTGATAAACGCAGAATTAGGTAGGGAAGAGCGGATATGTTCCAGTTCTTCGCGCTGCGCCTGCGACGTATCCGACGGTAACACGAGATGCAGGGGATATCGGCGTAAATCGGGATTCCTTGCCCATGCCTTCATCGACGATGCAAAAATCGCCATTTTATCCTTTGCGTAGCGATCATTCATCGCGCTTCCCACGAACACCACCACTTCTTCCGGCACTTCTTTTGCCGGCGCTGTCTCCAGGCCGTTCATCAATGCGGCAGACAGAAACGTGCCGACATAGCGTACATTATCCCTGGAGAGGCCGAACCTGGCTGCATGATCGGCGCAGTCGCTCAATTCGCTGCCGCCGTCACGCACCATCACCAGATCGCTGCATGCATTTAACAGCGGCCAGATATCTTCCGGTATGTCGCCGGTGATGTCGCGCAAACAACTTAAGAACAATGCACCATGTTCATGGGCGTGCGTTGCGAGCTCCGGCAGGAAATGACTGCTCACCGCATTCAAGGGGCGTTCGGTAATGATCGCTTTTGGCGCCGTCGCCGGATTGTCGAATGCGTCGATAACCGCCTTGAGACGGGCGGCGTTTACGCTGCGCACCTTTTCAGGAAGCGCCGGCAATGTAATAGGCGGCGGAATCACGACGAATTGCACGCCGGTGAAATCCTGACCGTTTTTTGTCATGATTTCCTTTGACGCATCGGTCGTGAGTATAATGACTTCCGCGCCGCGCTTACGAAGCGCCTGGGCCATGCGCGCCACGGCATGCACATGTCCGCTATTAAAACGGATTTCCGAATGGATCCATATGCGGGGAGCAATTGTGGTGATCATAATTATAAAAAATCATTAATACCTTAGATAGTATTAATGCCTTTGCTACGATCAGGCAACTGCTTTCTGTTCCCAGCCGCCGACGTCGGTCTGGCGCAAGTAAGTAATGCTATGACCGGCGGTTTTATATTGCGCCCAGCGCGCGCGGGCGCTCTCAACCGCCTGTGCGCTGCCGCCGTCGAAGATGTCGAGGATGCGCTCGAATTGCTGCGGCGCGTCCGGAATGCTGCCATCGGTGACGACGAGCAGGTTCCATGGATATTTTACCCCCCCGCTTGCGAGGGGGCTGGGGGGGTGAGCTTCGGATGCTTGTAAATACTGGCTGATGGTTTCCAAGACGCCGTCCATATTGGTAAGGACATCGTTATTCCAGAAACGCACTATTGTATAACCTGCCTGTTTTAAAAAAGCCGTGCGCTTTTCATCATGTGCGGCCTGCTGCGTTTCGTGCTGGCCGCCATCGACTTCGATAATGAGGTGTTTTTCCAGGCAGGCGAAATCAGCGATATAGGGTCCTACGGGATGCTGCTTGCGAAAACTGTAACCCAAATTATCCTTTTGCAGAGAATACCAGAGTTTATTTTCAGCATCGGTGGAATTTCTTCTGAGTTCTTTTGCTTTGTCGAGGGCATCGGGCTTGCGGCTGCTGAACTCTCCTTCGCCAATTTTTCCATAGTGAGGTTGGGGATCACCCCCCTCTGGCTCCCCCCGCAAGCGGGGGGAGAAATGAGAGATCGCGCTTAAGGAAGACACTAGCAGAATCGGTTGTTCGTCGACATGGCCATCTTTTACGCTGCCGTGCGGCAGGAAACTGTTCGGGTCGTAAGTCCATAGCAGCTGGTTGAGCTGCTCGACGCGTTCATCGGAAGGCGCGACCAGCAGCGCCCTGAATCCGCCTGCCAGCGCCTTTTCCAGAAGCTTAGGCAGCGCGCGCTCGAGCGGCGTGGCGGTCAGGTGATAGAACTGGATGGCGGTCATGGGGTGCGTCCCCTCGACGGCGCTGCGGCATTCGCGCTCAGGCGTTCGCCGATTTCCGCGAACACGGCGCGCTGCGGCACCAGCTTGAACAGAAAACGGCCGGACGGCAGATTGACTTCGCAATCCGAAACAGGCTGGAAGCCCAGCCGCTTTCCATAAAATTCCATCACTTTTTCACCGGCGATCAGAAACAGCCGTTTATCGGGAGTGTCTTTGAGCGCGTCAAGTGCTGCCTGCATCAGGTGCATGCCGGGATGATCGTCGCGGTAGCTTTTGTCCGCCACCCAGTCGGAAAAATAGACCCCCATGCCGTCCTGATGATAGCCGCGGATGAAGCTGACGATTTTGCCGCCGGCTTTGCGCTCGCGAATGGCGAAGGCGCTTACATGCGGATCGTCGATGCGCGCTTCAATCGCCGCGGGAGAATAATAGGCGGATTTTTCCGCGCGTTGCGCATAGGGCGCATTCTGCATGAACAGCGTGGAAATAGCGGCGGCGGATTGCCTGAGAACATTTTTGTCGCTGATGATTTCATAGCGCTCGGGAAGTGGAGACAGCGAAGGCATGCGCTCCATCACCGAGCCGGCGGTCGCGCTCATCAGGCGGTTGAAAGCCTTGCCCTCGCCGGCGCTGGGCGCGGCGCGGAATCCTTCGGCGCTGAACAGTTTTTCCATTTCGGGCGGCGCCACCACCGAAATTTTTCCGCCAGTATGTTTATTCAGTGTGTGGGAAAAACACAGGACAGCGTCCTGCTGTATCGGGGGTGGAAGTGTGGCCAATGCAGCGTCCGGCACGCAAAACACCATGCCGTCGATACCGTCCATGTCGGCCGCCAGCACCGGCTGGGCCGATGTTTTTTCGCATACCTCCAGCCGCCGTGGAATGCCCGCCTTGTCGTAAGAGACAAAGGAAACGCAGCGGCCATGCTCCAGAAGCCGCCGGCGGGCTGACACGGAAGGATTCACCTTATTTGCCCTCGTAATAATCCGCGACCAGCTGGTTGAGCAGACGCACGCCGAAGGCGGTGGCGCCTTTGGGCGTGATGTCGTGGTCTTTCTTGGTCCAGGCCACGCCGGCGATATCCAGATGCGCCCACGGCGTATCCTTCATGATGAAGCGCTGCAGAAACTGCGCGGCGGTGATCGATCCGGCCTCGCGGTCCTTGCCGATATTCTGCATGTCGGCGATGTCGGAATTGATCTGCTTGTCGTAGATTTCGGCCAGCGGCAGCCGCCACACTTCCTCGCCGACCTTCTGGCCGGTTTTAAACAGCCGCTCGGCGAGCTTGTCGTCGTTGGAAAATAATCCGGCACGCGAAGTACCGAGCGAAATGATGATGGCGCCGGTCAGCGTCGCCAGGTCGATAACCAGTTTCGGCTTGAAATTTTTCTGCGTGTACCACAGCGCATCGGCCAGCACCAGCCGGCCTTCGGCGTCGGTGTTTAAGACCTCGATGGTCTGGCCCGACATCGAGGTGACGACGTCGCCGGGGCGCTGCGCGTTGCCGTCGGGCATGTTCTCGACCAGCCCGACGACGCCGACCGCGTTGATTTTGGCTTTGCGCCCGGCCAGCGCTTTCATCAGGCCGATGACCGTGCCGGCGCCGCCCATGTCCCACTTCATTTCCTCCATACCGGCGGCGGGTTTGATCGAGATGCCGCCGGTATCGAACGTCACACCCTTGCCGACAAACGCCAGCGGCGGCGTTTTTTTATCAAGCCCATTATAGCGCATGATAACCAGCTGCGATTCCTTGCTCGAGCCCTGGCCGACGCCCAGCAGCGCGCCCATGCCGAGCTTGGTCATCGCCGCTTCGCCCAGCACCTCGACATCGACGCCGAGCTTTTCCAGGTGGCGGCACTGGTCGGCCAGCGTTTCCGGGTTGATGACGTTGGCCGGCTCGCTCACCAGATCGCGCGTCAGCAGCACGCCGGCGGCGATTTTTTCCAGTTCGGCGTAAGCGCCGGCAGCGGCTTTGGCGCCATGTGTTGCGACGGTGAATTGCTGCAGCGTCGGTTTTTCATCGGCGGGTTTCTTGGTGAAATACTTATCGAAACAATAGTTGCGCAAATTCGCGCCGTGCGCAATGCGGGCGGCCAGCGGCGTTTTGAATTTTTCGGCAATGAATGTCGCTGATTTGGCGCCGGCGGCGTTAAGATGCGGCACGACCGCACCGCCCAGTTGCTCCAGCGCCCGCGCATCCTGCGATTTGCCGTCGCCGCACCCGGCCAGTATCACCCGGTCCGATTTCATGCCGGCCGGCAGCGCCACTGATAAATGCTGGCCGCGCTTGCCGGAGAATTTTCCCGAGCCGATGGCCTTAGCCAGCGCGCCGCCCGCCTGTTTATCGATCGTCTGGCCGAGGGGGGAGAGTTTTTTATCGACGCCGACCGGCAGAATCAGCACCGCATCGGACGGGACGGTTTTGGCCAGTTCGATAAAGTTGGTTTTCATGGATTCCTCCAGAAGATTTGATGGGATGACCCGATCACTCGATGACTAGATGACTCGATCATAAAATGCAGTTATAGTGCTTGAGTCATCGGGTTATCGAGTCATCGTCTTATCATGTACCGCTACAGCAAATATATCGCCAGGCACCTCGTGCATTCGACGCTGCTGATTACGTTCAGCCTTACCAGCATCGTCTGGCTGACGCAAGCGCTGCGCTTCATCGATTTCATCGTCAACCAGGGCGTGTCGATCACCACCTTCATCGCGCTGACGGTGATGCTTATTCCATCGCTGTTGCTGCTGATTCTGCCGGCGGCGCTGCTGGTTGCCGTGCTGTTCGTCTATAATAAGCTGAAAACCGACAGCGAGCTGGTGGTCATGCAGGCGATGGGATTAAGTCGCTGGCATCTGGCGCGTCCGGCGCTGCTGGTGGCCGCCGGCGTGACGCTGTTGGCCTATTTTATCGCTTTTTACCTGCAGCCGGTGAGCTATCGGCAATTCCGCGAAATGCAAAATTTCCTGCGTAACAATTACGTGTCGATCCTGCTGCAGGAAGGCGTGTTTTCCAATCCGGTAAACGGGCTTACCGTCTTCATCCGCGACCGCGATCGCGACGGCACCCTGCACGGCATTCTAGTGCACGACAATCGCCAGCCGGACGCCGCCATCACCATGATGGCCGAGGAGGGGCGGCTGGTGGAAACGCCGCAGGGTCCGCGCTTTCTGCTGATTAACGGCAACCGGCAGGAACGCAGACAGTCGCGGCTTTCCTTCCTCAATTTCGAAAGCTATACGCTGGATATCAGCCTTTATACGCAGGCGATGCAGTCGCGGCAGAGCGATCCGCAGGAGTTGTTCGTCAGCGAGCTCTTCCATTATGACGATAGCATATCGGCGGCCGATAACATGCGCCGCTTCGCCGAAGGCCATCAGCGCCTGCTATGGCCGGCCTATGTATTGTGCCTGGCGCTGGTGGGGCTTGCCGCCGTGCTTTCGGGGGAATTCAATCGCCGCGGGCAGTGGCAGCGTATTGCGTTGGCGACCATGGTGGGCACGCTCATTTTATTCAGTGCGGTTGCCCTGCGCGGCATGATGGCGAATGAACCGCACATGGTGGTCATCGCCTATCTCAATTTATTTTTCCCCGCCATCGCCGCCTGGCGCGTCTTGAGCGAGCAGGACTGGCTGGTCGGAAGGAGCGCTGCCGCATGAGGCTGCCATGGACGCTATCCCACTATATCGGGAAACATTTTCTTCAGGCGATTCTGCTTGCGCTGTTTGGGCTGGTCGCCATCTCCAGCCTGATCGACATCATCGAAATGATCCGTCGCGCCAGCGGTAAGGAAGGCATTGCCTTTTCGGTACTCTTTACCATGACCATGCTCAAAGTGCCGAGTTTTATCGAGAAAATGCTGCCTTACGCCGTGCTCATCGGTAGCATGCTGGCGCTCACCCGCCTGACGCGCACCCATGAGCTGGTGGTGGCCCGCGCCGCCGGCGTATCGGTATGGCAATTCCTGGCACCGGCGATTGCCGTGGTCATGTCGCTGGGTATTTTCATGACGGCCATTTTCAATCCGCTTGCGGCAGTGATGATGCTGCGCGAAGAGCATATGGAAGGCAAATATCTGACCGGGCGGCCAAGCCTGCTCTCCATCTCTTCTTCCGGCCTCTGGCTAAGGCAGATCGAAGCCGATGGCAGCGAGCATATTATTTATTCGCTGCATGTGTTGCCTAATGACATGTCGTTTACCAACGTGATTATTTTTACCTTCCATCCCAATAAGAAATTCGCCGAACGGCTCGATGCCACACGCGCCGTGCTCGAGCCGAATAATTTGCACCTCTTTGACGTCACGCGGTCTATTCCCGGTAAACCGCCGCAGGTGCTGCCCGAATTCATACTGCCGACGACATTGACGCTGGGTCATATTCAGGACAGTTTCGCCTCGCCGGAAACCATGTCGTTCTGGCATTTGCCATCCTTCATTCGCCTGCTCGAAAGCGCCGGTTTTTCCGGTTTAAAGCACCGGCTTTACTGGCAGAGCCTGCTTGCCGGCCCTTTTCTTCTTGCCGGAACGGTGCTGATAGCGGCGGTATTTTCGTTACGCCTGCCGCGGCATGGCCGAATCGGTATTCTGGTTGTTGCGGGCATCTTAAGCGGTTTTCTGCTGCATTTCTTTACCGATATCATTTTTGCCTTCGGATCGGCCGGCACATTGCCAGTCGGGCTTGCCGCCTGGACACCGGCTTGCGTCGTGGCCATGATCGGTGCGGCTTTATTGTTACATCTGGAAGACGGTTAGGCATCGCTTGTAATCCGCTGAGTTTCTGTTAAAAATTCCCCATGCGCCAAGCCAAAATCGAACGCAAAACCAAAGAAACGCAGATTGCCATCGAACTTAATCTCGATGGCAGCGGCAAATACGAAGTGTCGACCGGCATCGGCTTTCTCGACCACATGTTAGAGCAGCTCTCGCGCCACAGCCTCATCGATCTTAAAGTGGCGGCCAAGGGCGATTTGCATATCGACTATCACCACACCACCGAGGATACGGGTATCGCCATCGGTGAGGCGGTGACCAAAGCGCTTGGCCACCGCAAAGGCATTACGCGCTACGCCCATGCTTATATTCCAATGGATGAGACGCTGTCGCGCGTCGCGCTCGACATTTCCGGCCGGCCGTATTTCATCTGGAAGGTCGAATTCACCAAGCCCAAACTGGGCGAGATGGATACCGAGCTGTTCCGCGAATGGTTTCAGGCCTTTGCCTTTGCCGCCGGAGCCACGCTGCATATTGAGAATTTATACGGGGTCAATAACCATCATATTGTCGAATCGTGTTACAAAGGATTGGCGCGCTGCCTGCGTGCGGCGACCGCCATCGATCCGCGCAAGAGCGATGAAATCCCCTCCACAAAGGGAACGTTGGGAGGAAGTCTCTAGTGTTTCACCATATGAAAATCTACACGGTGCACGTAAAGCCAGGCACGCTGAATGCCGCCGAAAATCCCGTATTTATCCGCGAGGGATTTAACTGGCTGGCATTCTTCTTTACTTTCTTGTGGGCACTTTACCATCGCCTGTGGCTGATCGCACTGCTGCTGCTGGCCTATAACATGGCGCTGATGAGTTTAGGCAAAGCGCATTTCTTCAGCGCCGCCGGCATCGGTATTCTGCAGCTGGCAATGCAGGTGTTCGTCGGTTTCCATGCCGGCGACTGGCAGCGCCAGGCACTGGCCCGCCGCGGCTACATCATTGCCGACATCGCTACCGGCGACAGTTTGCTGCGCGCCGAGCAGCGGTATTTCGAGCGGTATCTTGCCGCCGGCCACTGAGTATATATGCTCGCCATCATCGATTACGGTTCGGGCAATCTGCGGTCGGTCGCTAAGGCTCTTGAGCGCGTTACGCCCGCACCGGCTGTTGTGCAGGTAACTACCTCTCCTGACGTGGTATGCCAAGCAAGCCACATCGTGTTGCCCGGCGTCGGCGCCTTTGCCGATTGCATGGCGGGACTTAAAGCGCTGCCCGGCATGTTGGCGGCGCTCGAACAGGCGGTGCTTAAGCAGAAAAAATATTTTCTGGGCATCTGTGTGGGGATGCAAATGCTGTTTGAGAAAGGTCACGAGCACGGCGTCCATACAGGGCTGGGCTGGCTCAAAGGCGAAGTGGCGGCGCTTACGCCGAAAAACAGCGCATTCAAAATTCCGCATATGGGCTGGAATGATTTGTCCGTCGCGGCGCGGCATCCCCTGATGAAGGACATCGATAGCGGCGAGCATGCCTATTTCGTGCACAGCTACCATGCGCTGGTCGCCGACGGCCGCGACATCATCGCCACCACCGATTATGGACAAACCATTACGGCGGTGGTAGGGCAGGGCCATATCATGGGTACGCAGTTCCATCCGGAAAAAAGTCAGAAAACTGGACTGACGCTGCTTAAAAATTTTATGAGCATGTAATGGCCGCACGCGTCGAACGCATCACCGAATTCCGCCATGCCGATTTAACCGAGCTGGTGCAGGCGACCGAAGACGCCATCCGCGAAGGCATCGGCTTTAACTGGGTGCTGCCTCCAGGAAAGGATGTGCTGGAGACCTACTGGAAAGGGGTGCTGGTCGTGCCCGAACGCGTGCTGTTTGCCGGCAGGCTCGATGGCACATTGGCCTCAAGCGTGCAACTGGTCAAACCGGGGCCGAGCAAGGAAACCTCCGCTTTCTGCGCTTTCATCGAGGGCCATTTCGTTGCGCCCTGGGCGCGCGGACATGGGTTGGCCAAGATGCTGCTGGAAGCGGCCGAGCGAGAAGCGCGGGCGCAAGGATTTTCCATATTGCGTCTTTCCGTGCGCAGTACGCAGGAGGCGGCTATCAAGCTTTATGAGGAAAGCGGTTACATTCATTGGGGTACGCTGCCTTATTATGAATTCGTCAACGCCGAAATGATCGCGGGCCGGTTTTACTACAAAAACCTTGAACCGATTTCGATGATCACATGAATAAGCCCTGCAGTTATTGCGGGGTCCGGTTTTGTTCCGACCGGACCTTGCCCGATAAGAACCAGATCCCGTCATCCGCTTCGCTGCGACGGGGCTTGGCATGATCCTCTATCCCGCCATCGACCTGAAAGACGGCAAATGCGTGCGGCTGTTGCGCGGCGAAATGGACAAGGCTACGGAATTTGCCAATGCCCCGGCCGACCAGGCGATGTTATTTGAAAGGGCTGGTTTTTCCTGGCTGCATGTGGTCGATTTAAATGGCGCGTTTGAGGGAAAGCCGGTTAATTCTGCTGCCGTCAAATCCATCCTGGCGCAGGTCAGGATGCCGGTGCAGCTGGGCGGCGGCATCCGCAATATGGAGATGATCGCGCACTGGCTGGAGGCGGGAATTTCGCGCGTCATCCTCGGCACGCTGGCGCTGCGTAATTCGCAGCTGGTCAAAGAAGCCTGTCGATTATTTCCTAATCAGATCGCGGTCGGCATTGACGCCAAAGACGGCAAAGTCGCCGTTGAGGGTTGGGCAAATGTTTCCAATCAATCGGCAATTGAGCTGGCAATACGCTTTGAAGATGCGGGTGTGGCTGCCATCGTCTACACCGACATCGCCCGCGACGGCGCGATGACGGGCCCCAACGTCGAAGAAACGGTGGCGCTGGCGGAACAGATTTCAACGCCGGTCATCGCTTCGGGCGGCATCAGCTCGGTCGGCGATATCCGGAAATATAAGAGCGTCGAGATGTCGGGCATCGAAGGCGTCATCATCGGCCGCGCGCTCTATGACGGGGCGATCGATGCGAAAGAGGCGCTGAAGTTATGCTGAAAACCCGCATCATTCCCTGCCTTGACGTAAAAGACGGCCGCGTGGTGAAGGGCGTCAATTTCATGGAGCTGCGCGACGCGGGCGATCCGGTCGAGCAGGCGAAACTTTACGATACGCAAGGCGCGGATGAATTATGTTTTCTCGACATCACCGCCTCCAGTGACAACCGCGGCATTTTATATGACGTGATCTCGCGGGTGGCCGAGCAGTGTTTTATGCCGCTGACCGTCGGCGGCGGCGTGCGGTCGCTCGAGGACATCCGCAAGCTCTTATTGGCCGGCGCCGACAAAGTGTCGATCAACACCGAAGCCGTGAAGCGACCGGAATTCGTCGGCGAGGCAGCGGCTAAATTCGGCAGCCAGTGCATCGTCGTAGCGATTGATGCGAAGCAGGTGGCTTCGGGAAAATTCGAAATCTTCACCCATGGCGGGCGCAATGCCACCGGCCTTAACGCCGTCGAATGGGCAAAAAAAATGGCGGCGCTCGGCGCGGGGGAAATTTTGCTTACTTCGATGGATCGCGATGGCACCAAGCAAGGCATCAATCTTGAGCTGACGCGCGCGGTCGCGGATGCGGTGGGCGTGCCGGTCATTGCATCGGGTGGCATCGGCAGTTTACAGCATTTCGTCGATGCGGTGAAGGAAGGCAAGGCCGACGCCGTGCTTGCCGCATCGGTCTTCCATTTCGGCACTTTCACCATACGGCAGGTAAAAGAGGCTTTAAGCAACGCGTTTATTCCGGTAAGGATATAAGCATGGCTAACGACATTATCGATAGTCTTTATCAGGTGATACTGGAGCGGCGCGCTGCCGATCCGGACAAATCCTACGTCGCCAAACGCCTGAAGCAGGGCACGGCCAAGATCGCGCAGAAGCTCGGCGAAGAGGCGGTGGAAACGGTGATTGCCGCCATGCAGGGCGATAAAAAAGAGCTGGTCAGCGAAAGCGCCGACCTGCTTTTCCACTGGCTGCTGTTGCTGGCCGATGGTGATGTAACCCCCACGCAGGTGATGGAAGAGCTGTCGCGCCGCGCCGGTATTTCGGGACTGGATGAAAAGGCTCGCCGCGATATTTAGCGCCCGCTTGCGCCGCAGTGCCATTGTCCTGGTTCTGGTCGGGCTTTATATCGCCCTGTTCGTAGCGCCGCTATTTCTCAGGCAATATGCTTTGCTGGCGGGCACGCCTGACCGCTACGGACAGGAAACCCTCGATGCGCTTTCCACGTTCGTTGAAATTTTCTGCCTGGTCTTTGCGCTTAGCATTACACGGATGGTGTGGCTTATTCTGTGGCCATTATTGCTTATCTTTTCGGCTATTGCCGATTACATGATCGTGACCTTTCAGGCTCAAATCTCCAAAGACAGCATTGCCGCATTTTTTGAGGTGACATCGCGTGAGGTGAATAATTTTCTGAGTCTGGAGTTACTGGCCAATCTTCTGTATGCGGCGTTGCTGGCGATAGCCGGCATTATATTGGTAGCACGTGAAAGGCCCGAACCGAACAACCGCCGTGCCGCCGCCGTTGCCCTGATATTGAGTTTAGCCATTGTTTTAGGCAACGAAGGCAGCATGGCAACGCCCTATCCGCCTTATAATTTTTTAACGGCCGCCTGGCAATATGCCTATGAGCGCATATCCGTGGCGTCGGCAGGGCGGCGCGATATTAGTCAAGATGCGCATTATGTTGCCGGCGATGAGCCGCTGACGATCGTCATTGTCATCGGCGAGTCGGCACGCAGCGATCATTTTTCGATCAACGGCTATGGACGTGAAACTTCGCCCTTGATGGAAAAGCGGCATAATCTGATCAATTTTCGTGACACGACATCCTGCGGCGTGTTTACCCGTGTTTCCCTACCGTGCATTCTGACGCGCGCCACGGCTAAAAATAAGGCACCCAGCTATCGCGAAACTTCACTGATTAGCGTATTTAAGCGGTTGGGATTTGCCACCTCATGGTTTGGCGCGCAGGGAAAATTCGCTACCGCTGATCCGACGACAGCGATTTCGGGCGAAGCAGCAACGCGCGTATTACTGGAGGAACGCGAATTTCTCGACAATCAAGTGCGCGATGAACAGCTTTTGCCGCTGCTCGATCAGGCGCTGAAAAATTCCCTGGCACCGTCGCTCATTGTGCTGCACATGTATGGCAGCCACTGGCAATACAGCGCGCGCTATCCCACATCGTTTGAGCGTTTCACGCCAACTTGCATTATGACGCTTTCACGCGAGCGCGCTGTGGAAAAACAGGTCGATGAGATCAAGGCGTGCGGCAAAAATCTCGACGCGCTGGTCAATTCCTACGACAACAGCATTCTCTATACCGATTATTTCCTCGATCAGGTAATTACACGATTGGAAAAGAAGAACGCCCTGTTCGTCTTTACCTCTGATCACGGCGAATCGCTGGGCGAGGGTGGCCGTTTTTTACATGGTCATGACAATGCGCCGGAAAATTATCGGGTGCCGATGTTCTGGTGGGCGTCCGATAAGTTTATTGGTCAACATCGCGCGCAATGGGATGAATTGATGCATAAAAGCAACTTTTCGGCCAGCCATGACGTGATTTTTCACAGTATTTTAGATTGCGCTGGCGTTTCCTCGCCGGTTATAGAAAAATCCCTGAGTCTTTGCCATGGAGGAAAAAATGACGGTCGCCGACGATAAAAGCCTTGATGTGATGTTCCGCAATGCCCGCTCCTATAGCCACTGGCAGGATAAGCCGGTTGACGATGCGCTGCTTAAACAGGTTTACGATCTGATGAAATGGGGGCCGACCAGCGCCAATTGCTGTCCGGCGCGGCTGATGTTCGTCAAATCCAGGGAAGCCAAGGAAAAACTTAAGCCGTGTCTTGATGCCGGTAACGTTGAAAAAAGCATGACGGCGCCGGTGGTGGCGATCATTGCGCAGGATATGAAATTTTATGAAAAATTACCGCAGCTGTTTCCGCATAATCAAGCGGCCAAAAGCTGGTTTGAAGGCAACGATGCGCTGATCCAGTCTACGGCATTTCGCAACAGTTCGCTGCAAGGCGCCTATTTCATGCTGGCGGCCCGCGCGCTGGGGCTGGATTGCGGGCCGATGTCGGGCTTTAATAATGCTAAACTTGATGAGGCATTCTTTAGCGGCACGTCGTGGAAATCGAATTTCATCTGCGCGCTGGGTTATGGCGATGCGTCGAAGCTCTTCCCGCGCGGGCCGCGGCTGGAATTCAACGAAGCCTGTAAGATAGCGTGATGGCTTACGACAAAAACAATACCTTCGCCAAAATTCTGCGCGGCGAGATCCCATGCAAGAAAGTCTATGAGGACGAATTCGCGCTGGCCTTTCACGACATCGCGCCGGATGCGCCGGTGCATGTGCTGGTAGTGCCCAAGGGCGAATATGCCTCGTTTCATGATTTTGCCCTCGGCGCCTCGCCGCATGCCATGAAAGGATTTTTTGAAGCGGTGCAGAAAGTGGCGGCGCAGCTAAATCTGGAACAAAGCGGCTATCGCATTATCGCCAATCACGGCCCGGATGCGTTGCAAACGGTGCATCATTTTCATGTGCATATTTTAGGCGGCAAGTCGCTCGGCCGATTAGTGGCGTGACCACTTTTCCAGATAAAGATAAACCACCGGCGTAATATAAAGCGTAAGCAGTTGCGAAGTAAGCAGGCCGCCGACTACGGCAATACCCAGCGGCTGGCGCAGCTCGGAGCCGGTACCGATGCCGAGCGCAATCGGCAATGTGCCGAAAATGGCGCACATGGTGGTCATCATGATGGGGCGAAAGCGCAGGCGGCATGCCTGATAAATTGCATCCTCCGCCGAAGCGCCTTCGTGTCGGGCGTTGATGGCAAAATCGATCATCATGATGGCATTTTTCTTAACGATGCCGATCAGCATCACGATGCCGATGATCGCAATCACGCTCAGATCCATACCAAAGAGCAGCAGCGTGATAACCGCTCCCAAACCCGCCGAAGGCAGGCCGGAAAGAATGGTGATGGGATGGATGAAACTCTCATAGAGCATGCCCAGAATAATATAGATGACCAGAATGGAAAACAGCAGTAACGCGCCCTGACCGGCCGCTGAATCCTGAAAAGCCTGCGCCGTGCCCTGGAAATTAGTGGCGATGGTGGCCGGCAGGCCGAGACTTTTTTCCACCGCATGAATGCGATTAACCGCCTGCGACAGCGAATAGCCCGGCGCTAAGTTAAATGAAATAGTGACTGACGGCAGCTGTCCCTGGTGATTGATCGATAACGGCCCGGTGCCCTGCATGATGGTGGCAATCGCATCCACCGGCACCAGCTTTCCATCGCTGCTTCGCACATAAAGATTACGGATGTTTTCCGGCGATTGCTGTGCCTGCGACGTGACTTCCAGAATGACCTGATAATCATTGGAGGGTGTGTAAAGCGTGGCTACTTGCGCGTTTCCGAATGCCGAATAGAGCAGCTGGCGTACATCGTCGAAATTAACCCCCATGCTGGCCGCTTTCTGCTGATCGAGCACGACGCGCGCCTCGAGGCTCTTAAGCTGCAGATCGGTAGTGACGTCCTGGAAGCCGGATTCCTTGGCGAGCGCTTTCTGCAACTCATCGGCCCAGCCATAAAGTTCTTTTAAGTCATTGCCTTGCAGGGTGTATTGATAGAGGCTTTTGCTGAGCCGGCCGCCAATCTGAATATTTTGTACCGGCTGCATGAAAACGTTTAGTCCCTGCACTTCGGCCAGTTTTTTCTTGAGGCGCTGGATGATTTGAGTGGCATGCGGACGTTCACGGTGTGGAATAAGACCGAAGAAAATACGGCCGGAATTAAGGGCGCCGCGCCCGCCGCCTACGGCATAAAATACGTTTTGCACCGCCGGATCGGCTTTAATGATGTCCGCCGCCTGTTTTTGTTTGGCAACCATCGACTCATAGGAAATATCCTGCGCCGCTTCGGTGGAGGCGAAAATGAATCCGGTGTCCTCGAGCGGAAAAAATCCTTTTGGCGCCAGCGCAAAAGCGGCGACAGTAACCAGCAGCATGGCCAGGGTGACAAGCAGCGTCGTACGCTGATGATTGAGCACCATGCGCAGGGTGCGATCGTACCAGGCCAGCGCGCGGTCGAACAGCTGCTCTAGCCTGGCTGAGAAGGCCGATGCGGTTTCTCCGTGTTGCATCGGCTTTAGCCAGCGGCTGCATAACATGGGCGTTAAGGTCAGCGAGATAAAGCCGGAGATCAGGATGGCCATGCTGATGGTAACGGCGAATTCGCGAAACAGCCGTCCGACGATGCCGCCCATAAATAAAACCGGAATGAACACGGCGACCAGCGATATGGTCATTGATAAAATGGTGAAGCCGATTTCGCGCGAGCCTTTAAGCGCCGCCTCGAACGGAGGCATGCCTTCCTCGATATGGCGGACGATATTTTCCAGCATGACGATGGCGTCATCGACCACGAATCCGACGCACAGAGTAAGCGCCAGCAAGGACACATTGTTGATAGAAAACCCCATTAAGCTCATTCCGCCGTAAGTGGCGATGATCGAAAGCGGTACGGCGACGGCAGGAATGAATGTCGCCGACAGCTTGCGCAGGAATAAAAAAATGATGAACACCACCAATACGACGGCAAGCTGAAGGGTAAACTGCACATCGTGCACCGAATTCCTGACGGAAATAGAACGGTCGAACATCGGCGTCAGTTCGATCGAAGGCGGCAGTTGCGCGCGAAACACCGGCAGCAGCGCACGCACCCGCTCGACTACCTCGATGGTATTGGCGTCGGGCTGGCGCTGAATGGCGATCACCACCGATTTTTTGCCATTGATGTTGCCGACCGAGCGGACATCCTCGACCGAATCACTGACGGTGGCGATATCCTGTAACCTGACCGGCGCGCCGTTGCGCCAGGTGACGATCAGCGGGCGGAAGCCTTCGGCATCCTGCGGCTGGCCCTCGACCTTGAGATTAAAAAGCTGTCTGGACCCGCTGATGATGCCGACCGGCGCGCTCGACGCGGCGGCGGCAATGGCGTTTTTAAGTTCGGTAAAACTCATGTCATGCGCGGCCAGCGCTTTCGGATCGGCCTGCACGCGCACGGCGTATTTCTGCGCGCCATAAATGACCACCTGCGCTACGCCAGGCAGCGTCGAGATGCGCTCGGCCATCAGCGTATCGGCATATTCATTGACTTGCGAGATTGGCAGCGTTTCGGACGATACGGCGATGAACAGTATCGGCTGGTCGGCGGGGTTTACTTTCTGGAACGACGGCGGCGCTGGCATGGCGGCCGGAAGCTTGCGGGCAGTGGCGGAAATGGCGGTCTGCACGTCGAGCGCCGCGCCGTCGATATTGCGGTCAAGATCGAACTGCAAGGTGATTTGCGTTGAACCCAGGAAGCTGGTTGAGGTCATGGCGGTGATGCCGGCGATAGTCGAGAACTGCCGTTCAAGCGGCGTGGCGACCGAGGCGGCCATCGTTTCCGGGCTGGCGCCGGGCAGGGTGGCGGTAACCTGAATGGTGGGAAAATCGACGCGGGGCAAGGCGGAGACCGCCAGGCTGCGATAACCGGCTACGCCGCCGACGACGAGCGAAAGCGTCAGCAGCGTCGTAAAAACCGGCCGGCGGATGCAGAACTGCGAAATATTCATGGCGTTTTACCTTCGCCGGCTGCAGCCACCTCAATAGGCCCGCCATCCGTGACGCGCAGCAACCCATCGGTGATAACTTTCTCGCCTTCCTCAAGCCCTTTGGCGATGACGGCAATCTCATCGTTATTGAGTGTCACCTCGACCGCCCGGCGTAGGGCTTTTTTGTTGGCAAGGTCAGCGACGAACACGAAGCGATTGCCTTCATCGCCCTGTATGGCGACAGCGGGAACCGTCAGCGCGTTTTTTTCCACGCCCAGCTCGAGGGTCACATCAACGAACATGCCAGGCCATAATTTTTCGTCTTCGTTGGCAAACACGGCGCGGGCGGCAAACGTGCCATTGCTGGCGTCGATTGCATTATCAAGATATTCGAGCCGGCCCTCTGCCGGTGTTTCCTTGGAATCGGTACGTCGTGCCGTTACCTTAAGCTCGCTCTGGCCCATGGCGGCTTTTACCTGATCGTAATAGCGCTGCGGAATGGCAAATTGCACGCGAATCGGCTGCACCTGATTGATCGTAACCAGCGCTTGCGTATCGTTGGCTTTCACGGTATTGCCGCGTGTGACGTTGATGGTGCCGGCACGCCCGGATATCGGCGCGGTGATTATCGTATAGGTAAGCTGTACGCTGGCCGAATCGCGGCTGGCCTGTGCCGAGTTGACCTGCGCCAGCTGCGCCTCATATGCCGCGCGCGCATTATCGAGCTGCGCCTGCGACACGGTATTGCTTTTGACCAGCTTCTGGGCGCGCTCATATTGCAGCCGGACATTGACCAGCTGCGCTTTTTCCTTCTGCACGGCGGCTTCCAGTTCTTTGACCTGGCCCTTAATCCAACGGTCGTCGAGTTCAAACAAAACCTGCCCTTCCTTGACGTAATCGCCGTCCTTGAACAGCACGCCGGTGATTTGCGAGTCCAGCCGCGATTTGACCGCCACCGTTTCGTACGCCACCACCGTGCCAACCAGCGAGGTGCGCTGCGGCACGTCCTGACGTTCGGCGGTCGCTATGCTGACGCGTACGGCGCCGGCACCCCCACTATTGCCGCTGCCGGAGTTGCCGTGCGTCCACCACCACAGCCCGCCTGCCGCCGCAATGCCGAGGTAAACCCACTTGCTATGGAAAATGCGGCGCAACGCGTTCATGACGGCCTCGTTTTATTCATATCCGACAGATTGCTTTTTATGCGTTTGAGCAAATCGATTAACAACGCGTGGTCTTCGAACGTAAGTCCGGCGAGCGATTCGTTGCGGGTTTTAAGCCCCAGCGTGCGCAATTCGCTGACTACGCCTTGCGAGCGGTCAGTAAGATACAGGCGTTTGGCGCGGCGATCGCTGGGATCCGCGCGACGCTCGATCCAATGCGCTTTCTCCAGCCTGTCCACGATGCGTACCACCGTGATCGGTTCGACATCGAGCAGGTCGGCCAGTTCGGCTTGCTTGATGCCTGGATTGCGCCGCAGGGTGCCGACCGTCAGCCATTGCGCGCGCGTTAGCCCCAGTGCGCGGGCGCGGCGATCGAAATGTTTTTTTTGCAGCCGTGCGATATCGTGAATCAGCAGCGATTCGTTGCGGTCGGGCCTGTCATCAAGAGCGAGTTGTTTCCGGCGGGCCATAATTGATCCGTAAGATACGTTATTATAAGCTAGCTTACAATTTTGGACAAGCGCTATTCGTCCGACACCTATGGCGCAGTTTAATATTAACTATCTAAAAAATATATATCTTTTCTATCTTGATTCAGTTTAGATACAACCAATAATTGTTTATAATAAAAATTATTCTAATACGCATTCAAAAATGTTACTATAGCGACATGGCCGATATATTCGAGTTCAAAGCGCTGTTCGAATCATCGCCGGGACTTTATCTGGTGCTACGGCCCGATTTGACTATCGCCGCAGTCACCGATGCCTATCTCGCCGCGACGATGACGCGGCGCGAGGCCATCCTCGATAAGCACGTGTTCGACATTTTTCCTGATAACCCCAACGATCCGGCTGCAACTGGCCAGCGCAACCTCACCGCGTCGCTCACCCGGGTACTGAAATACCGGGCACCCGACACCATGCCGGTGCAAAAATACGATATCCGCTGGCCGGAAGCGGAAGGCGGAATGTTTGAGGAGCGTTATTGGACGGCGGTAAACTCGCCCATCTTCGATGAAAACGACCGGCTGATTTATATCCTGCACAGCGTGCAGGATGTGACGGAGATCGTCCTGCTCGAGCGGCAGGGCGACCGGCAGCTTGAGGAGAATGAAGCGTTGCGCCGCAAGGCCGAACAGCTGGGCATTGAGCTTTATGCGCAGACGGAGGAAGTCATCGCCGCCAATCGCAAGTTGCAGGATGCCAATCGCGAATTCAAGCAACTTTATCAGGTCACCAAGGAGCAGGGAATCGCCCGTCTGCGCGCCGTGGTCGATTATACGGCCGAGGGAATGATCACCATTGATGAAAAGGGCGTAGTGCAGAGTTTTAACCGCGCCTGCGAGCGCATTTTTGGTTACGCGCCGGAGGAGGTTATCGGCAATAACGTGCGCATGCTGATGCCCGAACCCAATCGCAGTCAGCACGATAATTATCTCGCGCGCTATTGCAGTACCGGCGAAGGCCGCATTATCGGCACTGTCGGCCGCGAAGTCGAGGGCATGAAGAAAGACGGCACGCTGTTTCCGCTCGAACTTTCGATCAGCGAAATCGCGCTGGAAGACCAGCGTATTTTCAGCGGCATCCTGCGTGATATTACGGAACGCAAACAGTCGGAGCAGCGTTTGGAGCGCGTGGTGAAGGAGCTGACCGAATCCAATACGCAGCTCGAACGCTTCGCCTATATCTGTTCGCACGATCTGCAGGAACCGCTGCGCATGATCTACAATTATACCCAGCGGCTCGCCCAGCATTTGAGCGGTAGGCTGGATGAAAAAGGCAAGCATTATATGGATTACATCATCGACAGTACCGGGCATGCCCGCACGCTGATCAGCGACGTATTGAGTTATGCGCGTATCGGCAGCGAAGTGACCAGATCCGAACGCATCGATTGCAATAAAATAGTTGCGGATGTGCTGGTTAATCTGGAAACCGCCATTCAGGAAAGCGGCGCCCGCATCACGGTGGATGCGCTGCCGCAACTTTATGGCCACGCCACGCAGTTTTTACAGCTGTTCCAGAATTTATTGTCCAATGCGATCAAGTTTCGCAGCCGGCAGGCGCCGTGCGTCCATATCGGCGCAAAGGATTGCGGCACAAGCTGGGAATTTTTCATCCGTGATAACGGCATCGGCATCGCGCCGGAATACAAAGACAAAGTGTTCATCATTTTTCAGCGGTTGGCGCGGCGCGGTGAGTATCCCGGCACCGGCATCGGCCTGGCCATTTGCAAAAAAATAATCGAGCAGCAGGGCGGGCGCATTTGGTTGGAATCGCAGCCGGAAGCGGGCACCACTTTTTTCTTTACCCTGCCGGTCATAACGCGAGGAGAGGAACCCGCCGATGAGCGCCTACGCAAAGCCGGTTGAAATATTACTGATAGAAAACCAATCACAGGATATCGGTCTGATTGAAAAAATGCTGGCGGGAGAAACGCGTCCGACGCAATTGCATGTCGTCAACAATCCGCCGGCGGCGTTCGATTATTTGTTTCACCGCGGCGATGATGCCGCCGCACCGCGCCCGGTCCTGATCCTGCTTGATATGGATATCGGGCGCCAGGGTGAGGAAATACTCAAGCAGGTTAAATCGGACAGCCACCTGGCCGATATCCCGGTGGTGGTGCTGGCCAGTTCCGAAAAAGAAGCCGATATTCTGGCCAGCTGCCAGCTGCATGCCAACTGCTACATTGCCAAGCCTCCTTCGCCCGATCACCGGCTGGAAGTGCTGACCTCCGTACTGCGATTCTGGCTGCATATTGCCCGTTTGCCATGCACGTAATAATTGTTTATGAAAAAATAATACAATCATTAGTTGAAAATCGCTCTCAGTTGAGGTAAGATTCGGCCCTGTATTGTTGCCTTGGGCCTAAAGGAAAACATATATGCATCCTATAGACATACTATTGGTCGAAGACAATCCCGGCGATATTGAACTGACGCAGGAAGCGTTTGCCGAATCCAAAATCTGCAACCGTATCTTTGTGGTGCATGACGGGGTGGAGGCGATTGATTTTTTAAAACGCCGCGGCGCGTTTTCCGATGCGGTGCGCCCCGATGTGGTGCTGCTGGATCTTAATATGCCGCGCATGGACGGCAAGGAAGTGCTCGAGGTCGTCAAGAACGATCCGGATTTAAAACTCATACCCATCGTCATTCTTACCAGCTCGGAAGCGGAAAAAGACATCGTAAAAAGTTATCGGCTGCACGCTAACTGCTACATTAATAAGCCGGTGGATCTGGAACGTTTTCTCGAGGTGGTGCGGGCGGTAGAGGATTTTTGGCTCAGCGTCGTCAAACTGCCTAACCGGGCGCAAAGGGACAGCGCAGCGTAAACAGGAGATGGAACATGCTGAAAGAGCAAATCCACAGCGGGCGAGTTGCGCAGCAGGACTCCCGCCGTGCGATGGAGGAATTCACCCAAAAGGTGGCGCATGATCTTAACGCGCCGTTGCGCTGCATTGTCGGGTTTTCACAGCTGCTGGAAGAGCGCTGTTGCAGCGAACTTGACGAAAAAGCGCTGCATTATGTCGAGCTGATCCAGGAAAGCGGGCGCAAGGCGCAGCAGCTGCTTGCCGGCCTGCTGCAATATTCGCGGCTCGATACGGTGCCGCTGGCGCCGGCGCCGGTCGACTGTACGGCCGTTCTTAATGCCTGCCTGCGGCATTTTTGGAAAGAAATCGAGCGGCGGCAGGCCAGAGTGGAGGTGCAGCCGCTGCCGGTGCTTGCCGCCGACGGTGAGCGGTTGGCGCTGCTTTTTTCCTGCCTGCTTGATAATGCGCTGAAATTTTCCGCTCGTGAACCTCTGGTGGCGATTAGCGCTACGCGCGCCGACCGCGCGTGGGAATTCTGCGTTCGCGACCATGGCATCGGCATCGCGCCAAAAGATCATGAGATCGTCTTCAATATTTTTCATCGCCTGCACCCCGAGAAGGAATACCCGGGCAACGGCATGGGGCTGGCGCTGGCGCACCGTATCGTAGAATTGCATGGTGGCCGCATCTGGGTCGAGTCGCGGGTGGAAGAAGGCGCGGCGTTCTATTTTACTCTTCCGGCTTAAGGCAATGCAACCGCTCAACATTCTCATCATCGACGATTCGCCGGCGGAGCACGAGCTTTACCGTGAATATCTGTATGACGAAATCGGACATGGTTACCGGTTTCTCGATGCCTATACCGGTGAGGAGGGCGAGAAGCTCTATCTGGAAAATCGGGTGGATTGCGTTATTATCGATTACCATCTGCCGGACATCGATGGGCTGGAGGTGCTAAAACGCCTGACCAGCCGCTGCGAAGTCGTGCCGGCGGTGATGCTGACCGGCGAGGGTAACGAAACCATCGCCGTCATCGCCATGAAAATCGGTTCGCAGGACTACATTCCCAAGCGCGTAGTGACGCCGCAAGCCCTAAAGCGCACGATCGAGCGCGCGGTCGAACGCGCGCGGCTGATGCAGAAAATGGAGGCATACCGGCAGGACCTTGAGCGCAGCAATCAGGACCTGGAGCGTTTTGCCAATATCGTGGCGCACGATTTAAAAAGTCCGCTGCGCGCCATTACGCAGCATCTCCAGCTGATCCTCACCCATAATCGGGATAAGCTCGATGATGCGGCGTGCAAATCGCTTGGCTTTGCGGTCGACGGCGCCGAACGCATGCGCAAGCTGATCGACGGCCTGTTTGAATTTTCCAAGGCCGGCTTTGAGCAGCGCGAATTTACGCCGATCAACTGCAACCTGGTGCTCGACAGCGTCAAATCCAATCTGACGCCGCTGATCGAAGAAACCGGAACGGCTATCATCGCCGACACATTGCCGGTGGTGCTGGCCGATGGCATGCAACTCATGCAGCTGCTTCAGAATCTGATCAGCAACGCCATTAAATTCTGCCGCGAGCAGCCGCGCATTCATATCGACGCCCATGTCGCGGAGGGGCGCTGGCTCTTTTCGGTGAAGGATAACGGCATCGGCATCGCGCGCGACGACCAGGAAAAAATCTTCGCCATCTTCAGGCGGCTGCACAATGAAAGCGAGTATCCCGGCTGCGGCGTCGGGCTGGCCATCTGCGACCGCGTAGTCAAGAACCATGGCGGGCGCATCTGGGTGGAATCCGAGAAAGGAAAAGGCTCGACCTTTTATTTCACCCTGCCGGTGGCGGCGGCGCTCGAACAGGAGAAAGCCGCCTGATGAAAGAGCTTCCTGCAACGGTCAACATTCTGCTGGTCGAGGATGACCCCAGCGATGCCTATCTGGTGCAGCATACGCTGGACGAAGTCTGCCCCGGCGAGTTTCATGTAAAGCACGTGCTCTCGCTCGAGGCGGCGCTTCCCTTGCTGAACCAGCTGCATTTTCACGTCGCGCTGCTCGACCTGTCGCTGCCGGGCTCGTCGGAGATGGAGGCGCTCAAAACCTTGCAACACGCCGCACCCCGCCTGCCGGTTATTATCCTGACCGGCTACAACGACGAGGCGCTGGCGACCAAAGCCATGCAGCACGGCGCGCAGGACTACCTGGTCAAGGAGCGCTCGGACGGCCATCTCATCAAGCGCGCCATCCGCTACGCGTCGCACCGCAAGCATTTCGAGGATAACCTCACGCAGCTTGCCAATTACGACATGCTGACCGGGCTGGCCAATCGCGGCCTGTTTGAGAACCGGCTGCAGCTGGCGCTGGCCCGCACCAAGCGCCGCGAAGAACTGCTGGCGGTGCTGTTTATCGACCTGGATCGCTTCAAGCAGGTCAATGATTCGCTCGGCCACGACGCCGGCGACGCGCTGCTAAAGCAGGTCGGCATGCGGCTTAAACAATGCCTGCGCGAATACGATACGGTGGCGCGTTTCGGCGGCGACGAATTCGCCGTATTGCTCGAAAGCATCGGCCAGGCAAAAGATTGTCAGCAGGTGGCGCAGAAAATGCTCGATGTGCTGGCGCCGCCGTTTGATCTTAACGGCACGGTGGTCACGGTGGGGGTGAGCGTCGGCATCGCCATCAGCGCGCCGGCGATCACCATGGCCGAGCTGCTGGGGCACGCCGATGCCGCGATGTACCGCGCCAAGGCGGAGAATATCAGCAACTGGCAGGTCTATACCGATCACATGCATCAGGAACTGATCGAGCGCGTGCGGCTCGAGCAGGATCTCGCCTATGCGCTAAAGCGCAAAGACGGGTTTTGCCTCTACTACCAGCCCAAGCTCGATATCGTAAGCGGCAAGCTGGCCGGGGCGGAAGCGCTGATCCGCTGGGAGCACCCGACGCGCGGCCTGATGGCGCCGGCCGAATTTTTGCCGCTGATGGCCGGCTCTGCCATGGAGGAAGAGCTTGACATCTGGGTGCTGGAAACCGTCTGCCGCGACATTCAGTGCTGGCTGGCGGCGGGCATGAAACCGATCCAGGTGTCGATCCACGTTTCGGCGAAACAGTGGCAGGACGTGCGCATGATGGATAAATTGCTCGCCGTGCTCAAAAAGGCCGGTATCAACAGCGAATATTTCGCGGTCGAAGTAGACGAGTCGGCGGTGCTGCAGAAGACCAGCGGCGATTTCGACACGCTGACCCGCGTGCGCGAAACGGGAGTCGAGGTGCATCTGGATAATTTCGGCGCCGATATTTCCTCGCTTAAACTGCTGGCGCGCTGCCCGATCGATGTCATCAAGATCGACCGGCGCATGATGGACGATTTAAACAGCCGTGAGCATCACACCACGCTGATCAAGGCGCTGATCGATCTGGGCCATCAGCTGGGCATGAAAGTGGTGGCCGAAGGCGTGGAAACGCAGGAGCAGCACACGGCGCTGGCCGCCATGCAATGCGATGAGATTCAGGGAATGGTGATTTCCAGGCCGCTTTCCGCCACCGATTTCTTCGCCTGGATGGGGCGTCGCCAACGCCTTGCTTCCTAGGTATTTTATCAATTATTACTAGTTTTTCTAATTTTTTAATCAACCAATTAACATTATCTTAACTAAAGAAGCGTAATAATGGGCATTGTTAGATAAAATTTAACTAAAATCCGCGGGGTGTTATGAGACAGGCGACCTGCAAAAAAATGCTCGTTGTGGAAGATTGCCCGAGTGATGTGTTTTTACTCGAGCGGATGCTGCAGGAAGAGGACGAAAACAGCGGCGTTGAAATCGTAAGCGTGCCCCGCCTCATTGATGCATTCCAGCGCATCGACGACGAATTGTTCGACGTCATCCTTCTGGACCTTAATTTGCTCGACATCGACGGCATCGCATCGGTGGCGGCGCTCACTGCCGAAACGCCCGGCACGCCGGTGATCGTCTATAGCGGCATGGCCGACAAGAAAACCATGGAGAAAGCCTTGCTGTGCGGCGCAACGAGCTACCTGATCAAGGGGCGCGAAAATGCCGGCTCCTTGCTGGGCGCCATCAACGCGGCGGTAGATCATGGCAGGGCGGCGTGAATGATGATGTCCGGCGCAGAAGCAATCTTATCGGTGATGCCCGACCGGCAGCGCGATTTCGCCTATGCGCTGCGTGGGAAAATCAAGCGCCATAAGCCGATCGACATCCTGCTGGTTGAGGATGATCCGAGCGACGTCATGCTCGCCGAATGTGCGCTGACCGAAACCTACATCCGCTACCGGCTGCACACGGTGCAAAGCGGCGCCGACGTGCTGCCCTATCTGCGGCGCGAGCCGCCGTTTAGCGAAGCGGTCACGCCGGACGTCATCCTGCTCGATTTAAGCCTGCCGCACAAGGACGGTTTCGCCGTGCTTGCCGAACTGACGCAGGCGGCGCTTACTGCCGGCATTCCCATCATCATCCTCACCGGCTCGGAAAGCGACCGCTACGTGCTCAAGGCCTACGATCTGTGGCTGTCGGATTATGTCGCCAAGCCCTGCAGCAGCGAAAAATTGCTGGAAAGTTTCGGCAAACTGCATTCGCCCGGATAATCTCTTTCTCCTTTCCTTTGCCTGCCCGCGCCGTATATATACGTCATACGACGGAGCGAAGGCATGTCAGCAAAAACCATTCTCGATCTGATCGGCAACACGCCGATGGTGAAAGTCCAGCGTCTGGATACCGGCCCGTGCGAATTATTCGTGAAGCTCGAAAGCGCCAATCCCGGCGGTTCGATCAAGGATCGCATCGCGCTGTCCATGATCGCCGCGGCGGAAAAAAGCGGCCAGCTCAAGCCGGGCGGCATGCTGGTCGAGGCGACCGCCGGCAATACCGGCCTGGGCCTGGCGCTGGTCGCCAGCCAGAAAGGCTATAAGCTCACGCTGGTCATTCCCGACAAGATGAGCCAGGAAAAAATCTTTCACTTAAAAGCCATGGGCGCCGAGGTAGTGCTGACGCGATCGGATGTCGGCAAGGGGCATCCCGAATATTATCAGGACGTGGCGGCGCGCATCGCCCGCGAAAAAGGCGCGTACTTCGTCAACCAGTTTGAAAATCCGGCCAACGTCACCGCGCACGAGACCACCACCGCGCCCGAAATGTGGGAACAGATGGAGCATAAGCTCGATGCGGTATCGGTCGGCGTCGGCTCGGGCGGCACGTTGTCGGGCCTGGGCAATTTTTTCAAAAAACATGCGCCGCAGGTCGAAATGATTCTGGCCGATCCGGACGGTTCGATCCTGGCGCCGCTGGTCAATACCGGCGAGATGATCAAGCCGGGCAGCTGGCTGGTCGAGGGCATCGGCGAGGATTTCGTGCCCAAAATCTGCAACCTCGATTACGTAAGGCACGCCTACACCATCACCGACGCCGAAAGCATCGCCACCGCGCGCGAGCTTTTAAAGCAGGAAGGCATTCTCTGCGGCTCGTCGAGCGGCACGCTGATCGCCGCCGCGCTGCGCTATTGCCGCGCGCAAAAAACGCCCAGGCGCGTCGCCACCTTCGTCTGCGATTCCGGCAACAAGTATCTCTCCAAGATTTACAACGAATACTGGCTCGACGATTACGGCTTCGTGAAGCGCGACGAATCGCACGACCTGCGCGACCTCATCACGCGGCCCTATACGCGGCGCACGGCGGTGACGGTGAAACCCGCCGACACGCTGCAGGTCGCCTACCGCAAAATGAAGATGTACGATGTGTCGCAGCTGCCGGTGATGGAAGACGAAAAGCTTTTGGGCCTGATAGACGAGACCGACATATTGCTGGCGGTGACAGCCAATCCGAAAGGTTTTACCATTCCGGTTTCCGAGGCGATGACGAAGAACCTCGTCACTATCGACGTCGATAAATCCGCCGAGGCGCTGCTGCCGATTTTCCAGAAAGGCATGGTGGCGATCGTGGTGGACAAGGAACAATTCCTGGGGCTGATTACACCGATTGATCTGTTACAGTATCTTCGTAAAAGAGTGGGACACGCATGAGCAAAAAAAATAACCACCACGGCTTCAACACACGCGCCATCCATGCCGGGCAGTTTCCCGATCCTTCCACCGGCGCGGTGATTACGCCGATCTACGCCACTTCCACCTACAAGCAAAAGGCGCCGGGCGTGCATCAGGGCTTCGAGTACAGCCGCAGCCACAACCCGACGCGCTTTGCCTATGAACGCGCCGTTGCCGATCTCGAAGGCGGCGCGGCGGCATTCGCGTTCGCTTCCGGCCTCGCCGGATCCTCGACCGTGCTGGATCTGCTGCCGGCCGGTTCGCACGTCATCGCGATGAACGACCTGTATGGCGGCACGTATCGCCTGTTTGAGCGCGTGCGCGCCGTATCGGCGAAGCTCGAATTCTCCTACCTCGACGTCAACGATACGCGCGCGCTCGAACGCGCCATCCGCAAAAACACGCGCATGATCTGGGTCGAAACGCCGAGCAATCCGCTGCTCAAGCTGGTCGATCTGGCCGGCGTCGCGAAAATCGCGCGCCCGCGCAAACTGATTACCGTCGCCGACAACACTTTCGCCACGCCGTGGATCCAGCGGCCGATCGAACTGGGCTTCGACATCGCGCTGCATTCGGCGACCAAATATATCAACGGCCATTCCGACATGGTGGGCGGCGTCGTGGCCGTTGGCGAAAACGCCGGGCTGCGCGAGCGTCTGGGGTTTCTGCAAAACGCCGTGGGCGCCATCGCCGGGCCGTTCGACAGTTTCCTCGCGCACCGCGGCGTCAAGACGCTGGGCCTGCGCATGCAGCGCCACTGCGACAGCGCGCTGGCCATCGCGCAGTGGCTGGAAAAACACCCGAAAATCGAGCGGGTGATTTACCCCGGCCTTAAAACCCATCCGCAGCATGCGCTGGCCAAAAAGCAAATGCGCGGTTTCGGCGGCATGATCTCGGCGGTGGTCAAAGGCGGCATCGCGCCTTCCCGGAAAATGCTCGCGCGCTGCGAAATCTTCACGCTGGCCGAAAGCCTGGGCGGCATCGAAAGCCTGATCGAGCATCCCGCCATCATGACGCACGCTTCGATTCCCGCCGATGTGCGCCGCAAGGGCGGCATCGAAGACGGGCTCATCCGCCTGTCGGTCGGCATCGAAGACACGGACGATCTCATCGCCGATTTAAAATACGCCCTCCTATAAATTGTACGGCAGCGTCTCGTGCAGCCGGCCTTCGATTATTTCCAGCTCCTTGGACAAACGCCGGAGCGTTTCCGTATCGATGGCGTGATGGCGCGCGGCGGCGGCCAGCGTGTTCTTCGCATTGTCGACCATCAGATACGCCGCATCCTGCCGGCGGTCCGCCATGAAAAAATCCGCCAGCTGCAATTGCGTGCGCGCCTCGGTTGCCGCCGGCAGCGCTTCGGCGGTGAGCAGCAGCGCATCCTGTACATCGTCGACGGTTTTTCGCACGGCATCCGCATCGTCCAGAGTGTCGAATGCCACGGCGCCGGGCGCCACATCCACCACGACCAGCCGCAGATTATATAGCGTATGCGGCATCGCCGCCAGCTGTCTCATGATGGCGTATAACGCTTTCTGGCCGCCGCGCGCGCCTTGTTCGACCGGCGCCAGCAGCTGATGCGAAGCGCCGTTTATTTTGTAGTCAAGCACCAGCACCGTGCGATGCGCCGGTTTGGGCGATTGCCTGGCATAGGCCTGTAAAATATCGAGGTCTTCCATGGCGTCGGGCGTATCGTCGCTTTGCCGCAACGCCAATTGCGCCAATGCCAGGTGCGTCAAAAAATCCTGCGGCGTGTAAGCGGTTTTCACCGGTTTTGCCATCGCCACGCGATGCGGTTGTTTGGGCGGCGCCGGATGACAGGCCCACAGCAGGCCGGGCAGCAAAAGCGCCAAGATTCTGAAAGCGGCAAAAAAGCGCGCGCCGACGCGCTCCAAACGCGCACGAACGTGTCCCAAACGGTCACCAACCTGCTCCAAACGGTCACCAAAGTGCCCTAATGTGTCCCAAACGGTCATGAACTTGTCCCCAAATGTCCCTGTATTTATGTCATTTATTATTATATTTCAAAATATTATCAGATTACCCGGTGTTTTTGCCATCATGAACGAACGCGGCGGATTTTAAAATTCCTCCACTCGCCTCCGCCAAAATGCAGAGGGTCGGTTAGGACGACAACGATTATTATAAAGCTAATGGCGATGTTCCGGAAGAGGGAAAAGCCAGCTTTCGCCTGCACAAGCGCTTGCTAAAAATCTTATGGATTTTTTATGAGCGGGCGCGCATGCTATTTTATCGGGCAAACGGCAGATTTAACGGCTAATCGCATGACTCAGACCTTACAGGCGTCTTCGCGCAACTTGGTTATCGCCTGTATGGAGGACCATCCCAAGGCAATCATGATGCTGAGGATTGCCCGGCGGCGGGCGCAGGAGCGCGAGGGAAAATCCGCCCCGTCTTGTATGTCCGCGCTTAATACCAAGGTTTCGGTTGTTTCGATACCCGCTTCAACCAGCGTTCCCGGTTGGCGAACATCTCCATAAATTGCACTTTGGCCCGCGCTGCGCAGTTGCCGCACACTGTCGAGATTCAGTTCCACGACGATGATTTCCCCGCCACTGTCAAGGAGCAGTTGGTGCACAATTCTTCCTACGGGTCCGAAGCCGACAAGGATACAACGTTTCGGTTGAATCTTCCTGGGCGAGACAGAGACCGGCAGCGTGAGCTTTCCATTTCTGGATGTGACCACGCCACGGGCGAAACGATACACGTATGGGTTGGCCGCGATTGAGATTATAGAGGCAGCGACCAGCGCGTTCCATCCCGCGTCGTTGATCAGTCCAAGCCCGAGCGCCACATTCCCGAGAATGAAACTAAATTCGCCGACTTGAGAGAACGCAGCGCCGATCGGTCCGGCTCTTGACGAGGGCTCCCCCAGCAATCGCACGGTCAATGTAGCAGCCAGTGGCTTGACCAACAGAACGACGACCAGAACCAATCCAATGATATGCGGAATTTTGATCAGGCTTTTCGGATCGAAAAGCATACCGACTGAAACGAAAAACAGGACCGCGAAGGCATCGCGCATCGGCAGAGCGTCGTTAGCGGCGCGCGTCGAGAACTCGGAGCGGCTTACCGCAAGGCCTGCAAGGAACGCGCCCAGCGCCATCGAGACACCAAAGAACTTGGCCGAACCAACGGCAATACCGACAGCCAGCACGAGTACCGTCAGTGTGAACAGTTCTCGTGAGCCAGTACGCGCTATCTGTTCCATGGCCCAGGGAATCCCCCATTTCCCCAAGACCACAACAATGGCGACGAGGCCCAGGATCTTAAGGCCGGCAATACCCAGAACTGCACCGATGTTCTGTTGTTCAGCCCCGGCAGGACCGAACAGGATCGGTAACAACAGCAGTAAGGCGACGGTGAGAATATCCTCCACTACGGTCCAACCAATAGCGATATGACCGATCCTGGTGTGCAGGTCGCTCCACTCGGCAAGCACCAAAGCCATTACTACAGTGCTGGCTACCGAAATGGCCATCCCCAAAATCAGTCCAGCCGTCCAGGTCCAACCTAGCAGATGCAGCCCCCAGGCAAGCGCCACGGTCGAAACCGTGCTTTGGATGAGTGCACCGGGTAATGCAATTCGCCACACGGCGATCAGTTCGTGCAAATGAAAGCGCAGCCCAATCCCAAACAGCAGAAGAATCACGCCAATCTCCGCAAATTCCTCCGCCACCGCATGGTTGACCACCACGCCCGGCGTGAATGGGCCGACTGCCACGCCCGCCAGAAGGTAACCAATGATGGGCGATACCTTGAGCCGAACCGCGATGTAACCGAACAGCAAAGCCCCGGCTAAGCCGACCGCGAAGGTAATCACAACACTCAGGTCGTGCATTTGAGGGCGAAATTTGCAACGGGAACATGCTGCCAGCAAACCAAATCACTCCACGGAACGTCACGACCGCCAGAGCGCGGAGACCCGTCGTCGGATGTGCGGCGGTGCTTCTGTCTCGGGCTGCTCAGGCAGATCCCCGACGCAGTCGCGGTTTGTCAGCACCAACACCAACTCGTGGCTGAGACCCAAAGGCGCCATGGAGCGCGCGTGAAGCATGGCACGATAAACCTCGACTTTCGCCATGGCTTTCCGCAGGCGGTACGCGCGAGTTACAGACGGGGCCAGCTTGCGCGGCCTGCGTTCAGGCGCTCGACCCGGTTCTCGCACTGGAGGCGGAATTGCGGTGGTGACCGCGGCCTCAAGCACTGCCGCGCCGTAGTTTTCGATCAGTTGTTCTTTCATACATTGGAATGTTGCGCAAACAGAAAAGTTAGGCTAATACGATTTCTGGAAAGAATTGTTAGGTTTAACCTATATAAGCATAAGCCATGGAGTTCCTGAATTACCATCACCTCCGATATTTTTGGAGTGTCGCAAACGAGGGGGGCTTAACCAAAGCCGCCGCCAGGCTGCATGTCTCGCAGCCAACGATCAGCGCGCAGATTCAGGCGTTGGAGGGCGTGCTCGGCGACAAACTTTTCCGGCGCTCTGGGCGCAATCTTGTGCTCACGGACGCCGGCCAGCATGTGCTGGCCTATGCGAACGAGATCTTCTCCCTCGGTGAAGATCTGTTGCATTCGATAAAGCAGCGGCCGACGTCTCGCCCCTTGCGCTTGAATCTCGGTGTGTCGGACGCGTTACCCAAGCTCGTCGCCTATCAGATTATCGGACCGGTGTTTCGGTTGGCCCAGCGGGTACAGGTTTCCTGTCGTGAGGCGAGCACCGCTGACATGCTGATCGATCTGGCTGCGTACCGACTTGACCTTGTGCTTGCGGATGAGCCGGCGTCCAGCGGTGTGAGCCCCCATGTCTTTAATCATTTTTTGGGAGAATCGAGTGTAACATTCTGCGCCGCGCCCGCGCTGGCGCGGAGACTGCGGCGAGGCTTCCCCAGGTCCCTGCATGAAGCGCCCGCGCTGCTTCCGATGTCCAACAGCGGCGTACGCCGTTCACTGGAGAAGTGGTTTGATAACGTTGGCATTCGCCCCCGGTTGGTTGGAGAATTTTATGATGCTGCGTTTGTGAACGTTCTGGCCCAGGACGGCCTGGGGTTCATGTCCGTGCCAACAATCGTCGCCAGGGAGACGACGACCCGATTCGGCCTGAGCCCAATCGGACGGACCGACCAATGCCAGCAGCAATTTTACGCAATAGCGCCCGAGCGCAAGCTGACCCATCCGGCAGTGACAGCCATCACCTCAAATGCGCGGTGCCGCATCTTCCGGAGGACATAAACGGACGAAAAATCTTCTCTCGACAGCGGCAACCACGCAATCAACCCGCCTGTTTCCCTCGAAACTGTTTGGCGCCGTAACAATCGCATACGTCCCGACGTGCCCGACTCAGCCATTTCCCAGAAGAATTACCTCCGCAGTTGGTTCCGTGGAAACGACGAAGTCCACCCTCCAATTACGTGAACTTGGCCGCATTCCCAACTGGACCACCAGTTTTCGACAGCGGACACCAAAACGGACACCAAAAAAGTTAAAACCGGTTCATTTCAGTTAAGCACATTTAAATTGATTTGTTCGGGAATATGGGCGTTTTTGTCTCGTAACTGCGGCGAAAACGGACCGATTCCGTCCCCCGCCTCCAACACTTCGCATGCGTAATGCCGAGCTCGTTGACTCAATTGTCATCGTCGGTCACTGCGAGCTGCCAAGCTTTTCAGAAAAGCTGAAAAACTCACGGCGAAAGACCTCGAGTTTCTTGAGGCGATGGCCGAATCGAACCCTATAAAGTCGCGGGACGGCTCGTGCCATCGGACTTGGTCAAAGAGGCTCTTTCCAGTGGTGAGTTGTTGAGAGTCGAAGGTAGCGTTATTCTGTTTGATGGCTTTCCGCGCTCTACCGCTCAAAATTGGCATGTTCTTTCAATTGCTCAAAGAACATCACATGGTTCTATGCGCCGTTATGATTCTAAATATTGATTCGCAAACGGCGATGAATCGCATCACAGGGCGGCGAGTTTGTGTCAACTGCGGAGCGATCTACAGTGTCTATACCGAGGCGCCGAAGGTCTCGGGGAGTTGTGACAAATGTGGGGGCAGACTCATTCAACGTGAAGATGATCGGATTGAAGTCGTAAGGGAGCGATTCAGGGGCTACGAACGCGACACGCTTCCCGTAGTTGAATTTTTCCGAAATGAGTTTAGACATCTGACCATGGAGGAATCCGCGCCAAAGACCCCCAACGAGCTTTTCGCGCGTGTTCGGACGCGGTTGGAGGAAGCTATTCCGAGCACGGCTCTCTAAGCAGCCCTGACCGCAGCCTGGTGCCGTGCCTTCCGTCGCCGCTTCTCTTTGTGGAAGAGGCTTTCTTTGGAATTCGCCTGAGGCCCCAATCGGCGGTCTCTGACCACAAGGACGGGACACGCCGCGTGGCGCACAACTCGCTCGGCAGTGCTGCCGATGAGCAGACGTGTCAGTCCAGTTCGTCCATGCGTTCCAAGAACGATCAAATCCGACTTAGTCTCGCTAGCAGCCTCAATGATTTCACGGTATGGAGTCCCGGCGCGAAGGTCGTCCTTCACCACGATTTCCGAGGCAACCTCCTTGCGCCATGCGGACAAGCACCGACGCGCCTCTTCATTCAGTCGGGCCGCCAGAGCTGCGGTCTCGACGACCATAGTGTCCGGTTGGAACACCACTGCCTCCACAACATGCAATAGGCGGATTTGGGCATTGAATGATTTCGCGAGAGAAACGGCGTAATGGAGGGCTTTGCGGGATGGCTTTGAAAAGTCCACCGGGACAACAATCCTGCTTAATCTGAAATGCGAGGGATTTTTCATTGATTCCATTCTGTCGTGAGAGAGAACTGTTTTGTGAAATCATCTGAGAAGATTCCCCAACGGGTGGGAAACACCCTATGTGCGTAAGCTCGAACCTTCTGCCAAGTTTTCCAGGTGCCGGTCTCAGAAAGGGGCGAGTCGGCAGTGCGGCTAAGGCCGAATGACTGGCGCACCGAGGTGAAGCTATGACACACGAAGTCGCCACCGTTATCATCATTGATAGTGATCAGGAATTTTGCACTCTCACAGAGCGGCTCATAGAGTCGGTCGGTTTCCAAGTGCGGATTTTGCGCAGCGCGAGGCAATTGCTGCATGGCGGCCGCCCTAATCCGCCGGCGTGCGTAGTGCTTGAAGCGCGATTGCCCGGTCTTAGTGGTCTTGATTTGCAAAAGGAGTTGGCCAGGGCCGGGATTGAGATCCCGCTGATCTTCATAACAGCATACGGGGACATTCCAATTGCCGTCCAGGCGATGCGAGCCGGTGCAGTGGATTTTCTTACGAAACCGTTCCGGGAACAGGACCTGCTCGACGATGTCGAGCAGGCGTTCTACCGTGACCGGGAGACATGCGAACGCAAACATCAGTTGGCGTCTTTGCAGGAACATTACGAACTCCTCACCCCGTGCGAACGGGAGGTGATGAAGCGCGTTAGTTCTGGCCTGCTCAACAAACAAACAGCCGGCGAAATGGGGATCAAAGAGAAAACGGTCAAGTTTCACCGGGGCCACATTATGAGTAAGATGCGAGCGCAGTCGGTCGTGGATTTGGTCAAAATGGCTGAACAGTTGTCCCTCCTTCCACCTTGGATCGCCAGAAATCCCTCGGAGCAACAAAACAAGCCGCGCGCGACCAGTCCCATTCTCACTTCGGCTGAATCCGTACACCGCATCACTTTGGTTTGATGACCGCATTCTCTTCTTCGTGCACTTCAAGGCTGCCGACGATCCGGTCGCTATCAGTGACGACTTTCCGTATTTTTGTAAGAGCATCTTTGGCGTGCTCCTTGACTGCAAAGCTGGCCTCGTTGAGGGCCACTTTCATATCGTCGAGCTGATCGTCGTAAGCATGGTCATCAGCCAAAGCCACACGTGCGCGCCGGAGGAGTTCAGTGGCATCGGAAAGCCATTGCTCGGCTTTCGCGAAATCATTCGCTGCGGCTGCTCGCACGGCCAAGGTCGCTTTGGCTTTTGCGCGGAGAAGCAGCGTGCGCCCCTCCATGCGGCGCACACGCAGCCCAATTCCCTGCTCTACCTCACGAGCGGCGGCAATCGTCTGGGTTTGCGCCGAACGTGCGCCTTCCTCGAGCCGCGCCGCCAGTCCTCCAAGCTGTTCCTGAGCTTTCTTGAGTTGTTTCTGGAGCCCTTCTACAGCTTCATCAGTTGTCTTACGCAACACTTCCCGCGCATGTTGCAGGCGTTCTCGGCTCGCCTCGTAACTCGCAGCGGTATTCGTCTGCGTCGAATTGGTTTGGGTTTCTCCTTTGCCACTTAGATTTTGGGTATTCTCCTGCGCGGCAGCGGTGTTGATTGTCAGCCCAAGGAGCAAAATAGAAAGAAGCGAGATTTTTAGAGGGTGTTCCGCGCCTTTGATCACGGTGTGTGCTCTTGTGTGTTTGCGGGTCTTCAATGCATGACCAGATCGAGGGAAAAACATTGTATGGTCGTTACACGCGCTGCTTGGCCTAATATTCATATCTCTGTTTTCTCTGTTATCTGCTGTTCAAGCCTTAGATCCCCATATTGGCCAGGGTCGCGCTGATCGTGCCGACGATTTGGACGAGGCGGGGGTGAGAGGTTTCAAACTGCTCGACGGACTTTTTCAAGTCTTCGACTGCAAGTTTGAGCAGGCGATGGTTATGTTCAGCTCGATTAGCTTCCTGCGCAAAGGCTTCCGCACAGCGGGCGACCCGATCAGCCGCTTCGCGATGCGTCTTTGAAAAGTTGCGCGGTTTCCGTCTGCAGGACATCAAACAGTCGGAGGAGTTCGTGCCGATGCCCCTCTTCGGCGGCATCGGCACGTTTGTTTCTCGCTGCATCTTTATGGATGTCACCCTTAACCATGGTTAGGGATTTGATTTATTTGGATCGCTCTGAGACTTACCAGTGTCCTGCTGCGTTCCTCCGGGTGTTTCGGCGGCTCCGGCAGGTTGAATCTCATAAAATCTGTAGATCACGAGGACCGCATCAGGATCGTTCAACTCCGGGTAATCCGAAGTGACCGTGGGCGCGGATTCCATCTTTTGCTTGTCCATATTCACAGTCACCTGTTTCTCGGAATTGATCGTTACCTCTTGCCAAGGGACGGGATGGGACTTTTCGCCAATACGAAGGACTCCGCCTTTGCCGACGATAGCGAACCTAATCTGGCCGGTTTGGCGGTCCAGCACGAGGTCCTCGAGCTTTCCAAGGTCTTCGCCATTCTTGGATTTCACATCCGCTCCTTTCAATTTGCTGATACGGATGCCCTCTTTGGACGCATCCAAACTTTGGCCGGAGGTTTGCTTCCTCTGCCCAGGCTGGCCTTGCCCCTGATTTTGTTGAGCCACGAGCAACATCTGCGCGCAACAGGCAGTCGCTATATACGTAACTATTTGCTTGAATGTTTTTGCTTTCATTTTTTCCTTTTGGTTGAACTATTCTTGTGATGCAGCTTAGAGCTGGTTCCTTCCTCTTAATGAATTCACGCTAGCACACCACCAGCAGGAAATCGGCTGGACCTTGGTCCAGTTGGAGCACGCCGTCGGTTGCTTGAGGAGACAAACTTCCCGCAATGCTGCGATTGCCGAACTTTAAGGAGCGGCCGGCTCGAAAGGTCCGGAAAAGTCCTCGCGGCGCAAACGGAATGCGAGCGCAATCAACAGCACCCCAAAAACTATGGCAAAGCCTCCAATCCACCAGAGCAAGGCCAGCGCGCCGGCAGCGGGTTGGAGTCCAATGATGATTCCCAAGAGGATGGACAGGATACCCCCCAGCGCCAACAACCATTCATGCTGGAGCATGCGACGCAGGCGAATTGCAACGGCAATCTCAAATATCCCGTTCACAATTGCCCACGCGGCAATCAATAGTACGAGACTCAAAGCCGTTATGCCGGGCCAAATGAAGGCGAGCACCCCGGCGGCGATGCTGATAATGCCGGTGAAGATCAAGGCCCCAAATCGAGGATACCCTTTAGGTGCCGAACAGGCGTGAGCTAACGCCAGGATTCCGTTCAGGATAGCATAAAATCCGAAGAGAAAGACCAGCGTAAGCATTGTCATCCCGGGCAGAAAAAATGCCAGTACACCAAAAATGATTGCGATTAGTCCGCGCAGAGCCAGTAGCCACCAATACCGAGAAAGTGTGTTTCTTTCGTTCATATTTCCTCCATGTCTCAAAGTTTAAGTCAGGTTAGCATACGTGAGCGCACGAAGTTGCTGGACCTTGGTCCAGGGGAGGAGGCCCCTGGTCGCATTCCGACTTAAGGAGTACGAGCGGACCGGCCAGACGCGGGTTCCCATAGCGTAAAATAGAACGTGGCACCCCTGCCGGGTTCGCTTTTGGCCCAAATCTGCCCCCCGTGCCGTTCCAGAACGCGTCGGACCGTGGCGAGACCGACGCCGACGCCTTCGAATTCAGTTAGGGTGTGTAATCGCTGGAATGGTGTGAAGAGCCGTGCGGCCCCAGTTATGTCAAAACCAGCTCCATTGTCGCGCACAAAATAGACGCGTTGCCCGTCCTGGTCCGTGGCGCCGAACTCGATACGAGCTGCGGGCTGGTGCCGGGTGAACTTCCAGGCATTGCCCAGCAGGTTTTGAAGCACTTCCCGCAGGAGCCGTTCGTCGCCAAAAGCCTGCAAGCCTGGCTGAACAACAAATTCGACCCGGCGCTCGGCGTTGGTCTGCTGGAGTAAACGAACGATGTTTTCTGCCATCGCGCTCAAGTGCACCGCGGCTACAGCCAAAGGCGCGTGGGCAAGGCGCGACATTTCTAGCATAGCGTTGATCATTTCATGCATGCGACGTGCCTCCCGGCGAATGCTCTGTAAGTGAGTTTGTCCTTGGGCAGAAAGCTGGCCGGATTCCCGTTCAAGCAGCTCGGCAAACGAGTGGACTAAGCGCACCGGGGCGCGCAAGTCATGTGAAACCGAGTACGCAAAAGCCTCCAGTTCCATGTTGGCGGCGGCCAACTCGGTGGTGCGTGCGGCTACGCGCTCTTCGAGTTGGGCCTTGGCTGTCTGCAGCTCGGCCTCGGTCTGCTGGAGCTTCGCCATCATCTCGTTGAATTCGGCTGAGAGCTTTGCGATCTCCTTCGGACATTGCCGGGCAGGCACGCGCGCATTCAGATGGCCTTTGATGACGTCGCCCGCTGCCACTGCCAGATCGCGAAGGGGCAGCTTCAAACGGTTGCTAAACCAGAGGGCCGCAGCATACAGAAAAGCCGTCAGCCCAGAGATTCTCTCGAACAACCCTCGGCGCCATCAGCGTGGCACCCGTACTCAGAACGCAGGTAGAGGCCGCAAGGGCGAGCAAATGGGCAGCAATGGACCAATGCCCACTCGCGGGAGCTTTCTTCCCGCCCATGGCATGGGTTTCTCTTGTGCCGGCTGGCATGTAGCAATGACTCCAAGTCGCCTTGGACCGCGGTTTGGCCGGAAGGCTTGGGCCAAAGAGTCGAGTCCGATCCGAATCACCGCTCGCGCAGGAAACGCACTTCGTTTCGCAGCCGCTCGAGCTCGTTCTGGAGTTCGAGAATCATCCGGGTGCCCGCCAAGTTAATGCCGCGATTCGTGCGCAGGTATTCGATGCGCCGAAGGGTGCGGACACCTTCGTCGTTGAAATAGAAACCTCCACACTCCGGAGCCACTACCGGCGAGACCAGACCCTGTTTGTAATAGACCAGGATGCGATGGCGACCAGTATGGGCCAGGTTCGCCGCGGCTTCGATGGTATAGACCGCCTCCGGGGCCGGCTCAAAGAGCTGTAATGCCCGGACTGCGACTTCTTCAGTAATGTTCATATCTCTCCTCTTTTCCATCGTCTCTTTTCTCTGTTGTCTCCTGCTGTGAGGAATTTCACGTTTGCGCCCGGTCAAGCGGCTTGCTGGATAAACTGTCGGATCCCGGGGGTGGGTATTGCGCCTGCCTGCCGAGCAACCTCCCGGCCGGCTTTGAACAAGATCAACGTGGGGATGGCGCTGATGCGAAAGCGTTGTGCCAGGCCGGCGAGTTCTTCGGTATTGACCTTGGTCACCAGCCAGCGGCCAGCGCCTTCGCTAGCGATCTTGGCCAGTTCAGGCGCCACCATTTTGCACGGGCCACACCAGGGAGCCCAGAAGTCCGCCAACACCGGCAACGCCGAGCGGCCAATCAAGGCACCAAAAGCCGCTTCGTTGCTGGTCTCGACTGGTTCGCCAGGCGCAGACAGTTCATGGTGGCACTGGCCGCAACGGAATGTCTGGCCCAAGCGTTCGTAGTTCATGCGGTTACGTTTGCCGCAGTGCGGACAGGTCAGCAACAAGCCGCGTTCATCGGATTGAATGGTATCTATAACAGCATTCATGGTGCTCAGTTGTTTGATGGGATGAAATAGTCATGGTGTTCGCGGATTAAAGCGGGAGACTCGGCTGAGTTTTTCCCAGAGAGCGCGTTCTTCCTCGGTGAGTTGCTGCGGCAATCGGACATTGACAATGACGTAAAGATCGCCGTGCTCCCCGCTCCGGCCTTTAGGCAGACCTCGGGCGCGGACTCGGAACTGCCGGCCATTGTCAGTTCCGCCCGGGATACGAAGATTCACTCGGCCATCCAGTGTGGGGACGCTCACTGTCGTGCCGAGCACGCCTTCCCAGGGAGCGAGTTCCAGCTCGTAATAGAGATCGGCTCCGCGCACGCGGAAATCCGGATGCGCAGCTAACCGCACCCTCAGGTATAGGTCGCCGGGTGCGCCGCCGCCCGAAACTGGTTCGCCGTGTCCGGGAACTCGTATGGTCTGCCCTTCCTGCACGCCGGGCGGTATGCGCACTTTGAGGGTGTGGGTTTCGGCCTTTCCGGTGTGCGGATCTACGCGTTGCAAAGAGATCGTGCGGACCGAGCCACGCACCGCTTCGTCGAGCGTGACGAGAATATCGCCCTCGATGTCGTTGCCGTGAGCCGCTCCTCGCGCACCGCTGAACTCTTCGGCCCCAAACCCATTGGCTCCGAACGGCGAGCCAAAGCGACTGCCGCGTCCGAAAAATTGCTCGAAAAAGTCGCTGAATCCCGTGCCACCGAAATGAAACTCGAAACCTTCAGCACCGCCCGGAGTGCGCCAGGCACGGCCCGGCTGGCCGGGCGGCGGTCGGAACCCCGCCCCCTGCTTCCAATCCGCGCCCAGTTCATCGTAGCGCTTCCGTTTCTCCGGATCGCTGAGCACTTCGTAGGCCTCGTTGACTTCCTTGAATTTCGTTTCAGCGTCCTTCTTGTCCTTGGCAACATCCGGATGATATTGCCGGGCCAGCCTGCGAAAAGCCTTCTTGATCTCCTCCTCGCTTGCGCTACGGGGCACGCCAAGGGTCGCATAGTAATCTTTGAATTCAACGGGCATGACTCAAGTTGTTCACGACCACTTTGGCGGGGCGAAACGATTCATCACCCCGGCGATAACCGCGCTGCAATGTTTCGAGCACGACATGATCGGGTTTGGACGAATCACTGCGCATTGTCACGGCCTCATGCCGGTGCGGGTCGAAGGGCTGGCCTCGGCTCTCCTCCGGTTCAATGCCATGCCGACGCAAAAGCTGCTGAAGTTGCTGAAGGGTCATCTGCACCCCGTCGCGCAGTTGCTCGGGCGAGCTCGAAGCCGCGCTGGACAACGCGCGTTCCAGGTTGTCAATGACCGGCACCAGTTCCCGAATGAAAGTTTCTTTTTGGGCGGCGGCCCGACGCTCGGCCTCTTGCGCGGTGCGCTTGCGGAAATTGTCGAAATCGGCGGCCAATCGCAGATAAACTTCCTTCTGCGCCTCCAACTCGGCTTCGAGCGACTTGAGGTCGGCCTCCAATACCTGGACGCCTTCGTCTTCTGATGGATTGGAAATGGGTTCCTGGTTCATGCAACCGCCTCCTCACGCATTATTTCCTCGCGCAGCCAGGTATGAATGGCTGAGATGTGGTCCCGCACCGTTTGCAACGGCAAACCGGTGATCATCGACACTTCCCGAGGCTCGAAGCCCTGAACGAAATGCAGCTCGAAAACATTACGTTGCGGCAGCGGCCATGATTGAACGCTGGCTTGAAGATGTTCGAGCAGCTCGTTCTGCTCGACGAGCAGGTCGGGCGGCGCAACCTCCGGGTTTGGCACCAAGTCTTCGATCCGAGTCACTTCCGGCTCCATCTCCTTTTTCACCATAACCTCGAGTGGTTGCAACAAGGCTTCCGAGTTTTCCGGCAGGGTTTTCTTCAGTTCAACGGGAATCTCTTCGGCCTCTTGTCGTTTCAAACGAGTGCGTTGGCGTCGGAGCTCCGCGTGGAGAAGGTGATAGAACCAGACGAGCCAGCTCATCTGCCGTGGCTTGCGTAAGGCTTTGGCTTCGGCCTGGTGAGCTGCTTCATCAACAATATCTTTAGCGTCGAGGGCGCGCGGATGGATTTCGCCGGTAAGTTCGTGATGACGGATGTCACGCCGGGCATGGCCAACCATGGCGTTATAGTGCTGCTTGAAGAGCTGCCGCACGACCTCTTCGAACTTCTGCGGGCCGATCCCTGGCGGCTGCGGCGCAGCAGCAAAGCCGCCAGCCTTCATTTCACGGAGTTGCTCGCGGCGCGCTTTACGTTTCCAGAACCGTTCACGACGGAGCTCGGCTTTCAATCCTGCCAGTTCGCGCAGGATCGCCCTGATCGCCTCGTCAAAAGCTTCGATAAGCCCGGGCGCGGATTTTTCAGCATGAAGAACATTGGAAGGCACGCGCAAGGCGACCCCAACAGTGTGCAGCGTTTTTTTGGGATGTTTCTCCAGGACGATCTGAAGGTGCACTGCGTCTGGCGGGAAATGTTTCAGGTGCTTTTCGAGCTTGCCGATTTTCTGCCGTAGCTTTTTGTGAAACAAAGGCTCTTCCTGAACATTTTTTGTGACCAGGTTCCACGAGAATGATGTGTTCATATCAATTTTAATAGGTAACAAAGATGGGATCACGCGGCGGCTGAAGCGGCTGGCAGGGCTGAAGTTTGCTCTTCGTCTGGTTCGATTTTTCTCCAGTGGCGGCCATCGCGAGCGAGCAACTCATTGGCCTCCTTTGGTCCCCAGGTGCCGGCAGGGTAATTGGGAAAGTCGCGCGGCGGCAACGCCTTCCACACGTCCAGGACCGGCTGGATCGCGCTCCAAGCCGCTTCCACCAGATCCGCGCGCTGAAACAACGTCGCGTCGCCGATCATGCAATCGTAGATGAGCCGTTCGTACCCAGTGCTGGGCGGCGAGCCAAAATAATCCACATAATCGAAATCCATTTCGACTGGCCCCATGCGCATAATAGGTCCGGGGATTTTGGCCCCGAATCGCAACGAGACGCCTTCGTCAGGCTGGATGTGCAGAACGAGCCAGTTGGTCTGCAAGCTCTCGACGGGGGTGTTGCGAAACAGGTGAAAGGGGGCGCGCTTGAACTGGATCGCAATCTCGGTCGTGAATTTTGGCAGGCGCTTGCCGGTGCGCAGATAGAGCGGCACATCGGCCCAGCGCCAGTTATCAATTCGCAGCTTGAGGACGACAAAGGTTTCGGTGTTCGAGTTGGGCGGCACGTCCGGTTCGGAGCGATAGCCGGAAACTGTTTCCTGACCGATTTGCCCGGGGCCGTACTGTCCACGGACCGCATTGGTGAGCACTTCTTCGGAAGTCGGGGGTTGGATGGCGTAGATGGCCTTGGTTTGTTCATCGCGAACGGCGTCCGCATGGAACGACACGGGCGGCTCCATCGCCGTCAGAGATGCCAATTGGAACAGATGGTTGGGGACCATATCCCGCAACGCGCCCGCAGTATCGTAATAATCCCCCCGCTGCTCGACGCCCACTGTTTCGGCGGCGGTGATTTGGACATGATCAATGTACCTGCGGTTCCAGACCGGCTCAAAGATACCGTTGCCAAAACGGAAAATGAGAATGTTCTGGACAGTCTCTTTGCCGAGATAATGATCAATGCGATAAATCTGCCGCTCGTTGAGCACTTGCTTGATTTCGGCATTGAGACGGCGGGCGGATTCGAGGTCATGGCCGAACGGCTTCTCGATGATGACACGGCGCCAGTGGCCGTTGACTTCCTGCAGCAATCCGGCCGCGCCGAGTTGGCAAATGATTCCGCTGAAAAACCCGGGTGCCACCGCGAGGTAATAGAAAATGTTTCCCTGGGTTCCATGCTCCTTTGCCACTTGCGGGATTCGCTCCTTCAATTCCTGGTAGGTGTGAACATCCTCGGCATCACCGCGCAGGTAATAAATCCTTTTCAAAAACCAATCCCACATTTCAGGCGGCACGGACCGAGTCGCGGATTGCCAGAGGTGCTCACGCAAATGTTTCCGGAAGTTTTCGGTGCTGAATTCTTTGCGGCCCAATCCAATAATCGCGAACTGGTCAGTCAGCAACCTTTCGACGGCCAGATTACACAGCGCCGGGATGAGCTTGCGCCTGGTCAGATCTCCGGTCGCGCCGAAGATGACCATGATGCAGGGATCGGCCTTGCGGATCGAGCCATCGAGCAAGTCATAACGGAACGGGACAGGTTTCATGCGCATCAGGCGGGCACATATTCCGCCGTTTGTTCGAGATGGCCGCCAAATTTCTGGCGCATTGCGGAGAGCATTTTCTCGGCAAAAGTGTGCGGCTGCCGCGAACGAAAGCGGGTATAGAGTGCGGCAGACAGAACCTCAGCCGGGACCGCTTCTTCCAGCGCTGCCTGGATAGTCCAACGAGCTTCGCCCGAGTCGGCGACGATCCCGCTGAAATTCGAGAGCGTCGGATTTTCGGCAAGCGCCATCGCGATCAAATCCAGCAGCCACGAACTCACCACGCTGCCGCGTCGCCACAGCTCTGCAATGTCGGCGAGGTTTAACTGATAGCGTAGTTCCTCAGGCAATTTCGGCGAGTTGCTGTTGAGCAGGATATGGAATCCCTCAGCATAGGATTGCATCAGGCCATACTCGATTCCATTATGAACCATCTTCACGAAATGGCCGGCGCCCGATGGGCCGCAGTGAAGATAACCTTGCTCCGCCGTGCTCTTGGTTAACTTGCGCTCCCGTGTGCGCGGGATCTCTCCGAGACCCGGGGCCAGTGCGGTGAATACCGGTTCAAGCCGCTTTATGGCTGTTGCATCGCCGCCGAGCATGAGGCAGTAACCGCGCTCGCGGCCCCAAACACCGCCACTTGTACCTGCATCAAGATAGTAGATCGCCTTTGACCGAGCCATGCGATTCCGCCGCGCATCGTCCTTGTAAAATGAGTTTCCGCCGTCAATGATCGTGCTATCACGAGGAAGCAGGGAGAGGAGTTCGGAGATCGTCATTTCCGTCGGCTCCCCGGCCGGCAACATGACCCAAACGGTTTTGGGCGCAATCAGTTTCCCAACGAGGTCTTCAAGCGAATCGGACGCAATCGCCCCCTCCAAGGAGAGCGCCTCGACCTTCTCCGGCTGGTGGTCATAGACGACGCATTCGTGGCTGTGTTTCATCAAACGCCGAACCATATTCGCGCCCATCCGCCCAAGCCCTATCATTCCGATTTGCATAAACGAGTCATTTCAAAGCGGCGACGATCTGGTCGAGCAAATGAGCCAAACCTCGTTGCACATCCGGACCGAGATGAACACGGAGAACGCGGCGATGGCGTTCAGCCAGAACGTGGAAATCGCCCTGGGCTTGGGCCGTCTCGACTACCCCGAACGTGTACCGATGGCCCGGAACCGGCAGGTCAGCAAGGTGCTCGTGGGTTATTTGAAGGAAGACGCCGGTGTTTGGGCCACCTTTGAACGCCTGGCCAGTGGAGTGAAGATACCGGGGACCGAAACCAAGCGAGGTCGCGACACAATATCGGTGTCGAACTTTGCCGCGAATGGTCTCGAGAATGGTTTGGTTATCCTCTTTGTGATCCACAAAAGCAAGCAGCGCGAAATAATCATCCGGCCTCAAGCGTTGTAGATGAGCGCGGAGAAGGGCAGTGACGGACTTGTCTCCGCGGGCAAGCCCAAGAAGCTCTCCGGCGTTGCCTTCGTCAGCAAAAAGCTTGAGATGCGCATCCTCGGCTAAACTTGATTCCTCAGGCAGCACGCCGTTCGCTTCATATTTCGCCATTAGTTCGCGCGTGGCGACCTTGCTGGACTCGACGTCCGGCTGGTCAAACGGGTTAATAGCGAGCAGCGATCCGGCAACCGCAGTGGCGAATTCCCACCGAAAGAATTCCTGGCCGAGATCGTATTTATCGCCCAAATCTATTCGCACGACCGCATGGCCTGTCTCTTCCAGCACTGCCATCTTCGCATCCTGCACCGGGTCGGCGCCGCCTTTTTGACGGAGATAGCAAAAAAGCCGGTCTTGCCCGTAAAGGATCGGGATCGCCAGTTCCTCACCGGCGATAGGAACTAAACCTTTGCCAGCTTTGCCCGTGGATTCCGCCAATAATTGTTCGATCCACGCGCCGAAACTCCGGATATGAGGCGAAGTGACGATCGTGATTTTGTCCCGGCCATGGTTGCCTGCAACACCCAAAATCAAACCAAGCATCACACCTGGATTCTCCTCGACGACGACGTCAGGCCCGCACGAATGCACCATTTGCAAAGCCCGCACGAGAAAGGTCCCGACATCGAGCCCCATGAGTGCCGCAGGCGCCATTCCGAAGTTAGAGAGAGCCGAAAAGCGACCACCAACCTTCTCTGCGCCGAGAAATACGTGACCAAAATGTTGCCGTTCAGCCATTTGGTGCAACAGGGAACCGGAATCAGTTATTGCCACAAAATGGGAGCCGACCAGATTGCCACCGAGTAGTTTCTTGGCATCCTCATAGAAGTAATCTTTGAGGATATTCGTTTCCATCGTAGTGCCCGATTTACTGGAAACGATAAAAAGAGTTTTCCGCAAATCGAGTTGACTGGCAACGCGTTGAATCTGCGACGGGTCAGTGGAGTCCAATACCATCAAACGAGGATGGAGAGGCACCCAGCCAAACGTCAGCCGAAGCACCTCTGGGCACAAAACCGAGCCTCCCATGCCCAGAAGCAGCACGTATTCGAAGTCAGCGGGTTGAATGTCTGCGACTGCTCTGAGCAGCCCGTCCAGATCTGCAAGTTGCTCCTCGGCAAGTGTCAGCCAGCCAAGCCACTTCGCTTCGCCCCTGCCCGTCCAGAGCGAGGCGTCGCCTTCCCAGAGGCGCGACGTTTTGTCCTCTCGACGCCATTCTTCTAATGCTTCACCTAAATATCGCTGAAAGACTGCAGGCAAATGCCAATGTTGGCGCTCATCCAGAGGTTCTATGTGAGGAACAAAGGAAGCGGCCGATTTCATAAAATAATCCTTCGATGCAGGTTCAAGAGTTGGCCCGATTTGCAGGGCGTCCCGTGCGATAGGAAAACGGCAAATACTCGACTGAAGGCTGACGACGAGTGGGCTGGGGATATAAATGCATTAAGTGGAGGATGGGTTCAGGCATTTCATTATGCACGTGTAAGCCCAGTTCATGCGCTCGCTCGTAAGTGATCGGATAATCGTGGGTCCACGTTCCGCTCGTTAGGAGCTTTGCAAGTTCGGTTGCCTTTTCCGCTGGGTATCGGGCTGCGAGCAAATCGTGAACTTCATATTCCATTTGTGCCACCGCTTTGCCAGCCTGGTCAGCCAGGATCAGGGTTTGGTCGTCCACCTCGGCGACAGGTTTCTGCTTCACGGCTTTAAGAATGGAAGCGGCGGGAGATTGGCCAATTTGTGGGTCCACCGGACCGAGAACGGCGTGCTCACACAAAACAATATCGTTGGCCGCCAGAGCTATCAGTGTGCCTCCCGACATCGCAAAGTGCGGCACAAATACAGTCACCTTCCCTTTGTGTCGGAGCGCGGCGCGAGCGATTTGCGTGGCGGCCAAGACCAACCCACCGGGCGTGTGAAGAACTAAATCGAGCGGCATTTCGGGTTCGGTCATGTGAATGGCACGCAGAACCTCCTCGCTGTCGTCAATGTCAATGTAGCGAAATATCGGGAACCCCAAGAGACTCATCGTCTCTTGGCGATGAACCAGCAGAATAACACGGGACTGCCGCTCCTTTTCAATTCGCGCGATGCATCGTTTCCGCGAAGCTTCCAGAAATCGCTGTTTGATCACCGGCTGCAGCGCCGAAAGCATTATGAAGAGCCAAAAAATATCCACGACGCACTCCTTTCATCTTTGCCACGCCCATTCGAGACCGTTCTCATCCGCTTGCAGACGCCGACGCCGGCGCAACACAAACAATGGGCACAAAAGCATTCCTGCCACAAATCCTCCGACGTGCGCCCAAAATGCGATTCCGCCAACCTGCTCGGGAATCGCCAACGCGATTGTGCCGCTGTATAATTGAGTTAGAAACCAAATCGCCAAGTACAGGATGGCCGGCACCTCAAAGAAAAACGGAAAGAAGAGTATCGGCAATAGAACCACCATCCTCGCGGTCGGATACAATACCAGGTAGGCACCCAGCACACCCGCAATTGCACCCGAAGCGCCGATAGATGGCACGGTAAGGTCCGGTTGAATAAAGATATGGGTAAGTCCCGCCAACACGCCGCACAATAGATAGAACAATGTAAACCGTGCACGGCCCATGGCGTCCTCAACGTTGTCTCCGAAAATCCATAGTGCCCACATGTTGCTGATGATGTGAAGCCAGCCGCCGTGAAGGAATTGATGCGTCAGCAGAGACCAATAGCTGCCCACAGGAAAACCTACAGACGCTGCCCAATCCGGATTGCTCAAGCGCGCGGGAACGACCCCCAATAAATAGATAATCTGCTCCAGGACCTCCTTCGGCGCCGCCAACTCGAAGAAGAACACCACTGCGTTGATCAGAATTAGCGCGCGTGTGACCACCGGCACCGTTCGGGTCGGAATTGAATCCCGCACAGGAAACATACCTCAAAAGTAAATCATTCAACTACCGCCAGAATGTCATCGGCATCCAGAACTTTGTACTTCTTCTCCTCCAATTCGATTTCGGTGCCGCCGTACTTGCTCAACAACACGCGATCACCTGGTTTCACTTCAAAGGGCACCTTGTTCCCTTTCTCGTCCCGCTTGCCGGTACCCAACGCCACGACCCTTCCTTCGCTCGGTTTTTCCAGGGCCGTTTCGGGAATGATGATGCCGCCCTCAACCCTTTCCCTTTCCTCCAGCGGTTCAACCAAAACGCGGCCGTCCAACGGCTTCAGTTTTCTCTTCATGCGGATCCTTTCTTTGCTTCGTTGTGCATGGTCACTGCTTTTTTCGGTTTCCTCTGTTTTGCTCCTGTTGAATCCGGGCTCCTATTGTCAGGCCGCCCGTCTTTGCTCCTCGTCCACGACTTCGGCATCAACCACATCTTCTTCCTTGCCCTTCTTGCGTTCCGCGCCTCCCGGCGCGGGTCCGCCGCGAGCTTTCTCCGAAGCGGCTTTATACAGTTCCGCAGACACGGCCTGCCAGGCTTCATTAAGCCGTTCGCTGGCGGATTTGATCGCCGTTGGGTCACTGCCCTTGAGCGCGTCCTTGACCGCTGAAAGAGCGTCTTCGATTGTTCTCCTGTCGGAGTCCGAAATCTTGCCGGCATTATCGCGCAGCATTTTCTCCGAGCGATAGACGGCAGCGTCAGCTTCGTTTCGCGCCTCAATTTCCTCACGTTTCCGCTTGTCCTCTTCGGCGTGAAGCTCAGCATCGCGCTGCATCTTTTGGATTTCCTCCTTCGTCAAGCCACTGCTCGCCGTGATGGTAATCTTTTGCTCTTTGCCCGTGCCCAGGTCTTTGGCGCTGACGTGCAGAATGCCGTTCGCATCAATATCGAAGGCGACTTCGATTTGCGGCACTCCGCGCGGCGCGGGAGGGATATCGGCTAATTGAAAGCGGCCAATCGTTTTATTGTCTTTGGCCAACGGACGCTCCCCTTGCAGCACATGGACTTCGACCCCTGGCTGATTGTCCGCTGCCGTGCTGAAAATCTCCGCTTTACGGGTCGGGATGGTCGTGTTTCGCTCAATTAATTTGGTATTAACTCCGCCCAGGGTTTCGATGCCCAATGAAAGCGGCGTAACATCCAGCAGCAACACATCCCGAACTTCGCCCTTAAGCACACCGGCTTGTATGCCCGCGCCGACCGCCACCACTTCATCGGGATTGACCCCTTGATGGGGCTGCTTGTGGAAAAGGGATTTAGCGGTTTCCACCACTCGCGGCATGCGGGTCATGCCTCCCACCATCACCAATTCATCCACGTCATCCGCTGTCCAGCCAGCGTCCTTTAGACAATTCTTCACGGGCGGGATGGTTCTCTCGAAAAGGTCGTCGCAGAGTTGCTCCATTTTGGATCGGCTCAGCTTCAGGCTGATATGCTTTGGACCACTCGCATCGGCGGTAATGAATGGCAGATTGATCTCGTATTCCGCCGTGTTGGAGAGAGAGATTTTGGCCTTTTCTGCCTCCTCCTTAATGCGCTGCAAGGCATCGGGTTGGTTGCGCAGGTCCATGCCGTTGGACTTCTTGAACTCGTCAAGGATCCAATCCATGATCCGGGCATCCCAATCATCCCCACCCAGGTGCGTGTCACCGTTGGTCGCTTTGACCTCGAAAACTCCTTCGCCAATTTCCAGAGCCGAAATATCGAAAGTCCCGCCTCCTAGATCATAAACAGCAATCTCCTCATCTTTTTTCTTATCAAGTCCATACGTCAGCGACGCCGCCGTCGGTTCGTTAATGATCCGAAGCACCTCCATTCCGGCGATGCGTCCGGCATCCTTCGTCGCCTGCCGCTGCGAATCATTGAAGTAAGCGGGCACGGTAATGACCGCTTGATTGATCTTCTCACCCAGCCGCATTTCTGCATCGGCTTTCATCTTGGAGAGAATGATCGCGGAGATTTCCGGCGGGCTGAAACGTTTCGGTTTGCCGTCCACTTCGACCTCGACCGCCGCATCGCCGTTCGAGGCCCGCACGACTTTATAAGGCACGCGCTTAATTTCCTCCTGCACTTCCTCAAATTTCCGGCCCATGAACCGCTTGATCGAATAAACGGTGTTTCGCGAGTTCGTAACCGCCTGCCGTTTGGCGGCATCACCTACCAGCCGTTCCCCGCTCTTAGCGAACGCCACCACCGACGGCGTAACGCGTTTGCCTTCAGAGTTCTCCAGTACGGTCGGTTCGCCCCCCTCCATCACTGCCATACACGAGTTGGTTGTCCCCAAATCAATACCGATAACTTTTGCCATAAAAATGCTGTTGTTGAATTGTTAACTTGCATGTGCCATGCGCCAGGAAGGTTTGCCTCCCTTGGGTCGTAAAGATTTAATCATCATCATTTCTCCCACGTTCTCCGGCGTGAGCAACCCGACCAGCCGGCCAAGGGCATCAATGACGGGCAACGCCGGGTAGCCAGATTGTTGCATTTTAGCAAAGGCCTCGTCCAAACGGTCATCGGGTCGCACAGGAGGCAAATGACGGTGCATTATTTCAGTCACTGGCGTGGCGCCCCCTCGGCGACGCAAACCGTGGAAAATGTCATCGCGGGTGAGTATCCCAAGCATCTGGCCCGCATCGTCCACCACTCCGAACTCATGTTGGGCGGTGCGCAGCACTGCTTCGACTGCTTCGTCCAGGGTTGCACCTGCCGGAAGGGTTTTGAGTTCGGTTACCATCGCCTCAGACACAGGCATTTTCGCACTGAAGTCCTTCAATTGGGCTAAAGCCGCCTCTTGTGTCGCCCCCAGGTAAACAAACAGCGCAATAAATACGAGCATTGGATTATAGAATAGGCCGACTAATCCAAATACGAACGCCAGTCCCTGGCCGACGTTGGCCGCAATTTGAGTCGCGCGAGCATAGTTCAAGCGCATCGCCAGCAACGCCCGCAGAACGCGTCCTCCGTCCATGGGAAAAGCAGGGATCAGATTGAACAGCACCAGGAAAATGTTAACTGAAGCCAATTTTTGAAGCAGCGCGACCCTCGGTGTGTTCAAATCCTCCAAATCGGAAAACGTTGCCTGCGCGTTGAGGACAAAAATTAGGACCGCAGCAATCGCAACATTCACCAGAGGGCCGGCAATCGCAATGGCCAATTCCTGTTTGGGATTTTCTGGTATTCGTTCCAACCGCGCGACGCCGCCGATGGGCAGAAGGGTAATATCCGGCGTCCTGATCCCGAACGACTTCGCCGTGAGTGCGTGGCCCAGCTCGTGCAGCAGCACGCAAAGGAACAGCAACACCACGAAGAGGGTGCCCTGGATGGCCGCTGCCTGGCCCCCGGCCTGGTAGTAAGTGAAGCCGATCCACGCCAGGAAAATTAAAAAAGTGACGTGGATTTTCAAATCGATGCCGCCAATGCGAGCCAACTTAAGAGACCATTTCATATTCGTTCCTTTCTTTCAGAATTCATGCTGCTTCCTTCAATTGTTGTGCCTGCCGCTGGACCCGGAACACCAACTCGCCGCTCTTGAAATCCACCAGCACTCGGCTGCTGTCCTGAATTTCGCCGCTCAGGATTTTGCGGGAAAGCACCGTCTCGATATGGCGCTGTAGGAAACGCTTCAGCGGGCGCGCCCCATAAACCGGATCGTATCCCTCGCGAGCAACATGCTCCTTGGCAGCGTCCGTGAGCTCCAGTTCGATACGGCGATCCGCCAGGCGCGCGCGCAGCAGCTTGAGTTGGAGCTCGATGATGCGCTTGATCTCTGCCAGCGTTAGTGGCTTAAAGAGGACGATTTCGTCCACGCGATTGAGGAATTCCGGGCGGAAATGGGAGCGCATCTCGTTCAAAACCTTCTTGCGAACATCCTCGGCAATTTCTCCGGAGTCGCTGGCGTTCTCGATCAGCAATGGGCTGCCGATGTTCGACGTCATGATGATAATGCTGTTTTTGAAATCCACCGTGCGCCCGTGGCTGTCGGTCAGCCGCCCATCATCCAGAATTTGCAGCAGCACGTGGAAAACCTCGTTATGGGCCTTTTCGATCTCATCGAAGAGCACCACACTGTAGGGCCGGCGACGGACGGCTTCGGTAAGCTGGCCCCCTTCTTCGTAGCCTACGTAACCGGGCGGCGCGCCGATGAGCCGAGCCACAGCGTGCTTTTCCATATACTCGCTCATATCAATCCGGATCATGTTCTCTTCGGTATCGAAGAGCGCTTCAGCCAATGCGCGGGCCAATTCGGTTTTGCCTACACCGGTGGGTCCGAGAAAAATGAACGAGCCGATCGGGCGCCTCGGATCCTTGAGCCCGGAGCGAGCGCGAATAACTGCATCCGCCACGGCTTGCACTGCTTCATCCTGACCGATCACCCGTTCGTGCAGGATTTGGTCGAGCCGCAATAACTTTTCTTTCTCCCCTTCCATCAGCCGAGTGACCGGGATCCCGGTCCAGCGGGCGACCACTTCGGCGACCTCGTCAGGCGTCACCTCTTCGCGCAGCAGGCGCTGACCTTGCTCGCCGCTGGCTTTGGCTTCGAGCTCGCGGAGTTGTTGTTCGAGTTGTGGGATTTTTCCATATTTGTACTCTGCCACACGCCGGAGATCACCACGGCGTTGGGCTTGCTCCATTTCCGTGCGGGCCAACTCAAGCGCTTCACGCATTTTCTGGATATCATCTATGACTCCTTTTTCGCTGTCCCATTGGGCCTTGAGCGCATCGCGCTGGCTGCGCAATTCCGCTACTTCCTTTTCGAGCGCCTTCAAGCGTTGTTTGCTAGCCTGGTCCTTTTCCTTTCGCAACGCTTCGCGTTCGATTTCAAGCTGCAACAGACGCCGCTCCAGGCCCTCGAGTTCTTCCGGCATGGATTGCAACTCAGTACGCAGTTTCGCCGCCGCCTCGTCAATGAGGTCAATCGCCTTGTCCGGCAGAAACCGATCGGTAATGTAGCGGTTCGAAAGTTGGGCGGCAGCTACCAGCGCTGCATCCTGGATGCGCACTCCATGGTGCAGTTCGTAGCGCTCGCGCAAACCGCGCAGGATCGAGATCGTTTCTTCAACGTTCGGTTCTTTGACCATCACCGGCTGAAAACGACGTTCGAGCGCAGCGTCTTTCTCGATGTGTTTGCGATATTCATCGAGGGTAGTCGCGCCGATGCAGTGGAGTTCTCCACGCGCGAGCATCGGCTTGAGCATATTACTCGCGTCCATGGACCCTTCCGCCTTGCCGGCTCCCACTACCGTGTGGATCTCGTCAATAAAAAGAATGATTTGCCCCTGTGCGCGTGTGATTTCCTGGAGCACTGCTTTAAGCCGCTCCTCGAATTCCCCGCGATATTTCGCTCCGGCAATCAACGCGCCCAGATCCAGTGCGATCAATTGTTTGTCTTTCAGGTTGTCCGGCACATCACCTTCCATGATGCGCCGCGCCAGACCCTCGACGATCGCTGTTTTCCCCACGCCCGGCTCTCCAATCAGCACCGGATTGTTCTTCGTTCGCCGCGAGAGCACCTGGATGCATCGCCGGATTTCCTGGTCGCGACCGATGACCGGATCGAGCTTGTTTTGTTGTGCCAGCTTGGTCAAATCGCGGCCGTACTTTTCCAATGCCTCATATGTCGCCTCTGGATTGGCGCTGGTAACGCGCTGGTTGCCGCGCACCTCCGTCAGCACCCTGAGGAACTCGTCACGCCGGACGTTAAGGCTCTTCAGGATTTTGCCGATGCCGGTAGATGGCGGCTCATGGAACATCGCAAGCACCAGGTGCTCCACGCTGACGTATTCATCTTTGAGCCTCTTGGCCTCGTCCTGAGCTTTAACCAGGACCTGATTCAGTCGCTGGGTTACATAAAGACCCTGCCCCGTCGCAGTATCGCCGGAAACGCGAGGGATACGGTTGAGTTCCTCTTCCACCTTGGTCTTGAGGAGATTCGGAGAGACTTTCGCCTTTTCGAAGAGGCGCGACACCAGCCCTCCTTCTTGTTCCAGCAGGGCAAGCATAAGGTGCTCGACATCCACCGCCTGGTGCTGATTGCGCGTGGCGATGTTTTGCGCCTCCTGCAAAGCGGCCTGCGATTTTTCAGTGAATTTGCTCAGGTCCATGGCAAACAAATAAAGGAACCATTACGGAGTTGCGTTTGGCACGCACGCTAAGATGCTGTTGGCGTCTCACATTATTCCCACATATCCGCTTCTGCGAGCGCGGCGAGCATGGATTGCAAATCGAACCCGCCATCGTAACGCGCCTCGTTAATAAAAAAGGTGGGCGTGCCGTTAACACCACTCCTCACACCGCCCATGAAGTCGTCTCGCACGCGCTTCGCGTGGACTCCTGACTCGATTTCGGCGAGTACCTGCGGTTCATCGAGGCCCAGTGCCGCGGCATATTCGGCGAGATCTTCGTCCTCAAGCGCATCTTGATTTTCGAACAAAACGTCGTGCATCGGCCAAAAAACGCCACGTGCCCCCGCCGCTTCGGCTGCCTCGGCCGCGTGTTCGGCATGCGGATGCACCTGGGCCAGCGGAAAATTGCGGAAGACAAACCGCAACCGGTGGCCCAGGTCCTGTTGAATGGCTTTGACTACACTATAGGCCTGCCCGCAAACGGGGCATTCGAAGTCGCCGTATTCAAGCAGAGTAAGCGGTGCATTGGTCGGCCCCTGAATGTGGTCGCGCTTGCTCACAGGCACGGCCAGTCTTTCGACTTCCGTGATATATTTCATGCGGCCACTTCTTTCTCCTTCGCTTGAAGACCTTCGAGCGCGGACAAGATTCCAGCCGCGCCCGGATTAACGCCTATCGGAGACACATAGCTCCACCGAATGACGCCTTCGCCATCAATGACGAATAACGCCCGCTCGCTAACGCCATCCCCTTCACGGTACACACCGTAAGTGCGGGCCAGCGCGCCCTTAGGCTCGAAGTCCGAAAGCAAAGGAAAGTGGAGCTTACGGTCGCGGGCGAACGCAGCGTGGCACCAAACGCCATCTACTGAAATGCCGAGCAATTCGGCGCCTAGCTTTTGAAACTCGGGTAATATCTCATTGTAAAGAGTCATCTGGTCGCCGCAGACGGGGCTCCAGTCTGCCGGATAAAAGGCAAGTATCACGGGCTGGCCGCGAAAATCACTCAAGCTGACAGCCTGGTCTGGCGTGGTTTTGAGGGTGAATTCTGGTGCCGCAGCGCCAGCCGTCAGCGCGCTAGCTTTGCGCCCTTCGGGGTATAACCGGTTATACCTCTTTTGATTATTCTCTGTTTGATTTGTTCCATGATTCATTGAAATGCCTTTTCCCCTGGCGTGTCGTTCTTGCTGTTGGCCGTAATCATGCGGCAGCGCGCTGTTGCTCCGGGTTTGTCATGGTTTCCTCATCGCAGGCTCTTTGTTCATCCGCTTCCAGACTGTTGACAAGGCGGTCCGTTTCAACCAGAACCTCTTCAATTTTGGCGCGTGCACTCTGCGCTTGTGATTGTAAGGCTGTTGTTGCATCGCGGAGCGACCTTTTCATGGCATCAAAAAGTTGATCATAGGCGTGATCGTCCGCAAGGACCTCCCGCGCTTCGCGCCATAGCTCGGTTGCCTCGTCTAACCGGTGCTCGGCCTTTTCGAACTCCAGCTTCGATGCCGCACTTATTGCTAGGGTCATTTTCGTCTTCGCGCGCAAAAGCATCGCGCGCGCTTCGATCCGGCGAACGCGAAGTGAAATGGTCCTCTCCACATTCCGGGCTGCGCTAACGGAGGTTTCTTTCGCCGAGTGAGCCGCTTCCTCAAGTTTTCGGCCCAGCGCCTCAAGCTGCGCTTGCGCGCGCCGAAGCTGCTGTTCAACGCCTCGGATGGCCTCGTCCTTCGTTTGGCGCAAAAGTTCGCGCGCGTACTGCAATCGCTGCCGGCTGGCTTCGTAGGCCGCAGCAAGAGTTTGCGTGATGCTTTCGGCCATTTCTTTTTCCTTGGCCTTAAGCCGTTCAATCTCAAGCCGGACCCGTTTAGCGTCTTGTTTTCCGCCTGAGCGCCAGTAAGCCACTGCCGCAAGCGCCAGACTTACGATCGAAATCGCCAATGTACCCATAAATGTTCCTTTTTGTCGTTTTTGAACAGCGGCGAGAAGACCCCTTTTCAGGAGTCTTGCGCCACCTTGGGATCCTCCGGCCTTTTAGACCACTTTGACCTCAATGTGCTTCGGCTTCGCTTTTTCGCTCTTGGGCAACCGAAGCTTCAGTACCCCTTGCTTCATCTCGGCGCTGATTCTGGAGGTGTCCACGTCGGGTCCTAATTCGAACACTCGCCGAAAATCCGCTTGCGGGGATTCACAATAACAAAGTTCGTCCTCTGGCAGTTCTGACTTGCGGCGACCGGTGATTGTCAACTCGTTTCCCTCGACGGTTATTTCGAGCCCTTCCTTGTCCACTCCGGGCATATCCATCTCAACGAGGTATTCGTTCTCCGTGGATGAAATGTTGGCCGGTGGCGTTATGAAACCACGCGTACGGCCATTTTCCGTCTGCGTAGTGCGATTTTGAATTTCAGCAGTAGCATTCATATTGTAATCTCTGGATTCGCCCGACAGACCTTGCCCGCCAGGCTCTATTTTATCAAAGTTGCATGTTGTTAAGCCTTGACCGGAATCTGCTTCGGCTTTGCTTCTTCCGACTTCGGCAATGTGACCGTGAGCACGCCGTCTTTGTAAGCGGCGTCGATTTTGTTCGCCTGCACTGCCGTGGGCAGCGTTACAGTCCGCTGGAACCGGCCGAAAAACCGCTCGGATCGGCAATTCTCTCCTTCTTTTTTCTCCTCTTCCTCTTTCCGCTCACCGGTGATCGTGAGGGTAGTTCCGTCCAAAGAGACATCAATGTCGTCCTTTTTCATACCGGGCAATTCGGCTTTGACTACGTACTTATCCTTGTCTTCATAGATATCCACTGCCGGTGTCCACCCCTCGAAAAAGCTGTTGCTCGGGGTCAGAAAACCGAACGGGTCTGCAAAAAGACGATCAATTTCCCTTCGTAGCCTGTTTATTCCGATAGTCGGCTCGAAACCACTGTGCTGCGGAGCCAAAGCTCCTCGGTCCTGCCTCTCTCGTCGTGCTAATTTCATGTTATTCCTTTCTCCATTTGGGTTTTAGAAGTCGCATCCATGACGCGCTTTGTTTTGTTGAACTTCGTTAATCGTCTCCACCGCTTGTTTGCCGATGATACGCCTGCATTTTTGCTGAACTTCTCCAGAACTAAGAACGAGCGCAACCTCTCTCAGCGCGGAGATCTCCGCAAAACTTCATCCGTCACCTAAGGGATCAAAAAGTCCGAAGCCCGTCCATGGCTTCCAACTCTTTGTCCTCCGATTAACTTACCCATCGCGCGCACGAATTCGACTGGACCTTAGGCCAGTTGCCGCACTCCATTCCGATCCTGATGCGCTTTGGGCGATTCACCGGAATCTGTCCGCCAATTCACCCAGTGGCGATCGTCAGGAAATCCTTAGGTAGGAGATGCAATATGTGCCGTCTAATATGAACCGCCTCCAGATACATGAGCAGCGAGGAAGTGGCGCGTAGGATGCTACTTTTGTAATTGAGCCATTATGTGAAAGGCGCTGATGTCTCGAGAAATGGCGAGAACAGAACGGAACACGCAGCTTTTTTTATCCTCCGGTTTTGCACCCGAACAGTGTTGCAAAACTGGCTGCCGGCCGCGTTTTTAGCGCGGGACTCGTGGTGTTCCTTGGCTGGATCTTCGATATTCGCACACTGAAAAGCCTGGTGCCAGCGTGGCCCAGGACGGCGCCTTTAACAGCCACTGCCCTTATGGTTGCTCCTCTCGAATGAGCGGGCAAGTCTTTTGAGTATGCTCTGTAACTTTTCCGCGTCCACGGGCTTTTGCAGGAGAAGCGCTCCCAACGCCTTTGCTCGTCGGAAGTCCGACTCGGTCGCATTGCCGCTCTGGAAGATGATGCGGAGCTTGCGATTCCGGGACAGCACTTCTTCGGCCAACTGGAATCCGTTTATATCTGGCATGTGCACGTCGAGGATGAGACACGCGCTCGAACCGCTCTTGCTCGAGGCAAGGAATTGTCCAGCCGATTCAAAAGCCAAGGCTTTGAACCCGAAGGACTGGACAAGTCTGCGCATTGAGTTTCTGAACGCCGCGTCATCATCAACTATTGAGACCACCAGTTTCGCTGAGCCTGTGCGCCGCCGAACCATCTTTTACAGTAAAGCGACAAAACCAGGCCGGCTATGAGGCCTCTCCCTGAAACCGCTACCCGGAGGTCGTCCCTTTGGGACCTCAGGGATCCCCCCGAGGACAGGAAGGTTCCGTATGCCAGATATTAAATTTCTGGGGACCTCTGAACAAGGTCTCTTTGCCAGGACACGGTAGTCGGGGCGCTCGGGTGCCCGACCAAAGACTGTTTACCAATACGAGATAGTGATCCGATTATCCACCGAGGTGACTCCTGGTGCCAACCATGCAGCCCGCTCGGCCTCGTCCCTCTCTGCCCACGAGCGCACCGTCCCTTCGAGGATGACCTTGCTCCCTTCGACCTCGACTGTGAGCCGTTCTGCGTCGGTTTTCACACTGCGAATTAAAGCCTGTTCGATCTTGTCCTTCAGTTCTGAGGCTCTTACGCGGGGTTTGATGGTGATAAAATTACTCACGCCTTTGACACCCCATAACTTGCGAACATCCCGCTCGGCGTTTTCTTTTTGATATTGCCATTCGACCTCGCCTTTGAGCGTGACCCAACCCTTCGAAACCGTAACATTGATTCTGTCGGCGGGCACGAGGCTATCCCATTGCAGCGCACGCACAGCAGCCGCAGCAATGTCGGAATCGGTCCGCTCTGAGGAACCGGGCATGCGAATCTCGATGTCATTGGCGACGGCCTTAACCCCCCGGACGCGGTAAGCAGCTTCCTCGGCACCCCAGCGCTTGGTATAAGAATCTACCCAACCAGTGAGCGTGACGACGCCGTCTTTGACCGCCACACCAATCTCATTGGGCGAGACGCGAGCATCCCATTTGAATTCAGCCAGCACGTCCTTCTGGATTTCTTCGTCAGTTCGAATTTCATTTGTCGTTATCATGTTTGTTTCTCCCTTTTTAGTTTTAAACGGACGAAAGGGCCTGAAGCCATCCACGGCTTTCGGCTCCTTCAACTTCGATTAACTTACACATTGGGCAGATGAATTCGACTGGACCTTAGGCCAAGTTCAATTAGACCTCCCTCCGCTCGGACTTGATCTTCGCGGTTTGGGGCCTATGGCGCGAAATGTTTTGGAGCGTTACGGATATGAGGTGTTGCAGCAGATTCTGGTGCAGGGCGTTTGAAGCGTGGCGGAGGCGAGACTGACGTAAGCCTCAATGGGTGTGGTGGTGCCTGGCGGATTGAACGCGACCTCCTTGAAACATTTCAAGTCGAAAACAGGCAATCTATGCCAGAAGCTACAGCAGCTGAACTGGTTGGAAAGAAAACTTCCACCTGGGGTGTTTACCTCGCTGTATTCTCCCGAGGACTGTCTTAAGGGTACAAGCACGTCTGCTCCAAAAAGCCCGGCACTGGCGGCAGGGACCTAAAGGTGAATGTCCGAATAACTTTTCCAGGTTCGAGCCAAGCGAAGCTGGCCTAAAGTCCAGTAGCATCGGACCCAGTGTTTCGTGCAGATGTGGGCGCATTCGCAAAAAGTCATTATGACAAGCATCAGCCACAAAAAAAGCGGCGGGGAGGCGACTTTCTTTGCGCGCACTCTGTTTGTGCAATCCCTGCGCTTTCCTGGACGGCACACCGCGGTGCACAGAGTAAGAACATCGAAGGGCGATATCTTACAAAAATGCAAACTGCCCATCAAGCCAACAAGATGATTGAGATGATTGAGCAGAAATGGGTCGAAACAGCTCTTCTAATGCAGTGAGGCATTCATGGCCGAAGGACAACAAATCAGTCACACCGGCAGGTGGGCCGTCAAGTTTCCGTCAGAAGAGGTATTCTGGTCGCACGAAATGTTTCGCATTTACGGCCTTGATCCTGAGACAACGAAGCTATCTCAACAGTTCGCCTTTCAACTGATCCATCCGGAGGACCGTGCGTTTGTGCGGGAGGCTTTCGAGCGCGCCGTTCGTGAAAGAACCGGTTTCGAGCTTGACCATCGTGCCATTCTTTCAGACGGTTCGCTGAAACACATACACGCCCTCGGCTACCCGGTGCTGAACAATTCCGCCGAACTCATCGAGTACGTCGGCACGGCCATGGATATTACCGAGCGCAATCTTGCGGAAGAAAAACTCAGGCGCAGCGAAGCTTACTTGGCTGAGACGCAAAGGCTCAGCCATACCGGCAGTTGGGCCTGGAATATTTCCAGCGGAGACCTCTTTTGGTCGCTCGAACATTTTCGCATTTTTGGTCTCGACCCTCAGACCACCACACCCACTTACGAAGGCTTCTACCAATCGGTCCATCCGGACGATCGTTCGCGTCTAAGAGAGACCTTTGAACAGGTCGTTAGCAACAAGGCCCAATTCGACGGCAAGTATCGAATTGTTCGACCAGACGGAACGCTCAGACACATCCAGAGTTTGGCGAACCCGGTGTTTACCAATGTCGGCGAGATTGTCGAGTACATCGGCACGGTGATGGACATCACCGAGCGCACGCAGGTGGAAACGGCGTTGCGTGAAGGCGAAGCCCGCTTCCGAAATTACTTCGAACTCGGGCTCATCGGCATGGCGATCACTTCGCCCGCCAAGTTCATTCTCGAGGTTAACGACGAGCTTTGCCGCATTCTCGGATATGAGCGGGAAGAACTCCTGCAGAAGACCTGGGCCGAGATGACACACCCGGACGATCTAGCGGCAGACGTTGCACAATTCAATCGTGTTATGGCGGGTGAGATCGATGGCTACACGCTGGACAAGCAATGGATCCGAAAAGACGGTCGAGTCCTGGATTCTATCATGTCGGCGAAATGCCTGCGTCGCGCCGATGGTTCGGTGGATTTCTTCGTGGGCCTCGTGCTCGACATCACCGCGCGCAAGAAGACCGAAAAGTCACTGCGCGAGGCACACGAACGACTCGATACGATCCTCGACAGTATCGAGGACATGTTCTTCGCGGTGGACAAGGAGTGGCGCTACACACACTTCAACAAGCAAGCTGAAGAGCAACTGAAACTGCTTGGTAAGGATCCTGCCCGCCTGCTCGGAAAAGTTTTGTGGGACGAATTTCCAAATCCGTCCCCTGAGGACGCGCTTTGTCGCGCCATGTCGGAGCGCGTACCGCTTATCCACGAACATTTTTATGCTCCTTTGGGAGAATGGGTTGAGATCCGAATCTACCCTGGCCCGGATGGTGGCTTGGTAATGTTTGTAAACTACGTTACCGAGCGCAAGCGGGCCGAAGAGAAGCTGCGGCGCAGCGAGGCCCACTTGGCAGAAGCGCAAAGAATAGGCCACGTAGGCAGTTGGATTTGGAACGTTTCCACCGGAGAATGCCTCTGGTCAGCCGAACACTTCCGCATCTTTGGCCTTGATCCTGAGACGTTCAAGCCCACCAAGGAAAACACTCAACGACTGATTCACCCGGAGGATTTGCCATTTGTAGAACAGACGCTTGAGAGGGCGGTTCGCGAGCGAAGCAATTTTGAAGTGAACTATCGCATCATTTGGCCAGACGGAGCAATCAGGTATCACCAGGGCATCGGACGCCCCGTCGCCAAGCAGCAGAGTCTGGAGTTTATTGGCATGGTCCTGGATGTGACGGAGCGCAGGCAGACCGAAGAAGCCTTGCGGAAGTTGCAGGCGGAACTCGCGCATGTCACGCGCGTCACGATCATGGGCGAGTTCGCCGCCTCGATTTGCCACGAAATCAATCAGCCCCTCGGCGCCATCGTCAATAATAGCAACGTTTGTAAGCGACTCTTGAGGAAACACCGCGGACAAAAACAAATTCGTGAGGTGTTCACCGACATTGTCGAGGACATTAACCGCACTAGCGCCATCATCGCCCGCATCCGGTTGCTGATAAAACCTTCCATGCTGGAAAAAACTTCCTTGCAACTCAAGCAGGTGGTGACGGATGTCCTTGCGGTCGCTCAAGGCGAATTAAGAACGCGGCGCATCACTGTCCAGACCGACCTCGCTGCCGACCTGCCGCAGGTCTCTGGTGACCGTGTGCAACTCCAACAAGTGTTGTTGAACCTGGTGATGAACGGCTCCGATGCCATGCAAACCGCACCCGTCGAACGGCGTCTCCTGACTATCACCTGCACGCGTTGCGAACTGGATGGCCGACCCGCCGTTTTGCTCACCGTGCGTGATCTTGGCCACGGATTCAAACCGGAAGATGCCGATCGGATGTTCGAGGCGTTCTACACTACCAAGCCGGACGGCATGGGAATGGGGCTGCGCATCAGCCGCTCTATCGTCGAAGCCCACGGAGGGCGTTTGTGGGCGAACCCGAATGAGGGCGCAGGAACAACCTTCTCATGCGTGTTGCCGGCGGCAACCTGAACCGATCCATGCCCGAACCTGATCCCATTGTCTTTGTCATTGACGACGATTCGTCGTTCCGAAGGTCGACCGAGCGGCTGATTAGCTCGGCCGGATTCAACGTCCAGTCCTTTGCAGCAGCCAAAGACTTTTTGCGCTCCAAGCATCCAGATGCGCCGGCGTGTGTAGTGCTCGACGTGCGGATGCCAGGGATGAGCGGCCTCGATTTGCAAAAGCAACTGGCGCGCGCCGGCATCGAGATCCCGCTCATCTTTATAACGGGTCACGGTGACATCCCAATGTCCGTGGGGGCGATGAAAGCCGGCGCTGTCGAGTTCCTTACTAAACCCTTCCGCGAACAAGCACTACTCGACGCCATCCAACAAGCTATTCAGCGCGACCGCGCCGGGCGCGAGCAACGCGCAAAATTGGCGGCTTTACGCCACCATTACGATTTGCTTACGCCGCGCGAACGTGAAGTCATGGCCCTGGTGGTCTCCGGACTTCTCAACAAACAAGTCGCCGCCGAACTTGGCACTGTGGAAAAGACAATCAAGTTTCATCGCGCTCACATTATGAAGAAAATGGAAGCGAGATCGCTGGCCGAACTGGTTCAAATGGCCGGTTTTCTTGAGAGATCAGCGCCAAGTCCGCAACCCCCTGCCGCGTAGCGCGCGTTTCCGTACACACGCGAGCCAACAGAACCCAACGTTGCAATCCTGCTGTCCCAAGGTCCAGTAGATTTCAGTCGGCTTCACAGCTAGATACATATCTGCGGTCACCATAAACATATTACCAAAGGAAACATGAACGCGAACAAGGGCTGTATTCTCCATGTCGACGACGACGAGAACGAGATCATTTTGCAACAACACGCCTTCAATGCCGTAGGGCTGGTTAATCCGGTCCACGTCGCAAGCGATGGGCAGGAGGCCATTCAATATCTTACCCTCGCCATCAGCGACGCACATCCTCCCAATCATCCATTGCCATGCCTGGTCCTGCTCGATCTCAACCTCCCACTCAAATCGGGACTTGATGTATTGCGTTGGATTCGCCAGCAACCACAATTACATGGCCTCCCCATCATTATGCTTACTTCTTGCGAGGACCCGGCCCACATCCGACGAGCCTACCAATTGGGCGTCAATTCATTCGTGGTCAAACCGCTCGATCAACACGATCGAGTCCAGATGGTCAAGGCTCTGGAGAACTGGTGGTTCGGATACAACCTGTCGCCCGAATCATTCAGCGTTGACGTAGCACAAACAATGCACACAGCTCTCAGTTATTGACTCCGCGTTTCACCTTCTGTGGGCTCCTGCGCCCTATTATATTATTATATCCACGAGCAATTGCCTTTGCTCGAACCGCATGGCTATCGTTAGAGGCGGGGATCCGGGTTTCTGCCTCAACTACTGCGGAACCGCTCAAGCAATTCTTTTTGTGTCGCCTTGGTCAAGTCGTGAGGCAGATTTTTCTCGATGCGCTTTCGGATGTTTTGGGGCAGTTCTTCGAGTATCTGGTGGTCAATTTCTTTCTCGGCGGCCAGCCAGCATCCGTCGCAACTTTCCTGCTGGATCAGTCGCTCAATTTGCCTGGCTATCCGTCGAATGAGGCGCCGTCTGATTTCCAGTTCGAGGTTGTGGCTGTCCGCCATGGGCGAGCCCCACTGCTTTCGCGTGGGAGCGGCGTGCCGTCCGCTCAAGTCAGTAACCATATCCACGAGGCGACGATGGGCCTCTTCGAATACGACTTCTTTCAGTGGTTCAAGGCGTGAATTCTGTTTTGAAGTCAGGTCCAACCGGAAGGCTTTCAACCGGCCGAGGTCCGTGACGATGACTAGCTTGCTCTTCATCTAGTAACCTATTCAAGTAATTGACTTCTCGACAAAAGCACGTCAGGAAGAAGACCCATTCTCACGGCTGTGCCGTAATAAAAACGGTCACCCCGTCCTGCATTACTGGCAGGAAATGAACACCTCGAGCTTGATAATAGAGCCTTCCGTTCACGTTGACCGGGACCGCGTCGGGCGACAGTGAGCTCACGGTGACGCCCAGCGGCGCTGGCACCACCCGGTAACCATTGGGGTGCTGCACATAAAAGACCCCCGCCGCGTAATAGTACACTACGCCGCCTGCTACCACCGCTTCGGCCCCAGGCGGCAACACCGGGACGACAACACCGAGAGGAGGCGTGACGACTACGTAGCCCGACAGGGTTGGTTCGTAGAACACACCAGCATAGTAATAGTAGGTGGCGCCACCCACATAGATTGGAAAGTAGCCAAAAGGCAACACGTCAACGATCACCCCCGGACGGAAATGCGACCAATGGAACGCGTGTCGGCGATCCTCATCGAGGTCCAGATGCCGTCGCTCTCGGATTGCCTGTTCGTGTATTCGTCCTCGCTCCAATTCGCCCGCCTGGCTTGCCCGCCAGGCGCTCTCCGCTCTGCTACTCGGGCCCGCTGCCCGATTGGCTTCTGCGGCTCGCTCGCGGGCGCGTCTCATTTCATCTTCACCTTGCCGGCCCGTCGGAGTATGAAGGTCTCGTGGTGGAGTGATCGGCACCGGCGGCGGATGGACCGTTGGGCGATGGCTCGGAGCCGCAGGATTGAATGGAGAACTACTCGGGTGACTGTGATTGTTGCCACGAAGGCTTCCCCATTCCGCAGCGTTCAGGCCAATCGCACAAAGGCTCAGCAAAGCCGCTCGTGCAAAATAATGGCTGGTACTCAAACGAATACATTTCATATGCGATCAGGATTTATGCTTTGGGCTGGTGAGCGGTTCCGAAGCCTTGCCGCTGTGTGGACCGGCTTCGGATGCGCCGCTCTTGCGCATCTCTATTTTCACGCATCCTGACGGCGGTTCGAAGACAAAGTCAGTCTCAGCTATCCGATTAGCCAAATCCCATGCTTTGATCAACGCGGTAAACTCAGGCGCACTCGGCTCGTTTTTGTGGGTGATAACGAATTTCCGGATCAACGGCTGGGGACCCTCTTCAATCCAAATCTGCCAATCAACGTTCTGTTGGGCGAATGCCAGATGATGACATTCAAAACCCATCGCAGGCGCCAATCCGAAATAAGTTCCCTTTTCCACTTTGGCCGTGGCGTTCTTGTACGGATCACTTATGGCCAGGTCTATCAGTGGTAAATCAATGCCGAACTCGTCACGCGCTGCATCCAATGCCGCATCAATGCTGCCCGGCGCCTTCGTCGTGCTGAACAGATTCCGTTTGCAGTCCAGTTCGGTTAGAGTGTTGCCGTCGTACCAGAAAGCCCGCTGAGTGTGTGGTGAATGGATGGTGGCGTGAAAACGATTCGGACGCTTTACCCGAAGATCGATCGTGCGAGCGAACTGGACTTTCTGCCCTGAGTCGTCCACATGTTCGCGCCAGACCTCGGCGGTTATGCTGAAATGCGGCGTGCTCGCCAGATAATCGCATGCCGAACGAAGCACACGCTCGGCGCGGGGGTCAATGTTGTTTTGATTTTGACCGTCCGCGCACAGCATGGCCAGAGAAGACACGTTGATTAGGATGATTGCCAACTTCGGTTTCATAGATCCTTAAATCTCCTTCAATTCCTTTGGTGTCTGGTTCCCCTTTGTCCTGTTCCAATTCCTTCGATTATGTTTCTCGGTCTCCTTTGTTGACCCTAAGTCAATTTCTGGAGGAATCAAGTGGCAGACCTTACTGGACCATAGTCCAGTCGAATTTCTGCCATTGAATGTTTAGATTAGTTGGCGAAGCGCGTTTGCCGTGTCGTGAGGAAAGCTGCTCTGTGGGAGAAAAATCTGTCCGAAATTCACGCTTGGAAACCGGAACAGCGATATAACTATTCATGACCAGGCAGCGTATCATCATTGTTGGAGGAGGTTTCGGCGGAGTGAAATGCGCCAAAATCCTGAGCCGAGAACTATCATCAGACCTGGTCGAAATAGTCCTGTTCAACCAAGAGAACCACCTCGTGTTCAGTCCGCTTCTCGCGGAGGCGGTTGGTTCCTCGATTAATCCTCTCGATGCCGTCGTGCCGCTGCGTCACTTGCTGCCGCGAGTCTTCTGCCGCACTGAGGAAGTGAAGGCCGTGGACCTGGCCCGGAGTGAGATCCAGCACGAAACCGAGGAATGCCGCCATTGCCGGATGCACTATGACCACTTGGTGCTCGCGTGCGGCAGCGCCGCCAATCTTCATGTCGTTCCCGGCATGGCTGATTACGCTTTCCCCCTCAAAAACATAGCTGACGCCATCGCTCTCCGCTCTCACATCATGGAGCAAATGGAAAAAGCCGAAGTCTGCTCGGACTCCGAGCTTCGGCGACGGCATCTAACCTTCATCGTAGTGGGCGGTGGTTTTACAGGAGTGGAGGTCTCCGGCGAAATCAATGAACTTGTCCGCAGCAGCACGCCTTACTTCAAAAACTTCCGGCGACAAGATGTCACCGTCACTCTCATTCACTCCCGCCGCCAGCTCCTCCCCGAACTCAGCTTTGATCTCCGTGAGTTTGCTCGCAAGAAATTGGAGCAAGCCGGCCTGAATATCGTGCTGAATACGTGTGTCACCTCCGCAGCGCCCGAAGGTGTTGCGCTGCAAAACGGACGTTTCATCCAAGGCTGCACAATTGTTTGCACCATTGGGACATCACCACTACCACTGGTCGGGGATCTGCCCGCGGCAAAACAGAATGGCTGGCTGCTCACCACGCCGGATATGCGTCTATCCGGCAGCCCGAATGTTTGGGCCGTTGGTGATTGTGCTGTTATCATCAATCAGCACGACGGTCTGCAATCGCCATTGACTGGTCAGTTTGCCGAACGCCAGGGCGCTCAGTGCGCCCGCAACATTATCCGCTCTCTTCAGAGGCAGCCGACCAGGCCTTTTTCCTACAAGCCGCTCGGCCAGCTCTGTTCTCTTGGAGGCCGCTCTGCGGTCGCCGAATTTATGGGCCTGCATTTGGCTGGCTTTGCCGCCTGGTTTGTGTGGCGCGGTGTCTATTTGTTCAAGCTTCCGAGTTGGGACCGCCGCTTTCAGGTGGGGTTCGATTGGGCCCTGCTTCTGCTCTTCCCACGCGATCTCTCCCACGTGCGTAACCGGCAGACCGACCGCATTACTCGCGTCGGCTATAAACCAGGCGACTTCATTTTCAAGGCCGGTGAGCCGAGAATGGACTTTTATTTGGTCGAGCAGGGTGAAGTGGAACTCGTGCGTTCCCCCGCCCTGTTTCCAAACGGCGAACCCAGCTCTGTCTTTGGCCCCGGTTCCTTGTTTGGCGAAAAGTCGCTGTTGGACAACCAGCCGCGACTTTCTTCCGCGCGGGCGCGCACGTCCGTAAAGCTCCTCGTCGTGGCCTGCAGCGTTTTCGCCCAATCTTCTCCATCCCTAACTGCATTGCGCAATGCTCTAGCCGAAAAGCTCAACAGCCATTCAACAAAAGCTGTCAGGAAATCTGCAGACACCGCTTGATGCCCGCACACGCACATACTGAAGGTTAAAAAAATAGGCTCCTTGAAGCTGAAGCTTCGACCATGACACTTCTTTTGCCATTCAAGACCAAGGTCAGCCTTAGGAGGCACGCGATTACGAACCCATTTATCGCCAGCCTTATGTTGCTCCTCGCCGCTTGCGCCACGCGCAACTCTTCCACCGAGGGGTCTAATCCGGGAGCTGAACTTGTCGCAGTGCGCAGGAACGTCACTGACGCTCTTAATGCCGCTCAATCCATGCTCGATGCGCTAGGCGCGTTAAATGATGAGAGTGGGCATTATACTCCAGAACTGCTCACCCGATTCGCGACCAATGTCAATCGATTGCAGATCGATTCTTTCTCGCTTCGCGCACACTCCCGGGCAATGCGGTCGCGAGGGGATGCCTACTTCCAGCAATGGCAAGAGCATTTTGCCAACGCATACGATCCGCAGGTCTGGCAATTTGCCGGCGAGCATCGCCAGACCTTGCAGCACAGTCTGGACACAATACAAGGGGCCTCAGAACAAACTCGTGAGGCCCTCCAACTGTTCATCTCAGACGTTCAGAGACTAGAACGCGCACTGGAAAAGAAATCTTCGGGCAATACTACCAACTTCACAAAGGAGTTCATTAAGGCCAGAGATGACGGCCAGAAGGTTCGTCAAAATCTAGTCGCCGTGCGCCACGAATTGGATGCCATGATCTCAAATCTGACACCGGCTAAAAAGTCAGCCCAACAGTAATATGAAATCTCCTATCCGAACGGCTCTACTTGTTGTTCTAATCGGCGTTCCGGTAAATCTCATGGTCTTGCCAGCCCTCCGCGCTCAACCACTGATGCCTTCTCCGCCGCCTTCCACTACGCCGGCTGCCCAGCGCAATGCGCTGAACGCCCTGCGCGCGCAGGTTAATTGGTTTCGCAATGCCACCCGGACCGCACCGAGCTACGCCACTGGAAATTACGGCATGGTCTTGCACCAGTTCCAGCTAATGCGCGAAGCATACAATGCGTTCAAGGCAACGTTAACCCCGAACCAGTTGACCGCCGGCGCGAATGAACTTGCGGAGTTGGAGGCTGGACTGGACATCCTCCAAGAGGCGTTCGATGACTATCAACAAGACGTAGCGGTTGGCCGTTCCCCCAATGCTGCATTCAAAAGCATGTGTCAGGTGCTGAATGGAGCTGCGAGCGTTTGGCTGAAGGAACTCAATAAAACGGCTAAACGGCTACGGCTATAGGCATCGAGAATTTCCTTGCTTCGGCGGCGAGCGCTGATTGCGACACTATTGCACACGGGTCGAATAACGCTGCTGATGCGGTCGCAAACGACGCATCAACCCGCACCGACCTGCCTCCAGTAATCTCCGTTAAATGTCCCGGCGGACACCAAAACGGACACCAAACCAGTTAAAATCGGTATAGTTTGGTTAAGCAAATTTAAGTTGATTTTCTCGGGAAAATGGGCATTTTTGTCCCGTAACTGCGGCGAAAAACGACCGATTCCGACCCTTGCCTCCAAGTTTTGCGTACGTGTGCATCAAGGGTTACGCGGCCGGAATGGTGAAACTGTCAGTAAAGCGCGCACCAATCTCCAAACACTTTCCTCGCCGCGTCCTGAGCAAAACTCTCCGTATGGTTGCTCATGCAATCATTTCATTTGGAGAAGATAGTACGTTGTCAGTCGTTGTGTTCCATCGACATTAAGGTACCGCGCGCGCCTTATCCTCGTCATTGGCGATCCAACCAAACCATTGCTGATATCCCGAAAAGAATCGGCCAGGAAATTAAAAAACAACGCTTGCGTTTGCGATGGCTGCAGTCCGAGGTTGCTGCAATGTTGAGAACCAACACTGTTTCGATCAGCAATTGGGAGCACGGCATCACCACCCCATCGCGCAGGATGATGAAAAGAATTCGAGAATTCCTCGACTATATACCTGAACTAGTCCTGAAAGTCGAAAGCGTCAGTTTCTGCTGTGCGAATTGTGAGATCTCGGAAACGACTGCTCAGCGTTGCCTGTTCGAGGGTATCTGCAAGTCGCTCAATAGAAGTCAGTTCTAATCATAAGTTTATGCGACTGAGCCTAGCGGCAACGGTCACAGAAATGAATGGCGCCTACTCGCTTCGCCCATATGACAATGGATTCTACATATTGAACAATGGCACAATGGACGCCGGTTATGGCGTCCGGGTCGTCCGAGGCGACCAAAACTACAATGATTCGCGGGGGTATTATTCAGACGATTTACTCACCATTTACCGTGAACGTGCCGGAAAACGAGGCCGGATGATATATCCCTTGGAAGCAGTACCCGGTGCCGGTAGTCGTAACCGCGCCGTTTTTAATCACAAGAGCCATGATGTTTCCAGATGTTTCCGACCACCCGTTTCCAACAGTCGGCGATCAGGGCGGTTAAAGTCATCACAGAAGGGGGACATAGTTAGTCTCATCAAACATCCTTAACCTTTCTAAATTGGGTCTTTTACTTCTTGCGCCACACCGTTTGGGTTTTATTCACGGTTTCAGCGTAAATTGGACGTTCGATTTTTTTTCGCTTGACGGTAGCATTACAGGAACAATCAGTGAGGGATCCGATGTTTTCAACTTCTCATCTGGCCCGAGATCGGTTCAGAGTTCAGGTGGCAATTTTTCCTGGTCCACTTCTTGTCCAGACGACAGGAATTCCAGTTACACATTCCCAACTTTGGATAATGTGTGCCTAACTAGCTCACCTTCCCTAAATACCCCGCCAGCCGCAAACGATCAATCTGTTACAACCTTCGAAGCCACACCTTTACTGCTAACCCTTACCGGCCCGGATCCAGATGCAGATCCCATCACGTATCCGGTTGTGACATTTCCTGCGAACGGAACGCTGACTGCAGCGCTTGGACTAAGCCTCGTGGAACAAAACGTGAGCAGCGAGTGTGTTGATTCGTTAAACTCATATTGTTACGGCACAGGGTGGCCCGAACGAAGAAATATGCCCCAACCCGAGAAGCTGCTTTGCAAAACATTGCGGATTTGACCGGGATCTTCAACGTGATTGCACCATAATAATCCGTTTCGCATCGGGTTGGCGAGGTTGAACCAAATCTGGTAGGCTGAGTAGCGTCTTAACTGCTACTTCGGTCTCATTACCAACAATGAAAGAGGCCGTCTCGCTACAAATTTCGATGCGCAAGTTCTACATCAGAAAAGATTTCGTGATTGGAACGTACATTCTTGTCCTTGTAATGGTTGGCGCGTCTGTTGTTGTGAGCAAATTACGCAATCATGCGGGAATTGATTGGGAGACTTATACTGATATCGATTATGAATTCGAAAATCAAATATCCCATCCAATGGTTCCAATCGATTCACGGATCTGCTCTCGTTTTAAGCACGCGCCATCTTTTTGTTGCACAACCGGATCCCTTTTTTTGATTGAGGATCACATAAATAACGACCTCTCAAGAAGGGTCCTTTCGACTTTCCGATTTCTTTAATTAAGTTTTAGCGTGAGTGAGACATTCGCTCGCCTAACAAATGTGGTTGTGAACCCCTCGGAGTTCCGTCTCGATTGCTCGAAGCCCCGGACTAGGACGGAAAGCGCTTGAACTTTCCAAGCAGCCACATCATAACAAAACGCATGGTAACCCCGGATCGGCAGCGTCGTATCGAGATTATCGCATACCTATATTGTTCTCAGGGGTTAGTCCAGGAGTCGAAAATCGCAGAGGATTTGGGAATCGGCCGCAACGTCGTTACGGAAGACCTCAACACTGCAAGGCAGCACGGCCTTGTCGTTGAGGAAAGGCGCTTCATTCCAGGCCGGATGTACGACTCCAGGCGTGTAGAAAGCTTGCACCTAATTCACCACGGCGTTCGCTTAAAGGCGCATTTGAATAAGAAGTCTAAACGCCTGCATGATATTTTCATTTTAGACTCTGGCATACGAGGAGTCGCTGAAGAAGGATTTCCCCACCGATTAACTCGGCTTGGTTTGGCTGCTGCTCCCATACTGCGCGATTTCTTTCGGAGAGCAGCATGTGTTGGCGTTGCGTGGGGCAGCACATTGGGGGCTGTTGTTGAAGCTTTGCGGCCGAATGGCAAGCTTGTGTCAAGCACGACAAAGCCAGTCCAGTTCGTTCCTATTTGCGGAGAACCTCTGAGAGCGCTAAGGCGGCTGAACTCGGCGACTTCATTGGCGGTTGACCTTGACCAGTTTATCAACGGAAGCTTCCAGAATTCAAAGTCTCTGGCAGGCGTACCTGCATTAATTCCAAAGCGTTTCTTTCAGGGGGACGAAGTAAATGTTATAAAACGCTTTCTTGCGACCGCCACAGATTATGGAGAGATTTTTGGCGGCGCAGGCAAACAATCGGGACCTCCACTAATCGAACAATTGGATGCTGTCTTCACAAGCGTCGGTACGGCTAGCGATCATTGGAAGATGTGTGATGTCGACCTTCGCCAGGAAGCTGGCAGCATAACAAAGGCAGAACTTTGCAACCTTGCCTTCGGAGACCTTGGAGGCATGCTCTTGCGCAAGCCCCACTTGGACCCTGTAGAGAGCGATAAATTAGCTTTTCTTTCCCAACAATGGACCGGCATTAGACAGGAGCATTACGAACACGTCGCGGCCACCTCTAGTACCCAAGGAAGTCCTGGCGTCGTTGTGATCGCCCTCGGCGCTAACAAGGCAGAAGCTCTGTATGAAGCTATCAAGGCCGACTTGCTAAATTACATCATCTGTGATGACGATCTTGCTCAATCGGTCTTACTGTTGAGTGGTGCTTCGCCCATTCGGGATCAATTTAGAAGATATACTCAGGGTTCTTAGCCAATTGTTTTCCAAGGATCAGGAATGCCGTTGTCCCAAAGGCTGGAAAAGACTCGTCTCGTCAAAGCCAAGGAAAAGCTTTGCCCTGCTTCTTGCGGGTGGGATTCATCTCTTCGTAAGGCTCCGAACAAATTCGCCTCAACTCCTCTCGATTCGAATTAATTCAGTCGAGTTGGGGTCATAGTCACTTCCATTTCCAGAAGAAACACCGTAAACGAGAAGTAACAATAAAAAACGAAATAAATGAAAGACCTCAACATGAAACCACTAATATATTCCTTCATTTTGCTGGCGATGTTAACAGGTTCCAAAGCGACAAGTTTCGCGGCTTGCTCCGAATCACTCGGCGGATATGTCATAAATCGGACCGTGAGTGGAGTATTGTGCGTCACTAACGACCTTTGGTTAAGTAACGTCACCGCCATGCCGGGAACGACATTCCTGCTGAATACAAACGCAACACTTCATGTGCTGGGTCCCATTCATTTTGTTGGCACATCAAACGCACCCGTCATTCTAGTTCCATCGACGGGGAATGCAGATGGATGGCAATCGCTTGTGTTCGAGAACACAGCATGTGGGAGTGAATTAGAGTTTGTCCGTCTCGAAGGCGCAAAAAATAGCGCGCTAACATTGATCCGTTCCACTGCATTGATCCGTAATTGCATTTTCACAAATAACTGTGGCCCCAATGGCGGAGCAATAAATGTTTCGCTTACAAGTGGAGACCTAATCATAACAAACTGCATTTTCGCGTCGAACTATTCGGTTTATGACGGAGGCGCATTCTGGGGGAATATGGGCACCGGTAAGGTGCACTTTGCACGATGCACGTTTATCGGTAATAGCGCCAATTACCAATTTTTAACCCGCGACAGCGTCGGAGGTGCTATTTGCCTTCAGGGCAGCGGCGAATTTACACGCTGTGATTTCCGTATGAATGAGGTCCATGCCTACACAATCTACTCGCACAATGGTATCCGAACGTTTGGCGGTGCCATGTGGTCCAGTGGAAGTGTCACTTTAACCGCTTGCAATTTTATAAGCAACGCTTGTGCAATGACTGCCCATGTCTACACACCCGACCCGTCTTTCGCGTACGGCGCGGCCCTTTTCCTAGCTTCAGGATCTCTGTTAGTAAGCAACTCGCTTTTTGCCGATAACTGGTTGTCTGCACAGAATGGGCACATTTATAACGGGAGTGCCGTTTATGTTTCGCAGGGATCATTTGCTGCGATCAATTGTACGTTCGCCGATAATAAATCTGCGGCGGCGATTCACAACGAGGGTGGCAGCGTCGATATGTGTAACTCCATCGCGTATTTTAACTTCGATCATATCACCCAGATTTCGGGTTCTGCCGCGGTAGCGTATTCAGACATACAGGCTGGTTACTCAGGGTTGGGAAATATTGACATCAATCCCGTCTGGGATCCGAACTACCGCGTACTCCCGGGATCTCTGTGTATTGATGGAGGTGATCCTGCAAGCCAGTTCAATGATGTTGCATTTCCACCTTCACTTGGCACTGCAAGGTGCGACCAGGGCTATCTCGGAGGGCCTGGGGCCGGACTCTGGCTCGATGTTCCGTTCACCGGGCCGCAGGAGATGTTCAAATTAGACTTGGGCAACGTTGTAATCTGGACCGATCGTCCAAACACGACACTTGAGTGCGCCGCGGATCCCAATGGATCCTGGGATCCTTATACAGGCGACATTCTCAGCCTGGGAAGCAGGCGCGCGGTGGTGATGGACACGGCCGCACCGCGAAAATTCTTCCGGTTGGTGAAATACTAACAAGTTGAAATACCCGTCCCAAAACACCTTACCTTTATGAAAACCCTACTTACGGCCTTCATCATCGCATTCTCCTTGTTTAGGGCATCGCTCGTTTTGGCTCAGGACTATGCGCCTGACTACAACTATACTCTCGCGCTCATCGCAAGCCTTAATTCACAAAGCACGATCACTCACGAAAATTCTGCTGATACGATCCATGTCATTATGTCCGCCTTTATCTACTATGGTTCCGCATCGGACCAGTTCAAGAAAGCGATGTTTACGGTGAGGCGAAGCAGGGTTTCCAAAGAAATTCAAGCCGCCGAACCTGCCGAAGCCAGATTGCTCTCACTGATGTACGCTACTAGAACCAAGGTGCCGGACAATCTTACTGACGATGACCTCAAATTCTGGATCGGTAAAGATGGCAAATGGGTAGTGCGCAATGCAGGCAAGCCCATGAAGAATCAAAGTCTGAGCCGAAAGCAATTCGAGGCTCTCGAAAATTTTCCACCCGATGCGGCGGCATCTCTTGTCGATTCCATTTGCGCCCCATGGTTCGAAACAGGACCCCTGCCCTACGGTGCCTCGGATACAACCTGGGCGTCCGATAGCCTTTGGTCTATCTACTTCCACGCCCGAAAAGTTGAATTTGCCAGGCGGTCGATTGTTGTGCGACTCCTCGCCGAAGAAGGCAACGTCACGATACCAACGAACACGCAAGCAGTTTTCGTCTGGAGTGGCATGCCCAGCATCTCTATTCCTCTCCCTCCCGTAACCTGGTCGAAGAAAGATGCGCCAAAACTTGTAAAGCTCTTAGGAAATTCATTCTACCGAGAAGCAGCGCAGCGAAAGCTTTCGTCACTGCAAAACTGACCGCATCAAGCTTGACTATCAGATGCTCTCCGAGGTATTGAGCAGATGCCGGACAAAGAGCCGGGGGGGCAATCCTTTTCAGCTCCAGCCCCCTTCGGTTCCAGACGGGGACAAAAAATGTCAAAACATTGGCCTAAACACCGCTTCGATTGGTCGGGAGGATAAGTCCGCATCAAATCCATTAAAGTTCAACCAACAGAAAACAAGGAAGTAGTCGCTATCCTGTACACAAATTATCGTGGTGAAACGGCCGTCCGTAAAATTATTCCGAAACGGATATGGTTCGGCAAGACAGACTGGCACCCTGATCCGTCCTGGTGAGCATCTGGCCATTCGGCTGGGCTTGGATGGACAATCCCCGCAATATCTGGGAACCAAAGAATTCGACAAGATAAGCACTTGAGACCTACCGCTGGAGCCAGCCCGTTCTGCAAATCGCGGAGAAGTTCAAGAAGCATAATTAGAAACCAAGGTTACATCCAGCCCGGTGGAGGCGAATCATTTTAGATACGATTACGGTTAATTCCGACCCCCCAGAAACACAAACCTTCGTCGGGATTTCCCATTGACGGTCACCATCCCAAAAAACATTTCCTTCGGCCTAATCCATAGCTGATGTTCTCCGTAGCCCTCCTGTTAGACTGCGAATTCTTCGCCAGTTTCGCTGCGCCTACCGATCCCTAGCAGCGTATAATCCTCTCCTTTGTAATGCCGGTATCGGCCCGGTTGATACCTGTACATTGTGAAATTATATACCATAACGACGACTTCGAGCCACGAACCGAAGATCTCAATAGGCATGATATAATCTCTTATTACGTTAAAGGGGTAGGTATTCAGCAGCTTCATAAGAGCAATCCAACGCGTGCTGAGCGAGGTCTCCATTGCGTTCACGACCTTGCAAGGTCGTGAACGCAATAAAGACCACACTGAATTCATGAGGGAAGTCCTTTATGACAACAGATGCTATCCTTTCAACTTGCGCTTAAATCTGGATGATTCCACGGATGTCTTGCTCCATGGCAAGCCGCTCTTGCTTACAGACGCAGACATTCCAGAAAAATGAAGGCACATCAATCCAGTCTGAGTGCGCTTGATATTCATTAAGGTAGCACCATCAAATAGCAATCTTTTTTCAGTTCGTTTAAACTATGAATAGATTGCCAGCCGGATATTAACAAATTCAACAATCATGAGATTTTATTGTGAAAACTGCGGCTCTTTTATACCTGTCAACCGAGTCCCCAGCCCGGAGAATGACAACCGAAGACTTCAAAACACTGCGTCTCTTTCGGGTACAGGCACAGGGCAGCCATCCCGTGCCGCCGGAGGAAATTTTTGATTCCCACGACCCCCATTCAGTCCATTTTTGGGAAATCAGGGCTTCCCAGTTGGCTGGAGTTGCTCGTTTGTGTATTCACACCAGCTTGGAAGAAGCTCCAGATGCACGTTACTTTAAAGGTTTGGGGTTGATGCCGCCTACGCCCATTGCTTGTTTTAATCGGCTCTTGATCGCTCCGAGTTTTCGGCGAGATGGAATTGCGAAAAAGCTTAATCTCTGGCGTCTGGTATATGCGCGGGCCCACTGCAAATCAGCAATAGTGTGCACGCATCTTGAATGGCTCCAGAAAATGCAAAGTGAGGCGGGCTTCCAGCGTGCAGGAAAGTCTAACCTGTCTTCACTCCCAGAAACCTTGCAATTCATCAGAAGGAACGGCGCTGCATTTGTAATCGAATTTTGAATTTGACTACGAATCCACAAATCTTGACCGGAAAAAACCGACCACAATTGTGGTCGGTTTTACACTGAACATCGGGATAATCACCACTCCCCATACCCCTCCTCACCCGGTCCAACCGTCGTGAGAGATTCTTTGAAGTAAGTGGCTAGCCCGAACTTAATACCATTCCTTGAAACAACCTCCGATTCAACTTTTTCCATTCTGTCGTCACTGGAATGCTTATTCCGAACATGCGTAATGAAGGCTTCGATAAGCTCATGGTGTGGAATGGACATGTATGCTTCCGCCTCCTTTCGCATGAATTCGAAGTCGCCCTCCCACCCTAGAACAAGATGTAATTCTCGCGGAAGGAATACCTCCGTGCGGGGTATCGCGGGCTCTCGCGAAAACACAACTGCTGCCAAGTCTGAAGCCGTCAGCTCTTCAACCGGCAATGTTCTCTTCTTGAGACCCGCGAGTTTCTGATTCGCCTCTGCGAGGAGGCTTTCTCTGATAGGTTTAGAAGACCCGCGACTTTTCCTGTCAAAAAAAAGTCGAAGAACGTCGACCGTGAATGGTTTTCTTGGGTCACCTCCCTTTCCGCCTAGGAAGGAAGGGCACTCGGGACCGAAAAGGATAACCGATGTGAAGGTTTCTTTTTCTCTCATTTAGCTCTCCTATATTGATGTTGATGTTCTGGAAAACTCCCGGCTTCAGTCTGAAGGAGAACTTATGAATTCTGGATGAAGCACTGAAACCTTCGCTACCTTAAGAGTAATCTGGAAATCGCCACGCGGTTTTTTTGAAAACTACTGCGGGTATTGCTACCGTGATCTTCGAGACCTATATAATCCGAAAAGGCTCAGAGCGTGTATGGCTAAACCATGGAAGAAATTCCGTGTCGGTAACCGTCCCACCCGGAGTCACCGCCCAGGACGAAAGCCGGCCGCCTTTGGGATATTGTTTGGATGCTCCGCTTTGCCATCCGCAAAGCGCAGCCCTCGCAAGCCGGGTTGCCCGTTGCACTCTATGTGCGTAACGAGAACCACCGCGCCTGCCTCATTAAGTTAATCGCCGTTTGCGGCCCCCTCGACATAGACGACCCGGCCCCCGCCACCGTGATGTTGCCCGACGAGGATTGACCTCCTATGAAAATTCTCGCCGCCCGCAAATATCCAAACCCGCGCAACGGCCAACTCAGCCGAGCCGAACTCGAAACGCGCCGCATCGCCTACGCGGTTAAAGACCCGCGCAGCCCCTCGGTTGACTTCGACAGCGCCGTCCGCGAAATGGCCCCACCTAAAGTCCAGCGCATTCAAAGCGAACATGGAAACTCAAGCAGCCAGGTATTCGGTTTGTCGCCCCTCCCAGGCCGGCGCTCAGGGAGCTTCGGTTAATAGGGGAAAATTGTAATGTCGAGGGTGCTGGTGCCTAGGGAATCGGCTTGGTACGACGAACTAAATGCCGTCGGCTATTACGGAGAGACCGATCTGGAGCGCGAAATACGCCAACATGTCCGCTCACTCTTCCCGGACTTCCACGTTTTTCCCTTCAAAAAGAGGATAACAAGCAGAACAACAGGGCAGATCAATGCTCCTGACCTTGCAATGATAAGACACGACTTCCGTGCCTGGGGCGTAATTGAAGTTGAACTGGCTGAACACGACATCCGCCACGTACTTTCTCAAACGAGCTGCTTCGCTGACGGCAGTTACAACGCTCCAGAAATCGCCAAGTACATGAGCGCCCAAATGCGCACGCACTGCGGCGAAAACGTCAATGTTGCTCGCATCAAAAAGCTTGTCGACGCGAAGCTTCCAACAATCCTTGTAATCGCAGACGAGCACACCGACGAGTGGCAAAAGAAACTTCGCGCTCAAGGGATCGACCTGTGCATTTTTCAAATCTTCAAGAGCACGGGCGGGCGCTACCTCTACCGGACGCTGGGAGATTATCCCACTGTGCCCGCACTGGCAGCACACTGTCGCCCCCATTCATCCATCAGCAACATGCTGGAGATCGTCGGTCATTTTGAATTCAAGAAGCTTCGCAAAAACAAACACGTCGACTTAGTGTTTGACGCCAGCCTCACCCGCTGGGCTTTGCTCGCCGACAAAGGGAAAAAAACTACCTGCGGTTTCTGGGCAAAGAAAACCCCCTGTCAGCGAACGACACCTACACCCTTTTCGCCGACAAATCACACAACTATTACTTCAAATCGACTTAAATATGAAACTGCAACTCGGGCCAGAAATCATTTCCTCGTACAAGAGACTCGCCTACCAAACATGGTACGCGCTTGCCGAATTTGTTGATAATTCCACCCAAGCTTACTTCAACAACAGGCAGGTTCTGGACGCCGTTTATGCAAAGGAGGGCACTAAGCTCACTGTCGAAATCACCTCAGGAAAGGACTCCGCGGGGGAGTTCATTAGGATTGCTGACAATTCGATCGGGATGTCAGAAAGTGAACTCAAGCGTGCGGTTTACATAGGCAAACCACCACTGGACACTCAGGGCCGTTCCCGTTATGGGCTCGGGTTGAAAACCGGCGCCGGCTGGTTCGGCGACCTCTGGAGCATAGAAAGCAAAAAACTGAACGATCGGACCCGGCACAAGATCACAGTGGACGTTCAAAAGGTTGCAAACGGTAACCTCAACCTTCCCCACAAAAAGGACCGAGCTCCGGCGCACGAACACGAAACGATCATAGAAATTCGAAAACTTCACAGGCGGCTGACTGGTCGAACCCTTGGCAAGGCTAAAAACTACCTTCGCTCCCTTTACCGTCGAGACATCAGCGATGGCTCGCTCGTCCTCAAAATAAATGACGAGGTTCTTTTGTGGGATGCGGACATTGACAAGCGACTGCTGAAACGTCGTGACGGAAGCAAAGCGAAGAAGCAGTTCCGATTCAAAGTCGGAAAAAAGCAGGTTACCGGTTGGGCCGGTGTGCTGGAAAAAGGGAGTCGTAAGAACGCCGGCTTTTCCATCATCCAGGCTAATCGTGTTATTACAGGCTGGCCTGACTCGTACCGGCCCGAGACGGTGTTTGGCCCTCAGGAGGGCGGGTCCAACGACTTAGTAAACCAAAGGCTATTCGGAGAACTCGTACTTGAGGGATTCGAGGTGAGCCATACCAAAGACCAAATCCTTTTCGAAGATGGAGAACAGGAAGAGTTGGAAGCAAAACTCAAGGAGGAGTTGGCTGATTTGCGCCAGCTGGCTCTAAGCCACCGCAAGGACGCCGACGAAAGAATTAAAAAAGCAACGGACTCCCAGCGCAACGCAGCACTCAACTCCTTGGAAAAGGAAGTCAAATCTGATCCCATCCAGGATTTCTTGGCAACGTTTGAACTGCCCAGCAACAGTCTTATACAGAAGTCGAACGAGGCGGTTAAAGAGGCGGTCGTAAGCCGGATGCAACCCAACGCGAGAATCAAAATCGGGAAAACAATGATCTGCCTTTACCTGGCGAGAGACATGTCCCCGAACGATCCATACGTAATAATTGAATCCACGAAATCTGAATCGTCGGTGATCGTGATCATTAATCTCAACCACCCTCACTGGGCAGAAATTACCACTGACGAGAGCATTACGAATTTCATCCGCCACTGCACGTACGATGGCGTCGCAGAGCACAAGGCTTTCTTCGTAAACCGCAAGATCGAACCCGACACGGTAAAGCTAATCAAAGATAACCTGTTGCGAATCGGGGTGACCGCCTCCTGATACTACTCACCAGCAACCGTCACGCCCGCGCATCCCGCATCACCAGCAATACACGCGGTCCAGGTCCCGCTTCGTCAAGTCCTTGAGCGGCTCGTGCACTTTGCTACGAGCCAGTGACGGCAACTTCTATGGCACAGCACCATACGGAGGTTATGCGGGAGCCGGAGCCATATTCCGTCTTGTGCGACAACCCCTCCAACCGCCAAAAATCATACAGATTTCTCGCACACCTACCAATGCGACACTCACCTGGACTACCATCGCCATGCTGACCATTAATAGCGCAGCAGAGACGCCTTACGGAAACGCAACATGGCTCCGCCCCTTAATCAGTGGCCAGCCGCACGTGAGCGGCCTGAAATGTCCTTTCGCTAATCCCGACAAGATCAAATCTAATCTTCAGGGTAAAGATTGGACCGCTACGGTGGTCATTTGCACACCGATCACGCGATCCGTGAAGAGTTCTTTTGGACTGAACCGGAAAAGGTCGCGGACATAACAGCGGCCGAATATCTTGAGGACTTCACCTATCTCTACGATTCACGGCAGAAAGACCACACGCTTTTCGTACAAGGTCAAAAAGTCGCGGAAAATATTGTGTTCGACGAAATAGGGAATCCCGAAGATTACGTACGGATTACTGGCAAGCGTCCAAAGCCTACTGGACGCTCGTTCCAACCTGATCCTGAGGTGCCTCCGGGAGTCCGAGAAGTTGAAGAGAAACTCCAGGCTATCCGAGGTTGGGCATACGACTGGGCTCCGTAGTCTCAGGATTCACTTATCCAAGTGTGCAGTTTTTTGTAAAGATGCCCATCTTTCCACAGCCAGAAGTCTTTCTCCATAATTGGATAAAGCCCGAGGTATCCGCGTCCGTCGAACGATGAAGAGTCGGTGATCGGGCATACTGCTACTTTTCCCCGTGTTCCATCAAAGTATCCTAGTTCCCACGGCATCCATTTCGCGTTCTGGGAATTGTCAGAAGTAGCATATAGAAGGGCTCTGCAAGACTTCATCCGGCATCTTAACCGGTCTGCTGTCTCGGGCGTAACTTTGGTTGCGCAAGCCGATTCATCAATCCAATACACATAAGCTGAAAGGCCTGAGTCCTGTAACGCAGACTTCAATCCATAAACTATGCGAGCGTCTGAAAAGCTATGGGAAAGGAAAACGTCGTAAGTCTTGAATACGTTATATTCACTCGCATCTTTTGCCATGATGACGCTGTCGGCTTCATATATCGAGCCGTACGAACGCTTTTTATTCGAAATTACGGTCGATGCTCTGGACCTTAAATCTGAAGGCGTAAAGAATTGCATATCTAGCTCCGTCGGGCAGCTGCACATTCAATTACACTCACGATCTGATCCATATCCCAAGACGCGACTGGAGCGCCCCGCTCCACAAGCTCGGGCGGTGTGCGTCCATAAGAGCCTTTTAGACGAACCCCACACACGCCTTTGCGCAGTTCGTAAGCTGTGCATATTTCCCAGTCAACCCATTCGCGCCAAGCGGTGCCATTTCCAATCAAGCACACAAGCACAGCAGAACGGTCAATTTTCTCTCGAAGAGCTTTTCGAAGATATGTTCCGTCTTCGCTGTTGATAGGAATGCTGAGGCTGCGCTCGTGGAAGGCATGATCTCGCATGTGGGGATGTTGCCCCATAAGGCGGAAACCTTGTACCTGCTGTTTGTCCTCTGCGTGAAAACTTAGAAACACTCTTCGCTTGCGCGGGTGATATGTGAGGCGTCCAAAATAGGCCTCAAGCAACTGCGACTGGCTCTCAAATCCCCTCTGCTCAAGCAAATTTCCTAGCAACATATCAGCCCGCGCATTCAAGTTGATACGATAAGTCCGTTCGATGCTGGCAATGGTCGTGTCTGATCTCTTCGAGCGAAACATGCGGAATTGATGGTTGAAAACTAACGCAACTGCAACAGCGATCCTAAGTCAACGGCCTGCCTCCGCTCCTTTCGCTTGTCTTGCAACTTCACGCGTAATTATTTCGATTGATTCTTCGACCTCTTTGAACCGTTTTATGAACTGTTTATGATCTCCCTTGCACTCACAACCTTGCCGCTTCATCGCTCTCGAAAATAAGTTTCTAATAAACCGTCGTATGAAGCGACACCGTGATTTCCCCCACACGATCTTCCCCGAAATACTAATTTTCTTTTTCATAATGGCGATAGCATACGTTCGTGCTCTTTATGAAAAAGACACCGAACCTTGCCGCCGAAGGCAAGCTTTGCAACAGGTTGCCAGTTCTGGACAGACTCTCCATTTAATGAAAAGGAGCAGAACTGAATCTGCCCCTTGCTTGAGGTCCTTGAACGTTTACGACGACTCCTGATATTTCCGACCGTGCTGCGTTTTCAATGTTGTTACTTTCTTGCTGTCTTTTTGACTGTCAGGCTCGGGAAGTGCGTTTTGAGCTGCAATCTTGTCGGCAGCGGCAAACCTATTTCAAATCGCATGCCGGGCATAATATCAAACCTACGCTCGTTGCATTCTGGCGCATGGTACGTTAGCATCCAAACTATCGCCCCTGTTATCCATATTTAATAATCGAAATCACGATGTCATTCGCAGAAGGAGAACACATCGGTCATAAAAAGGGCGACCATGACGCTTGGCTATGCACCTGTGGAAATACACCCACAGGAGATGGGTTTTATCCATGTAACACCGATGGCAATGAAGTTGAACCCTCGACGGAGCAATGGAAAATGCCGCTGTATGTCTGCGCCCGTTGCGGACGCATCATCCATCAAGAGACATTGAAAGTGATGGGGCAAAATCTTTTTCCACATCTCCTGCATTAAACAGGTGAAAAAAGGACTCTAGATCGTTTGTGATCAGAACTTCGCAAGGTAATGGACTCGGACAGATGTTTGTTTCATAGGTTTGCTCGTTCATTGTTCACTCAATTCTCTGTCCGTCAATTCGAGGCAGCCTCAAGCTCTAGGCCGCGTTCTCTAATCCTCGGGTTAAATTGTAATTGTCCACCAACTACATTTGGGGGATTTTTTTGGGCGATGACCAATCAAAACACAACGGGGGACCTAAAACAGAGGTTGGATAAAATCCACGACCTGACGGCGCGTTGTATCGGTGCTGCTTGCGTTTTCGTGGTTCTCGGCTTTGTAGCTGGGATTTGGGTATTTTTCGTTTTCCGTAAACAGTTATCCACTCTCAATGATTTTGGGGCGTTCGGTAGTTACCTTCAAGGAGCCGTTGCGTCCCTCTGGTCATTGGCAGGTTTGTTGTTCATCTTCGCCGCTTTTTTGGCCCAAAAGCAGCAAATCATTCAACAAGATGCGGAGTTGGAAGACCAAAAAAAGCAGTTCGCCTTGCAGCACCAAAGTCTAAAAAGGCAGAATTTTGAGAGTGCATTCTTTGAACTTCTAAGTTTCCAAAATCAGATTACCGAGCAATTGCGTAGAGTCGTAAAGTGGAGCCTTGGTATGGCTGAGCGAACCGATGTGACGGAAGGCAGACTTTGCTTCAGTGCGTGGTACAAGACCCTGCAAGGTGGATTTGAGGCCATGGCAAAAAGTGAGGAAGACAAAAAAAATCGGGATTTTGTCGTGAACGTTTATTGTGATTTCTACCATGATTACCAAGCCAGTTTGGGACATTATTTCCGCACCCTTTATCACGTATTTAAGTTCGTTAAGGAGAGCGATATAGATACGAGACAGAAGCGAAGATATACAAGTTTAGTCAGAGCACAGCTTTCGACCGGGGAACTCGTTTTTCTTTTTTACAACTGCCTTAGCCCTTTTGGTGAAAAATTCAAACCACTGGTTGAGGAATTCGGTTTGCTTGAACACCTCGATAAAGATTTTTTGTTGAATCCGACTCACGCTGATTTCTACGAAACTGGTGCGTACCATTAAATTACTGGAGTTACACTACTCCAGGTCGCGGGCTAGATCCCACGAGGATTCTCCATCTGTTCTTTCAATTGGCCCAGTGTGAGGACAGGAATCGGTGATTGGTGCAGCCGGGGAGCAACCATTTGGCGATCAACGATAACAGCGGCTTGGGTACTCCAATTATGGGACTCATTTACACCCATCCACCGTAAAATTTCAGGAAGGTATTTTTTGATCCATTCTTCTTTTAATTGTAATCTCTTTACAATCGGCATTTTTCCATGGATCCCAACGAACAAAGCATCAAGTTCCAATGCGAACTCGTGCGGCGTGCGAGCAAACGCCAAATCCTTGCACTCGAGTACGAATAACTTTCTGCATCTTGTATCCGCGACGAGTACGTCTATTTCGCCAAGTTTTCTGATCCCGATTAAACCTGGTATTTTCTTCACATTCTCCCTCACGTGCAGAAGATCGTGCTGCCGCATAGAGGCGGCGACAAGCCGATTGAATTTCGCGCCTCGCTTATTGTTGAGTTTTGAGAGAAACTGTTTTAGCGGAAGTGAACTCGCGCGCAATCTTCCTGACGAGCAAAGATATACGAAAAAATCGAGGGACGTATGGACCATACGAACACCCCAGACAACTTCTTCACCAGTTTGAGATTGTCGGCGCAGAAAAGGCCGCCGCAGGTAAGAAAGGGCACGATTGTAGCGCCAAGGGTAGACGTCTTCCTTTGTGAATGGTCCTGGAGGAACAAGGAAATTCGATCTGGGATGCAGCAAATGCAGGTCCAAACATCTCGTCACGCGCTCCGCTTGCCAATTGAGCCGGTCAGATAATCTTTGAATAAAAGTATCTATTGGAAGTGACGCCACTCCAGAAACAGTGCTTTCCCAGCCAAGCCGAACAGTTTCCATAGAGAAGCTAATAAAATCGTCGAGCGAAAAATCGAACTCGGCTGCCAGGGCTGCGCTCAGTTCGTCAGCAACAGGATTTTCCCTGCTTCTTTCACGTGGCGCAAAGCGCTCCGCAAATTCATCTTCGAGTTGCTCGATTTGCAAAGACGCCAAGCTTTCACTGTACGATTCCATCGCCAGATCGAACTTCTCCTTGCTAAATGCCACGCGACGGGAAGCTAAGATTGTTATCTCGATATCGGAAAGCTCATACTGAATCATGTCACTGACGAAACCAAAAATAAGAATCTGCGATGCGAGCGCTTGCAGCCGGTCATAGACGGACAGGCTCATAGGACGGAGCCCGGAAGGTGGGCGGGCTGTTATGTACTCCAGAAGAAAGCGAGCAGATGTGCCCGTCGCTGCTTGAAGTGGAGCTTCTTCGAGAAAATCGTGCAAAATCTTTGAACGTGAACTGAAGCAGGCCATTCGGGCTGGGAGATTCAATTTGTAATAATCATGCTTCACCAGCACCCGTTCGTGGTGGGAAACAAGCCACTCAAGCAACCCCTGGGGCCTCAATGTGGCAACTAGCCGCTCTAATTCCTCATAAAGAGCCCCGACCACTTGCTTTGTGACCTCGTTTTGCTTTTGCCTGGGAATAGACCCCACAGGGTACTTATAGGTATTTATCAACCGATCCCCGAGATCATCCAGCACCTCCTGCTGATCGCCCTCTTGAAGGGCACGGTATGCCGGTAAGCCCTTCGAATTTTGAATTGGCGCATTTTGAGAACTCAAAACGAAAAGACGTTTCTTAGGCCCAAGTTCTGCGTGCTTATCCAGCAAGAGGTGTATCGCTTCCTCCGTTAGTGAAGCCACAGCAGAAGGCGCAATCTCCCTTAGTCCTCGAAGAATAGACTTCATTAGATCTCGTTCCCCTGCATTATCTGCGCCCTTAAGTGTTTCACTCATCTGCGGTTGAATCACCACATCCAAGATGCCTTCCTCCCTATTTGCGGTGACCTCGACCGGAGCGGCGGCCGGGTTTGGAAACGCAACGTTAGCTCGTTCCCAACTCTCATGTGCGACGAGGCAGACTCGGATAATAATCCTCCCTGCCCCCACCGCCTGTGGGCTCAATATTACAGCTAAAGAGGAACTGAATTGCCACAGCCAATAGGCGAGCGCGTCAACGAAACGGGCATGTACGGAAAACATAGGTATGCCCACGGACTCCTCACGGCACGCGGCAATGATCCAAATAGGAATGCGGTAGGCCTCAACAATCAGAGCAGGCCTTCGGCCTAATGTCCGAAGCCCAGCATAAATCGGAATTTCGGGCCCGAAGACAGCTGCCACATCAACAATCGTTCCCGGCCGTTCATACGATGGGACTCCATGATAATCCAGTTTTCTAATAACATTCCTGTGCAACTCGCCGGCACTGCCTGGTGGAAACGCAATCATTGTTGGCCGTTCCTCATCAGACATGTAGTAGCCGTGACTATGCTCTTTGTACACAGCATACTCATTAAGCATGCCTGTTGAGATAATTTTGGACTGGCGAGCAAGTTTTCGATGCGCACGCGCGAATTTCCAAAGCTTTAATTGTTCATTATCATCTAGTTCGGTTAAGATGTCGAGATCCGCTGCGCTGAGGACAAGGAGCTCCTCCATACGGCCTAACGTGTCGTTCGTCAGGCCAACCAAGAACGATCGGCCTAAGCTTTGTAGAACAACAAGGAAAAAAATTGCATTCGGCGGCTGCGGCCAGGAATATACAAAAGCCGCTACTTCTCGCAGGTGATTAAGGACACGCTTTTGCACATCGTCTGCGTCCCAATTTTGCACAAATACTTCTGGTTCATAGTCATCCAAGGGATCGCAAACTAAAGCTGCATAGGTTATTTTGTCGCTATCGAGGGAAAAGAGACCATCTCTAAAATAAGGTATAGGTGGCTTGGGCGAAAGGTTGACGGGAAGGTGATCACCATCAATACGTCGAAGTGACGCAGAAACAGAGGACCAGATCGCACCAGTGAAGTTTTGAGTAACATGCGAAAGTACTCCAAAAAGCTTGGCAAGTCCCAAGACAGCATTGACCGCAGCAGGTAACAACGCACCCGGAATGAGCACAACGATGTCCTTCCCGTCCATTACAACGGGATGCACCAATAGTTGGCCAGCATCAATTGAGTAGCTGTCCAAGGGATTTCCAGGTGGGCAAACGTACGGCGCTAAACCAGCGATATTATGATCGGAGGTCTTGAAAATGCAGGCAAGCTCATCCTCGGAAAAATGAACAGCAATTTTTAAAATTTCCAACTGCTCAGCATCGGGCACGAATAAGGTCCGTGAAGACACAGGAATAACGCCTCGTCGCAACCCGGCCTTTTTGAGCATCGCGTTGCTTAAAATTAGCGCTGCCCCAATTACAGTCTCTGCAGCTGCAATGAATTCCGCATTCGGGATCGGCTCAGAATGTTGAAACAGCGCCGCTGCAAGCTGTCGCAAAAGGAACGTGACTTCCTCTGCGCGGCCTGGAATTACAAGGTAAGAGCCGCCATAAAACGTTACCTCCTCGGTGAACGCGTTCTCGCAGGGATCTTCCGCTGTTTCAATGGGATTCCCATTGAAGGGTGGATTATTCAACCAAACCCTTAGGCGGTGAGGGCTTGGAGCGGGCTTGTGGTTCGATTCTGGCAGTGCCGCTACAACGTGGGCTAGTGCTTCCAGCCGAATCTGATGCGAGGCGTTCTCAGGAAGTAACCCAAGCGCACCAATGGACTTCAGAAGTTCCAAACGGCTGAATCCTTTCAGCTTGTCGGTAACCGGGGCTAAGATCTGCTGGATATAGTTTGCGTAATCGTTATCGACCGTTTCTTCTACCATGCAAAACCGCTGAACACAACTCAGGATTCTTAAGGCGTGAACTTTTGGTAAATGACGGACTACACCGGTTAGACCACTTTGAAAAGGCTATGGATTCCGCAATATTTTAGATGATTAAATCACTATCTACGGCCTACATACATCATATGTAGGGGCTAACGCCCGTCACGACCTGACTTTTACGGCTTAACCGCCGCACCACGAGTTCCCCCAACGTGTCGTCGGCTAGCGCCCGACTTAAACGCTTTTTCCTTCGGCTATCGGGATGCAATCCACCTAGCCGGTGTCCTTTATCCAAAAATCGTTTAAGTCGGGCACCACCGGACTAGCCGTCCGGAGCCCCGACACGTTGGGGGAACTGGTTTTGGATCAGGTGCTATCGCACCGACCAAGAGTTCACCGATGTGACGATTTCACGATGAAGCGTGGAGACACCACTTCGCTAACGCGAAGCGTTCGCGCGGAAGCGCGGAAGCGCGGAAGCGCGGAAAGGACTACGGGTTCACGAGCCATCGGAGTTTCCGGTCAAGACACTACATTTTGCCTGGATGAAGGAAAAAGCGCGGCCCCATTTGAAGCTTTTTTGGAACAGCCGCGCCAACGGTCACCGATCTCTTGTGAATCGTGTCTCGCTGAAAACGGAGGCTGGTTTGTCTTCGCGAAGTTTGTTAAAATTGAGGATGGCGACAAGTTCCCACTGTCGCCGCAAATAATACGAGGTACATGACTTTAAACGAATTTTTGGCTAAAGCAAAGATTAATACCTACGCATCACTTGGTGAAACCGGTGAAAAAAGATTACCGGACGGCACAAGAGAGATGGTTTTTCAAGAGGGTAACTGGAAATACAGGGATCGTTACTTTGGAAATAAATCATTCATCGGTGAAGAAGTGCTGTGGAGAAACAATTCTGTGCTGTGGGCGATGAACTACTACGGCGGATTAACAGCAAAGGATGTCTCGTCCGAATCAATTTATGGTTTCTTGAAAAAGGCCTTGAGACAAGTGACCTATGAAAACCCCTTTCGTGGGCCAAGCGCCTTCGTGGAAGGCGATTTCAACTACAGGAACGAAACGAGTGGAACGGTCGAAGATTTTTCAGGTGAAGAAATCATCATCCGCTCTGGAAAAGAAGTCTATCGTTTGAAATATCACGGTGGGCTGATAAAGAATTAACTCAGTTCGCAGCAATGGAGTTTCGGTGATTCGTGTTTCGTCCTTTTAGAGCGTCACTTTTCCCATGCTCGATTGTTTGTCCGAGTCGTAATTTAAAATTATAACGCTGAATCAGATTATTGACCACATTGCGTAATTTTTCATGGTGTTCTTCTTCGGCTGCAAATTTATAAACCGCACGCACTTCGTCACTCTCCGTTTTGAGCACTTCATCAAGACGAGTTCGAATGTATTTGGCTAAATTCATATGTTCTACATAGACCTCTTTGGTGCCGGCTTCCGCTATTGCTTTGAATACCTTCTCCAATTCATCTGCACGATAGACGAAATGAGGAAGCAACGGACCAACAAATGCATATGTTGGCAATCCGGCTTCATTGAGCTTGCGCAGCGTCATAATTCGACGTGAGGCGGAACTTGCGCGGACCTCCAGAAAGCGGCTAATAGCATCGTCAGTTGTTGTAACAGTGAGTCCTACTTCAACCTGCGGCAACTGAGTTAGAATTTCAATATCACGTTCGACCAACGCAGATTTTGTCAATATGCTGATTAGCGCTGGAAAGCGCCTCTGGACCGCAGCTTGGAGAATTCCCTTTGTCAGGCAGTATTTACTTTCGACGCCCTGATACGCATCAGTCACAGAGCTGAGAAGAACCACGGTTTCTGAGCCTTCTGCAGCTACTTTAGTTGCCTCCTGCTCAAATAACTCTACGGCGTTGGTTTTCACATACACATATGCACCCCAACCCTCGATAGGCTCATTGACAAAGCGGCCCATAAAACTCGCGTAGCAATAAGCACAACCAAACTCACATCCCGTGTATGGATTGATCACGTAATTTGCGTCTGGTAGCTTTGATTTCGTGATGATGCCTTTAGCAGTTATTTCTTTGATCCTCGTATTCATATGTTTTTTTCTCAGTTATGCTTAGCCCAAGCCACGTTTTCCGCAAATCGCCAAAGCTAATTGGGTAATTCAAAACAGTTTTGCCGTTTGTTCCGTGTTTGATAATTCCCTGTGCTAACATCTTTTCTTTTGTTCGATAATTAGGTGGCGGAGCATAGCAAAACACACCCCAGTTCACGAGGCATTCAAGCCACGCAAGGTCCTCCCCCAAAAATCTGAGATTTGTCGCATTCTCAAAAACCTTCACAGCGGTTCGCCGACATTGTTCAAGAGCGAAAACTGCTGGAATTGCACGTGCCTTGTAGTCAGCAAAGCGTTTTCTGTATCGCCGAGCAATGTCAGGCTGTTTTGTAAAACGTCCCAAGAATTGAATGTTTGCGGACCCGGTCTTGTTGAGCACAACTAAATAGTTCTTATCGATTAGGTAAAAATTGTGCTTAAGTGTTTTATCGTCCAACAACCATAACTGCACACCGACATCAAAGATGTCACGTTCAATAATAAAAAGTCCGTGCTCGAAAACTTCCTGAAGATCAGTGATACGCTGATATACAACGCCTGCGGACATTCGTTGAACAAGGGCTTGCCATATGTGAGCAACTTGGGGAAGTCTCGCGCCATAGCTGACACCACGAATGTGCATCTTTGCTTCATTCAGTGTTTGCATGAGAATCGTCGCCGTCTCTTCGTTATTAAGGGTCTGTCGCCATTGGTGGTCTGTGAACTGCTTTCCAGCACAGTGGGATCCGAAGCTTGGAATTCACGTGACTTGAAGTCGCGGCCGCACTGACCCTATAGTGAGTCGTATTAATTTAAATCATACCAACATGGTCAAATAAAACGAAAGGCTCAGTCGAAAGACTGGGCCTTTCGTTTTAATCTGATCGGCACGTAAGAGGTTCCAACTTTCACCATAATGAAATAAGATCACTACCGGGCGTATTTTTTGAGTTATCGAGATTTTCAGGAGCTAAGGAAGCTAAAATGGAGAAAAAAATCACTGGATATACCACCGTTGATATATCCCAATGGCATCGTAAAGAACATTTTGAGGCATTTCAGTCAGTTGCTCAATGTACCTATAACCAGACCGTTCAGCTGGATATTACGGCCTTTTTAAAGACCGTAAAGAAAAATAAGCACAAGTTTTATCCGGCCTTTATTCACATTCTTGCCCGCCTGATGAATGCTCATCCGGAATTTCGTATGGCAATGAAAGACGGTGAGCTGGTGATATGGGATAGTGTTCACCCTTGTTACACCGTTTTCCATGAGCAAACTGAAACGTTTTCATCGCTCTGGAGTGAATACCACGACGATTTCCGGCAGTTTCTACACATATATTCGCAAGATGTGGCGTGTTACGGTGAAAACCTGGCCTATTTCCCTAAAGGGTTTATTGAGAATATGTTTTTCGTCTCAGCCAATCCCTGGGTGAGTTTCACCAGTTTTGATTTAAACGTGGCCAATATGGACAACTTCTTCGCCCCCGTTTTCACCATGGGCAAATATTATACGCAAGGCGACAAGGTGCTGATGCCGCTGGCGATTCAGGTTCATCATGCCGTTTGTGATGGCTTCCATGTCGGCAGAATGCTTAATGAATTACAACAGTACTGCGATGAGTGGCAGGGCGGGGCGTAACCTAGGTGACAGAAGTTAAAAGCCTCCGGTCGGAGGCTTTTGACTTTCTGCTAGATCGGCCGCATCGAATATAACTTCGTATAATGTATGCTATACGAAGTTATTAGCGATGAGCTCGGACTTCCATTGTTCATTCCACGGACAAAAACAGAGGGGAAAG